>OIZA01000021.1_pt1 | contig 112968 bp, 99 predicted proteins | sample 1588381 | NCBI WGS metagenome assembly OIZA01 (sample SAMN03283277) | human gut metagenome | biome: human-associated habitat; material: feces | host: Homo sapiens | place: Peru | collected 2012 | reverse complement strand
GCTGATCGACCTCAACGGTAAAGCCGAGAGCGGCAAATATGATTCGATAGATAAAAACGCCGACGGCAATTTCGTCTGCAAAAAGGGCGATCAAACAGAAACGATAAAATCAGTTAAATAGAAATAACCAAAGGCTGTCGCTTGCGGCAGCCTTTAACCTTTTTGCGCCGAATTTGCAGTTGCCCTCGCCTCCATTGTGTAAAGGGAGGTGGCGCAACGAAGTTGCGACGGAGGGATTGTCCGGTAGTTGATAAAGTCAAAAATGTTGCCGATTATATAACCTCAAATCCGCAATTCAATCGTAGGGGATGACGTCCTCGGCATCTCGCAAAATAATCGCAAATGCAAAATCAACATCGTAGGGGCGAACTGCGTTCGCCCGCTCAAAATCACAGTGCTGACAGTAAAAATTCACCTTCTCCTCGAGGAGAAGGTATCGAGCCTGCGAGACGAATGAGGTGTGCCGCAGGCGGAATGTTTGCTTTTTAACAAAAACTCCCTCAGTCCTACGGACAGCTCCCTCAAGAGGGTGCCTAAGAGGTTAGCAACAGTTTGATATTATAGTATTCGGCATCGACCCGAGGGCGAACAAAGTTCGCCCCTAACGCTGCAAAGCCGAGATTACTCTGCTGCCCTAAAGCTATTGAACACGACCGCAAAGCGAAGCCAAAATGCGGCGAAATACAATGCCGAATGTGAGCGCGGGCACGGAATCGGGGGCTGTGAGCGAGTATTTGCCCAGCTCCTCACCGCCGAGGGTGAATGTGACGGTGCCGAGCACCTGCCCCTGCTCCACCGGGGCGGCAACGTCGAGGGCGAGGTCGACCTTCTGCGCTATTTCGCTCTCACGCCCCTTCTCAATCAGAATAGGATCGGCGTCGGGAATTCTCGGTGTTATCCGCTCGGTCACGCCGTTTATCACGCCGACGTCGGGTATCAGTGAGGGGTCTATTTTCGGCGTGACGGTCGAATAATTCGCAAAGCCCCAATTCAGCATCGCCTTTGCCGTCTCAAATCGGTCGGAGCTGTTGCCGCTGCCCATTACGACGGCGACGAGGTGAGTGCCCTCACGCATTGCGCTCGCCGACACGCAGCAGCCCGCCTTGGCGGTCGTGCCCGTTTTCAGCCCCGTCGTGCCCTGATAAAATCGCACCAGCTTGTTGGTGTTGACAAGCTCGGTCTTGCCGTCCCTGAGCGAGTCCATCCATATCGTCGTGTAATTCGTTATCAGCTCGTGGCGCAGCAGCTCGCGCGACATTATCGCCACATCCGCCGCCGTGGTCAGATGCTCCGTGGTCGTGTCGTCAAGCCCCGTGCAGTTCTCAAAATGGGTGTTCGTCATCCCGAGCTGCTCCGCTCGGTCATTCATCATCTTGACAAAGGCTTCGTCGCTGCCCGCGAGGTATTCGCCGAGCGCAGTGCAGGCATCGTTGGCGCTATAGACCGCCGTAGCCTTCAGCAGCTCGTCAACGGTCATCTGCTCGCCCTCCTTGAGCCATATCTGCGAGCCGCCCTTCGAGGCGGCGGTTGCGCTCGCCGTGACGGTGTCGGTCAGGGCGATCCTGCCGTCGTCGATAGCCTCGACTATCAGCAGCAGCGGCATTATCTTGGTGACGGAGGCGGGGTAAAGCCGCTCGTTTTCATTGTAACCAATAAGCACTCTGCCCGTAGAGACATCCATCAGCACGGCGGATTTCGCCTTTATCTCTATCGGCGGCTCTGCGGCGTATCCGAATCCGCAGCAGGTGAATGCCAAAGCGAGCGCCGAGAGCAGCGAAAGCGCCGATTTTATCGTTTTTTTCATAATTCACAGCCCCTTTCACGAAAATATATGTGCCCGTCGGCATTGATTATCACACATTTTTCTGATATAATGTGCATATCGTATTTCAATTGCGGAACGGAGACTTATATGAAAGCGGCATTTTATACCTTGGGCTGCAAGGTCAATCAATATGAATCGCAGGCGATGGCTCAGAGCCTTGAGCGGCACGGAGTCACCATCGTTGACAGCGCGGCGCAGGCAGATGTATATATCATCAATTCCTGCACCGTCACCGCCGAGAGCGACAGGAAAACAAGGCAGTCGGTGCGCCGATTCAAGAAGCTGCACCCCGACAGCATCGTTATCCTCACGGGCTGTATGCCCCAGGCCTCCCCCGAGGCGGGTGAGAAGCTCGGCGAAGCGGATATCGTCATCGGCAACAGGAGCAATAAGCTGCTGTACGAATATATAATGCAGTATATTAACGGCAGCGGGCGAATAGTTGCCATAGCTCCGCATGAGACTAAAGAGAGCTTCGGCGGCGATACCGTCACCGAGTTCCGCGAACGCACGAGGGCGATAGTCAAGATCGAGGACGGCTGCAACCGCTTTTGCTCATACTGCATAATCCCATATGCGAGGGGCAGGGTGCGCTCAAAGCCGCTCGATGAGCTGAGGAGCGAGGTCGCTTCGCTTGCTGAGAACGGCTTTTGCGAGATAGTGCTTGTCGGCATCAATCTCTCCGCCTACGGCACCGAGAGCGGCGGCAATATCGTCGACGCGGTGCGTGCGGCCGCCGCACCCGAGGGCATTCGCAGAGTGCGGCTCGGTTCGCTTGAGCCTGACCATATCACGGATGAAGTCATTGCGGGGCTTGCCGAGGTCAAAGAATTCTGCCCGCAGTTTCATATTTCGCTTCAAAGCGGCTGCGACAAGACGCTGAAGCGCATGAACAGGCACTACGACAGCGCCGAATACTATGACCTTTGCAGCAAGCTGAGAGCGGCCTTCAAGGACGCGACGATAACCACCGACGTGATGGTCGGCTTCCCCGGCGAGACCCGTGAAGATTTTGAGCAGTCGCTCGAATTCGTCAAGAAGGTCGGCTTTGAAAAGGTGCATGTGTTCCCGTATTCGCGCCGCCCCGGCACCCCTGCGGATAAAATGCCCGACCAAGTCGAGCAAAAGGAAAAGGAGCAGCGCGCGGCGGAGATGATAAGGGAGACTAACGAGATACGCCGCCGCTTTTTTGAGTCGCTTGTCGGCACGGCGGTCGAGATACTGCCCGAGGAATACCGCAGCGGCTTCGTGCAGGGCTACACGGCAAATTATGTGCCCGTCAGGATCCCCGCCGAGTGTGAGAAATGCGCCGAGCTCGTGCAAGTGAAGATAACAGGCGTGTCGCCCGACGGCGAACACTGCGAGGGCGAGATAATACAGTCGATTTAACACGACTGAAAAACGGGCGCCGCACTTGACATTCGGAGCATTTTGATGTATAGTAAAGTGCCTGATAATTCCGCTCGTGGCGCAGCTGGATAACGCAGCAGATTCCGATTCTGAAGATCGGGGGTTCGAATCCCTTCGAGCGGGCCAAGAAATTTCTCGTCTCATCGAGACGGGGAATTTCTTTTTTAAGAAGGGATTCGAAGGACGAGCGGGACAGAGCAACAGTCCGGTGGACTGATGCGGGCGCTTCGCTTCATGCGAGCGCAGAGAGTGCTTCACAGAAACCGTCAGGTCTCTGCTTCACGTTTTCCGACGGCAAACGCTTCATTGCCGTGTAGGAGACGGCGTCCCCTACGATTGAATTACAGATTTGTGATTATAAAATCAACAATTTTTTTGACTTTATCAACTACCCGACAATCCTCAGTCGCTCCGCGACAGCTCCTTTCAAAAGGAGCCCATAATTATTAACAACCGTAGCGAAGCATACTCGCATGGTCGCTCGATAAAAACAGCACCGAGCTGTCTGCTATAGTGGCCTCCTTGGAGAAGGAGGTGGCACGACGCAGTCGCGACGGAGGATTGACGGTGACACGCATTGCGGAATCAATGTATAAGATGATTTGCGGTTATTCATCTTACCTTTTAATGCTCATGCGAGGGGGGATAGCGCTTCATAGTCAAAATGCTCAAAGGGTCGGTTAGCGACGGCTAACATTTTGAACAGGCTGACGAAATTGGAAAAAGGCTGCTTTTTTTCAGCAAAAACTATTGACACAGGGCAAAAAGAGTTGTATTATACTTCTTGGTTAGCGGGTGCTAATCAATATTTTAAGGCTATGATTAGCTGCGGCTAATCATTTTATTAAGGGATCGGGTTAGCGAGTGCTAATCGTTCTCGGAAAGCCCTGACAAACATCGGGGCTTGGGTGCGGCAAGCGTTCGGCGGTGATGTGCCGTCGGCGTAAGCCGAAAATTTTGAAGCCGAGGTTAGCGGATGCTAATCCTTAAGCACTTCAATGCTCCCGAGTGCCCCGAAATAAAACCCCGGCAAGCGTTCGGCGAAATATCGCCGAGGCAAGCCGATTATTTAACGGCTTCGGGTTAGCGGGAGCTAATCGAGAAACGGTCGCCATAAGCGATATATCACGGAAAAGAGAGGATATAAGTTATGATGCCTTTGGTTTTGGCGGATGTCGGTAAAGAGAATATCATAAAGAAGATCGGGGGCAGCCCCGAGGTCAGGCAGCATCTCGAGAATCTGGGCTTCGTCGTCGGCGGCACGGTCACGATAATCAATTCACTCGGCGGCAACGTGATAGTCAACGTCAAGGAATCGCGGGTTGCTGTCAGTGAAGAAATGGCAAGAAAGATCATGGTGTGAATTCACCGTGTAAATCAAAAGGAGGATACAGGCAATGAAAACTCTCAGACAGGTCAACATAGGCGAGACGGTCAAGGTCGTTAAGCTCCACGGTGAGGGCGCGGTCAAGCGCCGCATCATGGATATGGGCTTGACAAAGGGCGTTGAGGTTTATGTTCGCAAGGTAGCGCCCCTCGGCGATCCCATCGAGGTCACGGTCAGAGGCTATGAGCTTTCGCTCAGAAAGGCTGACGCCGACATGATCGAGGTCGAATGATCGGTTAACGGTTAATTATACTTATCGTATAAGAAAGAGAGGAAACAGACATGGATCTCAGAATTGCCCTTGCAGGCAACCCGAACAGCGGTAAAACAACACTGTTCAATGCGCTGACCGGCTCGAATCAGTTCGTCGGTAACTGGCCGGGCGTTACGGTCGAGAAGAAGGAAGGTAAGCTCAAGAAGCACGACGGCGTTATCATCACCGATCTTCCCGGCATTTATTCACTTTCGCCCTACACTCTTGAAGAGGTCGTCGCAAGAAATTACCTTATCAATGAGCGCCCAGACGCGATACTCAATATCATCGACGGCACTAACCTTGAGCGTAACCTTTACCTCACCACTCAGCTCACCGAGCTCGGCATTCCCGTCGTCGTTGCCATCAACATGATGGATGTCGTCAAGAAGAACGGCGACAAGATCGACACTGCGGAGCTTTCACGCCAGCTCGGCTGCAAGATAGTCGAGATATCGGCTCTTAAAGAGACCGGCATCAAGGAAGCCGCCGAGGCTGCTATAGAGGCTGCAAAGAGCGGTAAGACGATCCCGCAGCACAGCTTCTCCGGCTGCGTTGAGCACGCGATCGCTCATATCGAAGAGGCTGCCGTACATAACCTGCCCGAAGAGCAGCAGAGATGGTACGCCATCAAGATCTTTGAGCGTGATGATAAGGTGCTCGCAAGCCTTAATATCGACAAGCTCACCCTTGAGCATATCGAGAAGGATATCAAGGCTGCCGAGGCCGAGATGGACGACGACGCAGAGTCCATCATCACAAACGAAAGATATATCTACATAGCTTCCGTCATCAAGGCTTGCTATAAGAAGAAAAAGGTCGGCGGGCTTACAACCTCAGATAAGATCGACCGTATAGTCACTAATCGTTGGCTCGGTCTGCCGATATTCGCGGTCATCATGTTCCTCGTCTATTACATCTCAATGGTTACCGTCGGCTCGGCGGCTACCGATTGGATGAACGACGGAGTGTTCGGCGACGGCTGGCATCTGTTCGGCATAGGCACCAAGGCCTACACCGCAGACGCAGACGACTACACCGCCGCCTCCGAGGCTGTCGGCGCATTTACCGGCATCGACCTCGGCGCAGAGGATTTCGACGCTGACGCAGCTCTCTCCGAGATGAAGAGCTTCACCTCAAGTGAGGAGACCGCCACCATCGAGGTGGAGGATGAAGAGACCCTCGCAATGAAAAAAAAGACCGCTTACTATTCATCAATTCCCGCAGAGGCTCTCCGCAAGAAGAACGCTGACAGCACTGTTGCAATGACTTATCTCGACGCCGTTAAGCTCTTTGAAGAAAAAGGCTTTGACGAGCCCGACCCCGCAGATTACGGCGTATGGGTTCCCGGTGTTCCCGTCCTTGTAGGCAATCTGCTTGAGAAAGCGGGCGCAGCGGAATGGCTCAGCGGACTTATCAACGACGGTATCGTTGCCGGTGTCGGCGCGGTTCTCGGCTTCGTTCCTCAGATGCTCGTCCTCTTCCTGCTTCTTGCATTCCTTGAGGCTTGCGGCTACATGGCCCGTATAGCATTCGTGCTTGACAGGATCTTCCGCCGCTTCGGTCTCTCCGGTAAATCCTTCATCCCGATGCTTATCGGTACCGGCTGCGGCATACCCGGCATAATGGCTTCCCGTACCATCGAGAATGAGCGTGACCGCAGGATGACCATTATGACCACGACGTTTATCCCCTGCGGCGCCAAGGTGCCCTTCATCGCAATGATAGCCGGCGCCATCTTCGGCGGCTCGGCTCTCGTCTCCACCTCCGCTTACTTCATCGGCATGGCAGCGATCATCTGCTCCGGCATTATGCTCAAGAAGACCAAGATGTTCGCAGGCGAGCCCGCTCCCTTCGTTATGGAGCTGCCCGCATATCATATGCCCACCCCGAGCAATGTTCTTCGCTCCATGTGGGAGCGCGGCTGGTCCTTCATCAAGAAGGCAGGCACGATAATCCTTCTCTCCACCATCGTTGTTTGGTTCACCACCTACTTCGGCTTCACGGAGGACGGCTTCCGTATGCTTTCCGAGGATGAGCTCAGCTCTTCGATCCTCGCAAAGGTCGGCAACGCCATCGCATGGATCTTCATCCCGCTCGGCTGGGGCAACTGGCAGGCAACCGTCGCATCCATCACCGGTCTTGTCGCTAAGGAGAATATCGTCGGCACTCTCGGCATCCTCTACGGCGGCGGCGACGCAACGGTTTATCAGAATATCGCTCAGGCGTTCACCGGTATCACCGGTTACTCATTCCTCGTCTTCAACCTTCTTTGCGCTCCCTGCTTCGCGGCTATCGGCGCGATCAAGCGTGAGATGAACAGCGCAAAATGGACTTGGTTCGCAATCGCCTATCAGTGCGGCTTCGCTTATGTCATCGCTCTGATGATCAACCAGTTCGGCAAGCTTTTCACGGGCAATGTCAGCGTAGTCGGCCTCATCTTTGCGCTCGCAGCCCTCGCATTCATCATCTATATGCTCGTTCGCCCCTACAAGGAAGCAACGAAGCTCACCGCAAATGTTAAAACCAAGTAATCACAAAAAAGATTAATATCTGAAAGGAGTCGGTCGGAATGCTTGCGTGGATAGCGGAAAATTTAGCAACCATCATTATATGCCTTGTGCTTGCAGTTATCGTCGCCGCCATAATCATCGGTCTGGTGAGGAATAAGAAAAAAGGCAAATCCTCCTGTGGCTGCAATTGTGCCCACTGTGCAATGGCGGGCTCCTGCCACAACAAGAAGTGATAACATCACCCGGGAGGCGCAGCCAAAAATCGGTTTGCGCCTCCCCTTTTTCAGCAGGAGGTTAGCAATGACTAACTCAAATACCTTGACCGCCTCGAATATCCGTTATCTGCTTACAATGAAGGAGCTTGACGGTGACGGCAGAGGGGTGCGCTGCATCGCTCTTGCAACGGCGCTCGGGCTGTCCAAGCCCAGTGTGCATAATATGATGGGCACCTTCTCCCAAATGGGGCTTATCAGCAGGGATTCCTACGGGGCGGCGTTTTTCACCGATGAGGGCAACGAGCTTGCCCGCCGCTACGGCCGCTATTACGCCGGCGTTGCAAGGCTGCTCAGGAGCAGCTTCCCCGGCATGGCGGATGTGAGCGAAGCTGCCTACAGCCTGCTCTCCGAGGTGCCCGAAAGCTGCCTTGAGGAATTGGTGCAGGCGGATTGAATTCGGGAGGCAGAATATGGCTATAGTTGAATTCAAAAACGTAAGCCGCGTCTACACGAGCGGCGACCATGAGCTGAAAGCGCTCAAGGGCACGGAATGATCTGGATAGGGGAGATAAAGATGACAAAGACTACTCTTAAAATAGACGGCATGATGTGCGGAATGTGCGAAGCACATATCAATGACGCAATTCGCGGCGCTTTCCCCGTCAAGAAGGTATCGGCATCTCACTCAAAGGGCGAAGCGGTCGTTATCACCGAGGCACCCTTGGACGAGGGCAAGCTGCGCGAGGTCATAGGCAGCACCGGCTACGAGCTCAAGAGCATTGAGAGCGAGCCGTATGAGAAGAAATCGGGGCTTTTCGGTTTCTTCAAAAAATAATTAAGGAGGCGCAACGATGTCAGAGGAGCTTATCGTTTCCCATTGCTCGCCCACAATGGCGGGCCTCAAGACAGGCAACCTGTTTACCTGCCCCGTGAAGGACAGAGAGGAGCTTAAAGCCTCGCTGCGCCGCATGAATCTGCGGCTTGTGCCAAGGGGAGTTCGGATGATCCCCGTCAGGTACTCCGACAATAAAGCGCTGATATATATGTATCGCCCGGATAAGCTGCGGAGGGATCTGACCGACCCGCTCGCAAGCTCCATTCTCACGCAGCGCAGCTATCCGACGGGCAGCAGTGAGCGCTGCGTTGCGGAGCTGGCAAGGCGGCTGAACGCCGCAGAGGAATTCCCGCACGAAATAGGGCTGTTTTTGGGCTATCCGTCGCAGGATGTGGACGGCTTCATTCGCTGCGGCGCACGGGAAGCAAAGTGCGTCGGCACATGGAGAGTTTACGGCGACGAGGAGGCCGCCAAGAAGAAATTCAGCCTCTATAAAAAGTGCAAGCGGGTCTATCTCGACTCGCTCAAAAGCCATAGATCCTTTGACCGACTGGTAGTCAAAAGCTGAGTAAAAAAACCGCGCCTTTCCTTTTGAGGAGGGCGCGGTTTTGCTGTCATATTCAATCGGGCAGGTCCTTGTCGAGTATGCCGTAATTCAGCTCCACATAGAACGAGTCGTTATTCACGACCCGTATCTTGCCGGGCTGATAGCTTATGTTTTTGACGGCGAAGCTGTTGCCGCTCGGCTCGAAGCTGACGGAGAGCAGGCCGTCGGTGAGGATGAGGGTGAACGACGGTGAGAATTTTGAGCCTTTGTAGAACTGAGCCGCGGTAGCGGCGGCAGGCTCAACGGCGGCAAAGTCGGCGAGAGAGGAGCCCTTTTTGATGTCGGCGAAGTCGGCAAACGAATTCTTGCGGGTCATATACGCCGTGTGCGAGAGGAGCATTTCGTCGGAGAAGAAGGCGTAGAAATAGCCGCCCTCGTTTACCCTGTATACGGCGTAAAGATTGCCGTCGAGGCTGCGTACGCAGTCGGTCGGGAATTCTTGTGTAAAATCCTTGAAAGAGAACACATATGAGACGGTACGACTGTCAAGCAGGGTGTAAGATAGAAAGACCTTCACAAGGTCGCTTGCAGCATAAGAGGCCGCGGCGCTCTTGTCGATATTGTTGTTGTATTTGTCATACTTGTTCGCCACGAATTTCCTGCTGTATTTCTCGCCGCGGGTGCGGGTCAACGACGGATTGGATTGATATAGTATTGTTGAAGTCTCGGTCTCGGGTATCGTCACTCTTGTTGCCGGAACGGTTGTTGTTGTCTTGTTGTATTCCTCCAGCGCTTTGCGATACCAAGCGTCATACGTTTTATGTTCGTAATCTTTACCGAATATCTCAACAAACAGCTTTTCGATCTCCTTATCAAAGTGATATTTCCTGTTCATCACTTTGTGAAGCTGCTCAACTTTTTTATCTTGCAGTTCATTGAATTGATCCAGCAGCTCCTGACCTGTAGCGCCGCTGCCGCTGATCGAGTCTTTATCTACATTCTCCCACTTTTTCATCACACAATCTTGTAGAAAAAAACGATATTTAGATTGGCAGCGACTTCTGATCACCTCGGTGTAGTCAAGCCCCTTGCTTTCAATCAGTTTTTTCATATGAAGACGTTCTCGGTACATTTGGTCGAAGTCCTCTTCACATCTCTCCGTCTGCCACTGAGCCATGTCATATTCGGTTCCCTCGACCTCCAGCTTACAGACGAGTGTTTCAAGCACCTCGTGTATTAGTTTATCTTTATCTGTCAGCCCCTCTGTAAAATAATATATCACCTGTCTGCGGGCTATTGTATAATAATCGAGGTCAGAGGTTATCTCCGGTATGGTTTGCCATAGATTCTTTACATATGAGCGAGTGGTGCTTTCGCCGTCCTCTTTCCCTCCGCAGGCGGCGAGGCCGACGAGCGAGAGAATGACGAGGGCGAGTGCGATAAGTCTTTTCATTTTGTCCTCCTGTTTTGCAATACGCATGATAAAATACACGTTAACTGCCCTGTTTATCTGATATCTCGGTTTCCACCCCCCTCATGCAAAATTTGCCGTTTCTTGTTTCTATAATATCAGAAAAAACGATTATATTCAATAGAAAAATATAGAATTAATAAATAATTAAAATTTACATTTTCTTTAAAATAACATCGGAAACGGCATAAAGGAAGCCCCCTCGGGCATTGTGCTCGAGGGGGCGTTGGTGCGATTGATTATTTAAGGGTGCAGTACATGAAGTACTTGTAGCCGAGAGGATTCGAGAAGAAGCCGTCGACATTCTTGCTGATCATGTAAAGATCGGTGTAGAAGTAGAGGGGAACGATGCAGCCGGTCTCCATAAGCATATCCTCAGCGAGGTGCATGAGCTTATAGCGGACTTCGTTATCGGTGCAGCCCTTGATGGTGCTGATGAGCACGTCATAGGTCTGAGCCCAGGTGCCGTTCTCAACCTTTACGTCATAGCCGTAAGGAGTGAGGTCAAGGTTGTAGATAGCGGTCTTGGCGTTTGCGCCCTTACCGAACTGGACGTCGTTGTTGCCGGAGCCGGAGACCCACATGTCAAGGAAGCTGATGGGGTCGTTGTAGTCGGCGAGCCAGCCGTTACGAGCGATCGAATATTCGCCGTTCTTTCTGGTGTTCAGGAAGGTGTTCCACTCCTGGTTCTCAAGCTGCATGTTGATGCCGACATTGGCAAGAGCACCCTGGAGATACTCAGCGATAGCCTTGTGGGCGTCGTTGGTGTTGTAGAGGTAGGTGAGGGACGGGAAGTTGGTGAACTTCTTGGTAGCCTCATCATACTTGTAATACTTCTTGAGAGTATTTACAGCGGACTCGAAGTTGCTGTTGAAAGCGTCAGTGGCAACATTGTAGTAGCCGTCGAAGCCGTCGTTGTGGCCTGCGTTCTTATAGAATTCGGAGCCGTCGGGATCGGTGATACCCATAGCAACGAAGGAGGAAGCGGGAAGCTGGCCGCCCTGAGCAACGTCGTTGACGATGTAGTTGCGGTCGAAGAGAAGAGCGATAGCGTTGCGGATCTCATCCTTAGCCTTCTCAGCCTCAGCGCCGGTGAGGGTGCTGTCAGCGGGAAGGATATTCTCGTTGATGTTCCAGCAGACATAGTAAGTACCGATCTGGCCGACGATCTTGAACTCATCGGGATAGTCCTTCTTGAGGTTGGCTATCTCGTTGGTGGGAACGTCGTCGATGAGCTGCCAGTCGCCGTTCTTGAAGTTGGTGAGCTGGTTGTTGGCGTCATCGGAGAGATAGAACTTGATCTCGGGCATGGTGATGCTGGCGGCGTCTACGAAATGCTCATTCTTCTTAACGGTGATGCAGCTGTTGTGCTCCCAAGAAGTGATGGTGTAGGGGCCGTTGCAGACATAGGTGGAGGGGTCGGTCGACCAGGATTCGTTGGCGACGACATCCTCTCTTACGGGGTAGTAGCAGGGGAATGCAAGCAGCTCGTTCCAATAAGCAACCGAGTTGTTGAGGGTTACTTCAAGGGTCTTGGCGTCGAGAGCCTTGACAGCGAGCTTAGCGTCGGGGTTGATGAACTCGGGGATGGGGTTGCCGTCCTCGTCGAGCTTATCGGAATCCTTGGACTCCCAAATCTCGGCGTAGCCCTTAACGACCTCGAACATATAGCCGTAGTCGGCTGCAAGAGTGGTGGAAGCGGCGCGGTTCCATGCGAATTCAAAGTCGTTTGCGGTGACGTCCTTACCGTCGGACCACTTCAGACCGTCTCTGAGAGTGTAGGTATAGGTGACGGTGCCGTCATCGTTGACTTTGCCCTCGGGCAGCTCGGTCGCTGCGTCGGCAACGATCTTGAGGTGACCCTCGGAATCCTGAGCCCACTTAGCAAGGCCCTGGAAAAGGTGAGCGACCATCGTTGCGCCGTCAACTGAGGAGTTGAGAGCGGGGTCGATGGTGTCGGGCTCGGAAGCAAGGCAAACAGCGAGAGAATCTTTCTTTGTGTTAGTCTTGCCGCCTTTGTCTCCGCCGCAGGATGCCAGGCAGAAAAGCATAGCAACAGCGAGGAGGAGCGCCATGAGTTTTTTCATAGTTTGTCTTCCTTTCTTTTATTTTTTCAAAAGATGCTGCGCCGCCGACGGGGTATCGGCGAGCAGATCACTATGAACTCAGTCGTTTATCTCGGCCGTGCGGTGGCAGGCAACGAAGTGGCCTGCGGAGACCTCTTTGAATTCGGGCATGGTCTCGGCGCACTTGGGCTGAGCGTAGGGGCAGCGGGTGCGGAACGGGCAGCCGGAGGGGGCGTTCAGCGGGCTGGGGATATCGCCCTCAAGAGCTATACGCTTGTTTGCCCTTGCTATCTTGGGGTCGGGCACGGGCACGGCGGACATGAGCGCCTTTGAATACGGGTGCAGCGGCTTGTCACAAATGGAGGAGGCGTCCGCAAGCTCGACCATCTTGCCGAGATACATGACCGCTATCCTGTCGCTGATGTGGCGCACGACAAGCAGGTCGTGGGCGATGAAAAGATAGGTCAGACCGAGCTGATCCTGAAGCTCATCAAACATATTGATGACCTGAGCCTGAATGGAAACGTCAAGAGCGGAGACGGGCTCGTCGCACACGATGAATTCGGGGTTGACCGCAAGGGAGCGGGCGATGCCTATCCTCTGGCGCTGACCGCCCGAGAATTCGTGGGCGTAGCGGGCGGCGTGCTCGCTGTTGAGGCCGACGTGATCCATCAGCTCAAGAATTCTGTCGTGTCTCTCCTGCTTGGTCTTATAGAGATGGTGCACGTCGAGCGGCTCGCCGATGATGTCGGAGACGGTCATCCTCGGGTTGAGGGATGAATACGGGTCCTGGAACACCATTGTAGCCTTTTTGCGGAACTCTTTTATGTCGGATTTTGTCTTGATGAGCTTGCCGTTGTAGTAAATTTCGCCGCCGGTGGGCTTGTAGAGGTTGAGGATCGTCCTGCCGACGGTGGTCTTGCCGCAGCCGGATTCGCCGACGAGGCCGAGGGTCTCGCCCTTGTTGATGGCGAATGAAACGCCGTCGACCGCCTTGAGAGGCTTGCTCTTGAATAAGCCGACGTTGATGTTGAAGTATTCCTTGAGGTCCTTTACTTCGATAAGGGGCGTCCTGTTGTTATCAGCCATTTGCTTCGTCCCCCTTCTTTTCTTCTTCATATGCTTTCTTGACATTCATCCAGCAGGCGGCGTAGTGGGAGTCGTTGATGCACTCGCGCTCCGCACGCTGCTTAATGCATATCTTCATTGCCGCGTCGCATCTCGGGGCGAACGGGCAGCCCGCCGGCATATTCAGCAGGTCGATGGGTGTGCCGGTTATCGGCTGCAGCTTGGTGCCCGCCGTGTCGGCAGTCGGTATCGAGCGAAGCAGACCCTTGGTGTATTCGTGGCAGGGGTTGTAGAATATCTCGTCCGCAGTGCCCTGCTCGCAGATGGAGCCTGCATACATTACTATTATCTCGTCGCAGAGCTGAGCTACAACGCCGAGATCGTGGGTTATCATGATTATCGCCATGCCCAGCTCCTTTTGGAGCGAGGTCATAAGTTCGAGTATCTGAGCCTGAATGGTAACGTCGAGTGCCGTGGTGGGTTCGTCGGCGATGAGGATATCCGGTTCGCAGGCGAGCGCCATTGCTATCATAACTCTCTGACGCATACCGCCGGAGAATTCAAACGGATACTGCTTCATGCGCTTCTCGGGCTCGTTGACGTTAACGAGGCGAAGCATCTCGACCGCCCTGTCATAGGCTTCCTTCTTGTTGCGGTCGGTGTGCAGGGTGATGGCCTCCATGAGCTGGTGGCCTATGGTGTAGGTGGGGTTCAGCGAAGTCATCGGGTCCTGGAAGATTATCGAGATCTTGTTGCCTCTGACATCCTTCATGACCTTTTCGCCTGCGCCGACGAGCTCCTGCCCGTCGAGCTTTATCGACCCGCCGACTATCTTGCCGGTCGAGGCGAGTATCTGCATTATCGAGTATGCGGTGACGGATTTGCCCGAGCCGGATTCGCCGACTATGCCGAGCACTTTGCCGCGCTCAAGCGAGAACGAAATGCCGTTGACCGCTTTAACCTCGCCCGCGTCGGTGAAAAACGAGGTATGAAGATCATTTACTTCCAACAAAGCCATAATTCATACTCTCCTTTCTCAGCTGTTGAGTTTCGGGTCAAAGGCGTCACGCAGACCGTCGCCGAAGAGGTTCAGCGAGAGGACGATGAGCGAAATGACCACTGCGGGGATAACGAGGCGGTAGGGGTAGGCGCTTATGCCGTTGAGCGCGTCGGAGGCGAGCGAGCCGAGCGACGGCATCGGGGCATTAACGCCGAGACCGAGGAAGGAAAGATAGCTCTCGGTGAATATTGCGTTCGGGATCTGGAGTGCGGTCGAGATTATGACGACGCTGATGCAGTTCGGCATAAGGTGCTTTCTGATTATCCAGCTGCCCTTTGCGCCGGTCGCCTTTGCGGCGAGGACGTATTCCTGCTCACGCAGCGAGAGGATCTGACCTCTGATAAGACGGGACATCGAGACCCAATAGAGCAGACCGAATACGATGAAAAGGCTGATGATGTTGCTGCCTATCTTGGCGAGCACCGTGCCCTCTATCGCGGGCTGGAGCGAATCCTTGAGCACCGCCGAGAGCAGTATGACCATGAGCATATCGGGCAGGGCATAGATAATATCGACTATACGCATTATCACCATATCCACCTTGCCGCCCACATAGCCCGCTATCGAGCCTATCGTCATACCGATTATAAGGACGATTATGCTGGCGAAGAAGCCGACCGCAAGGGAGATCCTCGTGCCGTAAACTATACGGATGAGATAATCTCTGCCGGCGGCGTCCGTGCCGAAAATGTGGGGGAATACCTTTTCGCCTGCGTCGATCTTGGCCTGCTCGGTGCTGCCGTATTCAAACGGAGCAAGGTTGTTGTAGGACGGATCAACGGGGGCGCCGGGGCTGATGCCGAGCTGCTGATCGTATGAATACGGCCAGAATATCGGCAGTAATATCGAAGTAAGCGTGATTATTACTATTGTAATAAGGCTTATCGTGGCTATCTTGTTTTTGAGCAGTCTCTTTACGCCGTCCTTGAAGAAAGTGGTGGAGGGGCGCATTTTGACCATGTATGCCTTGTCCTCGCTGCTTGCGGGAAGCAGATCGTCGACATTTATCTGGATGTTAAACGGTGTTTTTTTCATTCTGCTTTCCCTCCTTATTCAAGATTGATGCGGGGATCGACAACTTTATAGAGGATATCGCCCACAAGGTTCATTATGACTATGAGCGCCGCAAGCACTATAGTGGTGCCCATTATCAGCGGATAGTCGCGGTTGATTATACTGTTGACGAAGGCTCTGCCTATGCCGGGCACTGCGAATATCTGCTCAACTACGAGCGAGCCGGTGACGATATAAGCGAGCATCGGGCCGAAGTAGGTGATGACGGGGATGAGCGAATTCTTCAGCGCATGGCCGAAGATTATCCTCTTGCCGGGCACGCCCTTTGCCTTGGCGGTCCTGATGTAATCCTGGCCGAGCACGTCCAGCATCGAGGAGCGAGTGAGCCTGGTTATATAGGCGGTGGGGTAGAGCGCGAGGGTGATGACCGGCAGGATAAGTCCCTCGGTCGTGGAGCCGTTGGCGGGCAATATCGCGAGCTTTATCGAGAATGCGACAAGCATCAACGAGCCCATTATGAAGGACGGCATCGAGACGAAGGCGGTCGTGATGACCATTATCACGCGGTCGATGACCTTGTTGCGCCTGAGGGCGGCTATTGCACCGAGCACAACACCGCAGATGAGTGAGGCAAAGGCGGCGATGACGCCGAGCTTGGCGGAGGTTTTTAAGCCGTCGGTTATAACATCAATGACCTGGCGGCCTCTCTGCTTGAGCGAGGGGCCGAAGTCAAAGTGCAGAACTATATCTTTAAGATAAGTCGTGTACTGCTCCAGGACAGGTTTGTCAAGGCCGTATTTCGCCTCAAGGGCGGCTTTAGCGGCGGGGGTTATCGCCTTTTCGCTGGCGAAGGGGCCGCCGGGCACCGCGCGGGTCGCAAAGAACGTCACCGTAATGACGACCCAGACGGTCAGCACTGCCAAAAGCAGTCGCTTCACGATGTAAAGCAATGTCTTTGAATTCATTTTTCTCAGTCACCTCAATTAATTTGAACCGTATAAGGCTATATAATTAATAAAATTATAGCGCAAAACTTTGCGAAATTCAACATGAATATTTATGAAATGCGAAAAATTGCACAAAAAGACGAAGCTAACAATCAAAAAACTAAATAATACAACAGCATAACGCTTTTGTGCAAAAAGCAGGAAATGTCTGTATTTAGGTAATTAAAATTGCCGAACAGAAGCAAAATGAATAAATATACACAATTCCTGCTATAATCTAATATGAAAATTTACGACGGCGGCACAAAACCAGCCTTTTTTGACAGAAAATCCGCCGTTTGTCCGAGAATAACAGTATTTTTATTCACCCGGAATGCGACAGATATTGTCGTAAACTCAGGAATAATGCGCTAAAAAGGCTTCACGGCGTAAGGATAGGCAGGGGCAGGCTGCAGATTTACAGTAACATTGCAAGAGGCGGCGTCCTTGACGCTCCGTTAATCAAACAGCAATGTCAACTATACAACGGTAGGCGCGAACAGCGTTCGCCCGCCGAAATCACACCGGACTGTTGCTCTGTGCCGCTCGTCCTTCGAGTCCCACTCATGCGTTCCGAATAAAAAAAGGAACCGCTGACGCAGTTCAAAGTTCAAAGATGAGTGAAATATTTTGCGTGTGCAAAATGTGAAATAACCGCTCCGCGGTCGTGAAATTTTCTGCTGCGCAGAAAGTGAAATAAAATCCACCCGTCGCCGCAGCGATTTCACGCGCCGTCAGGCGAATTTCACATTGCATAGCAATATTTCACCCACCCGAAGGGTGGATTTCGTTGAAAAAAGCACTTGCGAAGAAGTTTTTTGCTCTATTATTCGTCTTTCAAGCCGCTCATGCTTTCTAACAAAAAAAAGAACCGCCAAAGCAGTTCGTAGTTCAAAGATAAGTGAAATATTTTGCGTGCACAAAATGTGAAATAACCGCTCCGCGGTCGTGAAATTTTCTGCTGCGCAGAAAGTGAAATAAAATCCACCCGTCGCCGCAGCGATTTCACGCGCCGTCAGGCGAATTTCACATTGCATAGCAATATTTCACCCACCCGAAGGGTGGATTTCGTTGAAAAAAGCACTTCCGAAGAAGTGCTTTTTTCTGGTGCCGGTGGTGGGACTCGATTCGCGCGCCTGCGGGCGCTTGGTCGCTTGCGGTCACAACAGTCCACCGGACTGTTGCTCTGTGCCGCTCGTCCTTCGAGTCCCACTCATGTGTTCCGAATAAACAAAAAGGAACCGCTGACGCGATTCATAGTTCAAAGATAAGTGAAATATTTTGCGTGCACAAAATGTGAAATAACCGCTCCGCGGTCGTGAAATTTTCTGCTGCGCAGAAAGTGAAATAAAATCCACCCGTCGCCGCAGCGATTTCACGCGCCGTCAGGCGCATTTCACATTGCGAAGCAATATTTCACCCACCCGAAGGGTGGATTTCGTTGAAAAAAGCACTTCCGAAGAAGTGCTTTTTTCTGGTGCCGGTGGTGGGACTCGAACCCACACGATGTCGCCATCAACGGATTTTGAGTCCGTCACGTCTGCCAATTCCATCACACCGGCGTATCAACTTTTTTATTATAGCGCACCGAGCGGTAAAAATCAAGAAAAAGTTTTGTATATTGTCTCAAAAGGAAGCTATTTACAGATTGTTAACTTGAATTCGGGTCAATATTATGTTATATTATGGATAGCGTTTAAAATTACTGTTTTCGGAGGAGTCAGCAATGTCTGAGCTTAACAACAAAAAGCGCTCCCGCTTATCCCGCTTCTTTGCGGGCAATTCCTATTGCTGGGCGGCGTGCCTGTGCACGGTCGGCGTAATGATGCTGGTGTATTATTGTTACGACCTTTTCCCTTTCGGCGACACGACCATACTTCGCATGGATCTTTACCATCAGTACGGCCCGCTCTTTGCCGAATTCTATGACAGAGTTACGGGGCTGAAGAGCTTTATCTATTCGTGGCAGACGGGGCTCGGCTCGCCCTTCCTCGGCAACTACTTCAATTATCTTGCCAGCCCGAGTGCCGTCATAATGCTTCTCCTCGGTCACGAGAATATGCCCGAGGCGATAGCCGGCATGATAATCGCCAAGGCTGCCCTCGCCGCGGGAGCATTCACCTATTACCTCAAGAAATCGCACGGCAGGCACGACTTCATAACCGCCGCTTTCGGCGTGCTTTATGCAATGTGCGGCTACTTCGTTGCGTATTATTGGAACGTGATGTGGATAGACGCCATGGTCTATTTCCCGCTCGTGATACTCGGCATTGAGAATATCATCAACAAGCGAAACGCCAAGGTCTATATCCCGTTCCTTGCGCTCACGCTCCTGTCGAACTATTATATGGGTTATATGACCTGTATATTCTCGGTTCTGTATTTCCTGATGTATTATCTCGGCAAATACGATCTTACGACGCTCGACGCAAACACCCCGTTCTCCGTAGATGAGAACGGCAAGAAGCAGATAAAGGGCAGGGAGAAGCTGAAGCACAGCATCTTCCTCAAGAGCGGCTTTGCCTTTGCGTTCTCAAGCGTTGCCGCCGCCTGCCTTGCGGCGTTTGCGCTGATACCGACCTTCATCATCCTCAAGAGCTGCTCTGCGACCTCGGGCACGATGCCGCAGAATTTCAAATCGTATTACGATATATTCGACTTCCTCGCAAATCACCTTGCAAGCGTAGTGCCGACCATACGCAGCAGCGGCGACGACGTGCTGCCCAATGTCTACTGCGGCATTGCGACCGTGATGCTCGTGCCCCTCTATCTTTTCACAAGGAGCATATCTCTTAAGGAGAAGATAGCGAATGTCGGTATGCTCGGCGTGCTCTATATGAGCTTCAATATCAATGTGCTCAACTATATCTGGCACGGCTTCCACTTCCCGAACGACCTGCCCTACCGCTTCTCGTTCATGTATTCGTTCATCCTGCTGACGATGGCTTATAAAGCGTTCATCCGCCTCAAGGAATTCACCGGCAGGCAGATACTCGGCACGGGTGTTGCCGTGCTGGGCGCGATAATCCTCATTCAGAAGATAGGCTCCAAGAATGTGGAGGATATCACCGTCATCATCAGCGTCATCTTCGTTGTGACCTATTGCCTTGTGTTCTTCCTGATGAAGGACGAGAAATATCAGCGCTCGGCGATAGCGGTGCTGCTGCTCTGCTGCGTTATAGGCGAGGTCGCCTGCGCCAATACCGACCGCTACAGCATGAGCCAGACCAAAACAAATTTCGTCGGCGACTATGCCGAATTCAGGGAGCTTAAGGGCAAGCTCGACGAATACGACGGCAGCGATGATTACCGCATGGAGCTGACCTATAACCGTGCGAGGATGGATCCCGCGTGGTTCGGCTACAACGGCGTCTCCACCTTCTCGTCAATGGCATACGAGAAGCTCTCGAACGTGCAGAGCGACCTCGGTCTCAACGGCAACTATATCAACAGCTACACCTATAATCTGCAAACTCCCGTTTATAATATGATGCACTCGCTCAAGTATGTGGTCAATAACAACACCGACGTCACCGTTGAGAACGATTACTTCAACGAGCTTATGACCTCGGGCAAATTCACTGCATACGAGAATAAATACTGGCTGCCGATGGGCATGGCGGTGAACAGCGACATCAAGGAGTGGTACACCGATTACAATAACCCGTTTACCGTCCAGAGCGACTGGTTTGAATATGCAACGGGCGTGTCGGATGTATTCTCGATGATGACGATAGACGACGTGCAGTATTATAATATGGATGAAATAACCTCGGGTCTTGACACGGGCGATATCTATTTCACCAAGGCGGGCAGCGGCAAGGGCGAGCTGACCTTTGTGCTCACCGTGCCAGAAACCAAGCACTGCTACCTGTATGTCAATTCCTCCGCTTTCGACAGCATCTCGATAAGCAAGGGCTCAACGAGCGTTACCCAGAATACCGACGAGCCGTATATCTACGACCTAGGCATTCTGAACCCCGACGAGACCGTGTCCGTGCTCGTTTCGATAGAGGACAGCGAATACGGCTACATCGACTTTTATCCCTACTATGTCAATGACGACGCTCTCAAGGAGGGCTACGAGATACTCAGCAGGGGCAAGCTGGATGTGACTTCGTTCAGCGACACCCGCATCACCGGCACCGTCGAGGCGGCGAAGGATTGCGTTTTCTACACATCGATCCCCTATGACAAGGGCTGGACGGTCAAGATAGACGGCAAGGAGATAGACAAGGACGATTATATCTCGCTCGCCGAGGCTTATTTGAGCTTCAACCTGCCCGCGGGCAAGCACACCGTGGAGCTTTCGTTCAGGCAGAGAGGCCTTGCCGAGGGCGCCGCGATATCCGCTGTAACGCTTGTGATCCTTATCGCGCTTTGGGTCTATACTTCACGCAGAAAGAAGAAGGCAGCCCTGCTGCCCGCACCCGAGCCGACCGATCCCGTTGTAACGGCTGAGGAGCCGACGGAGCTTGACGGGCTTACCGACGAAGCTCGGGAGACCGAAGAAGCCGAAAGCGCCGAAGCGGTTGATGAAGTCGAAAAAATTGAAGAGATAGAAGAAGCCGAATTGACCGACGAAGCCGAAAATGCCGAGGTCGAGGAGGCGGTCGACGAGCACGCCGAGGATCCTGCCGAGAAAGCGCCGGAGATCGACGAGCCCGAAGACAAGACAGAAGAATAAGCAATAAAAAATCAGCAGGCCGAGCTTGAACGCTTGACCTGCTGATTTTTTATATCCTGTTTACTTATTTCCAGATGAACCAGATAAGCAGATAGCCTGTCACGACTGCCGAGAGTGTGAAGGGCACGCCGTATTTCATAAATGTGCTGCTCTTTACCTCATAGCCTGCCTTCCTCAGTATGCCGATACCTGCGATATTTGCGCTTGCGCCGATGGGCGTAAGGTTGCCGCCGAGGGTCGCGCCGCAGAGCAGGCCGTAGTAAAGGAGCTTCGGCTCGATGCCGATATCCGCCGCTATGACGGGAACTATTGAGAGCATTGTTGCGGTGTAGGGTATGTTGTCAATGAATGCCGAGAGCAGCACGGACATCCAAACGATTATGGTGTAGACCGCAAAGACCGAGCCTGAGCCGAGCTTTGCGATAGCGCCGCCGATAACGTCGATAACGCCTGCGCTCTTGATGCCGCCGATAACGATGAAAAGACCGGTCAGCAGCACGATGGTATAGTAGTCGATATCCTTGAGCGCGTTTTTGACTATGTCCTTGTTCTTCTTGAAGAAAAGCTCGCGGATAACGCCGATAAGGAAGAAGCCTATGCAGATAATGCCGTTGGTTATCTCGGGCTTATAGAATTGACCCTCCGCGGCGTTGCTCTTGTAGGGGATGAACGAAACGGCGATGAGCATGAGCACGGTGCCCACGAGCAGATAGGTGGGGAATTTATCCTCGACCTTGGTGCGGCCGTTGAATTCGATCTTGTCCGTCTCCTTGCGGAACATAAAGAGGATTATCAGCGCGCTGACCACGGCGCCCGCCTCAACTACCCAGAACATACCGGCTCTGCCGTCGTCAATAAAGAAGTCGGAGAAGTCGAGATTCGCAGCCTTTGCGAGGAGTATCGAGGTCGTATCGCCCACGAGCGTTGCGGCGCCCTGAAGGTTTGAGGATATCGCGATGCAGATTATCGAGGGCACGGGCGAGATATCGAGCTTCTTGCAGAACGCCATTGCGACGGGGGCTATCATCAGCACGGTGGCGACGTTGTCGACAAAGGCGGAAACGATGCCCGCAAAGAGCGAGAGAGCCACGACGACCCACTTGACGTTCGGCATCTTTGAGATGAGGATATCCGACATGAGCTGCGGCATTTTGGATTCGATAAAGAGATAGACCGTGCCCATTGTGCCGGCTATCATCATTATGACGTTCCAGTCTATCTCGCGCAGCGCTTCAACGAAGCCGTAGGCGTAGGTTGAGTCGCCTACTGCGAAGAAGCCCTCGCCGAATGCGTTCGGCGCAACAGCGGATACGATGCCGAGACCGATGAAAATAAGCGCGGAAGCTATTGTGACATAAGGGCGTATCTTTTGAAACGCCATCATCAGAATGTAGGTGACGGCAAAGATTATCAGCGCCGCCAGGGTGATTTTGCTCATTGCTTCATCTCCTGTGTTTTGGGTTATGCGGAAATTATATAACTAATTGTATAAAAAGTCAATATTTAAGCGAAATTTGCCGCAGAGATATATCAAAAATCATATATCCTGCGGCATTGCTTCTTATTTCAGCTTCCAGACGAGGTCAGAGAGGAAAAGCTGCTGCTTCAGAGCCTCGAAGGAGGTGTCTTTTGATATGTGAACATACTCGATGCCCGCCATCTCGGCGAAATCCTCAAGCATCTGCGGCGTTGCGTCGTAGGAGAGGACGGTGTGGTGAGCGCCGCCGGCGGCTATCCACATCCTTGCGCCCGTGCAAAGGTCGGGCATCGCCCGCCACATGACCCTCGCCACAGGCAGATTCGGCATATCCATTATCGGCTTCACCGCCTCGATATCCTGCACTATCAGGCGCAGCCTGCCGCCGAGGTCGACCAGCGAAGCGACGACGCCCTTGCCCGCCTTGCCCTCGAACACGAGCCTTGCGGGGTCTTTTTCGTTCATGCCGATGCCGAGTGGGTGGACTTCTATCCTAGGCTTGTCCGCCGCAAGGGTCGGGCAGACCTCGAGCATATGAGCGCCGAGCGAGTATTCGCTGCCGGGCAGCAGGTGATAGGTGTAATCCTCCATGAAGCCGCTGCCGCCGCCCATGCCCTCGGTCATCGCCTTGACTATGCGGGTCATTGCGGCGACCTTCCAGTCGCCCTCGCCGCCGTAGCCGTAGCCCTGCTCCATGAGCCTTTGGCTTGCAAGCCCGGGGAGCTGCTCCATGCCGTAGAGATCCTCAAAGGTATTGGTGAATGCCTTTGCGCCCTCTCGGTCGAGCATATGCTTTATCGCTATCTCCTCACGAGCCTGATAGCGTATGGCTTCGATATCGTCGGTGCAGACGGTGTATTTCTCTCTATAGAGATCGACAAGCTCGTCTATCTCGCCGCCGCCGACCGCCGCCATTTCCTTGACGAGGTCGCCGACCGCCCAGGTGTTGACCTGCCAGCCGAGCCTTATCTGAACCTCGACCTTGTCGCCCTCCGTGACGGCGACGTTACGCATATTATCGCCGAAGCGCATCACCTTGAGCGACCTGCTCTCGGCGTAGCCGACGGCGCTTCTCATCCACAGACCGAGCTCCCGCAGGACGGGTTCATCCTGCCAATAGCCCATGATTATCTTGCGGGGCAGCCTCATGCGTGCGCCGATGAAGCCGTGCTCCCTGTCGCCGTGAGCCGCCTGATTGAGATTCATGAAGTCCATGTCTATCTCTTCGTTCGGTATCTCGCGGTTATACTGCGTCGCAAAGTGGCAATAGGGCTTTTGCAGGAGCGAAAGTCCGTTTATCCACATCTTGCTCGGGCTGAAGGTGTGACACCATGTAACGATGCCGAGGCAGTTGTCGTCGTAATTCGCCTCTTTTATAATGCTTGTCACCTCGTCGGCGGTCTTGACCGTAGCCTTGTAGATGAAGCGGCAGGGGATGAATTCGCTTGAATTAATGACCGCTGCCATTTCGGCGGCTCTCGCGGCGACTGTTTCAAGCACCTCCGGGCCGTAGAGATGCTGGCTGCCGACTATAAACCAAAATTCTTTTTTCTTCATATCCACGGTTATCACCTCGTTGTCAGAATGCCTCGACCGCCGCTTTCTCGACGGGCAGGCTCTTTTTGTAGTTGTCAAGGAATTTTTTGAATCCCGCGATATCCTCGGGGTCGGGCTTCACCTCAAAGGCGTCCTCATTTGAGAAGACCCTGCTGTCGAGGAAGGCTTCAAGAGTCTCGCCCTCGGCCTTGTTTTGCATATATGACGCGAGCAGAGCGATACCCCACGGGCCGCCCTCGCCCGCGGTCTTCATGACCGATACGGGCGCTTCGAGCGCCGCCGCCATTATCTTTTGACCCGCAAGCGGAGCCTTGAAGTAGCCGCCGTGGCCGAGGAGCTTATCAATTTTAACATGTTCGTCGGCGAGAATTTCCATGCCGATGCTGAGCGTCGCCGCCGCGGAGCAGAGCTGAGCCCTTGCGAAATTCGGCAGGTTGAATTTGGATTCGGGGCCTCTGAGGAAGAGCGGCTTGCCGCTGTCAAGCCCCGTGATGACCTCGCCCGAGAGGTAGTTGAACGCTACCAGCCCGCCGCAGTCCTTGTCGCCCGAGAGGGCGGATTCAAACATCTTGTCGAGCACCTTATAGATGCTGATATCCATGCCGAGGGCGCTGCACATGGAGGTGAAAAGCCCCGCCCATGCGTCTATCTCACCTGAACAGTTGTTGCAATGCACCATCGCAACGGGCTTGCCGGACGGTGTGGTGACCATGTCTATCTCGGGGTAGAGCCTTGAGAGCGCCTTCTCGAGCACGACCATGAGGAATATAGACGTGCCGGCGGAGACGTTGCCCGTCCTGACCGCTACGGAATTCGTCGCGACCATTCCCGTGCCTGCGTCGCCCTCGGGCGGGCACATGGGCACTCCGGGGCGGAATTCGCCCGTCGGGTCGAGCATAGCCGCGCCCTCCGCGGTCAGTGTGCCTGCCCTCTCGCCCGCAACGAGCACTCGGGGCAGGATATCGCGTATCTTCCACGGGAAATTCTTATCGGCAACGCAGCCGTCGAATTTATCGAGCATGGCAGCGTCATAGTCGTTTATGCTGCTGTCTATCGGGAACATACCGGAGGCCTCGCCCACGCCGATGACTCTTTCGCCCGTCAGGCGGTAGTGGACATAGGCGGCGAGGGTGGCGATGAAATCGACCCTGCCGACGTGCTCCTCGCCGTTCAGGATAGCCTGATAGAGGTGAGCTATGCTCCAGCGCTGGGGAATGTTGAAGTCAAAGAGAGCACTGAGCTTCTCGGCGGCCTCGGCGGTTATCGTGTTGCGCCAGGTGCGGAACTCCGCAAGCTGAGCGCCGTCCTTATCAAAGGCAAGGTAGCCGTGCATCATGCCGCTGATGCCCATTGAGCCGACGGTCTCGAGCTTCACGCCGTATTTGTCGCAAACGCTCTTTTTGAGGGCTGCGAAAGAAGCCCTCAGACCCTCAAAAACCTCGTCGAGCGAATAGGTCCACACGCCGTTTTTGTAGGAATTCTCCCAGTCGAAGCTGCCCGAGGCGAGGGGGCTGCCGTTAAGGTCGACAAGCACGGATTTAATCCTTGTCGAGCCGAACTCGATGCCGAGGGCGGTCTCGGCGTTCAGAATGATATTTTTGACATTTTCCATAATTGCACATCCAATCCGGAATTAAATTCTGTCTATATAATACCAAATACTTGCCGTTCAGTCAAGAAAAAATCGCCCGCGCGCCGCAAACGCTATTGATTTTCGGCGGCGGATGTGATAAAATCAAAATACAATGTAAAAATACCGATTTCGGGAGGAGTTTTCACCGTGAAAAAGATAATTGCCGTCATAATGGCTCTTGCCTGTATAGTCTGCGTTTTCGCCTCGTGCGGGAAGAAGGACGACACGCCGAAGGAGCTAACCTCTGGCGACTACACCTACGTCGTGCTTGAGGACGGCACAGTCAAGATAACCAAATATAACGGCACCTCCGACGAGATCGAGAGAGACCTGCCCTCCGAGATAGACGGCAAGACCGTCACCGTCATAGGCAAGGAAGCCTTTGCGGGCGCAGAGGGCCTGACGGTCGTGAATTTCCCGACCGGTCTTGTCAAGATAGAGGAGAGAGCCTTTGCCGAAAGCTCGATAAAGAAAGCCTTTATGTATAGATCCAAAAATCTCAAGGAGATAGGCGCCGAGGCATTCAGCAAGTGCCCGAATCTCGTCCAGGTCGATATGTCGTCGAGCCTTGAGACCGTCGGCGAGAAGGCGTTCTTCTATTGCACCAAGCTCAAAGTAGCCACTTTCAGAGGCAACACTCCGAATATAGCGGACTTTGCCTTCGACGCCTGCCCGAGCCTTGTTATCTACACCAAGGAGGGCATGGATAAGGTCATCGCCTACGCCGAAAAGAGCCTCATAGAGCTTAAATATCTCACCGTCTGAATTTAATACTCAAATAATAAAACGATCTGCCGCCTCATATGATTTTTTGAGGTGACAGATCATGTTTTTTCGGCTCAATGAAGCGATAGGGGCTTTCGTTTGGGGGCCGCCGATGCTGGCGGTGTTCCTGCTCACGGGGCTTTATCTCTCGATAAGATCGGGATTTTTTCAGATAAGAGGGGTCAAAACATGGCTCGGCGGCACGGTGCTCTCAAAGCCCGCACCCGCCGAGGACGGCGACGGCTCGGTGAGCCAGAGGGGGGCGCTTTTTTCGGCGCTCGCCGCCTGCCTCGGCACGGGCAACATAGTCGGCGTTGCGACCGCGATATATTCGGGCGGCGCAGGGTCGATATTTTGGATGTGGATATCCGCCGTGCTCGGCATGATGACCTGCTGCTGCGAGAATATCCTCGGCGTTCGCTACAGGGTCAGAGCCGCCGACGGCTCGTGGCTCGGCGGGCCTATGCTGTATATCGATCGGGGGCTTGGGATGAAAGGCCTCGCCGCCGTATACGCCGTGCTGCTCATCGGCGCGTCGCTCGGCATGGGCAACATGACCCAGGCGAATTCCGTCGCCTGCGGGCTTGAGACTTTCGGTGTGCCGAAATACATTTGCGCCGCCGCACTTGCCGCCGTGGTGCTCGCCGCCGCTTCGGGCGGGCTTCGCCGCATAAGCGCGATATCCGAGAAGCTGATCCCCGTGCTTTCGGCGGTGTTCATCCTCGGCTGCTTCGCCGTGATCATCGCCAATATCCGCAATTTCGTTCCATGCGTGAAGCTGATCGTCAGGGAGGCCTTCACCGTCAGAGCGGTGTCGGGATTTGGAATGGCGAAGGCGATGCGCTACGGTATTTCGCGCGGCGTTTTCTCCAATGAAGCGGGTCTCGGCAGCAGCGCCATAATCCATTCCTCGGCGCGGTGCGGCAATCCCGCAGAGCAGGGGATGTGGGGCATCCTCGAGGTTTTTATCGACACGGTGCTCATGTGCACCGTCACCGCCGCCGCGCTGCTGATGAGCGGAGTATGGCAGAGCGACCCGTCGCTCAACGGCGTTGAATTCTGCTCCGCCGCGTTCTCAAGCGTTTTCGGCGCTGCGGGCGGATATTTCCTGAGCGGATGCATCAGCCTCTTTGCCCTTGCCACCCTTGTGGCGTGGTCGTATTACGGCAGCAGGGGGGCGGCGTATCTTTTCGGCGAAAAGAGCGTTAAAATTTACAATATCCTCTATGCCGCTGCGGCGGCTGCGGGCTGCGTGCTGCGGCTCGAGAGCGTCTGGAGCGTGTCCGACACACTCAACGGGCTTATGGCGGTGCCGAATCTCTTTGCGCTGCTGCTGCTCTCGGGCGAAGCGATAAAACTGCTGAAGGACGGTAAAAAGAATTATGGGATTCACTCAAAAGGAGCTGGACTCTCTCATCGCCGTGATGAAAGAGCGGGCGGATGAAAAATATAAGAAATTCAACGACAGCTTAATTCCCGGGCTGAACGAAACATCTATCGGTCTGCGTGTGCCCGCCGTCAGAGAGCTGGCGAAGGAGATAACGCGGGGCGATTGGCGGGGTTTCCTCGCCTTGACAGGCGGCAGCGATATCTATGAGATACGCCTGATGCGCGGCATGGTTATCGGCGGGGCGAAATGCGCCCTCGGCGAGCGGCTATCGCTGCTTGCCGATTTTATCCCCGAGATAGACAACTGGGCGGTGTGCGACGGCACGGTGGGGGAGCTGAAATGCTTCGCAAAGGATAAGGAAAGAGCCTTTGAATTCGCCGTGCCCTATCTTGATTCGCCGAGCGAATACGAGGTGCGCTTCGGCTGCGTTGTGCTGCTGCGGTGGCTCATCGACGGCGAGCATATCGACGATATTCTGCGGCTGTATGACTCCGTGCGCCACAACGGCTACTATGTCAAACTGGCTGTCGCATGGGGAATATCAATGTGCTTTGTCAAATTCAGAGACGAGACCCTTGACTACCTCCGCCGCTGCTCGCTCGACGATTTCACGTTCAACAAATCAATTCAAAAGATAACGGAATCCTATCAGGTCTGCTCCGAGGATAAGGAAATGCTCAGGGCGATGAAAAGAAAATGCCGCTGATTTTTCTCAGCGGCATTTTTAATTACGGAAACGCTGCGGTCAACAGGATATCCTTGGCTTCGCAGCTTCAAAGGAGGAGCCGCCGTCAGCCGCTTTTACGAATTATAGCATCATCTGCCGCCGTCAAATCGTCAAGCACGCCCTCGACAGCGCAAAAAAGCGCAAAATTTACAATATGTTAACCGATTATCGAGAAAAATAATATAAAATATAACAGAATACAATTCTCGGAGTGTTTTATTTGCTCGGATATGTCAGGGCGTTCAAGCCCGAAATGAAAGTGAAGGATTACGAGCTGTACCGCGGCGTTTACTGCTCGCTCTGCCGTGTGCTCGGCAGGGAATATTCGCCGCTCGCTCAGCTTTTTTTGAGCTATGATTTTGCTTTCGCCGCTTTGCTGCGCTTATCCGTCGCCGAGGGCGGCTGCCGCTTCGCTCAGAAGCGCTGCCCCTATAATCCGGCGAAAAAGTGCATGATCTGCGGCGGCAGGAGCGAGATAGAGCTGTGCGCCCATGCGCTCATCATCACCGTTTATTATAAATTGCTCGACGATCTGCACGACAGGGGAGCGCTGCACAAGCTCGTCGCCGCGCTGCTCTTCCCCGCGGTCAGCCTGATGCACCGCAAGGCGGCAAGGCTTGCGCCGGAGGCGGAGAGGGCGATAGGCGGCGCAATGAAAGAGCAGGCGGCTGCGGAGACCGACCCCGAGTGCGGGCTTGACAGAGCCGCAGACCCCACCGCAAAGGCGCTCGGCGAGCTTTTTGCCCTCGGATTTGACGGTGAAAGAGCCGATGCGCTCAAACGGCTCGGCTACATGACGGGCAGATTCGTCTATATTCTCGACGCCGCGGATGACCTCGACGGCGACACCAAAGACGGTGGCTTCAACCCATTTAAGCGTGAGAAGCCTGAGCTTAAAACCGAGCAGGGGCGCGGGGAGTTTGCCGCCAGAGCCGAGGGGGCATTGAATCTGACCCAGGCTCAGGCGATAGAGGCGCTTGAAGCGGTCAAGCCGAACCGCTTCGGCGATATACTTGAGAATATAGTTTTCGACGGCTTTACCGCCGCCGCAAGGGGAGTGACGGCAAAATATATGCCGCCCGTGCCCCGCAAAAGAGATTACACAGTTGATTGAGGTGTGGTTACATGAGAGATCCTTATGAAATACTCGGCGTGCCGAGAGGCTCGGGAATGGACAGGGTCAACGCCGCCTACAGGGAGCTTGCGAGGAAGTATCAGGACTCCGACCCGAAGAAAATGGACGAGATAAACGCCGCCTACGACGCAATAGCCATGGATTCCCCGAGCACGGGCGGCTATTCCTCGGCGGGCAGCTCTTATACCTATGCCGGCACGGCCGATTACTCCGATATCAGAGCCAAGATCAACGCCAACAGGCTCGAGGACGCTCAGGTGCTCCTCGACGGCATACCCGAGAGCGTGCGCGACGCGCAGTGGTATTACCTCAAGGGCACCATTCAGCAGAAAAGGGGCTGGCTTGAGGAGGCGGCGAATAATTTCGGCAGAGCCTGCGACATGGATCCGAGCAACAACACCTACAAAATGGCGTTCAACAAGGTCAACCAGGCTCGCTCCGGCGGCTACAGAGCCGAGAGACGTAAGGATAGCGACAGCGGCTGCTCCGCCTGCGATATCTGCTCGGGGCTGATGTGCGCCGACTGCTGCTGCGAATGCTTCGGCGGGGATCTCATCCCCTGCTGCTGAAAGGATTGAATTAATTGAAGCAAAGCTCAAAATGTGCCTTGGGCGGCATAGTCTCCGCCCTCTCGCTGGTGCTGATGATATCCGTTGCCGTCATACCGTTCCTGACCTATGCGCTGCCTGCGGCGGCGGGAATGCTGATAGTATTTATGGTCATCGAGACGGATAAGAAGTGGGCGTTCGGCGTTTATGCCGCCGTTGCGATACTCGGCGTGCTGCTCGTGCCCGACAAAGAGGTGGCGGTGATGTATCTCGCCTTCTTCGGCTATTATCCGATACTCAAGGCCGTCATGGAGTCAAAGCTGCGCCCCGTGCTCTGCTGGGTGCTGAAGATAGGCTCGTTCCTGCTCACAATGGTGGTCTCATACTTCCTGATGATAAAGCTCATGGGCGTTACGATAGACGAGATAGACGAGTTCGGCGTGATGGCGATACCTATGCTGCTCGGCCTCGGCACATTCGCTTTTGTGCTCTATGACATTGCGCTCTCGAAGCTCGTCACGCTTTATATGCTCAAATGGCGGAAGTATTTTAAAAGATATTTTAAATAACCGTTGATTTTTTCCCGAATATTTATATAATTAAATTATAACACCTTTTGGGGAGGGAACTCTGATGAAAGATACAGTTAATATAGGCGTTATCGGTATCAGCGGCAGGGGCAGCAGCCAGCTTCGCGAGCTGCTCAACTGCGATGGTGTGTGCGTACCCGCGGTCTGCGATATATATCAGGACAGAGCCGAAAGGGGCGCCGAGATAGTCAAGGAGGCCACCGGCGAGACCGCTGATTGGTATCTCGATTATAAAGAATTGCTTGCAAGGGACGACCTTGACGCTATCATGTGCTGCACCACATGGATAACCCATTCCCGCATTGCCGTAGACGCGATGAGAGCGGGCAAGCACGTTGCCATGGAGGTCGGCGGCGCGGCGAGCATAGAGGAATGCTGGCAGCTTGTCAGGGCAAGCGAGGAGACCGGCAAATTCTGTATGCTGCTTGAGAACTGCTGCTACGACAGGAACGAAATGGCTATCTTCAATATGGTCAAGCAGGGCATCTTCGGTGAGCTTATCCATATGCAGGGCGGCTATCAGCATGATCTGCGCGACGAGATAAGCCTCGGCAGAGAGAATCGCCACGGCAGGCTCTTTAACTTCCAGCACCGCAACGGCGAGCTTTACCCCACGCATCAGCTCGGCCCCATCTCCAAGGTGCTCGGTATCAACAGGGGCAACCGCTACATATCGCTCAGCTCCTTTGCGACGAAGTCCAGAGGGCTTAACGAGTGGATAAAGAAAAATAAGGGCGAGGATTACGACATTGCGGATTACGCCTTCAACGAGGGCGACGTCGTGACCACCGTGATCAAGTGCGCCGACGGCGAGACCGTAGTGCTCACCCATGACTGCTCGCTCCCCAGACCCTATTCAAGGGGCTACCGTGTGCAGGGCACCAAGGGCATCTATATGGAGGATGGCGGCGTTATCTACCTTGAGGGGCAGACTGTAGACGACCCCAACCACTGGACGCACAGTTGGAATGACGCGGCTCCCTACATAGACAAATATGAGCACCCGCTCTGGAAAAAATATAAGGTCGACGGCGTTCACGCAGGCGGCCACGGCGGCATGGATTACCTTGTGCTCAGTGCCTTTGCCGAGAGCGTGAGAATGGACGCTAAGCCGCCCATCGACGTTTACGACACCGCCACATGGATGGCAGTTACCGCTCTCTCCGAGCAGTCGATAGCTATCGGCGGCGCTCCCGTGCCGTTCCCGGATTTCACCAACGGTATGTGGATAGACAGAGAGCCTTACAGACGAGGCACCTTCTGCCTTGACGAGGTCTGCACCGATTATTTTGATGAGGAAGAATAAGGAGTATTTGATGAAATATTACATAGGCGTTGACGGCGGCGGTACCAAGACCGCATTCGCCCTTTTTAATGAGAATAAAGAAATGCTTGAGTATATCGAAGGCCCCGGCAGCAACCACGAGAATCTCGAAAGCTCATTTGACGGCGCAAGCGATATCATAATCGAGGGGCTGAATTCCCTCTGCGCCAAGGCGGGTATCGCGCTCGGTGACGTGAGCTTCACGCTCATGGGTCTTGCGGGCATCGACCACGAATATCAGTATGACGCGATGTGCGAGCAGCTCCGCATCAAGGGGCTGCGCAATTTTGAGGTCTTTAACGACGGCTTCATCGTAGTCAAGGCGGGCAGCGAGAGCGGCTGCGCCATCGGCTACAACTGCGGCACGGGCGTGTGCTGCAACGGCATTGACGCCGACGGCAACCGCCTCCAGCTTGCGGGTCTCGGCAGATTCTCGGGCGATATATCGGGCGGAGTCGATATAGCGATAAAGGCGTTCGAGCTTGTTTATAACGAGCTTTTCCTCGGGCTTGAAAAGACTCTTATCACCGATATAATCCGTGAACGTCTCGGCTTCACCGGCAGGGAGAAGTTCCTCGCTTTCATCGAGAAGATGGAGGGCGAGAATGCGGGCGAATACATAAGAGAATTCGTCGGCAGCTTCTTTGAGGCGGCCAAGAGGGGTGACAAGCCCGCCCTCGCATACTGCGAAAAAATGGCTCAGAGGGGTGCGGAGCTTATAGCCGCTCTCTCACATGAGCTTGATTTCCCCGGCGATGAGATAGAGGTCGTGCTCTCCGGCTCGATCAACGTCAAGCTCGACAACAAGGCATATATTGATATGCTTCTCTCCAAGGCGGAGGCTCTCAGCGGCAAGAAGCTGAGATTCATCAAGCTCAAGGCGCAGCCCGTTATCGGCTGCATCAATTGGATAATGCAGGATTACGCAAAATAAGGCAACAATATCTCAATATAAAGGAGTAAATATAATATGAAAGAAATCAATGTTGCGGTTATCGGCTCCGGCAGCACCTATTGCCCCGAGCTTATCGACGGCTTCCTCAAGGCGAGCGACAGCCTCAAGCTCAAGAAGGTCGCATTTATGGATATCGACGAGCGCAAGAGGACTATCGTTGGCAATCTCTGCGTGCGTATGCTTAAGAACGCAGGCAGCGACTGCGAGGTCATCTTTACCGACGATCTCGATACCGCGCTTCGGGGCGCCGATTTCGTTATCACTCAGATAAGAGTCGGCAAGCTGCCCTGCCGCCACCTCGACGAGAGCATCCCGAGGAAATATGACCTTATCGGTCAGGAGACCACCGGCATCGGCGGCTTCTTCAAGGCTCAGCGCACCATCCCCGTTATCAAGCATATCTGCGACAGGATAGAGGCTATCTGCCCCGACGCATGGCTCATCAACTTCACCAATCCCTCGGGCATCATCACCGAGTTCGTGCTCAATAACACCAACGTCAAGTGCATCGGCCTTTGCAACGTGCCCATTGATATGCTCGACGACCTCAAGGAGATAACCGGCGACGACGTCGATATCACCTATGTCGGCCTCAACCACCTGAGCTGGGTCACCTCTGTCAAGAAGGACGGCAAGGAGCTGCTGCCCGGACTTATCGAATCCGGCTTCTCACCCAAGGTAATGGCCAACATCAAGGACGACGGCTTCTCGATAGACTGTCTGAGGACTATTCAGGCGATACCCTCGTCATACCTTCAGTACTATTACTGCCGTGAGGCGAAGCTGCAGCATCAGCGCGAGGATCCCAAGACCAGAGCGCAGGTCTGCATGGAGATAGAGGAGCAGCTGCTTGAGATATATAAGGATGAGAATATCGTCACGAAGCCCGCTCTGCTCGACAAGAGAGGCGGCCACAAGTATTCGCTCGTCGCAGTTTCGCTCATCGACGCCCTTGCCAACGACAAGAGGGATGTGCAGGTGGTCAACGTCAAGAATAACGGCACTCTGCCCTTCATGGCGGACGACGATATCATTGAGGTCGCAGCCGTTATCGGCTCCGACGGCGCTCACCCCGTGCCCGTGACCGAGCATATCAACGATCACATCATCGGCCTTATGAGGGTTGTCAAGACCTATGAGAAGTATACCGTCAAGGCTGCCATAAAGGGCAGCGACGAGGACGCTATCAAGGGTCTGCTCGTTCATCCGCTTGTCGGCGACTGGGAGAAGGCGGTCAACTGCTTCAATGAGCTTAAAGAGGCTCATAAGGAGTATCTGCCCCAGTATTTCAACAAATAATTTTCGCCGTATCTTGACAAAGTGCGAGCGTTGACGTATAATATTGAGCTGTCAATAGAATATGTCCTTATTAAGAGCGGCTGAGGGGACAGGCCCATTGAAGCCCGGCAACCTGTGTTATACAAGGTGCTAATTCCTGCGGTTTTTAACCGAAAGATAAGGTGTTTTCGCCCGCCGAGGACTCCTTCGGCGGGTTTTTTATACTGTATAAAGGACAGAGCTTCCGTTGATAATATTTTTTAGTGAGGTCACAAAAATGTCACACAGCTTTTTCACTTCCGAGTCAGTCACCGGAGGCCATCCGGACAAGATCTGCGACCAGATATCGGATGCGGTTCTCGACGCTATCCTTGCTCAGGATCCCATGGGCAGAGTTGCCTGCGAATGCGCCTGCACCACGGGCATGATACTTGTCATGGGCGAGATCACCACAAGCGCCGGCATTGATATCCCCGCCATTGCGAGGCAGACCGTCCTCGATATCGGCTACGACAGCTCCGACAAGGGCTTCGACGGCAATACCTGCTCCGTCATCACCGCCATCGACAAGCAGTCGCCCGACATTGCCATGGGCGTTGACCGCCTCGGCGCAGGCGACCAGGGTATGATGTTCGGCTTCGCCTGCAACGAGACCCCCGAGCTTATGCCGCTGCCCATTTCCCTTGCACACAAGCTTTGTGCGAAGCTCACCGAGGTCCGCAGGGACGGCACCCTCGCCTACCTCAGGCCGGACGGCAAGAGCCAGGTCACCGTTGAATACGACGAGGCGGGCAAGCCTGTCAGAATAGACACCGTCGTTATCTCCTCACAGCATTCACCCGACGTTGAGCTTGAGCAGATAAGAAAGGATATCATCGAAAAGGTCATCAAGACCACGCTCCCCGCAGATATGCTCGATGAGAATACAAAATATCATATCAACCCCACCGGCAGATTCGTCACCGGCGGCCCGAACGGCGACAGCGGCGTTACCGGCCGTAAGATAATCGTCGATACATACGGCGGATATGCCCGTCACGGCGGCGGCGCATTCAGCGGCAAGGATCCCACCAAGGTCGATCGTTCCGCAGCGTACGCGGCTCGCCATGTGGCCAAGAATATCGTTGCCGCAGGGCTTGCGACCAAGTGCGAGGTCGAGCTGGCTTATGCGATAGGCGTTGAGGAGCCTGTATCTATCTTTGTCGATACCTTCGGCACCGGCGTTATTGCCGACACCGATATAGCGGCGATAGTCGGCAAGCTCTTTGACCTCAGACCGGCTTCGATAATCAAGACTCTTGACCTTAGGAGACCCATCTATCATCAGATAGCCGCCCTCGGCCATATCGGCAGGACGGATGTCGACCTCCCGTGGGAGAAGCTCGACAGGGTCGAGGATATCAAGAAAGCGGCAAATATCTGAGAAAGGAAGAAACACAATGAAGCTATCGCTCGTTGTCCCGTGCTACAACGAAGAGAAGAATATCCCTCTCTTCTATAATGCCGTCAGGCAGGATTTCGCAGGGTCGGGCGTCGACTATGAGCTGGTCTTTGTCAACGACGGCAGCAGCGACGGCACTTTTAAGGAGCTGCAAAAGCTCTGCTCGGGCGACGTGCCGATGAAGATAGTCAATTTCTCAAGGAATTTCGGCAAGGAATCGGCTATGTACGCCGGCCTGCGCGAATCCGAGGGCGACTATGTCACGATAATCGACGCAGACTTACAGCAGCGCCCGTCGATAGCGCTCGATATGGTGCGTACTCTTGAGAATGAGCCGGATTACGACTGCGTGGCGGCCTATCAGGAGCAGCGCAATGAGAATAAGCTGCTTGTGTTCTTCAAAAACTCATTTTATAAGCTGATAAATAAATTCTCCGACACGGAGTTTGTCCAAGGGGCGAGCGATTTCAGGACCTTCCGCCGCCCGATGGTCGAGGCGATACTGCGTATGGACGAATACTTCCGCTTCTCCAAGGGGCTGTTCTCATGGGTCGGCTTCAATACGAAGTTCATCCCGTATAACGCCGACGAGAGAGCCGAGGGCGAGTCGAAGTGGTCGTTCCGCAAGCTGTTCAGATATGCTCTTGAGGGCATTTTCGCCTTCACCACTGCTCCGCTGCGTATAGCGACGGTCGTCGGTATGCTCGTTTCGCTCTTCTCGCTCATATACCTGATAGTCGTTATCGTCCAAAAGCTCTGCTTCGGCATCGCCGTTGAGGGCTATGCCACGATAGTTGTGCTGATACTGCTGCTCGGCGGCATTCAGCTCTGCTGCCTCGGCATAATCGGCGAGTATATCGCCCGCACCTATATCCAGACCAAGGGCAGACCCATCTATATCGCAAAGGACGTTATCAAAAACGACCGATACGATAAAAAATAATATATGACGATCACCGCTCCGAGTGTGCAAAAGCCGCTCGGGGCGGTTTTTTAATATCTCGGCGGCGCCGCAGCGTTATAAAATCCGTTTTTTGGGTGCATAATACTATTAACATCACGAATCGGAGGTAAATATATGATAAAGAAACTTGTTTCCGCTCTGCTGGCGGCGCTGCTCGTCTGCGGGCTTTTTGCCGCCTGCAACCGCAGCAATAACCCCGACAACGAGAGCGGCACGGGCGGCTCTGCGGCTAAGGTCAAGGAGATACGCTATCTCAACTTCAAGCCCGAGATCGCCGAGGTCTATGACAGGATCGCGGCCGCTTATGAAAAGAGCAGCGGCGTTAAGCTGATAGTGGAGACTGCGGCGTCGGGCACCTATGAATCCACCCTGACCGCCCGAATGGCTACCAAGGAGGCGCCTACCCTCTTCCAGATAAACGGCCCCATCGGCTACAGCTCGTGGAAGGAATACTGCGCCGACCTTAAGGGCACGGAGCTTTATAAGCACCTCAAGGATAAATCGCTTGCCGTTACCTCGGGCGACGGCGTTTACGGTATCCCCTATGTCGTCGAGGGCTACGGGATCATCTATAACAAGAAGATAACCGACGCATACTTTGCCCTGAGCAACAGAGCGACCGATTTCAAATCCATCGACGATATCAAGGGCTTTGATTCCTTTAAAAAGGTCGTTGAGGATATGCAGGCGCACAAGGAGGAGCTGGGCATTCAGGGCGTTTTCGCCGCCACTTCGCTCAAGACGGGCGAGGATTGGCGCTGGCAGACCCACCTGATGAATATCCCCGTCACGCTCGAATTTAAGAAAAACGGCGTCGATCTGACGGGCGACGGATACAAGAAAATAGACTTCATCTATTCGGATAATTTCAAAAATATTTTTGACCTCTATATCAATAATTCCACCACCGACAAAAAACAGCTCGGCACTCTCGACGTGACTTCGTCCATGGCGGAGTTCGCAATGGGCAAGTGCGCCATGGTGCAGAACGGCAACTGGGGCGCTTCGCAGATCCTCGGCGTTGCGGGCAACACCGTTAACAAGGAGGATATCAAATTCATGCCTATCTATATGGGCATCGAGGGCGAGGACAAGCTCGGTATCTGTGTTGGCACGGAGAACTTCATCTGTATCAATTCAAAGGCGAGCAAGGCGGAGCAGCAGGCCGCCGCGGATTTCCTCTATTGGCTTTTCAGCTCCGACGAGGGCAAAAAATTCGTCACCGAGGAGCTTGGCTTCATCGCCCCGTTTGACACCTTCGGCGAGAACGAGACCCCCGACGACCCGCTTGCAAAGGAGGTCATCCGCTGGATGAACAAGAGCGACGTGACCAATATCCCGTGGAATTTCACAGTATTCCCGAGCCAGACCTATAAGGACGACCTCGGCGCAGCCCTGCTCAAATACGCTCAGGGCAGCGAAAGCTGGGATCAGGTCAAGAAGCTCGCCGTTGATGAGTGGAGCTCCGAATTCGGAGGATAACGGAGTGATCTGATGCAAAAAACGCTCAAAAAATATTTCCCGCTCTTTGTGCTGCCGACTCTTGCGGCGTTTGTAATATCGTTCCTCGCCCCGTTCTTCATGGGCATTTATCTCTCGTTCACCGAGTTCAAGGTGGTGAACGAGAGCGAGTGGGTCGGGTTTAAGAATTATATCCGCATTTTTACGAGCAACGAGACATTCCTGAATTCCCTGTGGCTCACGGTGAAATTCACATTTGTCTCCGTGATAACGGTCAATGTCATAGCCTTTGCCGTGGCGCTGCTGATGACAAGGGGGCTGCGAGGCACCAACGCCTTCAGGACGGTGTTCTTTATGCCAAACCTGATAGGCGGCATCGTGCTCGGTCATATATGGAGCCTGATAATCAACGGTGTGCTCGGCTACTTCGGCGTTGATATCACTTATGACCCGAAGTACGGCTTCTGGGGGCTGGTGATACTGATGAATTGGCAGCTCATCGGCTATATGATGATAATCTATATCGCCGGGCTGCAAAATATTCCCGACGAGCTGAGCGAGGCCGCGGCGATAGACGGCGCGACCCCGTGGCAGACCCTCACCCGCATAACCATACCCATGGTCATGCCCTCGGTGACGATATGCTCGTTTTTGACGCTGACGAATTCCTTCAAGCTCTTTGACCAAAACCTGGCGCTCAACGGCAAGTCGGCGGATACGGCGCTGCTCGCACTCGATATCTATAAAACCTTCTATGACCATACGGGTCTGAAGCTCGGGCAGTGGCACGGCATGGCGCAGGCAAAGGCGGTCATATTCTTTATTCTTGTGGCGGTCATAGCCTTCATTCAGCTCAGGGCGACCCGCAGCAGGGAGGTGGAGCAATGACGGGCGCAAAGCGTATAAGACAGGGGCTTGCATATATCATCCTTGTTTTCCTTGCCTTTATTTTCTTAGCCCCGATATTCATCATCGTGATGAATTCGTTCAAGGGCAATTTCTATATTTCGGATGCTCCGTTTACCCTGCCGAGGGGCGAGACCTTTGCGGGCTTCGATAACTTCGTCAAGGGCTTCACGCAGTCTGATTTCATGCGTTCGTTCGGCAATTCGGCTTTCATCACCGTCTTTGCCGTGGCGGGGATAGTGCTGCTGACCTCGATGACGGCGTGGTATATCGTCAGGGTCAAGAATAAGCTGACCTCGGCGCTCTATTATCTCTTTATTTTCAGCATGATAGTGCCGTTTCAGATGGTCATGTATACGATGACCTATTTTGCCTTTGAGCTGAGGCTCAATAACCCGATAGGCATAGTTTTTATCTATCTCGGCTTCGGGGCGGGGCTGTCGGTCTTTATGTTCTGCGGCTTCATTAAGAGCATACCGAATGAGATCGAGGAGGCGGCGACCATTGACGGCTGTTCCCCTCTGCAAACCTTCTTTCTGATAGTATTCCCGATACTAAAGCCCACGGCGATAACCGTTGCGATACTCAACGCCATGTGGGTGTGGAATGACTATCTGCTGCCCTATCTCGTGCTCGGCTCGGGCAGCAACAAGACCTTGCCGGTCGCCGTCCAGATGGCGCTGACCGGCGGCTACGGCAACAAGGATATGGGCGCGCTCATGGCGATGCTCGTGCTCTCAATATTGCCGATAATCATTTTTTATCTTTTCTGTCAGAAATATATTATTAAAGGCGTGGTGGCAGGCGCAGTTAAGGGATAAGAGGTATCGTTTATGGCGGCAATCGTATTCAAAGACGTTGTTAAATCCTTTGATAACGGCAAGGTGACGGTCATACCCGACCTGTCGTTTGAGATAAAGGATAAGGAATTCGTGGTGCTCGTCGGCCCGTCCGGCTGCGGCAAATCCACAACGCTCCGCATGATAGCGGGGCTTGAGGAGATAACCTCGGGCGAGCTGTATATCGACGAGCGCAGGGTGAACGACGTCGCCCCCAAGGACAGGGACATCGCAATGGTTTTTCAGAGCTATGCGCTCTACCCGCACATGACGGTCTATAAGAATATGGCGTTTGCGCTGAAGCTCAAAAAGCTGCCTAAAAAGGAGATAGACGAGAAGGTGCGCTGGGCTGCGGATATCCTCGATATCACGCCTTACCTCGACCGCAGACCCCGCGCCCTCTCGGGCGGGCAGAGGCAGCGAGTGGCTCTCGGCAGAGCTATGGTGAGAAATCCCAAGGTGTTCCTGCTCGACGAGCCGCTCTCTAACCTTGACGCAAAGCTCCGCACTCAGATGAGGAGCCAGATAACCCTGCTGCATAAGCAGCTCCAGACCACCTTTGTATACGTTACCCACGATCAGACCGAGGCCATGACCATGGCGGACAGGATAGTGGTGATGGACAAGGGTGTTATCAGGCAGTATGACACGCCGAAGAAGCTCTATGACGAGCCTGCGGACACCTTTGTGGCGGGCTTTATCGGCTCGCCGCAGATGAATTTCATCGACGCCGTGATATCGGCGGGGGAGAGCGGGCTTGAGGCAAGATTCGCCGGGGTCAGCCTCACAGTGCCGGCGGAGAAGCGTTCGGCGCTCGCCTCCTACATCGGTAAGCAGGTCATCCTCGGGGTCAGACCCGAGCATATAAGAGAGCTGCAAAAGGGTGAGGATGAGGGCGGCAAATGCGTCGTCACCGTCAAAGCGGAGCTTGCCGAGCTGCTCGGCAGCGAAATGAATATATATTTTGAACTGGACGGCAAGCGGCATATCGCCCGCATCGCTTCGGAGCTTGCCTCGGTCGGCGGCGGGGAAACGAAGCTCGTTATCGAGAGCGGGCTGACGCATTTCTTTGATAAGGAGACCACTTTGGCGATAGGAGCAAAAAAATGAGGAGCAGCGGAATACTTCTGCATATCACCTCGCTTCCGTCCCCCTACGGCATCGGCTCGCTCGGCAAGGCGGCGTATGAATTCGTCGATTTTCTGCGCTCGGCGGGTCAGAAATATTGGCAGATACTGCCGCTGAACCCCACGGGCTTCGGCAATTCGCCCTATCAGTCGTTCTCCGCCTTTGCGGGCAACCCTTATCTGATCGACCTTGATCTGCTCGCCGAGGACGGCCTGCTCGACAGGGCGGAATACGAGGGCGCGGAGTGGGGGAACGACCCCGAGAGCGTGGATTACGGCATACTGTATGAGAAGCGAACCGCCGTGCTGCACAGGGCATTTGAGAATTTCAAGCCGAATGAGGAGTTTGAGGCTTTCTGCGCCGAGAACGAGCATTGGCTCGAGGATTATGCGCTCTTCACGGCGATAAAAGCCTCCCTCGGCGGCAGGCCGTGGTACGATTGGCCGTCGGGGCTTAAAATGCGCGACCCGCAGGCGATGATAAGCGCCCGTTCGCTGCTCAGCGAGGAGATAATTTTCCGCAAAGCGGAGCAATTCTGGTTCTTTCGCCAGTGGGAGCGGCTGAAAAGCTATGCAAATTCAAGCGGGGTCGGCATTATCGGCGACCTGCCTATTTATGTGGCGCACGACAGCGCCGACGTGTGGGCGGAGCCGGGGCTTTTTTTGCTCGACGATTCTCTCGAGCCTACCCTTGTGGCGGGCGTGCCGCCCGACGGCTTCAACTCAAAGGGTCAGCTTTGGGGCAACCCCGTCTTTGACTGGGAGCATATCCGCAGCGACGGCTACCGCTGGTGGATAAGGCGCACGGCGCATTCACTCAGGCTCTGCGACCGATTGAGGATAGACCATTTCAGGGGCTTTTCGTCCTTTTACGCCGTCCCGGGCGGCATGGAGGACGCCGTCAACGGCAGATGGTATAAGGGCGTCGGGGTTGAGCTTTTTGAGAAGATAGAAGCGGCTCTCGGCAAAATAGACATCATCGCCGAGGATCTCGGCTACATTGACGACGGCGTGATATCCTTGCTCGCCGAAACGGGCTTCCCCGGCATGAAGATATTGCAATTTGCCTTTGACAGCCGTGAGAACAGCGACTATCTGCCGCACAATTACGGCAGGAACTGCGTCGCCTATATCGGCACTCACGATAACGACACCCTTGCGGGTTGGTTCGCCTCCGCGCCGCCCGAGGACGTGCGCTTCGCAAAGGAGTATCTGCGCCTGAACGAGGCCGAGGGGCTGAACGAGGGTGTGATAAAATCCCTGCTCGCCTGCACGGCGGATACCGTTATCATCACCATGCAGGATCTGCTGTGTCTCGGCTCAGAGGCGCGGATGAATACGCCCTCAACTCTCGGCGGTAATTGGCAGTGGCGCATGGCTCGGGGAGCGGCGAACGGCGAGCTGGCGGCGCGGCTTCGGCATTTGACGGAGCTTTACAGGCGGTGAATTGCAAATTTCTTTTGCATTCGCACACGAAATATGTTAGAATGATACAGAGGAGAAAAAATCCCCCTGTATCATTTTGTTATGTCGAATAATCTGCGTTTTTTGGCGAAATAACCGATATTTTTTCCTTTTAGGTGTTGCAATAAAGTAACTTATAGGTTAAAATATATAAGATTATAATAGCAAAGCTATGGGGGTTTGAAAGATGGCTTTAAAGCTCAATCTGAATTACGTCGGCAAATACGCCGACAAAGAGAAATTCGATTCCATGCGTTCGGAGGTCTTCGCAGCGCACAAAATGCTCACCGAGGGCACGGGTCTCGGCAGTGATTTCCTCGGCTGGCTCGACCTGCCCGTTAATTATGATAAGGACGAATTCCGCCGCATCAAAGAGAGCGCGGAGAAGATCAAGAAGGATTCCGAGGTGCTCGTAGTGCTCGGCATCGGCGGCTCTTACCTCGGCGCGAGAGCGGTTATCGAATTCATCAAATCAAATAACTACAATCTCCTTAAAAAGGACACGCCTGATATCTATTTCGGCGGCAACACCATCAGCTCGAGCGCCGTTGCGGAGCTTATGCAGCTCATCGACGGCAGAGATTTCTCGATAAACGTCATTTCAAAGTCAGGCACCACCACCGAGCCCGCCATCGCTTTCCGTATCTTCAAGGAAATCCTTGAGAAGAAATACGGCAAAGAAGAGGCGGCTAAGAGGATATACGTCACCACCGACAGGCAGAAGGGCGCTCTCAAGGCGCTTGCCGACGCCGAGGGCTACGAGACCTTCGTTGTTCCCGATGATGTCGGCGGCAGATATTCGGTGCTCACCGCAGTCGGCCTGCTGCCGATAGCTGTTGCGGGCATTGATATCGACGCTCTCATGCAGGGCGCGGCGGACGCCAGAGAGGCTTATGCCTCCGACGATCTCGACAATAACGACTGCTACAGATACGCTGCGGTCAGGAATATGCTCTACCGCGACGGCAAGGCTATTGAGATGCTCGCTGCATACGAGCCCTCGATGACCCTGTGGTGCGAGTGGTTCAAGCAGCTCTTCGGCGAGAGCGAGGGCAAGGACGGCAAGGGTCTGTTCCCCGCCTCCGCGATCTTCTCGACCGACCTGCACTCCCTCGGCCAGTATATCCAGCAGGGCGAGCGCTGCCTGTTTGAGACGGTGCTTTGGGTCAAGGAGCCCAAGACCAACGTCGAGATAGGCTTTGAAGAGGCGAACGGCGACGGCCTCAACTTCGTTGCGGGCAAGACAGTCCACTATGTCAACCGCAAGGCTTTTGAGGGCACGGTGCTTGCTCACACCGACGGCGATGTGCCCAACATTATCCTCGAGCTTGATAAACAGGATGAATATAACCTCGGTTATATGATATATTTCTTTGAGAAGGCGTGCGGCCTCTCGGGTTACCTGCTCGGGGTCAATCCCTTCGACCAGCCCGGCGTCGAGAGCTACAAAAAGAATATGTTTGCGCTTCTCGGCAAGCCCGGCTACGAGGCTGCGAAAGCGGCTCTTGAGGCAAGGCTCAACTGAAATTCAGAATTCTTTAGGAGGAACAAAAATGATCTATCTTATTCTCGGCAACAAAGGCTCAGGCAAGACCAAGAGGCTCATCGACCTCGTTAACGCGGCGGTTGAGAAGTCCAACGGCAACGTAGTCTGCATCGAAAAGGAAAGGCTCCTTACCTACAATGTCAACTACCGTGCAAGGCTCGTTGAGACCGACCATTACGGCATCAGCGGCTACGATGCGTTCTACGGCTTCCTCAGCGGCATAATCGCAGGCGACCACGACATAACCGACGTCCTCGTTGACGCCACCCTCAAGATCGGCGGCAAGGATTACGAGGCTCTCGCTTGCTTCCTTGAGAAGGTCGCAAAGCTCAGCAAGATCGCCGAGCAGGATTTCACCTTCACCGTTTCTGCCGATGAAGCAGAGCTTCCGGCGAAAATATTTGAGTTCTGCGAAAAAATCTGAATATTTTAGTTGACAAATCATGCGGATAACTATATAATATTTGGTGCATGATTTTAGGTGCAAATTATGATTTTGGATTTAGAGTCTGTTTTTAACACCGAAGGGTTGGTTAAGGACTTCGATTTTGAGCTTGATTTGTCTCAGGAGGAGCTCAGCGGAGCGAAGCCTTTCACAACGCCCGTTCGGGTCAGCGGGAGCGTCGGCAACCACACCGGCGTGGTCGAGCTGAACGCAGTGGCAGAGCCTGTGCTCGAGCTTAATTGCGACCGCTGCGCCAAGCCCATCACCGTCCCGCTTCGGATAAAGATATTCCACACCCTTGTCACTCATCTGAATGACGAGACCAACGACGAGCTGCTGCTCGTCAATGAGCTTCGCTTCGATGTGGGCGCATTGGTGACGGAGGATATCTTCCTTGAGCTTCCCGCAAAGTTCCTTTGCAGCGAAGATTGCAAGGGCGTTTGCCCCAAGTGCGGCAAAGACCTCAACACAGGTTCATGCAGCTGCTCCAAAGAGACGGATCCCCGCCTTGATGTACTTAAGCAGCTTCTGGATAATTAAATCAAAAACCTAATCGGTTTTATAAAAGCACAAAGTTAAGGAGGTGCTCAAAGATGGCAGTCCCCAAGAGAAGAGTTTCCAAGGCAAGAAGAGATAAGAGACGCTCCAACGTCTGGAAAATGTCTGCTCCCCAGCTTGAGAAGTGCTCAAACTGCGGCGCATACAAGAGATCACACAGACTTTGCCCCGAATGTGGCTATTATAACGGCAAGCAGGTAGTTGTTAAGGAAGCATAAGTCAAAATAAAGCGGCAGAGATTTTTAACTCTGCCTTTTATTTTTTTAAAAACGAAACCGGCCGAAGGAGTTTTGCTCTTTCGACCGGTATTTTTGTTTATTTGATTATCTCCGCAGTCCATGAGAATTCAAAGCTGCCGTTCTTATCGAGGCGCTGAATTCCTCTCTTTTTTGAGATGTCGTCCTTGACCTCGCGCCCGTCGTTCACGCCGTACCAGGGCTCGAGGCAGACATAGGGTGCGCCGGGCTTTGCCCAGATGCCGAGGAACGGGCAGCTGCCGAAGGTGAATTCTATCTCGTTATCGCCTTTTATCCGCAGCTTCTTTGACTTGATGCCCGAGAGGATGAGCGCGTCCGCCTTGAAGATATCCTCGGTTATCACTATGTCGCGGCTGTTCTCGATGAGCGGGAATCTCTTGTCGATTATCAGATTGTTGCTGTCGATGCGCTCGGTGTCGAGCGTTTCGGGCTGCTCAAATTCGATAACGTCGCCCACCTTGCAGTTAAAGCCGGGGTGCGCGCCGATCGAGAAATACATTTCACCGCTTGTTTTATTTATGACCGTCATGGTGTTGACGAGCGACTTGCCCCTCAGCTCAAAAGCGACCAGCAGCTCGAACTCAAACGGGTAGCTTTTCAGCGTGTTTTCGTCGCTCTCAAGGCTGAATACCGCCTTTGCGCCCGAGCATTCCCTGACCCTGAACGGCAGCTTGCGGGCAAGGCCGTGCTTCGGCATTGTGTATTTGACGCCGTTGTAATAATAGGTGTCGTCGATGAGCTGACCGATTATCGGGAAGAGCACGGGAGCCTGACCGTACCAGATCTCGGTGCGGCCGTACCAAATATACTCCTTGCCGTTCTCCTTTGAGACGAGCGAATGGAGCTGAGCGCCCATATCGTCTATCTCGCAGGTGAGGAATTCATTCTCTATCTTGTGAAGCATGGCAATTCTCCTATCTGTCCGTTAGATTTCTTATCCATTTCTTGCTCTTGAAGCGGATAAGGCTGAGTATGATCTTGGGTATATCCTCGCACATATACATGGCGATTATCAGGTAAACGAAATCGACCTTTGCGACGAGGCCGAGGTAGCATACGATCGGCACGCCGATGAGGTAGAGCGACAGGCAGTCGTAAAGTATGCCTATCTTGGTGTCGCCGCCCGCCCTGAATGTGCCGACTATCAGGGTGTAGGGAATGTTTCTGAACGGCAGCCAGCAGCAATAGATGAGTATCAGCTTGCTTGCAAGGTCAAACGCGCCCTGCGTTTCGATATCAAGCAGGCTGAGCAGCGGCACACGCACGCTTGCCAGCACCGCGCCGGTGAATACGCCTATCAGCGGCGTCATTATGAGGAAGCGCTTCGCGAGGCGGTATGCGTCCTCCTCACGCCCCTCGCCGATGGTCTTGCCCGTCATTATCGAGCAGGCGTGGCATATGCCGACAAAGAATACGAAGGCTATCTGCTCGATAGAGCTGAATATCGTGTAGCCGGCGTAGGCTTCACTGCCCTGGCGCGCGAATACCATTGAATAGATATTCGTGCCTATTGCCCAAATGCCCTCGTTGAATACTACGGGCAGGCAGGTGACGGAGAAGCGGCGCACAAAAGCGCCCGTGAGGCGGAAAAATTCGGTCGGCGGGGCCTTGAATACCTGCTTTGCCGTGTTGATATATATAATAAGTATGAGCGACTGCACGGCGGCGGAGATAAGCGTTGCCGCGGCGGCGCCGCTGATGCCCATCGCGGGGAAGCCGAGCTTGCCGTTTATCAAGATGTAGTTCAGCGCTGTGTTGACCGCAACGGCAGCTATCGAGGAATAGAGCGGGGGATTGACCTTCTCCGTGGCTCTGAGCACGACGCAGGTTATCTGGTTAAATGAGCTGAAAAGCCCCATGAACGCAACTATCTTCATGTATTTGCGGGCTTCGGCGATAACGGGGGCTTCGTTTGAGAATACCCTGATGAGCTGGTCAGGGAAGAAGAACATCGCCGCAAAGGCGACGAGCGCAACTCCCGTGCCGAATATCAGCGCCACGCCGTAGGAGCTGCGGATATGCTTCTCCTCTTTAGCGCCCCAAAACTGCGATATCAGCGCCGCCGAGCCTGAGGATATGCCGAAATAAAAAAGATTCATCAGGAATATCCAGCGCGACGAAACGCCGACCGCCGAGACTATGACGTTGCCCAGCGGCGTGACCATGGCGGTGTCGACAAGCTGAGCGCAGGAGACAAGCAGCTGCTGCAGCGCTATCGGCAGGGCGAGCTTCGCCATGTTTTTGAAAAAGTGTTTGTTGTTCATTTTCTCTTTCTCCAAAGCAATAGTAACATAATTCTATTTCATTCGGGCGCAAAAGTCAACGATAATATTAAACATTTATAAATAAAGGAACATTACTATTGATTTTTGTCGCTCCCTGCGGTATACTCTTGTAGACAGCAACTAAATTTTGCAATAATTGCGGAAGGATCTGTAACAATGGAAAAATACAACGAGTTCGCGGGCGTATATACTCTGCTTCTCACTCCCTTTAATCTTGACAGGAGCATCGACTACAGAGGATATGAGGAATACGTCGACTGGCAGTCCTCCTTTAAGCCTCAGCATCTTTTTGCCGTCTGCGGCTCGTCGGAGATGTCAGCCCTCACTCCCGAGGAGAGAGTGAAGTGCGCCGGTCTTGCGGTCAGGAATTCAAACGGCGTGCCCGTTTTTGCCACCGCCAACCTTGCCGAGAGCTTCGACGATCAAGTTGAAGAGATGAAGCGCATGGAGGCTCAAGGCGTGAGCGGTCATGTCTTTGTCACCAAGGGTATGTGCGACAGGCACGGCGAGCTTTATGATTATCTCACTTCTCTTGCCGCGCATACGGAGCTGCCGATTGTTCTGTATGAATATCCCGGCCTCCAGCCCTGCCACATGGACGCCAAGACCTACGGCGAGCTAGTCAAGACGGGCAAATTCAAGGGCATCAAGGATACCACCTGCACAATGCCGCTCATCGAATCCAAGATAGCGGTGCAGGGCGATTCAAATGTCCTTCAGGCAAATATTCCGCTGCTCTACGATTCATGGCTCAAGGGCGCAAGAGGCGTTGTCGCCACTCCGACCTCATGCGGCGCGGGTCTCTTTGTCAAGATGTGGGATGAATTTGTCAAGGGCGATCTTGAGGCGGCAAGGCGCACCCATCAGCAAATAATCCTGCTTGATAACGCCATCGACGCCGACTTCAACGCCAGCGCAAAATACCTTGTTAAGCTCCAGGGCGTTAATATCAATTGGTATACCAGAGGCAGCCACAACCTCAGCGACGCCCGCATGAGATCCATCGAGGTGTTCCACGATTGGGCCGTGAGCGAGGGTCTGCTCAAATAATTTTTTAACTTTCGGGGGGATATATGAAAAAGCTCAGTGCCGATGTGTGTGCGGTAACGCACGCAGGCAGGGTAAGACGGGAAAACGAAGATAACTACAGCCTCAACGGCAGGATGACTACGACCGATCTGCGCAAAGGCTCGGCCTATGTGCAGCATATGACGGAGCCGTTTCATCTCTCCGTTTGCGACGGTATGGGCGGCGAGAGCTACGGCGAGCTTGCCTCGGGCATAGCTGTCGAGACCATAGCCGCTCACGCATCCCGTATTTACGACTCGGGCGAGGATTTCAGCTTCGCCGTCTCCAACTGCCTGGACGATGCGAATACCCGCATATGCCGTAAAATAACCGAAAAGGGCAAGCGGATGGGCACCACTCTTGCGGCTATCTACGCCGTCAAGGGCAGCATCATCTGTGTCAACATAGGCGACACCCGCATTTATCACTACTCAAAGGGCGTGCTTGATCAGATCAGCTTTGATCACACCCACGCTCAGACGATCGTTGATGCGGGGCAGGTCTCGCAGGATAACATGAGCCGCATTCCCGATGCGAAGCGCTTGACCCGCCACCTCGGAGTTTTCCCCGAGGAGTCGAATCTCTCGCCCAACATCAGCGTTATCAACGACGTTGACAACGGCGATATAATCATGCTTTGCAGCGACGGCTTGACGGATTACCTGACCGACGACGATATCACGGGCGTGCTCTCGACGAGCGACAGCCCGCAGGACGCCGCAGGCAAGCTCGTCAGAATGGCGCTCGAGCGCGGCGGCAAGGATAACGTCACCATCATCACCGCCTTTATTCAGGCGGAGGAGACAGCGATATTCGCCCCGAGAGCGGCCGCAATGGTCGGCGATACCGACGCGGACTACGAGGAGGAATACCGCAACAGCTACGGCTCAAATCAGACCGAGGGCGAGGAAGCGACCTCACCGTATGCCAACGCCGATGCGAGGGCTTATATCAAGCCGACGGATAAGGCGAAAGTGCTCAAAATCGCGGGCATAGTCGCGGCCGTGGCGCTTGTCTTGGTTGCGGCGGCGCTTGTCATCAAAACAGTCGTCAAGGGCAGGAATGAGCAGGAGACGACGTTCCCGCTCATCACCGAGGAGATTAGGACTTATACCTACCCCTCGACCGCCCCGATAGATATATGGAGCGAAAGCTCCGCCGAGGAGAGCACCTCTCAGACGGAGCCTAAGACCGATCGCAGCACTCGGAGGCACACGACTACCAGGCGCGCAAACCGCACCACGACCACCCGCAGGCACACCGACAGGACGTCAACGACCAACCGTTCCGAAACCGCCACGACCGAGCCTGTGACCGAGGTGACCACCGCCGCTCATACCGAGCCTGTAACTCAGTCCGTAACGGATCCGGCAACCAAGCCGAGTGAAGCACCCGCTTCGGAAAATCAGCAGACTACCGAGCAGCCGGGAACGCCGAATGACCCGGCTCCTGGCCCGCCGGAGCAGTAAAATGATCGATCCCGAAGACTCACATGAGCCTTCGGGATTTTTTACGGTCGAAACTGTATGTTATATGATTTAAGGCGGCGATATAAAGCATCAGTCAAGTCGGTTCCCTCTGACGAGGGTAAGCGCATTTTTTCGGCACACATCGCAGGGGACGGCATCCTCGATGTCTCGCAAAATAGTTGCAAATGCAAATCACCATCGTAAGTGCGAACTGTGTTCGCCCGCTTAAAATCACAGTGCTGACGGTGAAGCCAACTGCCCTCTGACGAGGGAAGCGTGGCAAGCACAATCTTTCGGCAACAAATTATTGCTGAACCGCAATTATTCCACGGGTGCCGTCTCCTACACGGTGATGAAGCGTTTGCCGACGGCAAACGTGAAGCAGAAACCTGACGGTTTCCGTGAAGCACTCGCTGCGCTCGCATGAAGCGAAGCGCCCGTACCTCTCCGTGCGGCGAAGCCGCGCTTCATAGGGCGAAGCCCTGCTTCATTTTTCATGCGCCGCAAGGTGCGCTTCATTGAAAAAAGCACTTCCGAAGAAGTGCTTTTTTCTGGTGCGGGTAACAGGACTTGAACCTGCACAGCCTTGCGACCATTAGAACCTGAATGAAGTCTTTGACTTGTTATTACGCATTCAACTTTTCCTAATCGCGCCTTAAAAGCCATTATTTTTCAACGGATTCCGAGAACGACAGTGAAAATGCCAAGGTACATATTGGAAACTTAAAAATCAAAAGTGTTAGAAAAGTGTTAGAAGCCACATCATTAAGGGTCGCAGTATTGCGGCCCTTTTTTCGCTGTTTCCGAGTGCGATACAACGGGCACAGCGGTAAAGGTGCAGCAGCGCGATATCGTATCGGCATTATACAATGCCCCGCTTGCGGGGCAACATTATGCCTTGCAGCAGTAGGCAAAAACAAGCGCTTGACGTAAATGCACACAGGAGCTGAATTCGCACGGTTGACCCAATATCAGACTGTGCCTTGCAGCACTCAGCCTGAGTAACGCAGAATTGAGAAATGCGCTATGCAGGCTGAGTTATTTTTTGCCTGCTTCAATGTTCTTTTTTAGATTGTCATTCAATTCCTGTATTCCTTGAAGCATTTGTGTAATCAATTCTGTCGCTTCAGGTTTACCTTTCAATACTTCTTCACGAAGCTTGCTAATTTCCTCGTCATAACGGTCAAGCTGGCTCTTGGCTGTTTCCTCGTTCTTTGCCATGACATCTCGCTGCATTAGTACATCTGTGGGTGTATCATACAGAATTGAAAGTCTTACAAGAATTTCAGCGGGAATTTCATTCCTGCCACTTTCGTATGCGCCGTATGTTTGCGGTTTTATTCCGATCAGCTCCGCAACTTCTTTTTTTTGATATTTGTAAAGTTTGCGAAATTCGGTTATCATGTCGGCAATCAACTGTTTTCTTTCTGTATTTGTATAGAGCTGATTATATAGTTTTAATGTTTCAATGCTCATTTTCTCACCTCTATATTATTATAGCGTGATTTTTTGTAATTTGCAATACATATTAACAAATTAAGAACATTTTGATTTTTAGTTGACAAATTGTAATTCGATTGCTAAAATATAATTTGTAAGTACACGTTACATTCTGTAATTCGCGTTACCGCTTCCGCGCGCTGCTTGCAGCCGCGGCGGGAACGCTGCAAAAGGCTTAGTATTACCCTTTTGCACACATTGTGTAATCTGTGTCAATTTTATTATTAGGAGGTGTCTGGAATAGGCAGCAAAAGAAATCGAAAGTATATGCTTACTTTCAACAATCCCAGCGAACATTCTGTGAATCACGATTCAATTAATGCAGCGATGAGAGAAATAAACTGTGTGTATTATTGCATGTGCGATGAAATCGGCGAAAAAAACACGCCGCACATTCATTTGTATTTTTATTGCAAAAATGCAATAAGCTTTGAAAAGGTTAAAAAGCTCTTTCCAAGTGCTCATATAGAAATTGCTCATGGAACAAGTCGGGAAAACCGAGATTATATCCGCAAAGAAGGCAAATATCTGAATTCACAAAAGAAAGAAACAAATATCATTGATACTTTTGAAGAATACGGAGAAATGCCGCTCGACAATACTTTGAAAAAAGAGAGGATGAGTTCGCAAGTTCTTAAAATGATAAAAGACGGTTGCTCAACAGCTGAAATTATAGAAACATTCCCAAGCTTTAGAGTACCGCAAATAGAACAAATGCGGCAAGCCATTCTCGAAGATGAGTATGCAGACAAGTGGCGTGATGTGGAATTGATATATATTTACGGCAAAACAGGAGTTGGCAAAACACGCTACATTATGGATAATTACGATTTCAGGAACGTATATAAGATCACTAATTATAAGAATCCGTTTGACGGATATTCACAGCAGCCGGTTATTCTTTTTGATGAATTCAGAAGCTCTATACCACTCACTGAAATGTTGCAGTACACAGATGGATATCCCTGTAGGTTGCCTGCTCGATACGCTGACAAAACAGCTTGCTATACGAAGGTTTTTATTGTCAGTAACATTCCTTTGGAAAAACAGTTTACAGATATTCAACACAGCAGCCCTGAATCATGGAACGCTTTTATAAGGCGAATGAATCGTGTTGTCGAATTTCGAGAAGTGAACGGAGAAGTCATTCATGTATCTATTCCCGTCGGAAATTATTTCAGGGGGAATAGCTGTGTTTGAAAAGTACAACGACATTTTATCGGTCAAAGAAGCGTGCGCGGCTCTTTCTATGGGCAAAAATACACTTTACAAGCTGCTTCAAGAAAACAAGTTAAAAGCAATTCGAATAGGCAAGAAGTATTATATACCCAAAAAATTTATTGTTGATTTTATTTCAAAATACAGTTAATATGTAAATGATGTGGCTTTCAAAACGAAAGGAGTAACTATGACAGGAAGCTTACAAGAAAAGAACGGCAAATATTATGCCGTAATAAATGTTAAGGACTCAACAGGAAAAAGAAAAGCAAAGTGGATTTCAACGGGCTATTCTGTACGCGGAAACAAGAAAAGAGCGGAACAGTTCTTGCGTGAAAAGCTCAGAGAATATGAGCTAAACCAAAATGTAGTTTCTTCTGATGTCACATTTGCGGAGTATCTCGGCAAATGGCTTTCACTCGCAAAATTGAAGCTCGAAGAGAGCACTTATTTGTCCTATTGCTGCATTATGCAAGCGCATATCATGCCGTACTTTGAAGCAACAAATATAAAGCTGAATGAAATCAGCCGAAACGATATTCAGCGATATATAAATCAAAAATTCGCCAACGGCAGGAGAGACGGCAAAGGCGGACTGTCTGCAAAGTCTGTTAAATCACATATGGTTATTATAAGGCAAGCCCTTACCGAAGCCGTAAAAGAGGGTTACATTGCGAATAATCCATGTGACTATACGACGTTGCCGAAGTTGCAGAAGTTTGAAGCAGGTTTCTATTCCGAAAAGCAAATGAGAGCGCTGCTGAATGCAATTAAAGGTGAACGGCTGTTCCCTTTAGTGTATATAACGGCTATGCTCGGACTGCGGCGAAGTGAAGTGCTCGGGTTAAAGTGGGATAGTATTGACTTCGATTCGCACATTTTAACAATCAAGCATGTTGTTGTCGGTATGATAAAGGTCATTGAGAAAGACAGCACCAAAAACAAGTCAAGTAATCGTTCCTATCCGATGAATGAAGAAGTCGAAAAACTGCTGTTGTCGCTGAAAGAAAAAGAAACCGAAAACAGAAAACTGTTCGGCAACACCTATAATGAAAACGACTATGTTTTCAAATGGGATAACGGCAATCCGTATAAACCCGATTACATATCAAGTGCGTTTAAGAAGTTGCTTGAGAAGTATAGCCTGCCTAAAATCAGATTCCATGACCTGCGACAGAGTTGCGCCAGCCTGCTGAATGCTAACGGATGTTCCTTGAAAGATATTCAGGAGTGGTTAGGGCATTCGGACATTCAAACGACAGCAAATATATATACGCATTTGAATGTTGAGCGCAAGGCGAGTATTATGGAAACTATGGAGAAAACAATATAGCTCTGATGTGTTAGAAAAAGTGTTAGAAAAGCGCGGTTAACGGTACAAAATCGACGGCTTCGGGGGAAATGAAAAAGCCCCGACAGCTAACGAAAATCGTTGACTGTCAAGGCTTTCGGCTATTGGTGCGGGTAACAGGACTTGAACCTGCACAGCCTTGCGACCATTAGAACCTGAATCTAACGCGTCTGCCAATTCCGCCATACCCGCATATATATGCTCCTTATTTTTACACGGCGGAGCTGCCGAGGACGGCTCAAAATGAGCGGATCGTCTTAGTAAAAAGAGGATTCCGATGAAGGAATCCTCTTGGTGCGAGAGACGGGACTTGAACCCGTACGGGATTACCACACGCCCCTCAAACGTGCGCGTCTGCCGATTCCGCCACTCTCGCGTAGCGCCTGTTCCTCTCGGAACGCTGTTTATTATAGCAAAGACGAGCAAGGATGTCAAGCGTTTTATGAAAAAATTTATCCATAATTTTATTTTTCTTGTTCGGTGATCTTTTCGCTGATCTCCTTAAATACAGGGGCGCAGCTCACGGCGCCCTCGCCGCCGTCCTCCTTTAGGATGACTACGGCGTATTTCGGCTTCTCGGCGGGGAACCAGCCCGCGAACCATGCGTTATATATTTCGCCGTCCTCGCCGCTCCTGCCCGTTTGGGCGGTCGCCGTTTTGCCCGCAGCGCTGACAAGCTCGCTCTGCGCCCGTCTGCCGCTGCCGTTTGAGACGACCTCCGCAAGATACTGCGAGAGCTTTTCGGCTGTGGCGGGCGAGATTATTTGCCGCTTCTCGGTGTAACGCAGCGTTTCGGTCAGGCTGCCGTCAGCGTCAACCTCGCCCTCGATGAGATAGGCGGGGAAGTAAACGCCGCCTCGGGCTATCGCCGCCATCATGCAGCATATCTGCACGGGCGTTGCCGTCAGGGCGCCCTGACCGAAAGAAATATTCGCCATCGCCGCCCTTGAGTCAAGTTCCGCCGCGGCTGGCAGATTGCCGCTCTTTGACTTTATCCCGTCGGCGAGAAGCGTTTCACTGCCGAAGCCGAAGCGCTCGGCGGTTTTGATTATATTCTCCGCGCCCACCTGTTGAGCGAGCGCCGCAAAATAGGTGTTGCATGAATTCGCCGTGGCGGCGCACAGATCCTGCATCCCGTGGCCGTCCTTTTTGTGGCAGTTGAAGGTCACGCCGCTGTAGTCGGCGCTGCCCGTGCATTCGTATTCAAAGTCAGTTATCCCGCTCTCGAGCGCAGCCGCCGCAACGACGGGCTTGAACACCGAGCCGACGCTGAACGGCAGCAGGGCGCGGTTTATGAGGGGCGAATTCCCGTCATTGAGACCTGCGGCGATATTATACTGGTCAAAGGACGGGCGGGAGACCATCGCGCGGATCGCGCCGCTGCCTATCTCTATGACCACGGCGCACGCCTTGACCGCGCCCGACGAATCGAGCGCCTGCTCGGTTATGCGCTGGATCTCTCTGTCTATCGTCAGCGCAACGCCCGTGCGGCTGCTGCCGACGGTCGAGATATTAATGTTATAGCCGAGCATCATCCTTCCGTTTGCGGCGGCGGAGAAATATGCCCGCACCTCGGAACGCCCTTTATTCAGCAGATCGTTATACGACTTCTCAATGCCGCTTATCCCGTCGCCCGCAGAGTCGAGGTAGCCAATCAGGTGGCAGGCGAGCCGCTGAGACGAATACCGCCTCGGAGTCGCGACGATGCGGACATCCTCACTGCCGACGGCGGAGGAATCAACCTTGTATGCCACGGGGCTGCCCTTCTCCATGCGCTCCTTTGCCGCCGAAAAAAGCTCCGCAGACAGCATTGAAGCGAGCTGCCGCAGCGCCTCGGGAGTAGGCTTAGCAACGGCGGTGTATTCATACTCGCAGTTGGTCAGCGTACGCAGACGGCAGTCATATATCGTGCCACGCAGCGAAGCTATCTCAATGGATTTCGACGACGGCGTGTAAGAAGCCCGAACTTTGCCGTTCGCAATGCCGTAGGTGCGTATCTCAACGCTCGCAAAGACGGCGAGCACCATAAGGAATACGGAAATCACTCTTTTTTTCACAAAAAATCCCCCCGTGTTATTAATTCCACGGGGAGAGAGAATTATTATATGTTGATCACACGTTGAAGCGGAAGAGAACGACGTCGCCGTCCTTCATCACATAGTCCTTGCCCTCGCTGCGGACAAGTCCTTTTTCCTTGGCTGCCGCCATTGAGCCGAGAGCGATGAGATCCTCGTACGAAATGACCTCGGCTCTGATGAAGCCGCGCTCAAAGTCGCTGTGTATTTTGCCCGCCGCCTGAGGAGCCTTGGTGCCCTTCTTTATCGTCCATGCTCTGACCTCGGGCTGACCTGCCGTCAGGTAGGAGATAAGGCCGAGCAGCGCATAGCTCTTCTTGACAAGCAGATCGAGGCCGCCGCTCTGAATGCCAAGCTCCGAGAGGAACATTTCCTTCTCGTCCTTGTCAAGCGAAGCTATCTCCGCCTCAAGCTCGGCGCATATCGGCAGCACTTCGCTGCCCTCGGCCTCGGCTATGGCGCAGACCTTCTTGTAGTTCGCGTTGTTGTCGATGCCGTTTGCAAAGTCGCTCTCGCTCATGTTGCAGGCGTAGATAACGGGCTTCGCGGTGAGCAGGGCTATCTCGGCGAGCCACGCTTTTTCGTTCTCGTCGCATTCAAGATTTCTTGCAGGCACGCCGTCCTCGAGGGCTTTTTGCAGCCTCTTGAGGAAGTCAAGCTCGCCCGCGAGGGATTTGTCGCCCTTGAGTGCCTTTGCGACTCTGTCTATCCTGCGCTCGACCATCTCGATATCGGAGAGGATGAGCTCAAGATTTATCGTCTCAATGTCACGCTCCGGGTCGATGGTGGCGTCAACGTGGACTATGTCGTCGTCCTCAAAGCAGCGAACGACGTGGATTATTGCGTCCACCTCACGAATGTGAGAGAGGAATTTGTTGCCGAGGCCCTCGCCTCTGGAGGCGCCCCTGACGAGACCGGCTATATCGACGAATTCGATAAAAGCGGGGGTTATCTTGACGGGGTTATACAGTTCGGCGAGCTTGTCCAGCCTCTCATCGGGCACGGCGACAACGCCGACATTCGGCTCTATAGTGCAGAAAGCGTAGTTCGCGGACTGCGCCCCCGCATTGGTTATTGCATTAAAAAGTGTGCTCTTGCCGACATTGGGCAAGCCGACTATTCCGAGCTTCATGGCTTCATTTCCTTTCGGTCTGTATTCGACTTAACCATTATATATTAAAGTGCGGAAAAATACAACATAAAATTCAAAATATCGGTTTACTTTTATGTGCGGCGTGGTGTATTATATATTATGTATAATGGAGTAATATTTAAAGAAGGTGTCTGTATGGAGCATTCGCAGTTTTTGCGCTCCGAGATGCTGCTCGGCAGCGAATCGACAAACAGGCTCTGCGAGAGCAGGGTGATTTTATTCGGCCTCGGCGGCGTAGGCTCTTATACGGCGGAGGCTCTTGCCCGCGCGGGCGTCGGCAACATCACCGTGGTCGACAGCGACTGCGTTGCACCCACCAACCTCAACCGCCAGCTCTGCGCCCTGCACTCGACACTCGGGATGAAAAAAACCGAGGTGATAAAGCGGCGCATCCTTGATATAAATCCTGACTGCCGCGTGACGGCGATAGATAAATTCTATCTGCCGGAGAATTCGGCGGAATTTGGCCTCGGCGATTATGACTACATAGCCGACGCGATAGACACGGTCAGCGCCAAGCTCGACCTTGCCGTCAAGGCGCAGGAATTCGGCGTGCCGATAATTTCATGCATGGGCACGGGCAACAAGCTCGACCCCTCGCTTTTCAAAATTTCCGATATCTCCAAGACCTCGACCTGCCCGCTGTGCAAGGTTATGCGTTATGAGCTTCGCAAGAGGGGAGTCAGGAAGCTGAACGTGGTCTGGTCGCCCGAGGAGCCGATGAAACCCGCCGACACGCCTGAGAATACCGGCAGGCGGGCTACCCCCGGCAGTCTGCCCTTTGTGCCCGGCACGGCGGGGCTGATGATGGCGGGCAAAATCATTCTTGATCTTTCAGGCAGGTAATTACGATGAAAAAAATAACAGCCTTGATAACCGTGCTCGCTCTGCTGCTCTCGCTTTGCGCCTGCGGCATAGACCCGAGCATAAACGACGACCCGGAGAATTCCACCAAGCCGAGCGCCGTATCCGACGGCAAGCTGCGCCTCGCCTATTCAAAAGCGGAGCAGCTCGACCCCTTCACCGCGTCGTCGGCGATAAATCTGCAAATTCTCGGTCTGCTCTATGACGGGCTTTATAAGCTCGACAAGAGCTATCAGCCCGTGCCCGTGGCGGCAAAGAACGCAATAGTCAGCGGCAACACGGTCAATGTTACCCTCGCCGAGACCTATTTCAGCGACGGCACCGCCGTGACGGCGAACGACGTGGCTTATTCATTTAAATTGGCAAAAAGCTCGCCCGCCTGCGCCGAGAAGCTGAAGAATTTTGCATCCGTGAGCATCTCGACGGCGAATATGCTCGTCTTTACGCTGCTAAAGGCCGACCCCTACGCCCTTGCGTGCCTTACATTCCCGATAGTCAAGAACGGCGCCTCCGGCGAAGCTCCCGTCGGCAGCGGCAGATATGTGTTCCAAAAGAACGGCGAGGAGATTTATCTTGTCGTCAACTCCAAGCGCTCGGGCTTCGACCCCGTTATCAAGACGATCTCCCTCGTGCCGATAAGGGATAACGGCTCGGTCGAGAGCAGCCTTGAGATAGGCAACACGGGCTTCTATTATAACGACCTCTCCTCGGGCACTTACTCTCGTATCAACGCCAAGACCGTTGACCTCGGCATAAATAATTTTGTGTTCCTTGCGTTCAACTCCTCGAGCGAGCTTTTCTCAAATCAGCTCCTCAGGCGGGCGGTGAATATGGCGATAGACCGCAATTCCATCGCTTCAACGGCATTCCAGGGTCACGCAAGGCTCTGCTATTCGCCTTTTAACCCCGATTGGTATGCCCTCGCCTCAAAAGATCTTGTTGTCACCCGCAGCGAGTCAAAGGCAAAGGAGCTTATCAAGCAGTCGGGAATTGACATTGCTTCAAAGGAAATATCGCTGCTTGTGAATAAGGATAACGCCTTCAAATATGAGGCGTCGGCGTTCATTCGCGATAACCTGACCGCCCTCGGCTTCAAGGTCGTGTTTAAGGATTACGAGCAGGATTATTACACCGAGGCTGTGGAGCTCGGCTCCTATGACCTCTATATCGGCGAGGTTCGCCTGACCCCGAATATGGATCTTTCGCCGCTTTTCGGCGGCGCGGTCGGCTACGGCATAGACCCCGCCTGCCCGAGCGCGATGCGCTACACCCAACTGCTCGAGGGCAGCTGCGAGCTGATGGATTTCATCAATACCTTCAACGAGGATGTTCCTTTTGCTCCGCTTTGCTACCGCAACGGTGCGGCCTCCTACACCAACTCCCTTAAAGGCGAGCTCAGCGGCTGCGACAGCGACGTTTTCTACGATATCGAGACCTGGAGTTTTAAATAAGCGCACCCCGCAACAAGTATTATTAAATGGAAAAAGCGTCATAATATACTTGCACTTCACAAAAAGGAAAGGTATGTATATTATGATAAACGCTCAGATACTGAAGAATGCCCTGCTGCGTGCGGCGCAGAGCATCAACGCCCACCGTGACGAGGTGGACGGCATCAACTATTTCCCTGTCCCCGACGGTGACACTGGCACAAATCTTTCAATGACCCTCTCCTCCTGCGCCGAGGCGATAGCCGACTGTGAGACCGACAGCGCTGGCGAGCTTGCCGACACCGCTGCCGCCGAGCTGCTGATGGGCGCGAGGGGCAATTCGGGAGTCATATTTTCGCTGATATTCAAGGGCTTCGCCGATAACGTCAGGGATCGCGCCGAGATAGACGGCTCCGCGCTTGCTCACGGGCTTGAGGCGGGCTGCACCGAGGCGTATTCCTGCGTCGAGCGCCCCGTCGAGGGCACAATGCTCACCGTCATACGCATTGCAGCTTCAAGGGCGAGCGCCGCCGCTGACAAGGGCGGGGACGCAAAAGCCGTGTTTGAAGCCGCCGTTGCGGGCGCGAAGGCAGCTCTCAAATCAACGCCCAATCTGCTGCCGATACTTAAAAAGAGCGGCGCCGTTGACTCGGGCGGGCAGGGGCTTGTCTATATCATGGAGGCCATGCTTGGCTCGGTGGAGCAGCCGTCGGAGCGACCCGTCTCTGCGGCAAAGGCCGCCAAAGCTCCCGCGGGCGACATCAGATACACCTACTGCACGGAGTTCATAATCAGGAATTCGTCCGGCAGCGGGATAGCCTCGCTCAGCAGGCTCCTTACGAGCATCGGCGACTGCGCCGCGGCTGCCGAGCATTCGGGGATAATCAAGGTTCACGTTCATACCGACTTTCCGAATCTCGCGATAGAGAAAGGGCTTGAATACGGCGAGCTTGACCGCATCAAGATAGATAATATGCGCTTGCAGGCGAGCAGTTTTGCCGCCGCACAAAGCAACTGAAAACGGAGATAAACAATGGATATCGCTGCCAACATCAAATATCTCAAAGGCGTGGGTGAGAAGAGAGCCGCCATGCTCGGCAAGCTCGGAGTTCACACCCTCGGGGATCTGTTGACCCTTTACCCGAGAGCATACGAGGATTGGAGCAGCGTTATCCCCATTGCGGGGGCGCCGCTCGGCGAGAATGTCTGCATCCGCGCCTTTGTCGGCTCACGCTGCCGCGAGCACCGCATCCGCAAGGGCATGACCCTCTATAAGACCGAGATATCCGACGGCGAATCGCTGCTCGAGGTAACTTTTTTTAACAATAAATACGCCGCCGAGCGCCTTGAAGCGGGCAAAGAATATCTTTTCTTCGGCAAGGTGACGGGCAAGGGATACTTTCGCTCGATGGTCTCGCCCGAATTCGCCGAGTTTGACGGCGGCACGGGTCTGAGACCGATATATCCTCAGACTGCGGGGCTGAATTCACGGGCCATAGAGAAGCTCGTGCGGCGCGCGCTCGAGGAATGCGGCGATATTGAGGACCCGATACCGGAGAATATCCGCTCCGCCTATTGCCTGATGGGTCTGCGGGACGCCCTTGACAATATCCACTCCCCGCAGAGCGCCGATATGCTCTCCGAGGCTCGCAGACGGCTGATATTCGAGGAGCTTTTTCTGCTTGAGCTGGGGCTTATGCGCCTTAAATCCAAGAACCGCAAGGGGACGGCTATAGCAATGGAACGCGATTACACCGCCGATTTCATTGCTGCTCTGCCCTTTGAATTGACGGGCGCTCAGAGGCGAGCCGTCGCTCAAGGAGCGGAGGACATGAGCCGCAGCGTGCCGATGAACCGACTGCTGCAAGGCGACGTCGGCTCGGGCAAAACGGCGGTCGGCACGGCGCTGATATATAACTGCGCCATGAACGGCTGCCAAAGCGCCCTTATGGCGCCCACGGAAGTGCTCGCAATGCAGCACTATAAAACTTTGACAAAATTCTTTGAGAATACCGATATCTCCGTCGCTCTGCTGACCGGCTCGACCCCCGCAGCGGAGAAGCGGAGGATCAAAGCGGGGCTTAAAAGCGGCGAAATTTCGCTCGTTATCGGCACGCACGCCTTGATCCAAAAGGATGTTGAATTCAATTCACTCGCCCTCGCCATAACCGACGAGCAGCATCGCTTCGGCGTGAATCAGCGCAGTACTCTGTCCGCAAAGGGCGGCTCGCCGCACACGCTGGTCATGTCCGCAACGCCCATTCCGAGGACTCTGGCGCTGATAATCTACGGAGATCTTGACCTCAGCGTGCTTGACGAGATGCCCAAGGGCAGGCAAAAGATCGAGACCTACCTTGTCGGCAGCGAGCTGCGTGAGCGCGCCTACGGCTATGTCAAAAAGCACCTTTGCGACGGCCTCCAGGGCTACATAGTCTGCCCCCTCGTTGAAGAGGGGGAGGAGGTCTCGGAGCTGAGCGCCGCCGAGGGGCTGTATAAAGAGCTTGCCGACGGCTTCTTCAAGGGCTTCAGGCTTGGGCTGCTGCACGGCAAGATGAAGCCCGCCGATAAAAAAGCCGTCATGGATTCCTTTGTCTGCGGCGAAACGCAGCTTTTGGTCTCCACAACGGTGATCGAGGTCGGCATCGACGTGCCGAATTCCGTCATAATGGTCATAGAGAACGCTGAGAGATTCGGCCTATCGCAGCTCCACCAGCTCAGAGGCAGGATCGGCAGAGGCTCCCACCGCTCCACCTGCATCCTGATATCCGACGCAAAGGACGAAAAAACGCAGAAGCGCCTGTCTATCCTCACCTCCACCTCGGACGGCTTCAAAATAGCCGATGAAGATTTGAAACTGCGCGGGCCCGGCGATTTCTTCGGCTCAAGGCAGCACGGCTTGCCCGAGCTCAAAATCGCGGATATGATGACCGACACCGAGGCGATACGCGAAACTCACGCCGCGGCGGTAAATTTGCTCAAAAAAAACCCCGCCCTTGCGGGCGAGGAATTCGATTCGCTCAGGCGGGCGGTCAACAGACTTTTCGCCGGCGGGATATCAATGAACTGAGGCTGCGCTGAGACGCCTTGCAGCTTCAATATCTTTTTTATCAATAGGAATTATTTTGTATTCGTTTGATTGCTCGTCTACCATTGTTACGGGCAGGTCGGGCAATATCTCGTGGACTCTTGCGATGAATCCGCTGCTGCCCTCGGCAGGGAAGCCGGTCACAAGCGTTGCGGCGTTTCTTTTCTTTGCAGCTACTGCAACCACCAGCGCAGGGCTGTCGTTAAAGTAGATATCCATCCCCGCATCATAGGCTCTGGCGCATTCATAGAGGGTCTCGAGAGCTCCGCCTGCGTTGGCGTTCAGCCCGCTGCTCTCTCTGAAAACGCTGATGACCTTCAGCGGCAGGCCCTTTTCCTTCGCTATCCTTGCTCCTGCGGCGATAAGCCTTGAACAGGCGCTCTGCGGCGTCACGCAGACCATTATGCACTGCTGATTGCCCGTCTTCTCCATATGATCATCCCTTTCGTTTTGTATTTTTGCTTTACTGCACCCTTATAATACCAGCGAGATATTACGGGCGTGGGACAAAATAATGTATAATCTGTTAAATAAATCGGGTGATAAAATGAATGAAAAAAAATATTATCTGGGCGTCGACGGCGGCGGCAGCAAAACCACTGCGGCGGTGTTCGACGGCGAGGGGCGTTTCATAGCCGAAGCCGTGGGCGAGAGTATAAATTATTACTCCGTGGGGCGTGAAACAGCCCGTGAGAACCTGAAAGCCGTTATTTCAAGGCTCGGCGTTGATGAATTTGAATGCGCCGTGATAGGAATGTCTGCCCTGAACGAGCGAGTCGATGAAAAAACGACTCGCGAATTTTGCGGCGATATAGTAAGATGTAATAAAATAATAATGGACTCCGACCTTTACATAGCTCTTGAGGCGCTGAATGCGCCCGGGGAATGCGGCACGGTGATAAGCGGCACGGGCTCAATGGCGGTCATCCGCAATGCGGACGGCTCGGTCAGCCACGCAGGCGGTTGGGGATATATCCTCGGCGATGAGGGCAGCGGCTACTCGATAGCGCTCAGCGGCATAAGGGCTGCGATAAGAGCAGCCGAGGGCAGCAGCGTCCGGACCGCGCTTTTGCCCGCCTGCCTTGACTATTTCGGTATCACTGATATATATGAACTGATAGAGCTGTACTATGATAAGACCGTCAGCAGGAAGGTCACCGCCGCCTTTGCCGAGAAGGTGATAGGCGAAGCCGAGGAGGGCGACACGGCAGCGCTGGATATCCTCGAGCGAGAAGCTGCGGAGCTTGCGGCGACGGCAAAGAGCCTGTTTGACCGTATAAAAAGCGGCTCCCCGATAGGGCTTTGGGGCGGAATTTTTCAAAACAGCGAGCTGTATCGTGAAATCTTCACGCAAAAGCTCGGCGAAGATTACAAAGACCGTGTAAAGCTGTTAGACTTTACGCCTGAGATCGGAGCGGTAATTGCGGCGCTGAGAGAAAATTCGGTGTATATCAACGAAATAATGCTCTCGAATATCAAAAATACATACAGAAAGGCAACTTTGTAAAGCTGCATAGCTTTACAAAAAATCAGGACTATGAAAATCAAGAAAATGACATTTTGCGCCGTTTTGACGGCTCTCATCTGCATTCTTGCCCCCGTTTCTTTCCCTGCGGGGCCTATTCCGATATCCCTTGCGACCTTTGCGGTGATGCTTGTCGCCGCCGTCGCTGATTTCAAGATATCCGTCACCGCCGTCTGCCTCTATATTCTGCTCGGCGCCTTCGGTTTGCCTGTTTTCTCTGGCTTTGCGGGCGGATTTCAGAAGCTGATCGGCGTTACAGGCGGCTACATAATCGGCTATATTCCCTGCGCCGTTATAATTGCGCTGCTCATCGGCAAGTTCGAGAATAAAAAATTCGTCTATCCTCTTTCGATGGTGCTCGGTGTTGCTGTTTGCTACGCTGCGGGCACGGCATGGTATGTTTTCCAGACCAAGACCGCCGTTGCCGCCGCTTTTGCGACCTGCGTAATTCCATTTATCCCCGCCGACTGCATCAAGATAGCCGCCGCCTCGCTGCTCGGTATAATTCTGCGAAAGCGTTTCAGGGTTGCATTCTCAAAGCTTTAATGGTACAATAAACATGAAAATGATCCTAAGGAAAGGATGAATATAATGGAGATAATCAGAAAAGAGTACAGTATTCCCTCAAAATCGGGTGTTGCCGATGTTTTTGCCCGTTGCTGGGTTCCCGCCGACGGTGCGAAGGCGATATTCCAGATAGTTCACGGCATGGCGGAGCACGGCGAGCGTTATGAGGATTTCGCAAAATTCCTCTGCGGCAAGGGCTTTGCCGTCCTTGTTGACGACCATGTCGGCCACGGCAGATCCGCCAAGAGCGATAAGGAGCTGGGCTATTTCGGCGAGAAAAACGGCTGGGACGCCTTCGTTGAGGACGAAAGAGCGCTCACCGAGCTTATAACCTCTGAGTTCCCCGGTCTGCCGCTTATCTTCTTCGGTCACAGCATGGGCTCTTTCATCGCCAGAGAGTATATTCGCCGCTACGGCAGCGACGAGCGCATAAAGGGCGCAATTATCTGCGGCACGAGCGGCAGGAATCCCGCCGCTCCCATCGCTATCACCATTGCCGGCGCCGTTGCCAAGGCAAAGGGCAGCCGTCACAAGAGCAAATTTATTGACAAGCTCGCATTTGGCACCTACAATAAAAAGGTCGAGAACCCAGCCACTCCCTTTGACTGGCTCACCTCCGACCCCGATGAGGTGCAGAAGTATATCGCCGATAAATACTGCGGCTTCCTCTTCACCGCCGCCGGATACAAAGATCTCTTCACCGTGCTGAACAGAGTCTCCGGCAAGGATTGGTTTGAGCAGGTCTACGAGGGCTTGCCGATATTCCTTATCGCAGGCGAGGACGACCCCGTCGGTCAGTACGGCGCAGGCGTGAAGCAGGTCTATAACGACCTCAAGCTCGCAGGCAAAAAGGACGTCACTCTCAAGCTCTATCCGCATATGAGGCACGAGATCCTCAACGAGGTCGGCAAGGACGAGGTCTATAATGATATCGCCGCCTGGTGTGCAAAAAAGATTTGAATCATAGCATAAAACGAAGCCTCCGCATTATGATTATGCGGAGGCTTTTTTGCTGCCATTTTTACATATTTCAACCGTTTTATTTGATTAGTCGGGCGAATTCGCAAAGCAAAGTCCCAAATTTGTCGCTATATTGTGCAAAAAGCATTTTATGCTTGCTTTTGCCCGAAAAGTTTGCTATACTGATTTTAGAATTGTTTTTAGATATTATGTAAGGTAAAAATATTGTACAGTAAAAGCGACACCCCGCAAGAAAAAAACAAAGGGCTTCACTTAAGAAGCCCTTGATGCACACCATGTGCGGCCGAACCCGAAACGGTCGGCGATTTGAGTTAACTTTTATTTGAACTCAACAGTGCAATTCTGTAGGGGTCTCAAACTTCGCCTTTTTCGTGCACAAAGGTAAGCTCGTTTGAGAGCGATGTAATTCTGTAGGAACTGCGGATTTAATATAAAATTTGTTGGTGCAAAACCAGAAGGGAAACTGATGATATAGATAGATTGGCGGACGAATATCAATGTTCCAAATTCCGGTGACAAAAAGAAAAACTCGATATCAAGTTTTGGATGTGAACGAAGGAATTCAGATAATGGAGTTGTGTCGGCATGGATATCCTGATGTCGAGAGTACCGAATATAGAGAAAAACAAAAGGGGCGCATATATGTCGATGAGTAATAGTTTTAAGGTTAAATTCACCCTTGACGATTCCTACGGTTTTCAAAAAAATCACATTTACGATGCAATCGAATGTAAAAGCAAGCTGGGTCAGACGCAGATGATTTCTGTTATTGACCGATTTGGAGATGAATATGCCTACCCTGCCGCTTGGTTTGAACGTTGCTATTTTTAGCTTGAGAGCAGTGTGATTTCGTATGAGTCTGATAATTTGCAAAAAGTCAGATAGGCATCTAAAAGCAATAACAGTCAATAGAAACATCAAAGGAATTGTCCGCTATTCAAAAAAGAGCACATATAGTTCCTGCTGACCCAGATAAGGAGGATTGATTATGTCAATGTCAATAGCAGACAAAATGTGGAATTTCGTTAGGCAAAATGTAATTCTTGAAGATGATGAAGGGAAGAAATACGAAGGAAGAATTATGGCTTGCGAAAGACCAGACGACAACGAAGAAGAAGAGTACGCGATCCATCTCACAACTGTAACAGGAGAAAATTGGTGTCTGTTAGAGCACGAGATAGTATCTTTGGAAATTAAGGAATAATTGTTAAATCAAAGCCGCGCGGATATGCCTTTGGCCGCGCCTGCGAGCAACGAAGGGAAAATGAATATTGAGGAAATTATCGAAATAATGTCCGAGAGCGAGGGACGACACATCGAGTGCGTTGAAACAGACGGCGAAAAGTGGACCGGCGTGGTTGATGTCTACGAGAATGCTTTTGATAATTCGGACGACGATGTTACGGGGGATTCCATCTGCGTTTGTCGGGATGACGGCCTCAATGTGCTCGTCTATGTCCAAGATATTGAAACTATCTCGATTATCGGGGATTAACTTATGCTTGAGAGCAGTGTAATTCTGTAGGGGTCTCAAAACTGCGCTGACGGAAGGGATAAGCTGTTTGGGGCTTAGCGGCAGAGGAGCACGTTTATTCTAATTGCGTATTAACAGCCCGACGGGCATAAATAAAGGAGTTATAAAAATGGGTATTAGATTTCGCAAAAGCATCAAAATCCTGCCGGGGGTCAAATTAAACCTCGGCAAAAAATCGGCGGGTGTCTCCGTTGGCACCAAGGGAGCTCGCTACTCTGTCAACAGCAGCGGCCGCAAAACCTCGACTGTTGGGATCCCGGGAACCGGGCTGTCTTATGTTAAAACAAGCGGAGGCGGCAAAAAGTCAGGCAAGAGTTCAAAATCCGGTCTGCCATGGCGTTTTATAATTGCTGCCGCCGTTCTTGTCTTTATACTTATCGGGGGCATAGCTGCCTGCACCGATTCGGACAAAGATCAGCCGACCACCACCGCTGCGGTTGAGACGACCGCCGAGCCCGAAGAGGATACCGCTGCCGGAGCAATAGCGCCCGCCGTCACAGAGGAGCCGACCGAAGCCGAGACGGATGCCGAGACCACGGAAAAGGCGACTGAAAAGGTCACCGAGAAAAAGACCGAGAAGCCGACCGAGGCTAAAACCGAAAAGAAGACGGAAAAAGCTACAGAGAAGAAAACCGCTGCTCCCGCGGCACAAAAAACATATGTATTAAACAATAGCTCGATGAAATTCCATCTTCCGAGCTGCTCGTCTTGCGCCAGAATCAAGGCTGAGAATAAGGGCAGCTATACAGGCAGCCGCGACGATCTTATCGGCAAGGGCTATTCGCCGTGCGGCATTTGTCATCCGTAACCGATGATTCAAACTTCACCGGTTTAAATGTAATTTTATTTGTGGCGTCGAAATATACCTAACCTGGATAAATCTGCGTCGTTTTCCCACCCCCGCAACTGTCTGTTGCTTGCGAAGCGGCGGGAGTCGTATCCGTTGAGTATGGCTCTTAGAATGACAAAAAGCACCTTGATTTCTCAAGGCGCTAAAAATCAAAGTTGCTGTTGATCAGCGATTTTATTGTCAAATTGTTGCCGAGATACGGCTTGTTGGTAAGAATGCAAAAGGCAGCTTCCGCGACATCGCCCAAACAGACACCCATTAATACGGTTTTGTTTGAACAATTCGTTTTGAGCTTTTCAATATATTCTTTGTCTTTAAGTCCGATTTTTACTCCGGCAATAATTGAATTCATCACCAAATTCGGAATAGTGGAGGTTATACATTCTTTTATTATCGCAATATCTCCGTTATACATGGAGTCGATTGCTTGCTGTTCCTCTTTCATGCGCTTTAGTCCCTTCTCGTTTTGTTGTGATAATGTACGACTCCTTTGCGGCTAAACTCTTGACATATATCGAGATCGTACGGTTACACGCTTAAATTATCGGTTTTTATTATAACATTTTTTTAGGATTTGCAACCGATTGGGCGGCTTGATTTAGAGTGTATGGGTTGTTTGGGGCTTGATTCATCGGGTGTTTGATGTCAATTAACGGCGAAGGGCGTGAGTCGGCGCGCCCTGACTTCAAAAACGCAAAGAGATTTAGGAAAATTATATTCAACCAAAACATGAAATTTGATTATTGGAGCGGTCGAATGCCACCAATTATATAATTAAAGGAGTGTCATAAAATGAGAAAACTCAGCCTTATACTCGCAATTATCATGCTAATTACCTCTCTCGTCTCCGTCAATGGATACGCCGCAAACAACGACAGACGAACAGAAGATTTTCTCCGCACTTTTGTCGACTCAAACAACACTACGATAACCATCAGATCCAAAAATTCCAAATGGATGAAGAGGTCACTTATTAAATCTCCGATAATCGTCGAATACAAGGACAGACAGGTCTCTGTACATTATAACTACCGTTTTGGCGGCCTTAAGGCGCACTCAATTCATATAGGCAAAGATATGACCATGTATTCGCCATCATTCCCTTATTTTTATGTTAAACAAAATGACATCGGCGCAATCAATTCCGGCCTTCTGAGGTTTTTGATTTTCCAAAATGCCGTACTTGTGAGTAGCTATTTAGGTAGTTACAATGAAACACTTGACGGTCAGGAGTACCACGTCGAAGAATACCGAATAACGGACAAAGATGAAGAAATTGCTAAATACTATTTTATCGGCGACGAAATGGTTAAAATGGCATTTGGCTTTCCCGACTCTCCATCAACATTCGAGATCTACGATGTGGAAGTAACTTATAATAATGTCGATAACGACTGCTTTATAGTGCCGTCAACTGCTGTTATTAATATTTCATGGTTATCTTTTTTGTTTGTTAAAACAAATAATGCGACTCTTTGAAAATTGTTGTGCATACATATGCTGATTTCCTCCCCCCCGCAACTGTCTGTTGCTTGCGGGGCGGCGGGGTATGTGATACAATACTGCTGAGGTGATTTGAGTGGAAACAAAGGATATAATACTTGAACTCAGGACGAAGAACCATATGTCGCAGTACGATCTTGCGGAGCGGGTGTTTGTTACCCGTCAGGCGGTGTCACGCTGGGAGACGGGCGATACCGTGCCGAATACTGAGACGCTCAAGCTCCTTTCCAAGCTGTTTGACGTGTCGATAAATACGCTTCTCGGCTCGCCGAGGCAGCTCATTTGCCAGTGCTGCGGTATGCCGCTTGACGACTCGACCATCAGCAAGGAGCCTGACGGCGAATTCAACGAGGAATACTGCAAATGGTGCTACAACGACGGCAATTTTGTCTACACGAGCCTTGAGCAGCTCACGGATTTCCTCGTGGAGCATATGTCGAATGAGAATTGGCCGCCGGAGCAGGCGAGGGCTTATTTTGAGGAAAATCTGCCAAAATTGAATCATTGGAATGAGTGAAATGCGAAAGATAAAGTCAAATAAGATACGCTGCAGGAAGTGTGGCGAGATAATCGAGAGCGTGAGCGTTCACGACTTCAAATTCTGTAAATGCGGCGCCGTAGCCGTTGACGGCGGGCATGAATACCTGCGCCGCTGCGGCAGCCTTGAGAATTTTGAGGAGCTGAGCGAATACGAGCCCGATGCCACGGAGGACAAGGCATAACCTGTCATTTACGGCGCTGATACAAATTGATATCAAAAAGTATCAGTAATTTAACCGAATATTCTGAGCCGCAACGGGAATTCAGCCTGCTGCGGTGAAGTTTTAAATAGGGCTTGATTAATTTGAGCTTTATAATATAATGGTAGTGTGATATAAAACTTAAAACTGCGGATATGAGGTAAAACCATGACTATTGACAGGATAATACGAAGCGCAAGGATAAACGCGGGGCTGACGGTCAAGGCGGCTGCGGAGAAATGCGGCGTTGCGGAGCAACTCATTAAGGCGTGGGAATGCGGCGTTGCCGAGCCGACGAATGAGCAGCTTGCGGCTCTCAGGGACGTGCTTGATATGGGCGGCTGTGGGGTGCCGCAGCCCGATATCCCCGAGATCGACTCGGGCGAGTCATATTCGGCGCAGCTCATGACGGAGTATAAGCAGTGCATGGATGAGGGGCTTGATATTACCGAGTACGAGGAGCTTTTTAAAGCGGCGGCAAGGCTGCCGATGAACGAAGCCCGTGAGCGCATTGCCGACACTATTTACAGCGCCGTGGCGAGCGCAACGGTACGCAGTGATTATGAATACTGCGAGCCTGAGCGCCTTTGCGACATTAAGCGGTGCAGAGAGAAGGCTCCCGTTAAGAAAACTCCCGACCCCGCGGCGCTTGAGAGCAAGATCATCGGCGCGTGGTACGGCAGGATATGCGGCTGTCTGCTCGGCAAAGCATTTGAGGGCATCCGCACAGAGGAGCTTATCCCCGTGCTGAAGGCGACGGGCAATTATCCGATGCATCGTTATGTCCTTCGCGGCGATCTCACCGACGAAATGATAGAAAAAACTCAATTCTGCCTCGATAACGGCAGCCATATCGACGAGCTTGACCATGCCCCGTCGGATGACGACACAAACTACATGGTGCTCTATCAGGAGCTTATCGCAAAATACGGCAGGGGCTTCACCTCCCGCGACGTTATGAATTTCTGGCTCTCAAGGCAGGCGAGATACGCCTATTTCACCGCCGAGAGAGTGGCGTTTGACAATGCGGTCAAGGGCTTCGCTCCGCCGGATACGGGCAGATACAAGAATCCCTACCGTGAGTGGATAGGCGCTCAGATAAGAGCCGATTATTTCGGATATATCAACCCCGGCGACCCCGAAGCGGCGGCGGATATGGCTTACCGCGACGCCGTGGTTTCGCACGTCAAAAACGGCGTTTACGGCGAGATGTATTTTGCCGCTCTTATTGCCGCGGCGGCGGTCGAGAGCGACATGAGAGAGGCGATAATTAGCGCGCTCGCAACGATCCCTCAAAAGTCGAGATTCTATGCCAACGTGATGCAGATAGTCCGTCAATTTGACGGCGGCGTTGCCGAGGAGGAGTGCTTCGCGGGCATTCACGAGCGCTGGGATGAGCATGACGGCCACGGTTGGTGCCATGTGCTCTCAAACGCTCAGATAGTTATAGCTTCGCTGCTCTACGGCGGCGGAGATTACGGCAAAACGATATGCAGAGCCGTGCAGACGGGCTTTGACACCGACTGCAACGCCGCAACGGCGGGCTCGGTGCTCGGCATGATGAACGGCATCGGCTCCATCGGCGACGAATGGACTGCGCCGATAAACGGCAGGCTCGACACCCAGATATTCGGCGTCGGCACCGTCAATATCGACGACAGAGCGGCGCTGACCCTCGAACATATCAAAATGGCATAATTGCAAAAAGAACGACCTCGGCGGCTTCAAACCGTCGGGGTCGTTGCTGTTTATTCTGCTTTTCGTTTAATTGCTCTCAGCTCGATATATCCTCTCGTGCCGACAGGCTCAAGCTGAATTCTTGGCTCGTCGTCGTTCCACTCATAGCCGATGACCGAGGGGTCGTATTTATTCATCGCCTGCTGCACGGCATCGATGGCCTCGCAGTAGTCCTCCTCGGCGAACGTCTCGCCCTGGAACATCAGGTATTCCGTCTCGGGCAGCGTTATTTCATCAAATCCTTCGGGGACGGCGGCATTGTCGTCGACCGCCGCCTCAACACCTTGCACATAAGCTGAGGTGCCCGCTTTGCGGTATTTCTCGGGCAGCCAGAGGCAGACCGGCTCGCCGCAGAGGGAATCCATGCTCAGCAGAGTGCCCCAAACATCGCAGCCGACCTCCTCGCAGTAGGGGAAGTAGCTGTCGGCCTTGACACCTCTCTTTATGATAACTTTTCTTACGGGTTTGCGGATGACCTGGATAAATACATTCCGAACCTTGCTCATTGCTTTAGGCTCCTTTCGCAATTCTCTGAATTTTGCACCGTAAGGAACAAAAAGTGTGATAGGCACGGGGCGGCGGGCATATTCGCCCGGGGTCATGCCGAATTCACGGAAGAAAGCACGAATATAGCCGTCAACGCTGCCGAAGCCCAGGTCGAGGGCTGCGTCGGTTATCCTGCATTTACCGCTTTTAAGCCGCAATGCGGAGCGCGACAGGCGCAGGCGGCGGATATAATCCGCAGGAGTTATGCCGAGATGCAGGCGAAACAGCCGATAGGAATACCACGGTGAATAGAGCGAAGCGCGCGCTAAATCGCTCAGCGTGATCTCATCCTCCAAATGGCCGCAAATATAGTCCTGCATTCGTTGGACGGCGAGGATCTGTTCTTTCATGCATTCAGCCTCCTTGATGACTGCCGATCCACCGTAAGCACAGCTTAGGTTTTATCGGCGGTTACCTTACGTTTGCAGGACTATTCTATCATTTAAAATTGTGAAAGTCTCGACCGATTTTGCTATAATCAGTCCGCCATTTTAAGCGCAAGCTCAAGCACTCGGCGCACGCTCTTCTCAAGGTCGGCTCGTGTGAGCTTGCCGCTCTCGTATGCGGCGCGGAGCTCGGCGGGGTCGCCGTCGCCCATCTTGAGGTCATTGCCCGCCTTGATCTCGTCCGAATGGGCGCTGTGAACTCCCCAGTCGGTCGTGACCATGCCCTTGAAGCCCCATTCGCTGCGGAGCATCTCGGTCAGCAGCTCATAGCTCGTCGAGGTGTGGTTGCCGTTGATGAGGTTGTAGGAGGACATAACAGTCCACGGGTCGGCCTCGCGCACACAGATCTCAAAGCCCCTGAGATAGATCTCGCGGAGCGCCCTCTCCGACACCCTCGAATCGCACTCAAAACGGTTGGATTCCCTGTTGTTGCAGGCAAAGTGCTTGACGGACACGGCGATCTTATTTGACTGGATGCCCCTGACCTCGGCGGCGCAGCATTTGCCCGCAAGGAGAGGATCCTCTGAGAAATACTCAAAGTTGCGCCCGCAGAGCGGGTTGCGGTGGATATTCATGGCGGGGGCGAGCCATACGGCGAGGTTATTCTCTTTAAGCTCCGCTCCGCCCGCGGCGCCGACCTCGCGGATGAGCTCGGTGTTCCATGTGCAGGCGAGGAGCGTGGCGCAGGGCCATGCCGTGGTGGATACGCCCGTTTGAGCGTTCAGGCGCAGGCCTGCGGGGCCGTCCGCCGTTGGCAGGGGAGGAATGCCGAGCCTCTTGAGGCCGCCGAAAGCGCCGGTGTTGCAGACGCCGGGCTGATTCTGATGCCCGCCGACAAAGTCGATAAGCTCGTCAACGGTGAATTGCTTTATAAATTCGTCGAGTGATATCTTCTCGCCGACGTCGTCAAACATGACGGTCTGCTCGGGGGCGCTTGCCTCGATCGCTGCCGCTTCGCCGACGGGGTAATTCGGCTCGCCCATGGGCAGCGGCTCAAAGCTGCCGTCGGCAACCATGCGCTTGCCGAGCTTGAACGGGCGCAGCAGCCCGCTCGCCTGCCTTGCAATGATATCGTCCTCAACGGTGTATTCGTAGTCGAGTTTTTCGGCGCTTCTGACCGAATTGCCGAGATAGAAGGAATATTTGCCGGGTTCAAGCACATACGCTGCTTTCTTTACCTTGCCGAGGTCGTCGAAACTCGCCATATCGGCGATGTCGAAGCTGAGCGCGAGAGTTTCGCTCTCACCGGGATTCAGCAGATGAGTTTTGGCAAATGCCGCAAGCTCCTTTGCGGGCTTGCCGAGCACGCCTTGGGGAGCGGAGTAATAGAGCTGCACGGTCTCCTTGCCGGGCACGGAGCCGATATTCTTAACATTGACGGAGACGACTATCTTGCCGTCCGCCTCGCCGCAAAGCACGCCGCCGAGCTCAAAATCCGTGTATGAAAGACCGAAGCCGAACGGATAGCGCACTCTTTCGGCGGCACCGGGTACGGTCTCGAAGTAGCGGTAGCCGACATAGATATCGTCGTAGTAGTCGAGGTGCTCAAAGCCCGTGAGGAATTCCTCGGCATTCTGATATGAATAATATGAAACGGGGATGGTGTCGGCGAGCTTGCCTGAGGGGCAGACGTCGCCGCAAAGGATATCGGCAACAGCCGCGCCGCCCTCAAGGCCGCCCTGCCAGCCGAAAAGTATGCCCCGGACTTTATCGTTATCGGCGAAGTGCTCACAGTCGACCACGGCGCCCGAATTCAGCACAATTATCGTCTTTTTGAAGGCCTTTGCGGCTCTGTCGATGAGACTTTTTTCCTCAAAAGAGAGATAATAATCGCTGTCAATGGGCTTGCGGTCAACTCCCTCCGCGGAGAAACGGCTGAGAGTGATCACCGCGACGTCGGCGTTCTCGGCGGCGGTGTTTATAAGCTCGTCGGGCACGGCGGCTTCACGCACATGCATACTCGCAAAGGTGTCATAGATTATATCGTCCTTCTCTTTGCAGAAGTCCATGGCGTTGACCTTATCCCAGATCTTCTCGATCTGAGCGCGGGTCGGTATTTTTTTGCTCTCCTCTTTGACGTATTCCTTATAGAATTCGACCGTGGGCATATAGACGCTCACCTTGCCCTCGGCCTCTTTCTCGGCAAAGCCGTCGTAGATGTTGCGGACATAGGCGGTGTAAACGTCGCCGCTGCCTCCGCCGCCCTTTATGTATTCGATGGTCGCCTTGCCGAAGAGAGCGACTTTCTCGCCTCTTTTCAGCGGCAGAGCGCCGCCGATATTTTTGAGCAGCACCATGCCCTCGCCCGCAGCCTTTCGTGAGAGAGCGGCGTGCTCCGGCGAAGCGGTCACTTTCCTGCCGTCGCGCCCGAGGGGCAGGCACGGCTGATATCTGAGCCTTGCATATTTATCCATGGCGAATTCTCCGTTCATAAAAATTGCCGATAGCGGCAATTAAATAATACACCGCATCGGCAATTAAATCAAGTAAAATTAAATTTCGGCAGTCAATGATTTATCATAAGGAAAGCTGCGGCGTCGGAGTTCCATGCGCCGTATTCGGGGTCGCCCCGCTTGTCGCTGAATACTCCCTGCTCGGCGAGAAACCTGCCCATATAGGCGCTGACCTTTGCCGCGCCGTAGTAGTTGAGGTGGTCGCCCTTGTCGCGGGTGTCCGTCGCCCAGTCGATGGGTATCTCGTTTTGCAGCAGGTTCATGTCGATGAATCGCAGCCCGAGGCGGCGGGCGAGGGCGTCAACGCCGTTGTGCTTCTCCATGCTCCAATTCTTGGTGCTCGGCACACTCACAAGCAGGAGCCGAGCTCCGTTCTTCTCGCAAAGAGCTTTGATCTTCTCAATATATTTGAGGCATTCCTTCGGCACGGTCTGCGCCTTGTCGGAGGGCGCCATATATCCGTCGGTCGAGGCGGGGCTTTGAGCTGTGCTGTAGAGATAGCCTCTGGCTCGTTCGTCTCTCTCCTTGATGTCGGAGCTTTGCCAGCCTTTCGGCAGCAGCGACTTCCAGCGGTCGTGGTATTTGAAAATGCAGAATGCGTCCTGCGCCTTGGAGGTGATGACGTTTGCGCCGGAGAATCGGCTGAAGAGCGTGTCCGTCTCGAGCACGACTATCTTGGGGCTTTGATGCTTAAAGGTCGTTGACAGCAGCTTGTATGAATAACAGAGCTTTTGCAGCGTTGAGCCGCAGACATATGAGCTGACTCCGCTCTCGTTCCAGATGCTCAGGGGTATGAATGCGCTGTAGGATTCGCTGTCGCCGAGGAAAATGACGTCTATCGAATTCTCTTTTTCCGACATGATACCGCCGATCAGCGGGTCGTCGAGCACATTTCCCTGCGACATGGAGCGGGGCTTGACAAGGACTGACGTTATCAGCAGCAGCGCCGCGAGGGCGACGATAAATGCGGCTGAGTGAAAGATGTTTTTAGCTGTGATTTTCATAATTGATCCCTCAAAAATCGGCGTAGATGGGGTCGACGGGCGTGTAGCCCGGGCCGTATGCGCCGAGGATAACGATGTAGATTATCAGCGCGAGTATCGCGGCGTAATGCAGGGCGGGGTGCTTCTCTCGCAGAGCGCTGCGGATGTCGACGCCCTTTTCGCTCAGCAGGCTGATGATAAAGACGACGGCAACGGTTATGCCGTCCGCGACAAAGTCGCCGATATCAACTCCGAGGGCGGTGAAAAGCTCCCTGCCGTAGGCGGAGAAGGTGAAATCGGTCACGACTTTTTTGAGCATCACGAAGCCCGCCGTCGCACCGTTGGCGCGGAATATCAGCTCACCTATGACGATAAGGATATCCGAGCGGATTATCTGACCGACGCGGTAGGGTGCGGAGTCGGGGCTGATATTCAGCCGCTCATTGCTCTTTTTTATCAGCGGGGCAAAGAATCTGCCGATCATTATCACGACGAAGTGATAGAGGCCGAAGAGAATGTAGTTCCACGCGGCCCCGTGCCAAAGACCGTTGACGAGCCATACGCAGAGCAGCGCGACGCTGCCCGCGAGCAGCGGGCCGTACTGATTGCCGAGCCTCTTGCGGGCGGCTTTTGTCAGATGCTGCATCGGCTTCGACATCGTGACGGGGTAAAAGAGATAATCCTTGAGCCACTCGCCGAGGGTTATGTGCCAGCGCTTCCAGAATTCGGATATCGTCTTTGAGAAGAACGGGCGGCGGAAATTCTCGGGCATTGTAACGCCGAGCATCTGAGCGATGCCCGTCACGGCGTCCATTGCGCCTGAGAAATCCATATATAATTGTACCGTGTAGCATACGGCGGCGAGGGCGATAACTCCGCCGTCATACATATTGTAGTTGTTAAAAACCTCTTTGATAAGGGGGTTCAGCCTGTCGGCAACGACTATCTTCTTCATCATGCCGTAGAGCAGGCGCTCAAGCCCGAGGGTGAGGTTTGAGAAGTCAATCCTGCCCACGCTCCAAAGCTGCTCCGCCGTCTGAGAATAGCGGCAGATGGGTCCCTCCGTTATCTGGGGGAAGAACGCGAGCCATAGGGCGAGCCTCGGCAGGCAGCCGTCGGCTTTGACTTTTTCACGGTAGACATCGACGAGGTATGATACCGCTTGCAGCGTGAAGAACGAGATGCCGAGCGGCAGCAGGTATTTCGGCACGTTGAAGCGGAAGTCAAGCCCGAGCACGCCGAGCAGGGAGTTGACGTTCGTCGCGGCGAAGGCCGAGTATTTGAGCACCAGCAGCGTGCCGAGATGCAGCGCGGCGGCGAGGGCAAGCACGCCTCGGCTGCGGCGCTGATATGCCTTTTTGATCTCTTTGCGCTGCTCTTTTTCGGCTTCTTTCAACGCCTCGGTGCGCTTTGATATGATGCGGTCGAGCCACAGTCCGAAGTAATGCGCCGAGAATATCGACAGCAGCAGATAGATTATCAGCTTGCCGCTGACGAGCCAATAGAAGCCGAAGCTCAGCGCAAGGAGCATATAGCGGCGGGCTTTCTGCGGGGTCAAGACGTATATCAGCAGGCATATCGGTAAAAATATCACGATATAATCAAAGCTGAAAAAAGATGTCAGATCGGGGGCGCCCGAGCCGGATATGAGAGAGGAGAGCATTACCCGACCCTCCCTTGCCCGATGGTGGCGGTGATTTTGAAACGATGATCCATTTTTCCGTTCCTTTCTCTGGGTCTGTGACCATTATAAAGCCGATATGTTAACACAAAAGTACGAAATAATTACAAAAGTACTACAAAATCGGGCTTTCTACATCAAATCTTTCATGTTTTGTAATCGTTTCGTTCTTTAGGAGAAATAAGAGTGTTGTAAAAAATGCCGTCAGGTGCTATACTTATGCCGTAAGGAGGGGAGAGCATGAGCAAGGAAAGAAGGCAGATGTCCGACGCGTTCCGCACGGCGCTGTTTATAATACTCTCCGGCGGGTATCAGGACGCCTATACATATTGCTGCCGAGGCAAGGTCTTTGCGAACGCTCAGACGGGCAATATCGTGTTGATGAGCGTCAATCTGTTTGACGGCGATATTCAAAAAGCGGTTCGCTATGTGATACCGCTGCTCGCATTTTTGGCGGGGATAATCGCCGCCGAGAGCGTTCACCATAGGTTTAAGAATATCGAGAAGATCCACTGGCGGCAGATAGTCATTCTCTGCGAGATAATAATGCTCTTTGCCGTCGGCTTCATGCCGCAGGGGCTTAATGCCGCTGCCAACGCCCTTGTTTCGTTCGTTTGCGCCATGCAGGTGCAGACCTTCCGCAAGGTCAGGGGGCACGCCTACGCCAGCACGATGTGCATAGGCAACATGAAAAACGGCGCCGAGGCTCTCTGCGCCTATTTCCACAGCGGCGACAAGAGAATTCTCGCAAAGGCGGGCGTGTATTTCGGCGTTATCCTGCTCTTTGCCGTCGGTGCGGGGATAGGCGGAGCGGTGACCGCTCATATCGGCGAGAGGGCAATATGGGTCAGCTGTGCTCTGCTGACGGTCAGCTTTTGTATAATGTTTAAGAGGGAGCGGCGCAATGAACAGGAATAAACAACTTAAAAAAGACGCTTTGGATATAATAAATACCGCAATCCGCGCGGCCGACCCGTTTGACTCGACCGCCGCGATACTGCGGCAATTGAATTTTGACCCCGATAAGCGATTGACCGTGTTCAGCGTCGGCAAGGCGGCGATACCGATGGCGAGCGCGGCGGAAAGCGTGCTCGGCGGGCGTATCGCAAAAGGTCTTGCGGTCACAAAATACGGTCACACGGGCGATTACAAATCGGAGATTTTTGAGGTCATCGAGGCGGCGCACCCCGTCAGCGACGGCAACAGCATTCTTGCGGCTCAGAGGGCGCTCGACATTGCGGAGAGCATCGGTGAGGGCGAAACACTGCTCGTCCTGCTCTCGGGCGGCGGCAGCGCATTGCTCGAGAAGAGCGTTATCCCCGCCGAAATGCAGCGGGATATAACCCGCAGGCTGCTTGCCCGCGGCGCGGATATCTCCGCTGTGAACGCCGTGCGGCGCAGGCTCTCGCTCGTCAAGGGCGGCAGGCTTGCGGCTGCGGCTTACCCCGCCCGGGTCGTCACGGTGGCGCTCTCCGACGTGCTCGGCAACGACAGGAGCGTTATCGCCTCAGGCATAACGGTCAGAGAGCCGCTGAGCGACAAGGAATTCGCCGATACGGTCAAAAAGTATCTGCCCGAATACGCCGAAACGCTTGCGAGCCTTGACGGCGGCACGGATATAATGATAAACGACGGCGGTTATTATTTTGCGGGCGATGTTGAGATACTTTGCTCCGCCGCAAGGAGACGGGCTGAGGAGCTGGGCTGCGAGGTCGCCGACTTTGCCTGCGATATAACGGGCGAGGCGAGGGACGTTGCCTCCGAAAAGCTCGATAATATAGACAATATAAAAGGAAAAAGAGCTTATATCTACGGCGGTGAGACCACCGTCACCCTCCGAGGGGGCGGCAGAGGCGGGCGCAATCAGGAGATGGCTCTCGCAGCCGCAGTCAAACTCCGCGGCAGGGAGAATATCGTCTTTGCCTCCGCAGGCTCTGACGGCACGGACGGCCCGACAGACGCGGCGGGCGGAATTGCCGACGGCGATACATATGAGCTCATGCGTTCACGGGGGGTAGACCCCGAAGCGGAGCTTCTGGATAACAATTCGTATTTTGCGCTGGACGCCGCCGATTCGCTCATCGTGACCGGCCCGACGGGCACAAATGTCAACGACATCACGCTCATTCTGACTGATTTTTAATATGCAATAATAACGATACAAAATCCCTGCAAGACCTGACGGCTTTATAGGGATTTTGTAACTTTTTGGTGCAAATATTACGAAACGGTTACAAAGTTTTTAAATCTGTAAGAATTTTGTAATTTTGCAGTCACAAAATTAGTAACAAATTCGTTTTAATATATGTAAGGGCCTAAAAAGTGATATATGCGGCCTCATTGCGTCAATAATCAATAAAACAGAGAAAACGACAAATGATTTAATACGGAACACATAAGATAAGGAGAAGAAAATGCAGATAAATATAACCGAATGGCTTGAGCAGGCGGCTGCGGCTCACCCCGGCAGAGCGGCTTACTCGGATAAGGATTCGTCGATAGATATCGGCACCTTGCGCCGCTATGCCCGCTCTATAGGCACGGCGGTCGCGGAGAAAAGCGAGCCTCGCAAGCCCGTGGCGGTATTCTCCGGCAGACATATCCTGACCCCGGCGGCGTTCCTCGGGGCGGCGTATGCGGGCTGCTTCTATGCCCCCATCGACTGCAAGCTCCCCGCCGCAAGGATAGAGCAGATACTCGGTACCCTTGCTCCGCAGCTTTTGATAACCGACAGGGCAAGCCTTGACGAGGTGAAGGCTCTCGGCTTTGATGATGAAAGAATAATAGTTATAGAGGACGCGATAGAGCGCCCCGCCGACGACGCTGTGCTCGCCGCAAGGCTGAGCGGGGCGAACGAAGAGGATCCGCTCTATATCATATTCACCTCAGGCTCGACGGGCAGACCAAAGGGCGTTATCACCTCGCATCATTCGCTCATGTGCTACCTTGACGCCTACGCCGAGGTGATGGGCATCGACGAATCCGACGTGCTCGGCAATCAGTCGCCGCTTGACTATATTGCGGCGGTGCGTGATATATATCTGCCGCTCAAATGCGGCTGCTCCACCGTTATCATACCGAAGGAGCTGTTTATGACCCCTGCGGCGCTCTTTGACTATATGACCGAGCGCAGGGTAACGGCGGTCGGCTGGTGCGTGTCGGCATTGACACTGCCCGCCTCTCTCGGAGCGTTTGAGCACTCCGCGCCGAAATATCTTAAAAAGATATGCTTCTCCGGCTCGGTGATGCCTTGCAGATACCTCAGAATGTGGCAGGTCAACCTGCCGGGTGCTAAATTTGTCAATCAATACGGCCCGACCGAGGCTACCGCCTCCTGCACATACTATGAGGTGAAGGAGACCGTTGACGAGGGCGACGTTATCCCGATAGGCCGCCCGTACCGCGATTACCGTGTATTCCTGCTGAATGAGGACGGCACGGCAGTCCCCGACGGCGAGGAGGGCGAGATATGCGTATCCGGCCCGACGCTTGCCCTCGGATACTACAATGACCCCGAGCGCACGGCAAAGGATTTCATCCAAAATCCGCTGAATTCCGCTTACCGTGAGATCATTTATAAGACGGGCGATATCGGCGTTATGAGAGCTGACGGCGAGCTGATGTTCAAGGGGCGGCGCGACCGCCAGATAAAGCATCTCGGCCACCGTGTGGAGCTTGACGAGATCGAGCGTGCCGCCTGCCGCACCGAGGGCGTCGCCGAATGCTGCGTCCTCTATGACAGGGAGAAGGAGACGATATGCCTATTCTATACAGGCACGGCGAGCGTGCGTGAGCTTTCGCTCTCGCTCCGTCAGACCCTGCCCGGCTTTATGATACCGAGGAAAATGAAGCAGCTCGAGGCAATGCCCAAGCTGCCGAACGGCAAGACCGATATGAACACACTGAGAAATTATTAAAAGGAGAAATTACAATGAGAGAAAAACTTATGGCTATCCTTGAGGAGCTCAGACCCGACGTTGACTTTGAGAATGAAAAGCAGCTTATCACCGACGGCATACTCGAATCCTTTGATATAGTCGCCCTTGTCGGCGAGATAAGCGACGCATTCGACGTTGAGCTTCATGTGGAGGATCTCGTACCCGAGAATTTCAATTCCGTAGATAACATGATAGAGCTTATCAAAGAATTAGAGGATGAATAATATGAATTCAGAAGCATTGCAGGATATAGCCGCATCTTTTGCCACGCCCGCCTTCATCTTTGATGCGGACGAATTCGGCATGAGGGCGAAAAATGTCAAAAGCGCCATCGGCGGCGCCTCACTTTGCTACTCGATAAAGGCGAACCCGTTTTTGCTCGCCTGCTTGCCCGAGGAGATAGACAGGGTCGAGGTTTGCAGCCCCGGCGAGCTGGCGATCTGCCGCAGGGTAGGAGTTGACCCGTCTACGGTGGTGTATTCGGGCGTAAACAAGGGCAGCGGGGATATCGCCGAGGCTATAGAATACGGAGCGGAGCTGCTCACGGCGGAGAGCCTCAGGCAGCTTGGACTTATCAATGCCGCCGCCCTTGCCGCGGGCAAGAGAGTGAGAGTGGCTCTCAGGCTCACGAGCGGCAATCAGTTCGGCATGGACAGCGAGGCTCTCAAGCGTGCAGCCGCCGAAAGAGGCAGCTATGAGAGCGTTGACATCGTCGCTATCCATTATTACTCAGGCACTCAGAAAAAGAAGCTCGCAGTCGTTGAAAAGGAGCTTGCCGAGCTTGAGGAGCTTGCGGATACGCTCGAGGAGCGCTTCGGGCTGTCTGGCATTTCGCTCGAATACGGCCCCGGTCTGCCCGCCGATTATTTCGGCGACGACCCCGAGGGTCGCGATATGGCGGTGCTCGCCGAGGCGGGCGCAATGATAGCCGCCGTCGCCGCAAGGCGCAGCGTTACCGTGGAATTCGGCAGATTCCTTGCCTCCCCCTGCGGCACTTATCTCACCGCAGCGGCTGATATTAAGAATAATAACGGCGAGAGTTTTGTTATCTGCGACGGCGGAATAAATCACCTCAAGTATTACGGGCAGACAATGGCAATGCAGACGCCGCCGATAACTCTGCTCGGCGACCACGGCGAAAGAACCGAGGATTACACGCTCTGCGGCAGCCTTTGCACCACGGCGGATATCCTCGTTCGTAAAGTTACCCTGCCCGCCCTCTCGGTCGGCGACGTGCTCGCCTTCGGCAGGTGCGGAGCTTATTCCGTGACGGAGGGCATAGGGCTGTTCCTCTCAAGGCAGCTCCCCCGCATAGTGCTCCATTCGGAGCGGGGCGGCAATAGGCTGCTGCGCGACTTCTACGGCACGGATATATTGAATTCCCCTGCGGAGGTGTGACGGTTGGCAATAATTTCACTTAATTTTTTTGCCTTTTGCGCCGCCGTACTGATACTTTATTATATATTCCCGTCAAAGAAATATCAGTGGACCGTGCTCCTTGCGGCGAGCTACGCCTACTATATTATTTGCTGCAATAAATACACGTTTTATCTTATAGCTACCACCGCTATGGCGTGGGTAGGCGGGCTTATCATGGACAGGCTCACCGTCAACTGCGCCGCCGCAGTTGAGCGGAATAAAGAGCAGTGGGATAAGGAGCGGCGCAAGAAATACAAAGCCAAGGTGCAGAGCGGCAGGCGTGCGGTCATGGCCGCCGTGCTGGTGCTGAATTTCGGCATCCTTGCTTTCCTCAAGTATTTTGACTTTGCTGCCCGTTCGGTGCATTCGCTGCTCGGCGCGGTCGGGCTGGATATAGCGATGCCCGATTTCAAATTGGTGCTCCCGCTGGGCATTTCGTTCTACACATTCCAGACCATGGGATATGTGATAGACGTTTACAGGGGCAAATTCAGGGCGGCAAAGAACCCGGCGAAGTTCGCGCTTTTTGCCTCGTTCTTCCCCCAGATAGTGCAGGGCCCCATCGCCTTTTACAGCGACCTTGCCTATCAGCTCTATGCGCCGCATGACTTCAACTACAACCGCTTCAAGAGCGGCGGCATCCTCGCACTTTGGGGTCTGTTTAAGAAGCTCGTTATCGCCGACCGTGCCGTGGCAATGGTCAGGCTCGTCGCGGGCAATTACTCCGACTTCAAGGGCACATATATACTTATGGCCGTGTGTATGTACGCCGTTCAGCTCTATGCGGATTTCTCGGGCGGCATTGATATCTGCCGCGGCTTTGCGGAGATGCTCGGCATCACCATGGCGCAGAATTTCAGGCAGCCGTATTTCTCAAGGAGCCTGACCGAGTATTGGCACCGCTGGCATATCACCCTCGGCGGGTGGCTGCGCACCTATCTTTTCTATCCGATATCCATTTCAAAGCCGTTCCTCAAAATGGGCAAGCAGCTCAAGAAGCACGGCCTCAAGCATCTCGGCAAGGTGCTGCCCACGAGCATTGCTTCGCTGATAACCTTTATCGTTATCGGCGTGTGGCACGGGGCGGCGTGGAAATATGTGGCGTTCGGCCTCTTTAACGGCATGGCGATCCTTATCTCGAGCCTGATGCAGCCGTGGACTCAAAAGCTCGCAAAGGCGCTGAGGATACGCCGTGAGAATTTCTTCTACAGGCTGTTTGAGATTGGCCGCACGATGCTGCTCGTGTTGGCTGGCTATTACTTTGATATCGCCCCCGGCTTCAAGGCGGCGATGAGGATGATGCTGCGCTCGGTGACGGATATCCATCTGTCGGATCTCAGCGATTTTGCCTGCCTTGCCCCGAGCAAGCTCGACAGGCTTGATTATCTCGTGATAATCTTCGGCTCGCTGGTGATGCTCATCGTCTCGATAGTGCGCGAGCACACGGGCAGGGATGTCAGGCAGCAGCTCATGCGTAAGCCAACGATAGTGCAGTGGCCGATTTATATCGCCCTTATCATGCTTATCGCAGTGCTCGGCGTTTACGGCCCGGGCTGCAACCCCGCAGACTTTGTGTATATGCAATTTTAAGTGAGTGTGTTATGAAAAAAATTATCAAAGCAACAGCCTTTGCGCTGGTAGTGGCTTTTTGCTTAGCCCTTGCGACGGATTTTCTGAGCATGACAGACCGCGAGGACACCATGCATGTGCGTGGGTATTTTGAAGAGCCGAATAACTCGATAGATGTGCTGATGATTGGCGCGAGCGAGCTTTATACGGGCTTCAGCTCGCCTCTTGCGTGGAAGAAATACGGCTTCACGAGCTACGCTCTGTCATATTCGGGGGCGCAGGGGTCCCTCTATAAAACGATGCTGACTCAGGCGCTCGACACGCAGAATCCGAAGCTCGTCGTATTCGAGGTCGGCGGCTTCCTCTATTATGAGAATTATCTCAAAAACTACAAAAAGATGCATATCTGGTTCGATAACGTGCCGGAGGGCGAAACTAAACTGGAGACGCTTGAGCAGATGATACCCGCCGAGAAGCAGAACGAATACAAATATCAGCTCCTCAAGTATCATTCAAATTGGAAGCACCCGAAGAACTGCTTCAAGGGCTGGCTCGGCAAGATGGCGCTGCGCCTGAGGGGGTATTCCTACACCAAGGCCTTCGCCACCTCCGCAATGTGCCGCAAGACGGCGGAGCTTGAGAAATACAACCCGCCGATGTGCGATTATTCGGAGCAGTGCCTGCGTGAATTGCTCGAATACTGCAAGTCGATAGGGCTTAAAAACGTGCTCTTCGTGCGCGGGCCGCATTGCACCGACAGCAAGGGTCACATGAAGGTCTATGACAAGATGGAGGCAATGATAAACGAATACGGCTATGTATTCCGCAACTATGACAACGCCTTCAAGGAGATAGGGCTTGATACCAGAACGAATTTCTACAACCGCGACCACCTCAACGTGCTCGGCATGGAGAAATACACCGATTTCCTCGGTAAGTATATCGTTGAGCACTACGACGTGACCGGTTACCACTCAAAGGAAGTCATAAAGGAGTGGGACGAATGCGCCGTCAAGACCGAGGAGGTCATACAGAAGTGCAAGGATAATATCGCCGAGGGCAAATGGGCAAGGCGATACGAACTGAGCGCCTTTATCCCCGATTGACAGAATAAAATAAGCGCCGAAGCTCTTGATTGAGCCTCGGCGCTTTCTTTTTGATTTATTGACCGCATTCCCCGCAGTGGGGGCAGGTCTCGCAATTCGCAAACTGCGAATGATCGTATTCAATGCCGTTTTTCTCGTAATAATCCTGAATTGCCGCCTTTATGGCCTCCTCCGCGAGGACCGAGCAATGCAGCTTGTGGGCGGGCAGACCGTCCAGAGCCTCGACAACGGCTTTGTTTGAGACTGCCAGAGCCTCCGACAGCGGCTTGCCCTTTATCATCTCGGTTGCCATGGAGCTTGAGGCGATGGCGCTGCCGCAGCCGAAAGTCTCAAACTTGACGTCGGTGATAACGCCGTCGTCTATCTTCAGGTACATCTTCATTATATCGCCGCATTTGGGGTTGCCGACCTCGCCTATGCCGTCGGCATTCTCTATCACGCCCACATTGCGGGGGTGATAGAAGTGATCCATTACTTTTTCACTGTAAAGAGCCATAATTTCTCCTTATTCCAATATAAATTTTCTCTCGCCGCTGAGCTTTTCATTCCACAGCGGAGACATGTTTCTGAGCCTTTCGACCGCTTCTTTTACGCATTTGACGATGAAATCGGCTTCCTCAAGAGTGTTTTCCTCGCTGAGCGAGAGGCGCAGCGAGCCGTGAGCCACTTCATGCGGCCTGCCTATGGCGAGGAGCACATGGCTCGGGTCAAGCGAGCCCGAGGTACACGCCGAGCCGGAGGAGGCGCAGATGCCGTTTGCGTCAAGCAGGAGCAGCAGGCTCTCGCCCTCTATGCCTTCAAAGCAGAAGCTGACGTTGCCGGGCAGTCGGTTGACGGGGTCGCCGTTGAGCGCCGAATGCGGTATATTTGACAGCTCCGAGATGAGCCTATCCCTGACCGCCGCGGTCTTTGCGGCTCTGTCGTCAAGCTCCCCGCAGGCTCTTTTCAGCGCGGCAGCCATGCCGACTATTGCGGGCACATTCTCCGTGCCTGCACGCTTACCGCGCTCCTGAGCGCCGCCCTCTATGATATTCGTCAGGCGGATACCCTTGCGGGCATAGAGCACGCCCGTGCCCTTGGGGCCGTGAAATTTATGCGCCGAGAGGGAGAGCATATCAATATTCTGCTCCCTGACGTTGATGTGCAGGTGACCTGCCGCCTGGACGGCGTCGGTGTGGAAGAGCACGCCCTTCTCACGGCAGACGGCGCCTATTTCACTTATCGGCATGACTGAGCCTATCTCGTTATTTGCATACATTACGGAGACAAGGCAGGTGTCGTCCCTGATAGCGGCGGCGACCTGAGCGGCGGTGACTGTGCCCGTTTCGCCCACGGGCAGCAGCTCCACCTCAAAGCCGCGGCTCTCCAGCTTTTTGAGCGTGTACAGGATCGCATGATGCTCAAACGCCGTGGAGATTATGTGCTTCTTGCCTTTTTTTGCGCCGAGCTCCGCTGCGGAGATGAGCGCCTGATTATCCGCCTCGCTGCCGCCCGAGGTGAATGTGATCTCATTCGCCGAGCAGCCGAGACATTCGGCTACGGTCTCCCTCGCCTCCGCAAGAGCGTGGGCAGCCTCAAGCCCGACGGAATGCAGGCTCGAGGGGTTGCCGTAGATCTTATCCATATATGGGAGCATTGCCTCTATCGCTTCGCGACACATTTTGGTCGTTGCGGCGTTGTCAGCATATATAGTCATCTTGATTTTCCTTTCGTATTTTCTTCTATTTCCTTTGTCAATCGGCGAACATCGGGGTTGTCAGATATCTGTCGCCCGTGTCGGGGAGCAGCACGACTATCGTCTTGCCCTTATTCTCTTCTCTCTTTGCGAGCTGCATTGCGGCGAATACCGCTGCGCCCGAGCTGATGCCCACAAGCACGCCCTCGGCCCTGCCTATCATCTTGCCGGTGGCGAAAGCGTCCTCGTTGGTGACGGTGATTATCTCGTCGTATACGGAAGTGTTGAGAATGTCGGGCACGAAGCCTGCGCCGATGCCCTGGATCTTATGAGCGCCCGCAACGCCGGTCGAGAGGACGGGTGAGCCTGACGGCTCAACGGCAACGACCTTGACGTTGGGATTCTTTGACTTGAGGTATTCGCCGACGCCCGTGACGGTGCCGCCGGTGCCGACGCCCGCGACAAAGATATCGACCTTGCCTGCGGTGTCCTCCCAGATCTCAACGCCCGTAGTCTTGCGGTGAATGTCGGGGTTAGCGGGGTTTGTGAACTGGCCGGGGATGAAGCTGCCGGGGGTCGCCTCCGCCAGCTCCTTGGCCTTGGCGATAGCGCCTTTCATGCCCTTTGCGCCCTCGGTGAGCACAAGCTCCGCGCCGTAAGCCTTCATAAGCTGTCTGCGCTCGACGGACATCGTTTCGGGCATTACGATTATTACCTTATAGCCCTTTGCCGCCGCAACGCTTGCGAGGCCTATGCCGGTGTTGCCGCTCGTCGGCTCGATTATGACCGAATCCTTGGTCAGCAGACCCTTTGCCTCGGCGTCGTCAAGCATTGCCTTTGCGACTCTGTCCTTGACCGAGCCTGCGGGGTTGAAGTACTCGAGCTTTGCGAGCACTCTTGCGCCGAGCTGCTCTTTTTGCTCTGTATTCCTCAGCTCCAGCAGGGGAGTGCCGCCTATAAGATCCTGTATTGATGAATAAACTTTTTCTTTCATGATTGACAGCCTCCATAAACATATCTCTTTGATGGGATTATCGTATCACAATATTCCTACTTTGTCAATAGGTTTTTGAACTTTTTTGAAAATTCTTTAAAAAATCGACCCGCGCGGTCTTTTCGGCCGCACGAGTCGGGATAAATTTGATTCAGATTTCGTAGTCGCCGACCGCCGAGGGGTCGATGAGGTCGGCAATAGAGATGCTGTCGAGGTAGCCGCAGATAAGGTTGTCGAGCTTCTCCCACATGGGCAGGGTGAGGCATTGCGCCGCCCGCTCGCATTTATTCGGCTTGCAGTCGAGGCAGGAGACGGGCGCAAGCGAGCCCTCGGTAAGCCGCAGAATTTCGCCGACGTAGTATTCCTCGGGCTTGCGGGTCAGGCGGTATCCGCCGCCGCGGCCTCTCATGCCCTCAACGATATTTGCCTTGACAAGGATGCTGACGATGCTTTCAAGGTATTTCTCCGATATATTCTGCGACTTTGCGATGGAGTCGAGCCTCTTGTATTCGCCGTCCTTGCTCAGGGCAAGCTCAAGCATGACCCGCAGGGCGTATCTGCCCTTGGTTGAAACCAGCATCGTAACCCTCCCTTTCTTTAGATGTTATGCCCCTTGCCGAGAGTCGGCAGGGTGCAGGAAAGCCGCCGTTTGAGTGCGGCGGCTGTAGTATTATTCTGCGTCGTCGGCGTTCTCCCAATTGTGCCAAACAGCCTGCACGTCGTCGTTATCCTCAAACATTTCGAGCATCTTTTCCATGTTCTTGATGTCGTCGGGGTCGGTGAGAGCGGTGTAGGTCGAGGGAACATACTCAACCTCGGCGGAGACAAAGGAATAGCCCTTGGCTTCGAGGTCGTCACGGACTGCGCCGCAGTCGTTGGGCTCGGTCCTTATTTCAAACACGCCGTCGTCGGTCAGGAAGTCGGTAGCGCCGGCCTCGAGAGCGTCCTCCATGAGCTTATCCTCATCAACGCCCTCTTGCTCGATAACGATAACGCCCTGCTTTGAGAACATGAACGAAACGCAGCCGGTCTGGCCCATGTTTCCGCCGTATTTGTCAAAGTAATGGCGAACGTCGCCGGCGGTCCTGTTGCGGTTATCGGTAAGAGTCTCAACGATAACTGCGATGCCCGAGGGGCCGTAGCCCTCATAGACTATCTCTTCATAATCGGCGCCGCCTGCTTCGCCGGCAGCCTTTTTGATTATCCTGTCGATATTGTCGTTGGGGACGTTGTTGGCCTTAGCCTTGGCGATAACGTCCTTGAGCTTTGAGTTTGACGCGGGATCGGGGCCGCCCTCGCGGACGACGACCGCTATCTCACGGCCGATCTTGGTGAAGATCTTGGCTCTCTGATTATCGGTTTTTTCTTTTTTGCGCTTAATAGTGCTCCATTTTGAATGGCCGGACATTTAGAAAACCTCGCTTTATGTCTTTATGTGTATTAACTTAATTATTATATATCAAAACCGTGCCGCTTGTCAAGATTTTATTGCGTTGCGAAGCTCGAATACCGTGCCGTCCTTCAGCGGCTCGTCGGTTTCCTCAAGGTCGAGGCTGTCGGAGGAGTCCGCCTTGTAAATGAGCGTATCGTCCTTGACGGTGAAAACATAGTGCTTGCCCTCGCTGTTTGTGATGGTGAGCGTGCCGTCGCCGACCTCATATGTGCCCCTGAAGGAGAGGCTGTAGAGCGCCGAATACCTGAATGAGCAGTTGCCGTCCTCGCGCAGGATTATCTGCCTGCCCATAGCCTCGGCCTCGGTGTCGACATATCTGCCGTAGGTGACGGGGGAGGATGAGCCGCACCCGCCGAGAATCAGCAGAGCCGCCGCAATGAAAGCGCATAGGATTTTTTTCATAATACACACTCCTGTTTTTTATTATATCGCCTGATTGAATCCCTCGCCGAGGATCTCGTTCGCCTCACTGACGATGATAAACGTCTTGTGGTCTATCGCCTTTGCGGTGCGTATTATGCCGGGTATCTCGTGCCTGCGGGCAACGCAGATGAGCATATTTTTATTCTCGCCCGTGTATGCGCCGACTACCGGCACTATCGAAACGCCCCTGTGCGACGAGGTGATTATAGCCTTTGAGATTTCTTCGGGCTTCTCGGTGATTATCATCAGCATCTTGCCGTTGCCCGTGCCGTAGACCATCGAGTCGATCAGACGGGTGCTTGCAAATATCGTGATTATGGCGTAAAGGCCGCTCTCTATACTGCGGAAAACTATCATGTTGGAGATTATGACGAGGGCATCCGCAACGAGCACGACCTTGCCTATCGTGATGAATTTCCATTTCTTGTGGATGAGCCTTGCCACGATATCCGTGCCGCCGCTGGTAGCGCCGGTTATCGTTATCAGCCCCAGCCCCGCGCCCTCGAGAATTCCGCAGAAGAGCGAGGCGAGGAGCTTGTCGCCCGTGTAGGTCGGCATGATCGCGCCGAAGACATCGAGCGCCGTCGAGAGTATCACCGTGACCCAGAGCGTGCGAGCCACGAGCTGCCTGCCGAGGAATATCCACATGAGTATCAGCATTGGGATATTCAGCGCAAGGTTCACTATACCTACGGGCAGCGAAAACAGGTGATTGACTATCACCGCTATGCCCGTAAAGCCGCTTTGAGCGATCGAATTGGGCACGGCGAAGCAGCAAACGCCTATCGAGTAGAGCGAGCAGCCGATGACCCACATTATATTATTTTTGAGCAGCTGAAGAGCGCTTTTTTTATTGAGATTCATCGTTTTCCTCCGAAAATCAACCGTCGCTGCGGCGCAGCTCGGAATAAAGCTCGTTGATCCTGTCCGTCATGCCCTTGAGGTAAAGCCAGCCGAAGAGGCTCTCAAGCCCCGTTGCGTAGTGATAATCGGCGCTCGACTGATTTTTGGGTATGCCGCCCGTGTGGGCGTTCCTGCCTCTTTTGAATACAGCTTCCTCATCCTCGGTCAGCAGCGGGAGGATGCGCCTTATGCCGCCCGCCTGGGCGGAGGCGCAGACGATGCGTGCCGCGGTTTTGTGGAGCGTGTCCACCGGGCGGTTCGCCTCGCAGACAAGCTCGCTGCGTACGAGCAGGTCAAAGACGGAGTCGCCGACGAAGGCGAGGGTCAGCGGGCTGAGCGCCGAGACATCGGCGGGCTTTTCAAGCAACAGATTCAAATCCATACCTCCCGTCAGTTGACGAAGTCAAATTCGAGCTCATATATAGAGACCGTGTCGCCCTCGTTGATGCCGCGCTCTCTCAAAGCGTCGATTATGCCGCTCGAGGTGAGTACTCTCTGGAAGTATTGGAGCGATTCGTAGTCGTCAAGGTCGGTGCGCTGCAAAATTTTCAGCAGCCACGGAGCCTCCACGAAGTAAACGCCGTCCTCAACTCTGATGGTGAAGCCCTTGTCGTTCTGCTTCTCAAACATCTCGAGCGGGATGGATTCGGTCTCGTAGCGCTTGATTGGCGGCAGGGTGGAGAGCCTGTTCCATATTGCGCTGACAAGCTCCGAGGTGCCCTCGCATATCGGGGCGCACATCGTGTGGTATTCGTAGCCCTTGTCCGTAAAGTAGCTGCGAAGCCTCTCGAGCTGCTCGTCGTCGGCAAGGTCGACCTTGTTGGCGACAACTATCTGCGGGCGCTTTGCAAGCTCGGGGTCGAATTTCTCAAGCTCGCGGTTGATTATCTCAAAATCCTCTATCGGATCCCTGCCCTCGCTGCCCGCGGCGTCAAGAATATGCACGAGCAGGCGGCAGCGGTCGACATGGCGCAGAAATTCGTGACCGAGACCAACGCCGTCGCCCGCGCCCTCGATAAGGCCGGGGATATCCGCCATTACGAAGGAGCTGCCCTCGCCGAGCGATACAACGCCGAGCACGGGGGTGAGAGTGGTGAAATGATAATTCGCTATAACGGGCTTCGCCTGGCTGACGACCGAAACAAGGGTCGATTTGCCGACATTGGGGAAGCCGAGCAGGCCGACGTCGGCAAGCAGCTTCAGCTCAAGGCTAACCTCCCACTCCTCGCCGGGAATGCCGTTCTTTGCGAAGCGGGGCACCTGACGGGTCGGGGTGGCGAAGTGAGGGTTGCCCCAGCCGCCGTTGCCGCCCTTTGCGGCGATAAAAGGTTTGCCGTCGGACATATCCGCCATAACCGCGCCGCTCTCGGCCTCACGGATTATAGTGCCCCTGGGCACTTTGATTATCAGATCCTCGCCCCGTCTGCCGTTTTTGCGCCCGCCGGAGCCGTCTTCGCCGTTGGGGGCGGTGTATTTTCTCTTGTAGCGGAAGTCGGCGAGCGTCGAGAGGTTGTCGTCCACCTCAAAGACTATGTTGCCGCCTCTGCCGCCGTCGCCGCCGTCGGGGCCGCCCGCAGCGACATATTTCTCTCTGCGGAAGCTCACGGCGCCGTTGCCGCCGTTGCCCGCCTTTATCTTGATTTTTGCAATATCTACAAACATGACTTCTCCTTATTTCAGACATTAAATTACATTATATATTATACACTGCGCCGCCGCTTATTACAATACTTTTTTCGCGGTATTCGGCGATATTGTTATTGCTGAATTGCAATTATTTCGCGGGATGCCGAGGACGTCATCCCCTACGACTGAATTGCGGTTGTTTCGTTATATATTCAGCAGGATTATGACTTAAACATCTATCGGACGATTCTCAGTCACTCCGTGACGGATGATTGATTTTCACCAACAACAAGACCTAAAATTGCCTATATGCTCCATAAATTACGCACTTTGAAGGCTCCCTTGTGTAAAGGGAGCTGTCAGCCGTCAGGCTGACTGAGGGATTGACTTATCAAATTGTCGTTTGAATACTGATTGATTGGTTTATAAAACTGTTGCCAACCTCTTAGGCTCCCTTTGACGAGGGAGCTGTCCGTAGGACTGAGGGGGTTCTTGCCGGAATTCAACCGTGAATTCCTCCGTCACGGCTCTAAATTCGGCGGCGTATGCCAAAACAAATATAATGTAATGTAAATGACACGGTTTTTTATAAAAAAGTTCAAAATAATTTTTGAAACCTCAAAATTTTTATTTTCATCCGTTTAAATTGACAAAAACGGCGGCTTATGTTATATTTACAGAGAAATTGACCGAAAAGGGAGGGGTAATATGCCGACAAAAGCCGAGGAGACAGGCAGGCTTGCGCTCAGGGCTGCCTCGGGCGAGCAAAAGGCCTTTGACGAGCTGTATGCTGCGACGGTCGAGACGGCGTATTACACGGCGACCCTCGTGCTGACCTCGCAGGAGGATATTGCCGACGCCCTCCAGATCTCATATATGAAGGCCTTCGCCCATATCGGCGAGCTGGAGCACCCCGAGAGCTTCGAGAAATGGCTTAAAAAGATAGTTATCAATGAATGCAGGAATTATCTGCGTGACAACGGCAAGCACATATTCTCCACCGTCTATATCGGCGGCAGCTACGACGATGTTGAGGGCAGCGACCTCACTGTTGATATAGCGGGCAATGAGGAATTGCGGCGCACGCTCGACGAGATACTGTCCTCGCTGCCGGAGAAGCAGCGTGTCTGCGTAAATTTATTCTATTATGAGAAATACAGCGTTGCTGAGATAGCGGCGCTGCTCGGCATATCCGAGGGCACGGTCAAGAGCCGCTTGCATTACGGCAGGAGAACTCTCGAACGCAAGTATAAGCGCAGCTCGGAGGGCAAGAGGTTTTACGGCGTTGCCGTTGTGCCTGCTGTTGCCGCTTTGCTTGCTTACAAGGCGGGCAAAAGCTCCGCCCCCGCCGCCGTCAAGGCTGTCACAGGCTCTGCCGTTGCCGCCGAGGCTCAGGCTGCGGGCGTTGCCGCAGTCGCGCTGCCCGCTGCGGTCACGGCGGGCGCTGCCGGCTCGGCGATAAGTGCGGGCGCGGGAATAGGAGCGGCGGCCGTGGTCGGCAAGGTTGCCGCCGTGGCGACTGCCGCGGCTGTTACGGCGGGCGGCGCCGTCGGGATAAAAACCTATGTCGAGAATCGCCCCGAGCCGACGACCGCTCAGAATATCTACACCGAAGAATACGCAACATTGGGCGAATTCGCCGTTACCGAAGCCGATGAAACGGTGATCTCTTTTTCTGTTTCGGACGGCAGCACCGTGACGGTCACAATACCCGTGACGGCTGTGAGAATTCCTTCGACCGTTCGACCGACGGCGATCGTCGAGGTGCCGAGTGAAACGCTTGCTCATTCGCATACCGTTCCGCGCACCGAGCGCACGAGCCGGCCGACCACCACCCGCAAGCAAAAGCCGACAACTACCTCTGCACCGACTACGACTGAAAGAGCCGTGACTTCGACGACGGTTAAGCATACCGAGCCGCCCGCGACTGTGCCGCCGGAGGAGGATTATGTCGTATCCGGCGGAGTGCTGACCGAGTATAAGGGCAGCGGCGGCAGCGTTACCGTCCCGTCAAAGATAGGCTCGTCGGTCGTCACTGCAATTGGCAGCGGAGCATTCTCGGGCAACACCTCGCTGAAATCCGTCAGTCTGCCCGTCGGAGTTAAAAAGATAGGGCAGGAGGCGTTTGCCGACTGCACCGCATTGACCTCAGTTTCGCTCCCGTCAACTCTTGAGAGCATCGGGGCGGGCGCATTCTACGGCTGCTCCTCGCTTGGATCGGTCAATATTCCGAGCGGAGTAACATCTCTCGGCGACGACGCATTTTACGGCTGCTCCTCGCTCAAAACCGTCACGATACCCGACAGCGTTACTTCAATAGGTGACGGCGCTTTCGACGGCTGCGACGGCGTGACCGTTAAGTGCTCAAAGGATTCGGCGGCGTATGAATATGCCGTTGCCAACGGTATCAACGTGAGCACATGATTAAAAAAGGAGATAACCAGAAATGAAGAATTGCGGAACTCAAAGAATAGAAACGGACAGGCTGATACTCAGACGGTATAAAATCGAGGACGCCGACGCAATGTATAAGAATTGGGCGTCCGACAGCGAGGTCACAAAATTCCTGACATGGCAGCCGCATTCGAGCGTTGAGGTGAGCCGAAGCATAATCGAGGATTGGCTGAAAAAATATTCCGATGAGAAATATTATCATTGGGCGATCGTGCTCAAGGATAACGGCAACGAGCCGATAGGCGGCATCAGTGTTGTCCATATGAACGAGGATATCTCCATGGTGCATATCGGCTATTGTCTCGGCAGAGCATGGTGGCGCAGGGGGATCATGTCCGAGGCGCTGAAAGCGGTCACGAATTTTATGTTTGACACGGTCGAAGTGAATCGTGTCGAATCAAGGCATGACCCGAGGAACCCGAATTCGGGCAAGGTGATGCAGAAATGCGGCATGAAATACGAGGGCACTCTGCGGAGCGCCGATCGGAATAATCAGGGCATTTGCGACGCCTGTTACTATGCGCTGTTGAGATCGGAGCGCTGAAGTAAAGTTACCATTTTCAAAATGGAATCAAGAGAAAGTGCAATTTTTTAGCGCATATCAAAGGGGACGGCGCTCCGAGAGCTGCACTGCAATGTCGATTTACAACGGTATGGGCGAGCGCAGTTCGCCCGCTTAAATCTGCACAGTGTCGCTGCATTAAACTGTCGCCAGCCTCTTAGGCTCCCTCCTGAGGGAGCTGTCCGTAGGACTGAGGGAGTTTTGCTGAAAAATTAGCCGAGAACCCCTCCGTCACGGCTAACGCCGTGCCACCTCCCCTAAATGGGAGGCGAAGATGGCAGTCGGCTCGCAGTCAAGTCGGCTCCCTTGTGTAAAGGGAGCTGTCAGCCGTAAGGCTGACTGAGGGATTGACTTAGTGCCGGTGTGCTGACTGAGGTATCGGCTTGTTAAGCAGTAGCTATCCTCTTAGGCTCCCTCCCGAGGGAGCTGTCCGAAGGACTGAGGGAGTTTTTGTCGGACTTTAACCGAGAACTCCTCCGCCGTGACACCTCTCCTAAATGGGAGGCGAACGCAACTGTCAGTTTGCGCATAAATTCCGCCTGTGGCTCACCTCATCCGTCTCAATGTGCTCTGAGAGGAAGCAGTTTTAGCGGGTACAGCGTTATTTTATATATAATAAATGCAAAAACTCCGTATGATCTCGGCGGATCATACGGAGCGTTTTTATCTTATTATGCCTTTTTCGGCTGCCATTTGGGCGCAGAGCTTCAGCAACGGCACTTTCTCGTTGAGCGGGGCAGGGAGGGTGAAGCCGTTCTCGGTGACGCTTTTGCCGAACGCCGCTTCATAGAGGCAGGCGCCGGCGAGGTAGCAGCCGAGCTCGTTGCCGTCGTAGCCGTCGCAGGTCAGCCTGCTGCCGGCGGGGGTCTGGCGGGCTATCTGGAATGCCTTGCCTATCGGCACGATGATGTCGATATCGGATTCTATCGCCGCTTTGGCGCAGGATTCGGTCAGCGCCCGATACATTTCGTCCTGATCGCCGCCGTAGAGCCGCCTGAACGACGGGTCGGCGCTGTCGGAGTCATATGTCCACGGCTGTATCAGCATTATTTTTGCCTTCGGCTGCATCATGCGGCAGTATTCCGCAAGCTCGGCGAGATAGGGGAGGTAGCTCTCCTCAACTCCGCTCAGCGAGCGTGACTGCCTGAGGGTTATGACATCCCATTCCTCATCCTCGACCGCTTCGTGCAGCGCAACTTCATCCACGGTGCGCGTGTCGGTCTCGCCCGGCAGGCAGATGTCGTATTCATAGCACGGCAGCTCCTTGCGCCAATTATCCCAGTGCTGCTCCAGCGAGCAGCCGTCAATGCAAAGGTCGCACAGCAGCATTTCCTGCCCCGCAGCCTCCGCCATATACGGCAGATAGGCGTGGGTGCTCCTCTCGGAGCCGTCACTTATTGACAGTATGTTCATTTTCAGCCTCCGATTTTGACAGATAGAGTGAGAATACCGCCTGCGAAAGGCCGAAGATCATCATCATGTATTGCAGCGGCTTGAGGCCGTAGAATACGCAGTCGGTCATTCCGCAAAGGAGGAAGCCCGTTACCGAGGCAAAGAGCGTGACGGCGTAGTCGCGCGTGCGCCCCTTTCGGCGGTAAAGGCGAAAAGCGTTGATAAAGAAAACAATGAATATTGCGGCAAGCAGCAGAGCGCCGAGCACGCCGTTCTCGAGCCACGCCTCGAGGAATATATTATGAGCGTGGGGCTGCTTGACGTTATACACGCCGTGCATGGTCTGCCTCACGTTGTCAAAGCCCGTACCGTAGCCGAATATCGGTCTCTCGTGCAGCATTTTGAAGGCTGCGTCCCAAACGCTCTTTCGGGTGTTGACCGAGAGATCTCTGCCGCTTATCAGGGTCAGCACACGCTTGAATATGCCGTCCGCAAATATCACGATGGCGCAGAAGCCTACGCCGCCGAGGGCGAGGAGCTTCAGGCACTTCTTGCCGCCGTAGAGGAAGAGCAGAGCAAAGACTATCACGGCGAAAAGATATGGGCCTCTTGAATATGAGAGCGCAACTCCGCCGATAGCGGCAAGGCAGCAGCCGAAGCCGATGATCTGACGCTTGACGCTCTTTGAGCAGAGGAAAACATACGCGGCAAAGGGCAGCATCGACACGCAGAACGTGGCGAAAAACAGCGGATTCGAGAAGGTGCTGCAAGCCCTCGTGCTGAACGTATGGAAGGTCTTTGACGCCATGTTTGACGAGATGAAGTCGGGCAGGAATACCACGAGCTTCTCGACCGCAAGGTCAAGGAACCGCCAAAACGGGTTAAAGAGCTTGTGGATATTGCTGCCTGTACGAAGGCACAGGTGATAGACCACCATCTGAGCTACGCCAATTGCGCCAGCGGCGCCGGCTGAGAGGCCGCCGCAAAGGAATATCCGCTCTATCTGCTCCTGTGTTTTGACCGTCTCGGTGAATGTATAGTAGCCCGTGAACATCAGGCACCAAAGCCCGACGCTCGCAAACGACGATATGAACGACGAAGAATAGACCGAGCAGACGACCATCCACGCCATATAAATAAGTATAGCTATCCCTATTGCGCCGAACGAGGGCTTCTTCCTCTCGGCTATCCTGCGCCTGAGCACGATGAAAAACACCGCCGCGGTGAACACGGGGGCGACATATTCGGGCAGCAGGGCTGCGAGCAGAAACAGCGCGGGGGCATAGCGGCCGAGCTTATCAGGCTTCGCCGTCAGAGCTTCCGTGTTCAATATCATTATCCTTTCCGGCTTCGCCGCCGTCGGCTTTATTGCCCTTTTCACCCGTGAGCTTCTTATAGAAAAACGAGCAAACGAGGCTCAGGGCCGCCGTGACGGCAAAGATGATTATCGCAAGGTCAAAGTTGCGCCCGGTTATCTGATCCCCGCACCAGGTGGAGGATATTATCGAGGGCAGCCTTGCGATGCTTGTGATGAGCATGAATTTCCTCATATCGATATCCGTCAGCCCCGCCACATAGGTGAGCACGTCCTTGGGCGTGCCGGGGATGAGGTATATTATAAACAGAGTGCGGTAGACTGTGCGCTTGTCTTGCAGGAATTTGAGCGAATTTATCTTCTCAATGGGCACAAAAAGCTCGACGAGCCGCTTGCCGAACACCTTGGTGAGCAGGATTATGACGAGCGAGCCTATCTCGGTGCCGAGGAAGCAGAGCAGCAGGCCACCCCATGTGCCGTAAAGCACGCCCGAGCCTATCTCGAGCGGCTCGGCGGGGATTATCTTGATAACGGTCTGAAACGCTCTGACGGCGACAAACGCCAATTTATCGAAGCCGTTGAAGCCGGTGAGGAACGCCTTCATCTGCTCCGGGTCGGAAAAGAGCCTGTAAAGCTCTCTGCCGTATCTTATATAACAATATATAAATGCGCCCAGGGCGGCGGAGCAGACGACTATCGCGCCTATCCGCTGTATAAGGAGCAGCTTTTTTCTTCCGCTTTCGGTATCAAAGGCTTTTGTATTTTTCAAAGAATTCACCGAGCCCTCCGCCGTAGTCTTTTTCTTTCCATGGTTTGTGCTTTCCGTTATAATGGATGATCGCGGTGTTCGCCCGCACCCACTCTATATCTATCCGCTTGTGACCCGCCGCGGGTTCGGAAAATATGCGGAAGGTCTTTTCGTCGAGGTTATAGAGCCGCTCGTCGACGGCGAGGGTGTGATCGGCAAACAGCGCGTTGACAACATCCTGATCCGCAAGGAAAAGAGTGCGGTGCTTCTTTGAGATATAGGTCAATATCTGCCCGAGCGTGACGGTTTCGCGCCACTTCTTGAGGTCGATGAGCAGCACGCCGGCGTTGATATAAATATCGGTATGCTTGTGTATGCCGAGGCGCAGCAGATTTATCTTGCCCAGCAGGCCGAAGAGGTGAGTGGCGCCCGCAAGGATATTGCCCTTGAGGTCAAGATTGTAGAATTCCTCAAGGCTCCTGTTGATGACAATGTCGGGGTCAAGGTAGAGCACCCTGTCGATCTCCTGCGGCAGTATCTCGCCGATGAGCAGGCGGTAGTAGGTCGCTTTGCTTATGCGGTCGAGCACGGGGAAGCCGCTGAATATCGCGTCATCCACCTTGATGCGGTGCACCTCGTGGTCGCTGCCGCCCAGGGCGCTCTCCATGCGGGAGAAGTCGTCCTCTGTCAGCGAGGCATAGACCACATAGAGGTCGATGCGGCTGCCGGGGCAGTTTGCTGCGAGCGAGCGCAGCATCACGCTCAGAGGATAGATATAATTGGAATCGAGAGTAACAAGTATGTTCATGACGATATCCACCTGTTTAGCTTATTTTATCACAATTATATCAATAAATATTTTTAAAGTCAACAAAACATTGATACACAGGCTTTCGGATAAAGCCGCTACGCTGAATAATACACCCGTTCGCAGCCAAATATTACAATATTGTAAACTTTGGAAAAAGGACTTGATTTTTTGAGCAAAAGTGATTACAATACAAATTAGCACTCAGGGTTAATGAGTGCTAAGTATCCGCCGAGCGATCGGCGACTGCTAATTTGGTAATTTTTAATTTTGGAGGTAATAAATTATGACTATCAGACCTTTAGCTGACAGAGTAGTCGTAAAGCCCGTTGAGGTCGAGGAGACCACAAGCAGCGGCATCATCCTTTCCGCTTCTTCACAGGAGAAGCCCCAGATAGCTGAGGTTATCGCGGTCGGTCCCGGCGGCGTTGTCGACGGCAAGGAAGTCGAAATGTATGTCAAGGTCGGCGACAAAGTCATCACCGGCAAGTATTCCGGCACCGAAGTTAAGCTCAACAAAGAAGAATACACCATCGTTCGTCAGAGCGATATTCTCGCAGTAGTCGAGTAATTAAAGGAGGAATTTCATCATGGCAAAACAGATCATTTACGGTGAAGAAGCCCGCAAGGCTCTCCAGGCAGGCGTTGATAAGCTCGCCAACACGGTTAAAATAACTCTCGGCCCCAAGGGCAGAAACGTAGTGCTCGATAAGAAATACGGCGCACCCCTCATCACAAACGACGGCGTTACCATCGCCAAGGAAATAGAGCTTGAGGACGCTTTTGAGAATATGGGCGCTCAGCTCGTTAAGGAAGTTTCCACCAAGACCAACGACGTTGCCGGCGACGGCACCACCACCGCTACCCTGCTTGCACAGGCTCTCATCAGAGAGGGCATGAAGAATGTCACCGCAGGCGCTAACCCGATGGTAGTCAAGAAGGGCATGGCAAAGGCGGTCGAGACCGTTGTTGAGTGCCTCAAGAAGAATTCAAAGCCCGTTACAAGCTCCGCCGATATCGCAAGGATAGGCACCATCTCCTCGGGCGACGAGGAGGTCGGCAAGTTCATCGCTGACGCTATGGATAAGGTCACCGCAGACGGCGTTATCACCGTCGAGGAGTCAAAAATAGCCGTTACCGAGTCCGAGGTAGTCGAAGGCATGCAGTTCGACAGAGGCTATATCTCCCCCTACATGGTAACCGATACCGATAAGATGGAGGCCGTCATCGACGACGCTCTCATCCTTATCACCGATAAGAAGATCTCTTCGATACAGGATCTCCTTCCGCTGCTTGAGCAGGTCATGCACGCAGGCGGCAAGCTGATCATCATCGCCGAGGATGTCGAGGGCGAGGCTCTTTCGACCATCCTTGTCAACAAGCTCAGGGGCGTATTCACCTGCGTATGCGTTAAGGCTCCCGGCTTCGGCGACAGAAGAAAGGAAATGCTCCAGGATATCGCAACCCTCACCGGCGGCGAAGTTATCACGAGCGACCTCGGCCTTGAGCTTAAAGACACCCAGCTTGCACAGCTCGGTAAGGCTCGCCAGGTCAAAGTCTCCAAGGAGAATACCATCATAGTTGACGGCGCAGGCAACAAGGAAGCCATCGCTTCCAGAGTCGGCCAAATCAAGATGCAGATAGAGAACAGCACCTCCGACTTCGACAGAGAGAAGCTCCAGGAGAGACTCGCAAAGCTCTCCGGCGGCGTTGCAGTCATCAAGGTCGGCGCAGCTACCGAGACAGAGATGAAGGAGAAGAAGCTCCGCATCGAGGACGCTCTTGCAGCCACCAAGGCGGCTGTCGAGGAAGGCAGCGTTGCGGGCGGCGGCGTCGCTCTGCTGAACGCAGTCGGCAGCGTCAAGGCTCTGCTTGAGAGCGCCGAGGACGCCGACGAAAAGACCGGCATCAAGATAGTCCTTAAGGCTCTTGAGGAGCCCGTCCGCCAGATAGCCGCCAACGCAGGTCTGGAAGGCTCCGTTATCGTCAACGCTATTCTCGAATCCGGCAAGGTCGGCTACGGCTACAACTTCGCTAAGGATGAGTATTGCGACATGGCTGCCGCAGGCATCCTTGACCCCACCAAGGTCACCCGCTCCGCTCTTCAGAACGCGGCTTCCGTCGCAGCGATGGTACTGACCACCGAAAGCCTTGTCACCGACAAGCCCGACCCTGCTGCCGACGCTGCGAACGCAGCTGCCATGGCTGCTGCTCAGGGCGGCGGAATGTATTAATTCATTACCGGCACAAAAAATTCACAGGGGCTGCGAGCTTATCGCAGCCCCTTGTTTCATGCCCGACGGCGCCTATATGCAAAAATTAACTAAATATTAATATTTTTAACGGCATTTCCGTTTGACTTTTTAGTGGAAATGTGTTAAAATCCGATTAGGTCACATGGGGCAGGGGCGAGCCGTTTTTGACGGGCGGCTCATTTTTGCCCGATGAGGCACCGTATTTTCGTTAAGATAAACATAAAACAGGAGGACAAGAAAATGAAAAAAGCAAAAGCGGTTCTTTCCTTGCTTATGGCTCTTTTGATGGCGCTCACCGGTATCGTTACCGCCTTCGCCGCAGACCTTGAGGAGAAAGAACCCAACAATGAAATGGCGAAAGCCACCGTATTCGCTCTTGCCGACACGATCAAGGGCAGGCTCTCCGATGCGGGAGATATCGACTGGTACTGCTTTGAAGCTAAAGAGGCAAGCCTCGTTACCGTCAAGCTTCAGCACAACATCGTTGACGCTTCCGCAGCGAGCAGCTATTTTACCGTTAAGGTCGTAGACGCAAACGGCGTTGAAGAAGCAACCTTCACCAGCGCAGGCAGCGCAGCCGAAGCAGTTTCTCCCGCTTTCAGCGTAGCGGCAGGTAAGCATTATATCGTTGTCACCGGCGGTCAGGTCACTTCCACCACCCTTGACTATAAGCTCTCGGTTTCCGTTGACTCCACCGCTCTCTCCGAGAAGGAAAGCAACGACACCATCGAGACCGCAACTCCGCTTGAGCTTTCGCTCAAGGGCGCTCCCAAGAGATACATCGGCACCATCGGGCACAAGGGCGACGTTGACTACTACAAGCTCACTATCCCCGAGAACGGCTATATCTATTATTACATCTATAACAGCAACGGCACCAAGGGCGCATATGACGTTTCTCTCATCGGTTATGTCAGCGGCGCTAACGGCGTTGCCGCCGCTCAGACCTTCGGCACCGTAAGCATCGGCAAGGATGACGCCTCCGTTATCAGCCCCTGCACCGGTCTCGCCAAGGGCACATATTATCTCAAGGTCTCCGGCTCTGTCGGCGGCTATCAGATAAGAGCCCTCTTTACCCCCTTCGGCAGCGCGGAGAAGGAGTACAACAACACCTTCAAGACGGCGGATACTCTTGACATGACCAAGACCTTCTACGGCTCCAACTTCGACAAGAATGACGTTGATGTTTACAAGTTCACCGTCACTCAGGAGAAGACCAAGCTCCAGTTCGTTTTCAAGACCGACGCAAGCGTTACCACCGACGGCAAGTGGAATATTATTGTTTGCGCTGCGGACTCTCAGATCCTTACCGGCGGCCAGCTCACCGCAGTGAGAAATGAGAAGGCAACCTACTCCCTCTATGATCTCAAGCCCGGTACCTATTATATAATGGTCACTTCGGACTCCGCCGCCCCCAACTCGGGTCTCTACACCCTGTCGTTTGAGACTATAACCGTTGACGACAGCGGCGACGGCAACAAGTCCTTTATACAAAAGATCAAGGATATCGACTGGTCGAAGTTCATCAACAGCTTTATTGACTGGATCGGCAAGATCAATCTCATCCCCATGCTCAAGGCCATAATAGAAAGCATCAAGAAGGTAATCGGCTCGTTAAAGTAATCTTAACCTTATATCCACAGAGGCTGCGGTTAATCCCGCAGCTTCTTTTTTGTTTAATGACGGAAAGAATTGTAAAAATCAAAATTTGACTTGATTTTTTCGGTTTCATATATTATTATGTATACATAATAGGGCGGTGTACCCGAAAATAACCTGTAAAGGGTGATCAGATGTCAGAGAAACCTATCGGAGCTCCCGAGACTACGGTCGATGACGAGGCCGTTTTACGGCAGCTTAACCAACAAAAGAAGCTCTACCTCAGCCCCAAGCATTACGCCGCATATATTCTCTCAGGCTTCGGCGATAAGAACTGGGAGACCTTTAACGGCACAAACCTTTTCTTCTTCCAAACCACGTTTCTCGGCGCCCGTGCGGATGTGCTGAGCTATTCCTCGGTCGTTTGCAGTGTTATGGATACCTTTGATAATGCCATTTCCGGCCCGCTGATCGACCGCACAAGGACGAGATGGGGCAGGGTGCGCCCGTATCTGATACTCACGCTGCCGCTTTGGTTTATCGCCGCTTTCACGCCGTGGGTCCTTCCCGGCGGCATGAGCCAGGCTGCCGTCTTCGTGTGGTTCCTTGCGCTGAATTATATCGGCTCGATAGCTTCGTCCTTCTATGACCCGAGCTATCAGGCGATACTCTTCAATATAACGCCGAATGTCGCCGAGCGAAACCGCCTCATTGCGACCGACGCATATGTTGACCTGGCGGGAGTTTGGCTCCCGTCGTTGTTCCCGTTCCTCGTGGACTATCTGCCCCGCTCGATACCGTCGCGCTACATATTTATGGGCGGTGCGTTCTTCTTTATCGCCAGCGTGCTGATATTCCGCACATACGGCTTCTTTGCGCTCAAAGAGCGCGTCCCCCTTGCCTCAAGGGAGGAGATGAAGCAGGCGAACATCATTCAGACCGTCAAGGCCGTCGGCACCTGCCGCCCGATGTGGGCGCTGCTGCTCAAGAATTTCTGGGGCGTCGGCAAGGGTATAGGCACCAAGGTCGAGAATTATTTCTGGCTCAACTGTATGGGTAAGATATCGACCGGCACCATAGCGGGTCTTTTCACCGGTCTGCCGAGCTACTTCGTGCTCCCGCTCGCACCGAAGCTCACCAAGAAGTTCGGTCTTCGTACCCTCGGCGCAGGCAGCTATATTTTCTGCGGCGTCAGCTACCTCGTCATGTGGCTGATAGGCTATAACCCGACGGGCAACAAGCTGATCGACACGGTGTGGATAATTTTCGCCCTCACCGTTTGCGGCTCGCTCAACAGCATTCAGAGATATTGCAGCACGGCGCTTAAAGGCGACGTCTATGACTATGTCGAGTGGAAGTCGGGCATCAGAAATGAGGGCACCATAACCGCAGCGATGGGCTACATAACCCTGCTCTCAAATCAGGTCGCCACAGTGCTCAGCGGCCTTGTTATCAACGCTCTGCACTACAAGCCGCTGCTCAACGCAAACGGCGTAATCATCCCTCAGACCAATTCAAAAATGCTCTCGGGCATATGGATGATATTTGCCCTCGCTCCGGCTATCGGCAGGATAATGGAGGGCGTTTCGGTGCTGCTGTTCAACGTCCACGGCAAGACCCGCGACACGATGATGTATGAGCTTGCCAAAATAAGGGCGGCAAAGGTTATAGATACACAGGCCGCACCCGAAAAGACGGATAACGAATAAAATTTTCAGACAAAATGTCGGCAATGTACCGAATTTTCAGAAAACACTTGCTTTTTAAATGTTATTATGTTAAAATAACTCGTAATATCTGAGAGTGTATAGTTTCTCTCGTTAATTTCTCGTATATTTAAGGAGGAAAAGAATATGACTCATCTCAAGAAGTCACTTGCAGTGCTGCTTGCTTTTGTCATGATCTTCTCGACCATGTCGATAGCTGCTTCTGCATTCGACGCGACGGTTGATGGCGGCTTCGACATCGGCTTCACGGTCGTTATGTTCAGAAAAGACAGCGCAGGCGATTGGATTCAAACCACAAAGGCTAAGCCCGGTGAAGAGCTGAAAGCGGTTCTGTTTGTTGATACCGATTATTATAGCAATGCATCGACGCTGGCTTTTGCGTGGAATAAGGACTATATTTCGTCAAATCTCGAATACGGCATAAACAGCTTTGATAAAGTGAAACTGAACGGAGATTATGCCTCGGGAGTTGTGTCACTTTATACCCAGAACGCCAACCTGTATTCTGACGTGGAAAAGAAAAATGCGTTTTCGTTTGCAGAAGATTATGGATATCTTGAAAAAGGTTACCTGGATTTACATGATATTCTCTCCGTCAGTGTTCAACAGGGCGGCGATACGAATTTCAAGTGGAATGGGGACACATGGGCAATCGAAATAAATCTCACAGTTAACGACAACGCATTTGTAAGAAATTCTGCAAACAGCGGTGAAGTTAGAGTCCCTGATGAGCTCGCAATGTCGCTTGATAAAGCTAATCGAATAGCAGGGACAAGATACAGATTCCTGATAAATGTTCCTAAGGGAGAGGAAGGCGGCAGAGGCGCAGAGGCAACGCCTATGCGGATGTTTAATGCTAACATTACTTCAACTCCCGGCATTATAAGCGTATTCAGCGATGTTAAGCTCAACGCCAACGGCGGCAAATTTGCGGACAACAGTGCCTCCAAGAATATCAGCGGCGTTATCGGTGATACCGTCACCGGTCTGTTTGACAACGCAAACGTACCCACCAACGGCGGCAAGCAGTTCCTCGGTTGGGCAAGGACTCCCGACGCGGAGAACGCAATGACTCAGGAGCAGCTTGCAAACTTTGCATATGACTACGACGAGCAGGAGCTCTTTGCTCTTTGGAGCGACGAAGTTACCAATACCTCCTGGAAATATGAAGTATACAAGATGGTTCTTGTCGAGAACGGCGACGGCACCTACAGAGGCGAATATGTCCAGACTCCCGACTTCGTCAGCCCGAGCACCGAGGTCGCTGTTAACACTCCGATAAACGCTCCCGTTGAGCCTGAAACCGGTTTCATTCTTGATACCGAGAAGTCGGTCACCGGCGGCGTTGCACAGGCAGGCAGCGACAATGTTCTCAAGGTGTACTACAAGAGAGAGCTTCACACCGTTACCTACTATGATGAGGACGGCAGCATAGCGCAGAAGTTCACCGACGTTCCCTACGGCGCACCCGTTCCCGCTATCTCCGATAATAACGTTCCCACCAAGGAAGGTCACACCCTCACATGGGAGCCCACGATCCCCGCAAGGGTCGGCACCGAGGATCTTGCGTTCACCGCAAAGTTCACTCCTGTGACCTATACCTACACCTTTAACGCCAACGGCGGCGCATTCGCTGACGGCAGCGTCGTTAAGACCATGCTGTTCAACCACGGCGACGCCACCAAGGCTCCCGATACCGCTCCCACCAAGGAAGGCTATGTCTTCACCGGTTGGAAGCAGCTTGACGGCACAGCAATGCCCGAGAAGGCCACCGGCGATTTGACCCTCTATGCACAGTACGAACCCGCCACCTTCACCGTCAGCTTTGACAGCGACGGCGGCAGCACTGTTCCCTCTGAGGAGCATAAGTATAACGAAGAGATAAACGACTTCCCCACTCCCACTAAGGATAATGCAATATTCGTTGGTTGGACTTACAACGGTCAGCGTATAAGCTATCCGTTCACCATGCCCGCCTCCAATATTACTCTTAAGGCGGCTTGGGAGTATATGGGTCCCATCAACGCGACTCTTACCTATGAATTCACCGGCGACGTTCCCGCAGGCGCTGAGGGGCTTCTCCCCGCAAGCGGCAGCTACGAAGCAGGTCAGGTTGTCACTCTTGCCGACAAGCCCACGTTCGACGGCTATGAGTTCCACGGCTGGTTCTACAGGAATGAGCAGGTATCTCAGATCATGCTGCCCGCAGACGGCGCAACCGTTACCGGTTACTGGACCGAGATCCCCGCTCAGAAGGGCACTATCAACTTCTATGACGGCGACAGGCTCCTTTTCACTAAGACCGGTAATGTCGGCGAGCAGGAGGCAGCTCCCGTTCCTCCCACCAAGGAAGGCTACACCTTCGTTTGCTGGACTGACGCAAACGGCGGCGAAGTAACATTCCCCGTTACCTACACCGAGGATACCATTAACGTCTACGCTACGTGGAAAGCCTCCGAACTCACCGTTACCTATTATCTGGCTGTCGGTGCAGAGGATCCCCTTGAGGTTCAGACTTATGAGACCGGCGATGCCATCATTCCCGCCGCTCTTCCCGATGGCTATGAGTGCGACGGTTGGGTCGACGCAGACGGCAACCCGCTGCCCGCAGTAATGGGCACCAAGAGCCTCGTTGTTTACCCCAAGAATCTCACCACCAAGTCATATAATCTTACTTTCGATGCTAACGGCGGTCACTTCGGCGACGATGAGACCAATACTTCCATAACCTCTCAGGTTCCCTACGGTTCCGAGATCAAGAGACCCGCTTCTCCCGTAAGAGACGGCTATGTATTCGCAGGTTGGGAGCCGAATGTTGAGGCAGTAATGCCCAATCACGACCTCACCTACACCGCAAAGTGGGAGACCGCTCCTGTCGTTGGCGAGACCTACAGCGCAGTATTCATTGTTGACGGCGAGCCTCATGCCCAGTACGTCCTTAAGGAAGGCGACGTTATCCCCGTTCCCGCAGATCCGCAGAAGTTCGGCTATAAGTTTAAGGGCTGGGAGCCCGAGGTTCCCTCAACCATGCCCGCTCACGATGTTGAATTCGTTGCAACCTGGGAAGTTGATAAGGAATTCGTTACCGTTGTTATCGGCGGCGTCATTATCTCCGGCGGCGTAATAGCTGCTATCGCAGGCATCAACGCCTCCATCATTGCCGGCATAGCCATCATCGGCGGCATCATAACCATAACCGTTATCGCTAAGAACACCTACACCGTTAAGTACATCGTTGACGGCGAGACCTACAAGACCTACAAGGTCCTTGCGGGCACCAAGATCCCCGTCCCCGCCGACCCGACTAAGGAAGGCTATGTATTCGACGGTTGGGATCCCGAGGTTCCCGACAAGATGCCCGCAGCCGATCAGACCTTCACCGCTAAGTGGAAGGCAGCGGCAGACGATGATATCCCCGCAACCGGCTCCGCTTCGGCAGGCCTTGCAGCTTTCGGTATCATCTCGGCAGCAGCAGCGGCGGCTTATGTCATGACCAAAAAGAAGAAGGAAGACTGATCTTCCGACATTCGGATAGCTAACAAGGGTCGGCGCTGAGCGTCGACCCTTTCTGCATAATATTAATGTATAATATAAAGGAGCGATATTATGTTATCACGCGATGAAGCGTATTCGCTGCTTTGCGAATACAATAAAGAGCCGTTTCACATTCATCATGCCGAGACTGTGGAGGGCGTTATGCGCTGGTTTGCAAATCAACTCGGCTACGGCGAGGATGCCGATTTCTGGGCGACCGTCGGTCTGCTGCACGACCTTGATTTCGAGATGTATCCCGAGCAGCATTGCATCAAATGCGTCGAGATAATGCGCGATAAGGGGCTTGATGAGAAGCTCATGCATGCCGTTGCAAGCCACGGTTGGGGCATATGCTCCGATGTTGAGCCGACTCATCAGATGGAGAAGGTGCTCTATGCCTCCGATGAATTGACCGGCCTTATCGGCGCGGCGGCGCTGATGCGTCCGTCAAAGAGCGTGCAGGATATGGAGCCGAAATCCGTCAAGAAGAAATTCAAGGATAAAAAATTCGCAGCCGGCTGCTCAAGGGACGTTATTACCAAGGGTGCCGAGATGCTCGGCTGGGAGCTTGACGAGCTGATCGCCAAGACCCTTGAAGCCATGCAGAGTTTCTGCGACTGATTATTTTCCGCACTCAGTGCCGTTTTTACGACGGAGTGCGGATTCTTTATTTCAATTTGCTTGTGCATTTTGAACAAATTATTAAATAAGTGTTGACAAATTTAATATAAAAGTATAGAATTAAATCATTGGATAATATCCGATAATTTTATCAAAATGAGGTACCGTTATGAAGAAATTTGCAGCCGTATTATTAGCAGCTCTTATGCTCCTCACGGCGATGCCCCTGTGCGCCTCCGCGGCGCAGAGCGGCTATGTCCATGACGAGGTGCTCGACGACGGCAACTACTATCACATGGAGTATGTCGAGCAGGAGGGCTTCTTCGCAAACAGCATCAACCTCATGACCGCTCTCGGTCTCTATGACGACGCATGGTATAATTATTTCGACAAATCCGTCGATATCAACTATGCCAAGGCGATCCTTCTCTCACTTGTTGAGAAGGTCGAGGAGGAGTACGAGAATCAGGTCTATGAAGAGATCATAGGTGCTCTTGAGGGTGCCTCGGATATTATGGACGTTATTACCAAGGTCGGTGATTTTACCGAGAAATTCTCCGATGCACTTAAATTCACTCAGTCCGCAGAGTGGAGCAAGTCCATCGAGATACTTAATGCCGCCATTAAGATCGCAAATTACGGCAACGAGGTCTATGAGGCTTATATCAGGGGCTATGCCGCCATTCTTTCGGCTAAGGCCGCAAGCGTTTACTACGGCAACTTCCTCACCACCCTTGTTGATAACTGCGAGAACGAGGCCGTCAGAGCCGCCGCACTCGATATCAGAAACACCATTGATGCCGAGATGGCAGATGCCGTCAACGAGCTGATTAAGGAGCTTGTCGCCAACGCAGGTAAGGACGCAGCCGATCTCGCTGCAAATATCGCCATGGATTCCTACGGCGTCACCGCCGCTATCAAGTCCGGCTACAATACCGTCGCTTCCCTTTCAAATAAGATCTTCAATACCAAAGATAAATACGAATATATGATGTCCCTTGTCGAAGTATATTACATTGAGGATTGCTTCGGCGCATGGGCAAAGGAATCCTTTGCTTCCGACGATGACGATGCCGCTGCGTTCGCTGAGAGCGTTGTTATCACCATCAGAGCTACGGGTGAGCAGCTGCTTGAGAACCTCGCAAACGCCACCACAAGCGCTCTCATAGCCCTTGTAAAAAAATACGACACCACCGAGATGTGTGTTAAGAGCGCAGTCGCTCTTGCGAAGCTTGAGGCGGCAAGAGCCATCTTTGAAGCAGGCGCTGACGCAGCCTTCAAGACTGATTTCACCGCCACCGGCAGAAGCAGCGTTATAATTCAGAGAGCTGCCGACAGTGCAACCGTGCTTTCAATCTCCAACGAGGCTCTTGACCTTACCGTCAACGACGCAGGCGCATTTATGAGCGTCTACAGCAAGCCTCTTGACCAGTATATCAAGGTCGGCTATTTCTACGGCAACGGCGATTATGATTTCCGTCTGTGCGGCGCTGTCAGCGGTAACACGGCTTATATCACCGTGCCCGGTTATTATCTGACCGTCGGCGTTTGCCCCGGCAGGATCATCACAGTCGAGAATGTCTGCTCCGCAACAGGTGCACCCGCTTTCAATGTCATTGATAACGGCACCGCTATAGGCGAGGACATAATGTCGAGAGAATTCAGCACGAGCGTCCATCCGCTCACTACCTATAAGAATACGAGCGGCGGTAGCATCCTTCCCGACAAGGATGACAACAAACCCTCGGGCAACACCATCACCCTCAAGGAACTCATCGACAAATTCTTTGCCGATCTTGTCCAGCGCTTCAAAGATCTTTTCAAAATATTTGACAAATAATCATAACGGTTTCATATGGCGGGCGGGGAGCGATCTCCGCCCGCTTTTCGTTGATATATAAGGAATCCAGCTTATATTATATATAAAAATAATGTCAAATTATGAAGAAACACACGGCGAGGTTGAGAAGAGAGGAGAAAAAAGTTTAAAAAAGGGATTGACAAAGGGGGCGAGATTTGGTAATATAGTCGAGCACTCAGCGAGAGCGGGTGCAGCACCTTGAAAATTAAACAACGATC
>OIZA01000017.1_pt1 | contig 125164 bp, 116 predicted proteins | sample 1588381 | NCBI WGS metagenome assembly OIZA01 (sample SAMN03283277) | human gut metagenome | biome: human-associated habitat; material: feces | host: Homo sapiens | place: Peru | collected 2012 | reverse complement strand
AAATATGTTAAAAAAACAAAAAAAAGTTAACATATCCACAAAAAAGGTATAAAAAAGGTACATTTTTTACAAATATGTTAAAAAAAACAAAAAAAGTTAACATATTTGTTTGATATAAAAAATTTTTTTGATAAGATAAAAATAGAGGGTTATATCATGAGTATAATAAAAACAGAAAATGAAGAAGTTGTTTTTAACGAAACTTTTTTTAATGATTTGCCACCACATAAAAATATAGAAACAGTAGCTATCATGCGCCAAGTTATAAAATCAAGCAGGGCATTATCTGAATTGGACAACAAGGCGGCAAGATTGCCAAATCAAGATATTTTAATATCAAATATGGCATTATCTGAAGCAAAAGATAGTTCCGCCATAGAGAACATCGTGACAACAAATGATTTATTGTACAAAGCTGATGTAACCCCAGAAGAAAACGTAGACCCTATGACCAAAGAAGTTAGGGATTATAATAAGGCTTTATGGTTAGGAATTGATCTTATAACACGCAAACCACTAGGCGAAAATATTTTTGTTCAGTTAGTACAAACAATCAAACACAATACGGCTGGGTTAAGAAAAACGCCTGGCACTGTTATAAAAAATATGAAAACAGGCGAAATACTTCATGTTCCTCCGCAAACAGAAATGGGTATAAAAGCAAAATTAGCCAATTTGGAAAAGTTTTTATATGAAAAAAACTATAACGAAATAGACCCTCTCATAAAAATGGCTATAATGCATTATCAGTTTGAATGCATACACCCTTTTAATGACGGCAACGGAAGAACCGGACGTATTGCAAATATTTTATGGCTCGTTCAAGAGGGTTTGCTGCACAGACCTATATTATTCTTATCTAAATACTATTTAGAACACAGATCAGAATACTATGAAAGATTAAAAAGAGTTACCCAAAAGGAAGAATGGGAAGAATGGATTTTGTATGTATTAAAGTCCGTAGAAGAAACCGCAAAAAACACCTCGTTAATGATAGATAAAATTTTAAGAGCACGAAATCAATATAAAGACGAATTATTTAAGTACTTCAGAAAAATTTCTTCATCTGATTTAGTTGATGTTGTTTTTTCCTCCCCGTACTTTAGAATTGAAAACTTTTTAGATAAAATACCGACATATTCTCGTCAAACTGCTTCTAAACATTTAAATATGTTGTGTCAACCATATGATAGAGAAGATGGAACTAAAGGACAATTGTTGACAGTTCAAAAAGTTGGCAGAGAAAATATTTATTTCAATCAAATTTTATTTGAGATTCTATCTCGAAATTAAAATATATAAACATACAACTGATTGAATCATGATTTACAACATATGAATTATAACTCATTCATTCAGAGCTAATGTGACTTTTACTATACACAAAAGCCCTGTTTTTTATCAATTTCAATTGCTTTAACGTTTTTCATATATTAAAATCTGTACCGAATCCATGGGGACGTGGGTTCGGGGTCGTTCAAAACCCATAATTGCACGGTGTGAAAACATCGTTATCCGTTTTTGACAGCACAATGGTGTTTTTACACTGTTTTGCCTGACCTTTTGGTCGGGTGTCTGTGGCTATATAACAGGTTCGCCGAAATCCACAGGGTCATTGCAATTATGATTTTGAAAATACCCGACCGTCATTCCCTTGGCGGTCTTTTTTTTGCATCAACGGTGGTAAAAATGAAAAAAATAATATTTACTCTTCCAACACTACTTTTGTGTTCTTGCGCAATTCATTACCCGTATACCGGCATCAAAACCATCACAGGCGAAGGCGGTTTTCTAGAAACATATATTCCCGTTGAACATATTGGCCGTTCTGTTTTTGAAAAAGAAATAGATTCTAAATATGATGGCGTTTCTTTTTACCGGTCAGGTCTGCCCATGGGGGCAAAATGCACATTAAAGGGATATATAGCAGAATCAAACCTTACAGACGTTGCAAAATCTGCACTTAAACAAGGGGCAAATGTAGCAACAAAATCAACTATTAAATTATCAAAGAGTTTTGATGATAACAGCGGTCAACTTGATGGAACTTGGGCTGCTGGGGATTGGTATTATTTATATGACCGGCGGTGGTATAACTGGTATTGGCTCAAATTTGCCAAAGGATATAACATTTTTGAATGCAAATAATAAAAAGGTGCTACCGATGTCAATATTTGAATATATACTATTGATACCCCTTGTCGCTGTTACTTTGGTAATTTATTGGTACTTTTGGAAAATCTACAGACCAAAAATAAAACTCCCTATAAAAAATAACAATGGTAATTTATTTTACCTTTTAATTAATCCTATTTTGGAAGAACACAACTTATTACAAGATTATTCCATCGTGTTCTTTAATGAAGTCTTTGGAAAACCAGAATTATTTGAATATATCGGGAATATTGACGTCGTGAGTAAATTTGCAACAGATACCGAATATATCAAATACCTATGTGGTGAACGAAAAGAATTTTTCAATGAACTGGTCAATAGCAAGAATGCGACATTAAACACTATGATAGGAGTTTTGCTAGACAACCAAGCAAAAGCTATTGGACTAGTCGCATTTTGGGACACATCTAAAACAATGATGACAACAAATGGAAATTTACATATAGAGTTCACAGAATTACCCGTAGGGGTCATATACGACTAAATGTAACCTGAACAAAAACAAACAAACGCAAAGTAGATGATGCATTTCTGGTGCCCTAAGCAAGAATCGGACTTGCGACTCGTCCTTACCAAGGACGTGTTTTACCACTAGACTATTAGGGCAACTTTACCATTGCCCCGCAATTATACGGTATTGCGCCTAAAAATCAAGAACAAATACGTAAAATAAAAAACACCGGCATTTACGCAAATTCGCCGTTAGCGACCAGCGTCCCTACTAGCACAATTACCAAAAATTAAACCCCGAATAAATCGGGGGTGAATTTTTGGTAGCGGGAGAGGAACTTACCCCCCCGACCCGTGGATTATGATACATCAGAGACAGAAACACAAAACCGCAGATTTCTGCCACTTTTCCGACTATTTGTTGTCACAATTCCAAATCCCGTGTATCCACTGTGTAGACCCGCACATACAATTTCACTTATACCGTTCATATCGCCCTATAGTTTTATCCGCACCCCTAGCTATGACATATTCCACTTTGAGCTATGTCCAATAGACCGGCAAATATATTCTGCTGGATTAAATCAAACAATTCGTCTAACATCATGGCAAGGAAAGGATTTGGATTGATTGCTATACCAGCGCGATTGCCGGAATACTCAGATTGCAAGCCCGTGTTAAAGTGGGTCGGCGGCAAGGGGCAATTACTGGACCAAATCGAGCAAAAATTGCCATTAAAATTAAAAATGGGCGACATAAAACGCTACATAGAGCCCTTTGTTGGTGGTGGCGCGGTATTCTTTGATATCTATAACAACTATCAAACCCAAGAAGCATTTCTGTTTGATATAAACCCGGAACTGGTCATTCTGTATAACGTCATCAAACGCGATGTTGAAAGTTTGATACTGGAACTAAACAAGCTTCAGACCGAACATCGTTTGACTGAAGACACCAAGGCTTATTATTACGCCAGACGGGATGAATACAACTCCTTGGATAAAAACATCGATGCCAACACTTATCGGACATCATTTGTTCGTCGGGCGGCGTTGACCATATTCTTGAACCGCACCTGCTTTAATGGTTTGTTCCGTGTAAACAGCAAGAATCAATTTAATGTACCAATGGGCAAATATACAAATCCGCGTATTTTGGACGAAGATAACCTGCGCAAAGTTTCTGATGCACTGCAGATTGCGACCATTATGCAATGTGATTTTGCACGCGTGGATGAATTTGTAACACCAGATACATTTATATATTATGACCCACCGTATCGCCCAATTCGTGAAACGTCTTCATTTAATTCGTATGCGGTTGGCGATTTTGATGATGACGAGCAAGTGCGTCTGAAAAACATATTTGATAAATGCCACGATGCCGGCGCATTGCAGATGCTCAGCAATTCAGACCCAACAAATTATACCGACGACCCGTTTTTTGACGATTTATATCAAGCATATCATATAAATCGCATCTTGGCCAAGCGCATGATAAATGCCAAGGCGGATGGCCGCGGTGAGATTCACGAGTTGCTAATTACGAACTATGACTAAAAAGCAATATCGTCTTTATTGTGCCGATTGCCTGAAAAAGTTGGCAGAAATTCCAGAAAATACATTTGATATGATTTTTGCAGACCCGCCATACTTGCTGTCCAATGGCGGTATTACATGTCAAAATGGGTGCGTAGTTTCTGTAAACAAAGGCGACTGGGACAAGTCGCACGGCCTAAGCGAAGATTTTGAATTTCATAAGAAATGGTTATGCACATGTCATCGCGTGCTGAAACCGAATGGAACTTTATGGGTCAGTGGCACATATCACAGCATATATTCATGTGGCTTTGCGATGCAATTGCTGGGCTTTCATATATTAAATGATATTGCATGGTTTAAGCCAAACGCCAGTCCGAACATGTCGTGTCGCTATTTTACTGCCAGTCACGAAACACTGCTGTGGGCGCGAAAATCTAAAAACGCAAAACATACATTTAATTATGAAGCGATGAAAAAAGGCTCTTTCCCAAAGGATTTTATTAAAAAGCCAGATTGCCAAATGCGCAGTGTTTGGGCAATCGGAACGCCGACCAAATCAGAAAAAATATATGGCAAACACCCGACCCAGAAGCCTGTTGAATTATTGGAACGTATCGTCTTGGCCTCCACAAATCCAGGCGATTTAATTTTGGACCCTTTTATGGGCAGTGGCACCACTGGTGTCGCTGCGCTTAAACACGGACGGCGCTTTGTCGGCATAGACATGGAATCACAATTTGTTGAATTGGCTGAAAAAAGATTATATGATGCATCTGAAAAGAAGGATAAAAAATGAAATATAGTCAGATATTTAATACTTTACTGGGTTGTAAGAACGAAGACGAAGTATTTGAATATTTAGTCAGGCATTTGAAAGAAACCATCAAGTCATGGGACTATTTTGTAAACTGGTCCAAGGTTATCAAAAACTACCATGATGTAGAGATTTCTTTAAATTTGTTAAATACTTTGATTGGTAAACCCGATATTGAAAAGGCCACAGAGCGCTTGCTGACTGAATACCCTAATGTTATAAAGATAGTGCCTGCTTTATTGGCCTGTCGCGACAAGAATATTTGTTTGTTGACGGATTTTGGCAAATTTGACCTGACTCGCTTTGATTTTTCCAAACCAATGTCGCCATCCGATGGGGCTAAATTTATGAAAGAAAGCGGTTTTTTGGATTTGGTATCGGATCGTACAATTAAATCCATCCCGGACTATTTCATCGGTGTTGAAGTTGGCCTGGATTCAAATGGGCGCAAAAACCGCAGTGGTACATCCATGGAAGCACTGGCAGAATTTTTCATCAAAGACATCTGTCAGCGCAATGGCTATGAGTACATCGCCCAGGCAACAGCCGACAAGATTTTTAACAAATGGGGTAAGAAAATTACAGTAAACAAGTCTTCAAAACGGATTGATTTTGCGATAAATACGCCGCACAAATTATATTTGCTCGAAACCAATTTCTATGGTGGTGGCGGTTCCAAGTTAAAATCAACCGCCGGAGAATATGCGGATATATATCACCAATGGACCAATGACGGCCATCAGTTTATCTGGATTACAGACGGCTTCGGCTGGTTGACGACCAAACGTCCGCTGCGCGATACATTTAACACCACTGACTATATCCTGAACATAGACATGGTTCAGAAAGGAGTTTTAGATAAGATTCTAAAAACACAAAACGAACAAACCAAAAAGTAAAAACGAATTAAACTAAAAGTTTTTATGAATTTTTTTCAAAAAAACTTGACTTTGAAAAAACCGTCGTATATAATTATGGCTGAATATAACCAGGAGATAAAGATGGCGTTTCAAAGATTTTCGCAGGTTGGACAAATATTCAAGCCCAAAGCATCGATTTCTACTTTCGGAATGCTAAGTTTTAGCTCTGGCGCCAGGCAGCGTTTCAATATCGATGAAAACAAATATAGATTTGGCGCGCTGTTTTTTGATACAGAGACCAGAACGATAGGTGTACGGCTACTAGAGGAAGACGATGGGCAAGGAGTAGTTAATCTTCGGTTTAGAGACAAAGGACTTGATTTAGCGATTAAATCTTTCCTTGAGTACTACAATATATTACCCAAGGTTACAAGCGTATATGAAATAGAAAAAGACGAACAAACAGGTATGCTTCTTGTGAAGTTGGATACCGCGAAAGAAAGGACGCCAAAATCAAAAGTTACGACCACGGGTGACGTGGCCGAATGAAATAAAGTCCGCCTGGTAGCAACAGACGAACTTTATCGGGATGTACCCAGTGTTTAAGATAATAATTAAACGTTCTTACTTTAACACTATCCCGCCATTAAAGTCAAGCATCAACAAAAAATATACCCGTTGGTGGTCTTGACAGGTCTTTTTGGGTATGAAAGATCATTGCCAAAAAAGGTAAAAAAAATGGCGACAACAGTAAAAAACTTAACCGGAACCAGCAACAAAACACCACCTTGCGAATATTCGTGTTGGTTGGATTTTTGGGAAAAGAAGACTGGGCGTAACGCAGGAGAATGTGCACATTGTTCAAATCGTGCAACGGTTGGTGGACATGTGAAACCTGTAAATAGTAGCTTAACGTATATCGTTCCGTTATGTTACGAATGTAACAAGCGGACCGATGAGTTCACTGTTTACAAAGAACTTGTAAGAACTGAGTAACCAAACAAAACGGGGGGGGACACCCCCGTTTGTTTTATTAGCCATTTCCCGTGTAGACAGTTTATAAAAATCGGGATTTTTGCCAAAAATTGTAAAAATAAAAAATCCCGAAAAACCGAGAAATCTTGTTAGCGGGAGAGGAAATTCATTTCACGTATACGCGAAATGCAACTGCGCAAATTTGCGATACCGCAACCGGCATATTCCCATATGCCTATTTGCTTGTTTGAACCCCCTGCCCTCGGGGGGTCTGCGTCCCTGGTGTCACAATTACCAAAAATTAAACCCCGAATAAATCGGGGTTGAATTTTTGGTAGCGGGAGAGGGACTTGAACCCCCGACACGTGGATTATGATTCCACTGCTCTAACCAGCTGAGCTATCCCGCCAACGCCCGCGCATTATAAACATAAAAAAATTAAATGTCCACAAAATTATACGCGCGCACCGCAATCGGATTTTATTCTGATTGCATAATTATTATATTTTTTAATATTTTGTTTGAAAGGTGAGCAAAAATAGTGTATTATATTGCGTCATGAAAAAATTCTTAGCATCTTTATTTGGCATTATTTTTGCAGCCAATGCCGTCGCCGCCGATAATCCATTTTTCGGCAAGTATGAAAACCAAATTGCATTCCATTTTGGCCAGGGTATCGACAGTGGTTTCTTGGTTCCGCCACCGGCGCGACCCGTGCCATTTTATATGCTGCATTTCCAGTATTCCCAGCCGACAACATTCTTTCGTGTGCCGGCACGCCAGTCATTGAACATCGGTCAAACATTGGGATTTGGTAAAAAATACGGCTGGAATTGGGATCAATACACAATTCCAATGGTGTTTCTCAGCGAAGATGTCATATTATTCAGTGGTAAAAAATGGTATTATTCCAATGGTGTTGGTGTCGGCCTGCAAGCACAGCAGAACGAACGCTTGGGTGCAAAATTATTATTCCAATGGAAAATGATTGGCGGGTATAAATTAAACGACCGCACAAACATCGAATTATTTATGCAGCATTTTTCCAACGCAAATACCGCACGCGAAAATTACTCGTACGCGTTTTACGGTCTGGGCTTTACATATAATTTCTAAGTGCAGTCAAAAAATGTCCGCCATCGGCGGACACAAAATTTGAACTTTTTATCGCGGCAGAGCGAAACGGAGACGGATTACCATTCAATCGGCGTTTTGCCGTGTTGAACCAGATATTCATTTGCGCGCGAAAAATGATGATTACCAAAAAATCCACGATGCGCAGACAATGGCGACGGATGCACCGATTTCAATACCAGATTACGTGATGGGTCAACAAATTCCGCCTTGCGCTGGGCGTACGCCCCCCACAGCATATAAACAATATTATCACGGTGCGCCACCGCACGAATAACCGCATCGGTAAATTGTTCCCACCCGCGTCCCGCATGCGATGCCGCCTGATGCGCCGCCACCGTCAGCGTAGAATTTAACAACAATACGCCCTGACGCGCCCACGCGGTTAAATCGCCATGCGTCGCACTGGGACGCCCCAAATCAGATTCAATTTCTTTGTAAATGTTTATCAAACTGGGTGGTACAGGTGTTGGTGGCAACACAGAAAAACACAGACCGTGCGCCTGCCCTGGTTCGTGATACGGGTCTTGACCTATAATCACAACCTTGACGTCTGGCAACGGACACAGGTTAAACGCATTGAATATATTTTGTGGCGCAGGGTACACCGCATGACCCGCCAAATATTCATTACGTACAAATTCCGTCAGTTTGATAAAATAATCTTTATCAAATTCACCCGCCAGCGCATCTTTCCATGACTGTTCTATTTTTACATTCATAATTTTATCAACCCTGTTTGTAACGCTTTCCATAAAACCACATCAATATACCCACGTGGCAACGACGTTTCATCACACAATTTTTCAAACATCGCATCACACGCGGCGCGAATATCTGGGTTTAATTTTTTATTATCGATTTTTGCGTAGCACGCGGGATTTCCGCTGTACAGCGCGCCCAGACGCTGAATCCAAATATCGTATTTCACAACATCTTCGCCCAAGTTTCGTGCCAAATGATTTGCCGTGATTTTGCCAATATGTGGCAAACGCGACAAGAACCCCAGACGCGCATCAACATCACTCAGTTTGTAATATTCCGCACACAATGCATCGCGATTTTCCCAGATTTTACAAATCGCATTTATTTTATTTTTATTATGAAAAACAGAAAACAGATAATCAAAATCTGCGCCACGCACACGCAACGCAGACATTATTTTTTCATGAATTGATTTCGCCGTCTTTTGTGAAAAACCGCCCGCCAAAATCACATAAGCACACTGCGCTGCAAATGCATCTGCATCACAAATATGCCGATGCATCAGGTTATCTTTGATTTGGTCAAACGATTGCGCATCACTGTCCAATCCTGCCGCCCGCAACCGCGCGTCCAAATCAAAGAACCATTTTGCATCAAACATCATTTACACGTCCAAATTCGCATCCAGCGCATTTTCAACGATAAAGTCACGACGTGGTTCAACAACATCACCCATCAGCATGGAAATAACCTCGTCCGCCTGTGATGCATCATTGATTTTCACTTGGAACAAACTGCGGTTGTTTGGATCCATTGTGGTTTCCCACAACTGTTCCGCGTTCATTTCACCCAAACCTTTATAGCGTTGAATCTTTAACCCATTTTTCGCATATTCAAACGCAGTATTCAACAGGTTCAACGCACCCCAAATCTTTTGCGATTTCGCCTTGACCCGCAACACACATGGGTGAACAAAGATTTCCATCAATTCATCGCGACCGTCCAATCGCAACCATGCGCGAACCTCTGGCGAATTGATTTTTTCGCGTGGCAATACGTACGTTTCTGTGACACTGCGTAACGTACGTGTGACGGTAATACCACTGTCGTCACCAGACACATGCCAACCACGTTCAAATTCCAATTCTTGGGCGTCCAGCAATTTTTGTGTTGCCGCAAACGCGTCCGCGGTTTCGTTATCAAACACGCCATTCAGGGCCAATGCCTCAATAAACCGCAATGGCATAATGTGCCCCAACGCCTGCAAAGTATTTTGCATATTCAGAATCAATGTCAGCAAGCGTTTCAAGTCCGCACCCGAAATCTGTGCACCCGAAAATGTTTCAATCACACCATCGGTCGCCAACTGATCCATCAGATAGTCGTCCATTTCGCGTTCGTTTTGCAGATACAACTGCTGCTTGCCACGTGTCACACCATAAAGTGGCGGCTTTGCAACATAGATGTAACCACGTTCAATCGCCTGCGGCATATAACGATAAAAGAATGTCATCAGCAACGTCTGAATATGTTGTCCATCCACATCAGCATCGGTCATAATAATAACTTTGTGATAGCGCATTTTTTCAATATCAAAATCGTCCTTGCCAATACCTGCGCCCATCGTAGTAATCAACGCACCGATTGTATCAGAACTCAGCATTTTGTCGAAACGCACACGTTCAACATTCAAAATTTTACCACGCAGTGGCAAAATCGCCTGTGTTTTACGGTCACGTCCTTGCTTTGCAGTACCACCAGCTGAATCCCCCTCCACAATGAACAATTCGCATTTTGCCGGATCACGTTCAGAACAGTTTGCCAATTTCCCAGGCAACCCACCCAGTTCTGGGCCGGTCTTTTTACGTGATAATTCACGTGCCTTGCGGGCGGCTTCGCGTGCGGTGGCGGCCTCTACAATCTTGTCCACAATCAGTTTTGCTATAACAGGATTTTCTTCTAAATATTCATACAGTAATTCAGATACTGTATTTTCAACCAATGGGCGAACCTCGCTGGATACCAATTTATCTTTGGTCTGTGAACCAAATTTAGGATCTGGGATTTTCACACTGATAATGCTGGTCAACCCTTCGCGGAAATCTTCGCCCGACAGGTTGATATCTTTCTTGGTAACCTTTTCACCAATATATTTGTTTATTGCACGCGTCAACCCCGCACGGAATCCCGCCAAATGCGTACCACCATCACGGTTTGGAATATTGTTTGTAAAGCATAACGATGTCTCCGTATACGCCGTCGTCCATTGCAGAACGATTTCAATATACGTTTCATCTATCTGCTTTATCATCTGGATTGGGTCACGATTCAACAATTCTTTGGACTTGTCCAAATATGTTGCAAAACCCTTTAATCCATCAACAGAATGAAATTCGCGTGTTTTCTTTTCTGGCCCACGCAGGTCTTCCAAAATAATCTTTACATTCGCATTCAGATACGATTGTTCACGCAACCATGTTTCCATCGTATCGAAACTAAATTCAGTACCCGTAAATGTATCAGGCGACGGCAGGAACGTAACCTCTGTCCCATGTTCATGATGTGTTTTGTTTTCCGTAATTTTCAAATCAGACGTCGGTATACCATCGGCAAACGTCATCTGGGCTTCCTTGTCACCACGCCATACGCGCACGTCCAGCCATGTTGACAACGCATTTACAACCGACACACCCACGCCGTGCAGACCACCAGATACCTTGTACGCACCGCCGCCTTCGTTATCAAATTTACCACCGGCGTGCAATTCGCACATAATCAGTTCCAGCGCACTGCGCCCTGTTTCGTGATTGATATCAAATGGCATACCACGACCGTTATCGCGAATTGTCGCCGACCCGTCCGCATTTAATGAAACATACACGGTGTCCGCATAACCCGCCATCGCTTCGTCGATAGAGTTATTTACCACCTCATAAATCATATGGTGCAGACCAGATCCACCTTCGCCCACGTCGCCAATATACATTCCGGGGCGTTTTTTGACCGCTTCCAGCCCTTTTAACACCTTGATTGAATCACCGGTATATTCATTATTTACAGCCATTTATATTCCTTTCTTTTTTCTATGTGAAAAATAGCAATTTCTGGTATAATTATCAAGGAAAAAGGGGATAAAAATTATGGTAGAAAGCAAAGCACCAGTATTTTCAAAATCTGATTATCTGTCGCCAGTGGCGGCGGCTAAAAAGTACGGCACGGACAAACTGACCGCGGCCCAGATTATGCACGAACAATTCAAACGCGGGACAAAAATATTGACCAAATACGGTTCACGCCCAATGATAACCATTGATCCATTGGTTCATTCCAAGACCAAGGACGGATTTCCTGCATACCGTCTGCACCCACTGGCGGACGAAAAATTCAAAGAATTACTGGCCAAGGAGAAATAATCCATGAAATTCAAATTATTGTATTTTGGCGATATTTTAATCAATCCAAAAAAGCGGTCACAGCATATTTCCGATATTCGCATGCAATTCCACCCACAACTGAAAAAATTGGTGGAACATCAGCCATGGAATAACCTGACGCAATATATGGTACCCACCGCCACCAAGAGCCCGATTACAACCCGCCACGTGGGTGGTATTGATTGGAATCCAATCATCACACCAAACCTGAAATTATTGGCGGAAATCGATATTCAAATGATGCACCCTGAAATTGTGGGCGTCCCGCGCCGTGATATCGATAATCGCGTTAAAACATTGCTGGACGGCCTGCGTTGCCCCCAGAACGAGCACGAGGTTGGCGAAAACACCCCACGTGATATCGGCCCAATTTATACATTGCTGGACGATGATCATTTGATAACCAAACTGTCGGTCAATACCAGCCACTTGCTGGGCACAGAATTATTCAGCGAAAGCATTCCAAAAACGCCTGATGCGGTATTTATAATGCTGGACGTCAATGTCCGTGTCGCCGAAGGCACACTTGAAAACCTGCCGTTTATGGTATAAAAAAATGCCCCGATAGGGCATTTTTTATAGAGAGCAGAGAGCAAAGCGCAGAGAGCAAATGAAAGTGAGTAAGTGATAAAGTTTATTTTTTGTCTATATTTGAAACGACATGAAATAAACAAGCGCGCCGGTCGGCGCGCTTCATTGCTCTCTGCTCTTTGCTCTCTTATGAGAGTGCTGCGGTGATTTGATCTTGCATTTGGAATGTGCCCAATACAACCCATGCAATAACCACAGATACCAGCAAGATGCCAACACTGTTCAATACATTGGAAATCGATTCAATCTTGCGCACGGATTCGTCCAGATAGTCATTCGCCACCCGTGACAAATTCTTGTCGAATCCATTCATATCGGCATAAATCGTTAAATCGCCAATCAGTTCTTCGTTTGGAAAATCACGCCCCGAATGCGCCAACGCCATACCCAAATTATCACCATTTGCAATATAACGCAGTGTTGCGTCCAAAATACTGCGCAGATATCTGTTCGAATTGTCCGCCAACATACGCATTGCGTCCGGTATTGTAATCCCCGCCGCAACCATTGATGACAACCCCATCAGCCAACCAACAGACAACTGAATCTTGTAAATATTCCATGGTGGTAATTTATCAAACACGCGACGCAGCGGGCCCGACCAATGCGACAAACTGACCCATATAATCATAATCAATGCACAGAATCCAACTGCAAACACATACCAATATTTAATTGAAAATTCCGACAGTGCAATCAGCGATGCCGCCGCCGATTTCCACACCATGGAACTGCCTGCAACCTCGGCCAATGGCGGAACCAGATATAAACCGACCATAATAATTATACCAAACGTCAACACCAACAAAAACAATGGGTACGCAAATGCACCAATCATTGCGCGCTTGATACGCTGTGCACCATCAACAACACGGCTGATGCTTTCCAGCGCAACCACCAAATCAGACAAATTTCCAGACGTCAGCAGCAACGTTTCGTCCGCAGGCACCCAATCACGCGTTGCGTCAGAAAAACTCATACCACGTTCCAGATTTTTCTGAAATTCACGCATCGCAATGGCAAAAGGTTCGTTTGGTTTTTCCCCATTTTTGGACTCAACCATTTCCAAACGACCCAACGCGTCCATCAATGAAAAATCATTACGTAACAGCGACGCCAACTTGCGCGCCATCATCATACGTTTTTCAGTGTTCAATTTGAACACAATTTTCGCGTAAATCTTGTCCAGTTTGGTTATCATATCAATACACCCCTGGTCTATCTAATAATCCAACCCAACGTTCCAATTCATCAACACCAATAATACCCTGTAACATCAAGGCCATTGCCGCCTCTTTCAATGTGCGACCGTCCATATCTTCCAGCCAGTAACGCAATGCCCCATCGGTATTGCCCGCCAACGCCAGACGTAAAAATTCACTGTTTGTAATAATGATTTCACCGGCCTTGATACGTCCCAATGTTCCTGTGCCCTTGCATTCCTTGCACCCCGCGCCACGAACAAAAACCTGACGCAGCCCCAGTTCCCCAAACGCATCCAACACACGCTGGTACGCGGGGTGTTCAGGGTGATCAATCAAGCGTTCACGGCAATATGGACACAATTTTTTGAACAGACGCATGGAAATCAAACCACGCATCAGTGTTTCTTCTTTTAATTTGAATGATTCAATACCCAAATCCAACAGACGCGTCAACGCCGCCATCGCAGAATTAGCGTGCAATGTTGTCCAAACATTATGCCCCGACAACGCACCACGCACCGTCAACTGCGCCGCCGCCAACGTACGAATTTCACCCACCATCAATGTATCAGGGTCACTGCGCAATGCGGCGGCCAGTGCCTCTGTATACTTCTCTTCGCGTTCTTCTTCGTTTGTGGTGTTGACAACAGGCATCTGGTGCGCACCAAAAATCTTTTGTTCAACGGGATTTTCCACCGTAATCATATTGATTTCATAGTGACGTTCTTTCAGCATCAATGACATATTACGAACCAATGTCGTTGATTTACCAGAACTGGTTGGCCCCGCCACAATTACCAGACCGGTCGGAAACGCGCGCAGACGCATCAGCAAACGCTGTTCATATTCGCCAAATTCTTGTTCGGTTTTAATCCCCTCGGACGGGTTATCGTACAGCAATCGCATCACGACATAACGTGATCCAAATGCGATTGGGTTGAATTGCATACGAATACTTAAAATCCCCAGTGGCAGATATAAATCCTTGGTCCCGCGCAGGGGTGTGCGTCCATCTTTCTGGGCGGATTGATATTCATTCTGGGCATAGTTCGCATTCGACATATCAGACGATGCAAACGCCGCACGAACAAACGATTCACCCCAACCCGAATTATATTCCAAAACGGGCTGCATACTGCCATCAATACGGAAATAGATTGTTGTTTGATCGCCAACCTCGATATGAATATCAGACACTTTCTGGGCGGCCGCGCGCGCAACAATATCAACAAAATCCTTTTGCATTTGGTTGTCGTAATCGCGACTGACACGTGCCGTGCCACCCAAACGCGCATCATACGATTTATAAATCGCCGACACCAAACCCAAATCAGAATAAAACGGCACGCGCATTGCGCGACCACGCGCCTTTAATAAATCCAGAAACGCCAGCACGCGCCCATCATAACGATGTGTGCGCGAAATAATAATTTCACCACCTGAAAAATACGCAATCAACCCTTGGGTATCACGTGGCAATTCCAACGGTGCACCCGTCGCCGTCATCAAACGATTGCCGTTTGAAAACAAATAATCAACAATATCTTTGGGTTCGGAATTTTCCAATCCCGCCGGCACAGATGGTTTGCTTTCCACCGGAATATTGTTCAAAACATTGTTTTCTGCATCATTCATACCATGCGTCCCACGTTTAATTATTTACCACTGACAACATTCAATGTCTGGGTATTTCCATCTGGGTCAACAAACATAATCCCGTCGTCCAACGATATGGATTTTACCGTGTATCCATCTATGCTGCGCCCCACAGAAATCTTTTTATTCTGACCCGTCGTCAGATCTGCAACCGTTGCCTGTAATTGATTACCCGCACCAAAAATATTTACCAGTTTGAACAGTTCGGTAACCTTTTTAACCCCTGTCTTTTCGTCATCTGTGCTGGCCGTGCGTGCGGATTTAACAACCGTTTCTGCTTCATCGTTTTCCAGTGCCGCCTTTTGTTTTTCTAACTTCGCCGTTTCTGCCTCTAACTTTGCCTTGGCGTTTTCCAGTTCTTGTTGCTGTTGTTCTGCACGGCCTGACAAAGTATCAATTTCCATATGCAACTTGATTTTTTCAGCCGCCAATCTGTCCAGTTCCAAATCCAACTGGGCACGTTCTTTTTCCAACTGCATCAGAACCTTTTCTTGTTCCAAATCTGTAATCTGTTGAAACAGCGAACCATCAACATCATAATTCGCCACCGCGTTCGCAGATTGCGATTCCATCGCCGCATCATCAGATGCACCATCACTCTCTGATACAGTGTCCACGATTTCAATATCTTCGTCCAGAACCTCGGCCGACGCATACGACACAGGCAATGCCACCACAGATGCCGCCAACAACAAATTTAACATCAATTTATTTAACATAGATTATCACCTCATAGTTCCAGATTCGTGCGCTGACGTTCCACGTACAACGCGTCATATAAACCCCACCAAAATCTTCAAAGATTTTCATGAATTGCATTGGTGTCATTTTGGATTCTGCCCCAACCTCTACAACATTCAAGGTTGCCGTATCGACACCATTTGTTAAAACGTCTGTGACAACATTCACATCAACGTTTGTTGATATTCCCTGAAACGCTGTCTGAATCGCGCGCACAACAGTTTCTGCATCACGTTCATCAATCGAAGAATGCGTTTCAACATTTGGCAATGTGGCACGCACAGATACAGAATCCGATGATTCTTCGGACACAAATGACGCCGGCATCAATTCAGTCGCCACCTGATAAAAATCGGCCAACGTTCCAAAACTGCGCGTGAAACGCGCGGTCGCATGCGTTTCACCACATTCCGCCGATACCTGATTCCAACCATAGATTGGCTGCATCACAAAACCAATCGCCTGATAACAAACATCGGCACGCGCCGCCACATCAGGCAGATTATCGTACGGCATCACCAATGGTTGCGGCGGCAATTTCTTTTCTATTTCAAATTGCGCGTCTAATTCTTTGTTCTTTTCTTCGATTTGACGTTTGTATTCTGCCGCCAGTTCAGGGTTGATTTTTGCAACCTGTGGTGGTGTCATCATTTGCTGTAATGGTTCACGAAAGAACACCGACAGCCCAACAATAAATAATGCGATTATACTACCCGATACCATAATACGGGACAAACGACTGATATGATGTATTGTCGCATGCGCAGAATCTGTAATTAAATCCGACAAATTGCGTTCAACGGCGCGTGGCATTCCCCACGCCCCTGGGGCAAACAATGCATTCCAATCCGGAATTTCCGACAAACGTGAATACGCCGCACGCGCATCATCGGCACGGGCAAAAACCTTGTCTTCCAGAATAATACCATTACGCACCGCAACCAAGTAAAACTGGTCACCCGCCGGAAACACACCTAAAAACGAATTAAATTCAGTCAGGGAATCCATAACCTCTGCCGCAGCCGCAGACATACCACTGCGATGTCCGGCGCGACGCGACCCCAACCCGACCATAGACCGATATTCGGCATACATATTGTATTTACGGTCAACACCGCGCGACAGATTACGTGCATATGTGCGCGCGACAAAACCCGCCCCAATCGGTTGCCAAAACAGACCTGTGGCGTATTTTTTACGTTTAATGGTGATGATATTCCCCTGCAATTTCTCTCTGCCCTAGTTTGATATGGCAATTATAACACAAAACAAACAAATAACGCAATCGCAGAATGAAAAACCCGCTGAAAAATTCAGCGGGCGAAAAACATACAACAAATGCATTATCTGCATTCTGCACCGTAAATGTCATTCGTGCATGGCACAGAATACTGTACTGAAATTGGCACTTGGGCCGCAGATGTGCGAATTGTCCGCTGCGATGGGCAATCATACACATTCGCCGTCAGAATAAATGCGCGTTCTGGCCCGAATATAACCCATTCGTTTGGACGGGTGCGCTGGCTGGTAATCCAATATGCATTACCACCACGTGCCTGATCCGCAATACGATTTTCCAGATAACGACGCGCATCATCGGAATCATAGACCGAAACCTCTGATTCAATCTTGTACAAATAAACGCAACCCGTCGGTTCGCCGTCCAGTTGTGTCAACAATTCACTGCCGTTTTCGTTTTTAATCATGCCACCGCATGCCGCCAGTGCCAAGACCGCCAACCCAGCAAAAATCTTTTTCATTTTATAAATCCTTTTATTTACCATCTACTATATCATAATTTGCGGGGTCACTGAACAATTTTTTCAACACCAAATTGTTCAACGCATGACTGCCCTTGTACGATTCCAACGCGCCAATAACCATACCACCGGACGTGAACATATCACCAATTGCATCTATAACCTTGTGACGGACAAATTCGTCCGGCCAAATCACAGGATTCAGTGTTCCGTCACCCGCATCATTTAATGCGATAACGTTTTTCTCGCTTGCGCCACGCCCCATACCATGTGCCTTCAAATATTCCCATTCGGAATATTTTCCAAACGTACGTGCACGCGCAACATTTTTAACAAAATCATTTACTGATTTTTTCGTGCCATCAAAACGATAAGAAAACGTCTGTCGACCAATAATCTTTTCTGGATATACCAACGTCGCCGTGATTTCCAATGATTTACCGTCATTTGGACTCAGTTTTACATATCCGTCACTCTTGCGACCGGCGATTTTATTCACCACCCATAATTGCAAACGAACATGCCATGGCAATGTACGCAAAACCTCGCGCGCATGGACAACAACCGGCCGACGAACGATAATCTTTTTCATACGACCATCGCCCGTGGTATTCCCCATGAACTTTGATAAAAATTCCGCCGCACTGCCGTCCAAGATTGGTGTTTCCGGCCCATCAATATCAATAACTGCACTGTCAATGCCGGCCAAGAATAACGCTGCCATCAAATGTTCAACGGTCTGGACATGCGCGCCATCGGTGCGCCCGATTGTCGTGTTGCGCATTTTGGTTTCGCCAACATTTTCCGCCAATGCCTGAATCGTCGGGGATTCAGGTATATCGCTGCGATGGAAATAAATCCCATACTTTTTCGATGGCTTTACAACCATATTCACCGGCAATCCAGAATGAATCCCGACACCAGTAATTTTAATTTTTTTTGTCAGCGTTGACATTTTCTATTTTCTCCTTTAACCAATCAAAGAACGCACCATCAACCGATGTGACCAACTTTGCATATTTTATTCTGTCGCGTGCATAGGCCGGCAAACGTACCCAATCTTTTTCCGTTGTAACCAACTGGGCATTTTTACGCGCCGCCCATGCAAATAACTTTTCAATATCTTCGTCCGTGTATTGCCAGTGGTCTGGAAATGCGCGCCGCGAAACCACAACATTATTCAGCATTTTGAAAAACTTTTTTGGATATCCAATTCCCGCAAATGCGCACACACGTTCGTTTTCATCGTATGGCGATACGGTCTGGTTTGTGGCATAAAATACAACTGCGCTTTCCGGCAATTTGAAATTCTTGCGCGGACGCGCACTGCGAATAACAATCACTGCATCGGCACGCGAAATTGCCTTTTTAGGTTCACGTAACGGGCCGGCCGGCAACAAGAATCCATTACCAAATCCCAACCCTTGGTCAAATACCAGAATAGAAATATCTTTTTTAATACGCGGATTTTGGAATCCATCGTCCATGACAATCGGCGTTGTCGAATCAGAACGACTATTTAATAATTTAATCGCCGCACTACGATTACCTGTATGTACTTGCAGGCCAGCGCGCGCCAGCATAACCGCCTCGTCCCCAGCGTTACCGGTCTTTGCACTTTTTTTATACCCACGCATAACCACGGGCGCATCAAATCGCATTGCGATTTCACGCACAATCGGCGTTTTTCCAACACCACCCGCCATAATATTACCAACACAAATCACCGGTCGACGCGATTGATATGCGCCGATTTTACGCACCGATTGCACCACCAGCGACGCCACACGATAAACCGCCGCCACAGGCAACAGAACAAACGATAACGGTGTTTTATGTAAAAACCACCACGGTGTTTTCATACTTATTTTCCTTTCTTTGATTTCTTGGCGGCTTTGCGCGCGGCACGCGCATCGCGTATATCTTGTTTGAATTTATGCGCGGTCAAATCCTGCTCAACCTGAAACAGGTTAAATTCGCCGTCCATTTCACGAACCTGACGCACCATTATATCTTCCAGATTTTTACGTATTTTTTCAAATTCTGCATCACTGCATTTTCGGTCTATAAATATAGGTTTATCAACATGACACGTTATCTTGGAAAAAGGTTTTGCAATTAAATATCTGTCCCAACGCTGTTGAAACCATGCTCGCGAACAAGAATAACACACTGGTATAATTGGCGCGCCTGTCATTTTTGCAAAATATAACGCCCCATCTTGGACACGCATGGACGGCCCACCTGGCCCATCGGGCGAAATACACATAGAATAATTTCCATCACGCAATACACGCACCCCTTGGCGCAGAACAGAAATTCCACCATCAGACGTACTGCCATAAATTGGTTTCAAACCAAACAACTGTTGTAATTTCGCCATCATACGCCCATCACTGTGCCGCGATGCAACCGCATACGCCCGCATACCACCAATGCAAATAATCGGCGATAACATCATACTGCGCCCGTGCCAGAACACAAACACAGCGGGCTGTCTGCGATATTTCTTGAACACATCATAACCCGTAATCTGAACACGCGACGTTAAATAAATAAACCAAATACATATCGCAATCAGACCAGCAACCAGCCACTGAATCAGCGACATATGCAACACAGGTTCCCAGAACCCTTTCCATAATTTTCTGAACGTTTGATACATAATTTCTATAACCTTTACGGAAATCTTAGCAACAAAAAAAGTATATTTCAAGGCAGCATTAGGTAACAAATCATAACACGCTATGTGCATAAAAACGTGTATTTTGACAGAAATCATATTTTTTATTTGACACCGCGCCGCAAAGGTATATAATCTAAATCACTTTCGACGCGGAGTAGAGCAGCCCGGTAGCTCGTCAGGCTCATAACCTGAAGGTCTGTGGTTCAAATCCACACTCCGCAACCAGTTAAATAAAAAAACACACCAAATATGGTGTGTTTTTTTATTTAATCTGTTGTGAACCATCGGTTTGTGACCCAGCTATAAAATGGCATCTACTATTATTTTCCTGAACAAAAACAAAGGATTATAATATGGTTTATGCATACCTGCGCGTCAGCACCGACGCCCAAGATACCGCAAATCAACGTCTGGGGGTTGATACCAAGGCAATCAAACTGGGGCTGATTATAGACAAATACATCATCGACGATGGCGTGTCCGGCACAACAGACCCAAAAATGCGCAAATTCGGCGCACTGATAAAGAACGTAAAATTTGGCGATGTAATCATAGTTTCCGAACTGTCGCGTTTTGGCCGCCGACTGTTTATGCTGTTTCGCGTGTTGGAAACATTACTCAACAAAGGGGTCAAAGTTTATTCAGTCAAAGACGGCTATTCGTTGGACAATACATTGCAATCCAAGGTTCTGGCATTTGCATTCGGTATGGCGGCGGAAATAGAACGAGAAATGATATCAAAGCGCACCAAAGAAGCACTGGCCCGCCGCAAAGCCGATGGAAAATTCATTGGTCGCAAGTCCGGCGCAAAAAACGCGCGTCATAAATTAGACGGTAAAGAAAACCTGATAAAAGTAATGCTGGAATCCAATATGTCACTGCGCGACGTCGCACGCCGCCTGAACGTCAGTCCCACCACCATCAGCACGTTTATCGCGAACAAGTGTCCAAAACTAGCCAACCCTAAATTTGGACAAAAATAAATTGTTTTCGGACTGATTATAGTTTATAATTTTGTCCAGTACTGGGGTTGGTCAAATTTGGACAATTTAATATGACGCCCCGCAAAAACGGGGTGTCAATATGGCAAACAAAAACCTATCTGCGGCAAAACGCGCAAAAAACGATGAATTTTATACACAATATGCAGATATTCAAAAGGAAGTGAATGCATATCTGGATTACAATCCATACGTATTTCGCGACAAGGTTATATTATTGCCATGCGATGACCCAGAATGGAGTAATTTTACAAAATTTTTTGCCCAGAATTTTGAACGTTTTGGTATCAAAAAACTGATATCAACCAGTTATGCATGCGCCGCCAAAGGCAAAGATGCCTGTGCAAATTATTGTCCAACATTGTTTGAGTATAATTCTGAAAAATTCAACAAAGATAAAACAGAAACACATGGAAAAATATTCATACTGACCCGAGATACAAATCATAACGGTCGCATTGATATAGACGATTTAGAATGGCAATACTTGGATGGCGATGGTGACTTTCGAAGTGCCGAAGTCAAAGCCCTGCGCGACGAAGCAGATATAATTGTCACCAACCCGCCGTTTTCACAATTTCGCGATTTTCTGACCTGGATTATTGAAGCCGATAAGCGGTTTCTTATTATCGGGAACATGAACGCAATAACTTACAAAGAAGCATTTCCTTTAATAAAGGACAATAATATGTGGCTTGGCGCAACAAATTTTAATACTGGAATGTATTTCAAAGTTCCAGATAATTTTGTATACGCATCAACATATAAATTTGATAGAGAACGGGATGGCATAAAAGTAAATAGAGTTCCCGGTGTTTGCTGGTTCACAAACATTGAACATGGCCGCCGTCATCAGCCCTTACAATTAATGACGATGGCAGACAACATAAAATTCAGTCGCCACAAAGAAATCCGAAATCAAGAATATCAAAAATACGATAATTATGTTGCGATAGAAATTCCCTATTCAGACGCGATTCCATCAGATTATGACGGTGTTATGGGGGTTCCCATCAGTTTTTTGGATAAATACTGTCCCGAACAATTTGAAATACTAGGTGCAACAGAAAGTGAAGGTCGCGGTTTTTCAAATGGATTATGGAATTTAGATTCAGGTATCTCACAAGCTATGGTCAATCATAAAAAAGTTTTTAAACGTATATTTATTCGTAAAAAGAAAGGTAACGCATAATGAAAACAACATTACGTACTGATATAACTATTCGCGATATTTGCGATGGATTTGTATATAACGAATACGAAGGGCGTGGATTATTTGGCCTGTCTGGAAAACTGACAATTCAACCAGAATACCAGCGCAATTATATTTATGCCCAAGAAAACCGCGAATCTGGCGTTATTGATTCTATTATCAAGGGTTACCCACTGGGCCTGATTTATTTTAACAAGGTTGCTGATGACAAGTTTGAGGTCTTGGACGGACAACAACGTATAACCAGTATTGGCAGGTACGTTACAAATAAATTTCCAATCAAAGACCAAAATGGCATGGAACAATATTTTGATGGTCTAAACCAACATATACAAAATCAAATACTGGACACCCACTTGTTGATTTACGAGTGTGCTGGTACAGAAACCGAAATCAAGGAATGGTTCAAAATAATCAATATCAAAGGTATCCCATTAAATGACCAAGAATTATTAAACGCTGTATATTCTGGTACGTTTGTAACACTGGCCAAAGAAGAATTTAGCAACAGCCAAAATGCAAATATTCAAAAATGGAGTGCATATGTTTCTGGGACGGTAAATCGTCAAGATTACTTGAAAACAGCACTGGAATGGGTCAGTAATAATAACATCAGCGATTATATGAGTGCGCACCGTAACGACGACAATATTGCCGAATTAAAACAATATGTTACAACCGTTATTGATTGGGTTTCCAGCGTGTTTCAAAATATAGAACCTGAAATGCGTGGGCTGGAATGGGGACGTTTATATGAAAAATACCACCGTCAGGCATACGACCCAAAAATCATAGAATCTAAAGTCAAAGAGTTATACGCCGACCCGTATGTCAAAAATCGCAAAGGTATATTTGAATACGTACTTGGAGGGTGCGTGGATACCAAGTTATTGGACGTGCGTGTTTTTGACGAGGCCACAAAACGTGCCGTATATGCCCAACAAACACAACATGCAGAAGCATCGCACACATCAAATTGTCCATTATGTGCACTGGGGCATGATGCTAATAAAAGTAAAATATGGAAACCGTCTGATATGGACGCCGACCACGTAACTGCTTGGTCAAAGGGTGGCGCAACAGACATAAAAAATTGCCAAATGTTATGCAAAAGCCACAATCGCGCCAAGGGAAATAAATAGTTTTTGACACAGCAAAATAACATATTACACTTATCATCATGTTATTACGTAATATTATTTTTGCGATTGTGGTGATTTTTGCGTGCAATGCCAATGCCGCCATATCGTGTCGTGAAAATGCGCTGGGTGGGCAAAATTGCACCGACCGCACGACTGGCGACGTTTGGCGCGGCCGTAGTGATGCAATCGGTAATATGCAGTATACCAATCGCGGCCAAACCATAAAATCACGCGGTGCGGCAAACGGCACAACCGTTTATACCGATAAATCGGGCGCGCGCACCACATGTCGCAAAAACGCCAGTGGCGTAACCGTTTGTCGCAGCGCATCTGGCGACAAAATCACATGTCGCACAAATGCAGTTGGCCATACAGTTTGTAAATAAATATTCCGCAAGAATTATTCAAAACAACGACGCAGTGTTTCGCCTGTGTCGTTTTGATCAACACGCTTGTTGCGGATTTCTTCGGCTGCTTTTATTTTTTGTTTTATTAAAATTAAATCTGGGTGCGCCTGTAATTCTGCATTCAATTCATCAACCGCCGCCGAAATATCAGACGAATTTTTCACAAATATTGGCGTAATAGAATCAGCCGCTGCAAAAATTGAATTTTTTAGTTCATCGCTAAAATCGTCAATCACCGACAAATACGCGCGTATATGACTGTCTTCGTGCGCCAAAATCGCATTATAAGAGCATGAATATGGACTGTGTCGCATATCAATTTGCACCAAGAAATTACTGTACCCAACCGAGGCATTTACGGACTTTATAGCGACACAAAAACCATCTTCGATTGATGTAATATCGGCAATAATATCATAGTTATCGTCCAGCGTCGCAATTACATTGCCGTGCAATAAATCCATTGGACGCAAGGGTTGTACAACCTCTTTGACCCATTGTGGCGTGGTGATATTTACATTCGGGTTCAGTTTGTATGCCAAGCAATCATCGGCGCGCGCCATTGTCGCACAGCAAACGCCCAATAAAACAGCCACCAACCGCCATAACATTTTGTTATAAATCCCCTGCGCCCTGCTTTTTCAAATAATCAGACACAAAATTATTGCCATATTGCTTGTACAATTCTTCGGCCAACAATACCGATGAACGTCCTGATTCAAACAGACGCAGTAAATTACCCAACCCACCTAGTTCCGTATTTAGAATCACAGATTCACCCGTTACCGGTCGCGACAACAATACCGCACGTTTCAGGTTTGGATACGCCTTGCCTTGAATAAATGCCATTTCCAACGGATTCAAATTCCAATACTGATAATCCGATGCGTCCGCCGCCGGATTACGGAAGAATAACACCGTTTGTGCCTGCCCACGAACAACGTCGCCAATCCCCAGTTTGTCCAAAACATTTGCGCGCTGGAACGCAACCATATATGCCTGACGGTTTTTGCGCCCTTCTTGCAGGCCAGTGATAAAGTTATCGCGAAACATTTTGTTTTCCAGCATAGGCGCAGTTTCGTCAATCATAATCAGTGACGGATTCCCGCCCGAAACTGTGATATTATTAATTCTGTGCAAAATATAAGAAATTACCGCTGGTGCCAGTGTTTCGTCTTGTAATATTTCGGTAAAATCAAACGTAGTCAGACGCGACTGCAAATCCAGTGTATCGGACGTTTCGTTAAATATGTCGCCATATTGCAACGGATCAATCCATTTTTTCAACGCTGGTCGCATATTGCCGTTGGATGCAAAGCAACTCTCCCATAAATTCTTTAATATTCTGTCGCGGTCGGGCAGATAATCAAAATTCACCGACACTGCGCGCGCGATTTCGTCCGCAGAATTTGCGTCTGATTGCCCCGTTATAATTGCAAACCACCGACGCAAGAATGCGCGATTTGCCGCCGTGTCCGGCATTTTCAACGGATTTAAGTGCGTCAAAAATGAATTGTCTGCGGCGTTTTTCTCTTTGCCTTGCATCGTGATATATTTGCCACCCACCGACAGGGTAAATATTTCCGCCCCCTTGTTACGGTCAAAAAAGAACGCCTTTAATTTCGGGTGACGCAATGACTGCGCAATCAAGAAACTGAACAGCGTTGTTTTACCGCCACCGGTTGGCCCGATTGTCAATGTATGCGCAACCGCCGCCGGCTTGTCCGATACATGGAATTGGAATTGATACGGTGTTCCTTGGGCGGTCGGAAATACAACCAGTGGCCCTGGGCCCCAATCAGAGTTCGCCACCCCACGTGGCTGGGTCGACATAGGAATACTGATTGCAGCCGTCCGCGACAGCAACTTGAAACTGCGCGGGAAAACATCAAACCCTGGGATTTGTGCAAACCACGACACACGCGCCGCGTACGTTTCGCAAATCGGCGCAACACCAAACGATGCCGAAATCTTTTTGAACTCGTCAACATAATGATTTAATTCATCAATAGAACGCCCAAACAGAATAAACAGCGGGTAATAATTCACCAGCGATTGATTTCCCGTTGCGTTTTCGTCCATCGCACTTTGCGCGTCCGATATTTGTTCTAATGTCGATGTTTCATTATCATCGGCCGATGATTGACGCTGGCGCAATGTCATTTCAACGTCCGCCGTCCCCATAATCTGAAATGCATTCATGCAAATCATTTCTGTCTGGATTGTTGAAATAGTATCAAAAAATTCTTCGTCCAAATAATCTGGTGATGTGCGGAATGACATCATCGCTGCAAACGTCTGCGACCCGCCACTGACATAGCGTACAACGCCATCGCGCATAAATTCAACATCGTCAACTGTTACCAAATCCGCAATACGGTTATCACACACAATGGGTGCGGGTTTTGTAATCGGGGACAAAATCCGTCCAAAGAATTGCGCCATATTATCAATCGAATTATTACGCAATAATTTCGGATGATACGCCGCCAATATAGATTCCAGATAATTACCATATTGATTCAGTTTTTCGCGTGCGCCCGCCCCAGACACCTGTAACACGATATAATAGTTATTCAGGAAAATACGCAGCCCTTGGGCCTGCCACTTGTCATAAATCTTTTGCAAAACCGGCTGGTCAAATTCATAGTCCGTATTTTCGTCCGTCGCATCACGCGTCATAAAGAACCGCATCACAACATTCGGATCACGAATTTGGTTAAACAGTTGCGTGCGCAATTCCAAAAACTTTTCACGTGTGGCGGCATCTTGCATACTGGTCTGGACACCCGCAACACGATATACACGCAACAGCGACCCATCTGATAATTCCAATGTGTCATCGTTGTACACGGTACGGAATGGCAAATAACGCGAATAGCGTTTATAGCCAAACTGGGGCAATATACGCCGCGTCAGTGTTGGTAAATACATCATCAGCACGACAAAGATAAAAATCACCGCAATGACCATTATCATTGTTGTGACGGGAAAACCACTGCCTGCGAAATATTCAAAAAATCCATTCATTTTTTATGCCGCCAATCTGTTTGGTATCTTCTTTTTGAACAGTTGTATTTTTGCAGCCAAAATTTGGCCCAGTTGGGGGTCGCGCTTTGAAAATGTCGCCATTATCATATGAACCACACATAACGACACCAAAAACCACAGTGGCGAAACAGGATTTTTACCCCCTGTCCACAACAGTGACGCAACAAAAACCGCAATAAAAACAAGGAACTGAACCGCAAAATTCAGAATTGCCATATTATAGGGCACATAAAATATGCGTGCCGGATTGGCTAATGCTTTCAGTACCCGTTGTCTCATTTTTGATAAAATCCCCCCTGATGTTGGAATTATAACAATTTCAACAGTTTTCAACAAGTATAAAAAGCAAGACCATAAAATTGTTAAAAATACTGAAAACTGTGTATTTATTGACATGTTTATATTTATGCCGTATTTTCAACAACAACACACAAAATCCCCAGAAAACCTGTAAAAAAGTGTTGAAAACTTGTTCAAAAAAAGTTCACAACAGTTTTCAACAAAACCAACAGCCCCTACAACTACAACAAAAATATAATAATTATTTGATTTTTTACAAAAAGCGTTTATAATCACCACGCAATAAAGGATTTAGATATGAAATTTTTGAGTTCATTAAAAGCTTGGAAGAAACGCGGCAATGTTAAACAAATTCGCCGTGGTAAACAGGTTATCTTGATTGATCCTGCGAATCCAAAGTTAAAGGCCAAACAGGGCTTCAAGAAAAAATAAATCCGTGCCTGATTGGGTTATGGTTATTTTGTGTCCGATAAAATCGTTTTTATCGGGCGCTTTTTTGTATTCTGTTTTTGGTGATTTATAAATCGTTCATAAATGCTTCGCGGGTGGCGGCGATAACCTCTGCCCCCGACAGACCCGCTTCGCGTAAGTATTCAATTTGAAAATCGGTTGGGCGGAAAATCGCCGCACTGTGGTCGGCGGATTTTGGTACAGACGAAATACGTTGCGCGGGCACAAATTCAATTCGCGCGGTTTTGTCCGCCAATGCCGCAAACGCGATATCTGAAATTGCGTTTTTTGTATCTTTTTCAATTTCGGCCGTGCCAGACAATTTGGATTTTGTATTTTTTTCGGCAACCAATTTTGTTTTAACACAAATGGTCGTATCGTCGGCCGCATGTTGACCGGTAATATTATATGTTAAATCACCGGCATTTTCCAATAATACCCCACCACGAATTTCAGAATTTTTACCGGTGTTTTTGATAAAAATATCAAAAAAGGCCGGCAAATTATTTTTTACGCGCACGTCTAAAATTACGGATTGATTTGCCGCCGAAATATTCAAATTCAGCCGGCATTTACCGGCAATTTCACCAACATATATTACATGAACGGGCAATTCGTATGTTTTATCAATATTACAATCAGGCAATGTTGATAAATCAGCGCAAAACGCGCCATCGCGGAAAACTATGGTTTCCGCCGGCATGGTTTTTATATTGAATTCGTTCCACATGTATGACATATTACAGGCATTATAAAGGATTTAGTTATGGGTTTCAATTGTGGAATTGTTGGATTGCCAAATGTTGGAAAATCGACGTTATTTAATGCACTGACACAATCGGCGGCGGCGGACGCGCAAAACTATCCGTTTTGCACTATTGAGCCAAATACCGGTCGCGTTGTTGTACCGGACGAAACACTGCTGAAATTGGCGGCGGTTGATAACAGTGCGAAAATCATTCCAACACAACTGGAAATTGTTGATATCGCGGGTTTGGTGCGTGGCGCATCAAATGGCGAAGGGTTGGGTAATAAATTCTTGGGTAATATTTTATCAACGGACGCGATTATTCACGTTGTACGTTGCTTTGAAAACGATGATATTGTACATGTCAATGGCCGCATTGATCCATTGGACGATATTGAAACGATTGAAACAGAACTGATGCTGGCCGATATGGAAAGTATGGAAAAACAGATTAAAAATCTGGAAAAAAAGGCGCACGGTCTGGATAAAAACGCAATCAAATTATTGGCGGACGCAAACACGATTTACGCTGGCCTGAAAAGTGGTACGCCCGCGCGTAATTCCGGCGTTGATGCATCGCCGTTTAACCTGTTGACGGCAAAGCCGGTTATTTATGTATGTAATGTCGAAGAATCCGCCGCTGCAACCGGTAATAAATATTCTGATGCTGTACGTGCCAAATACGGCGATGCCGCACCTGTATTGGTTATTTCATCAAAAATAGAAATGGAAATTTCCCAGATTGTAAATCCAGATGAACGAAAAATGTTTTTGGATGATTTAGGACTAAAACAATCCGGTCTGGAACAAGTTATTAAAACAGGGTATGAAACGCTGGGGCTGCAAACATTTTACACCGTTGGCCCAAAGGAAGCGCACGCATGGACAATCACACGTGGTATGACCGCGCCACAGGCCGCCGGTAAAATCCACACTGATTTCGAGAAAGGTTTTATTCGTGCCGAAATTATTTCGCCCGCGGACTATATTGCGCTGGGGGGCGAGGTTGCCGTTAAAGAGGCCGGCAAAATGCGTCTGGTTGGCAAAGAATATGTTATGCAAGAAGGCGACATTTGTCATTTCTTGTTTAACAATTAAAAAAAACATCAAAAAAGGCCGGCAAATGCCGGCTTTTTTTTACATTATTTTTCGCTGTTTACGGCGTAATAATATTCCAATTTTTCGTGATCATAATCCTCTATTCTGCCCGATGGTAATACCAGCATACGGGTGATACCGATTTGTTCGACAAAGTCCGGATTGTGGCTGACCACGATAATTGTACCGGAAAAATCCCTGAAATTATCACCAATCACGCGTTGGGTTTCGGGATCTAGGTGATTCGTTGGTTCGTCCAGAATCAGCATATTTGCACGTCGTAATAAAATCTTGGCCAATGCAACGCGGGCGCGTTCCCCAGGCGACAATACAGACACCTGTTTGAACACGTCCATATCATAGAACAAGAAATTCGCCAACACTGCGCGCAGTTGCTGGTCTGTGTAATCATCACTGGCAACATTTTCCAGAATAGTCTTGTCAGGCGACAGCCCTTCTAATTCCTGTGCATAGTATGCAATGTCGGTCTTTGGGTTTATATCAATCGTACCGCGTTCTGGGGCCAGCAACCCCAGTATCAATTTCAGCAGTGTTGATTTACCCGTACCATTTTCACCACAGATTAAAAATCGTTCGCCACCCGTGATAATGAATGATAAATTTCTGTATAATAACTTTGCATTTGGATACCGAAACCACAGGTTATCAACCATAATCGGGTGACGCGCACCATCACGCATGGGCGATAAATCCATCTTTAATTTTTTATACGCGGTTTCGCGTTCAATTCTGTTTTTCAGCACATGTTCCAAAATCGCCGCGCGAACATTGCCCGCGCGTTTCATTGCGTGGTTTGTCGGACTGGCGGCATTCGCGCGCGCCACAAAATCAGACAAGTGTTTTATCTGGCGTTCTTGGGCGTCAATCGCATTTGCACGTGCACGCTTTATTTCGCGCAATTTTACCTGATAATCATCATAGTTTCCGGAAAACACAGATATTTTTTTGGCAACCTTGTCCACGTACAGAATCTTGTTCACGATATTGTTCAAAAATTCGCAATCGTGACTGATAATCAAAACCATACCACGATATTTTTTCAGGTAATTGCAAACCCAATCCTTGGTCGTGGCGTCCAAATGATTTGTCGGTTCGTCCAGTAATAAAATTTCCGCCATAGAATATAATAATCGCGCAAATGCAACCTTGGACTTTTGACCACCCGACAGGTCGCGCAACCGCATGTCCAGCATATCTGAATCAATATGCATATTGTCGATAATTTCCAGCAACGTATCTTCGGCGGTATAGCATTCGTAATAATCCATTTCTGATTGCACACTGTCTATGTCCGATTGAATCTGTGCGTCATCGGGCGTGTCCGCAATTTGTTGATAGAGGGTTTGCAGGCGTTCCTCTAATTTCGCGATTGGCCGGCCCGTTGTTAAAAATTCCCAAACCGTGATTTCAGGATTGGTTATTTCGATTGTTTGCGGCAGGTAACCCAACCGCGCGCCGCCGGTATCAATGCGCCCTGCATCGGGCGACAATTCACCCAATATCAATTTGAACAGTGTTGTTTTACCCGCGCCATTTACACCAACAATACCAACCTTGTCCCGTGGCGACAGGTTAAATTCGGCGTTGTCATACACAACCGTTGTGCCAAATGATAAAGATAGAGATGACGCATGCATGTTGAAAAAATCACTCTGAAATCATTTGTTCCAGTTTTTCTGTATACTTTGCAATTTCGCTGTCGATAGCGGAAATCCGCCCACGCGCGTCATCGTCCGCATCACCACGCAATATATCGGTGGTCAATTTTTGTTTTTGTTCACGTAATTTTTTCAGGTAATTTTGCAACTTTAACGACGTGATATAACGTTCCGCATCGCGCGCGTCCATGTTCATATCAGGCGCGTCACCGTCCAACGAAATATTCAGTTTTGCTAAAAATTCCGCATGACGTTCGGCAATTTCTGGAAACTTGTTTGTGATAAATACCAGTGTGTTACGCGTAATGGCATCAATTTCTGGAACGGCAATTTGTGCGGATTGTGGTTTGCGTGACCATTTGTGCCACTGGTTAAACTTGCGCGAATTATATTCGTTTTCATATTCCGCGCGCAATGCAACATCTGCGATTTTATCTGTTTCTGATTTCAAGAATTTTTCCGCCTGTGCACGTCCCCCTGGGGTTGATACAACATAATTGTTGTTCGCCGTATTCCACAGGAAATCAGTCAGATTTTCCGCCGCATCAATAATCGCGTGCATGGCGTCTGTGCCAGAATTTTTCAAAACCTCGTCCGGATCTTTGCCACCGGTGACAAACGCAAATCTGACATTGGAATCATCACGTACAAATGGCAATACAATGTCTGCGGCGCGAACAGCGGCCTTGCGCCCCGCGTTATCGCCATCAAAACAAAATACGATATTACGATTTGCCTTGCACAAAATTGCCAAATGATCTTCGGTCAATGCTGTCCCCAATGGCGCAACTGTTTCAGGAAAACCGTGGCATTGCATTTGAATCGCGTCAATTTGCCCCTCTACTATAATAGTGCGATTATTGCGATGAATATTTTCGCGGGCAAAATTAAATCCAAAAATCGTTTTACGCTTGTGAAATATTTCCGTATCAGATGTGTTGATATATTTTGGTTCAGAACCGTCCAAACTGCGACCTGAAAAAGCGACAATTTGTCCGCGCGCGGAAAATATAGGAAACATCAATTTATCGCGAAAGAAATCATACATTCCATAATCACCGCGACGACATAAACCAGTCCCCAACAAAATATCTTGTTTTGTATTTATAAATTTATTTGCGATAAAATTATTTTTCGGTGCATAACCCAAACGATACTTTTTTATCATATCATCGGTAAATCCGCGACGATGAATATATTCCAACGCAACTGCGCCCGCTGGGGTAAATAATTGCGTGTGATATTCAGTTGCCGCGCGTTCCATAATATCAAAGTATGATTCTTCGCGGGCAACAATTTTCGGATCGCGTGGCTTAAATTCTGGTAATTTCATTCCCGCCATATCTGCCAGTTCTTTTATAGCATCAACAAAACCGACATTTTCAGATTTCATAGTAAAAGAAATAATATCGCCGTGTTCCCCGCACCCAAAACAGTGATAAAAACCTTTGTCTTCGTTCACAGAAAAACTGGGCGTCTTTTCATTATGAAACGGGCAACAGCCCCAGTAATTTTGCCCTTTTTTCGTCAATGGCACACGACGCGACACCACGTCCACGATTGACAGACGTGTACGCAATTCATCGGTAAAATTTTTATCGTAATTTGCCATTACTTTGCTTTTTTACGGAAACGCGTACTTGGTTTTTTGTTGTTGATTAAATCAATCGCTGTTTCCAAATCAGGTTGCGTTTTTACCGAAACATTTACCTTGTTCGATGAAATATATGCCCCATAACGCCCTGTTGGGTAATAATAAATCATCTGGTCTGTTGCCGGATTTTTCCCCAGTTCAATCGGTTCTGCCTTTTTGGGCCCGCCCGCCAGTAATTCGCGCGCAATGTCCAACGTGATTGTGTCGGCGGTGTAATTTTTCGCCGCAGCGTTTTTTTTGCCGTCGGTCACATATGGGCCAAAACGTCCCACACGGAATGAAATACCATCACCCAAATCAGTGGACGCATTTGCGGGCTTTGCAGCGGCGTCCGTGGCGTCTGATGTTGGCGCGGCGACATCTGATAAACGTTGGGTGTAATTACATGTTGGGTAATTTTCGCAACCGATAAATGCACCAAACTTGGATAATTTAATCCCCAGTTTTCCACCACACTTTGGACATTTATCATTACCATCTGGGAACAAGTGATGATGCATAACGCGATTTATTTCGTCGATAATTTCGGTTGTTTTAATACCACGCGCACCATCGATCATTGATTCTGTTGGTGTCCAGAACGCACGTAACGCGGCAACTTTTTCCTGTTTACCATTTGACACATCGTCCAATGTATCTTCGGTTTTTGCGGTAAAGTTCACATCAACCAATTCATCAAAATATTTGGCCAGATATGCCGCAATAACCCAACCGCCGGACGTCGGGTGGAAACGACGTTGTTTGTCTTGCTCAACATAACCGCGGTCAACGATTGTCGACATAATCGTCGCATACGTTGATGGACGCCCGATACCCAATTCTTCCAATTTTTTAACCAGTGATGCTTCGGTATAACGTGCGGGTGGCTGTGTAAAATGTTGTTCGGGGGTCAGTTCTGTAATCATAACCGCATCACCAACGGACAATGCCGGTAATTTAGATTCCGCCGCGTCCGCATCATCATCGCGTGATTCGGTATACACACGCATAAATCCATCAAAAGTACGCGTTGAACCAACCGCATGGAAAATCGCGCTATGTGCATTGTTTTCTATATCTGCGGCCACACTGTCAAATTCTGCATTCGTCATTTGGCACGCAATCGTACGTTTCCAAATCAGGTTATATAACTTTTCTTCATCACCAGACAAATTTGGCATCGCGTCATCAAAGTGTGTCGGACGAATTGCCTCGTGCGCTTCTTGCGCATTCTTGGATTTAGTAACATAAATATTTGGTGATTTTGGAACAAACGCATCACCATATGTGCGACCAATATAGGCGCGAATATCGTTCACAGCGTCCGCCGACAAATTTGTTGCGTCCGTACGCATATATGTAATCAAACCGTGTTCATACAGTTTTTGCGCGACACTCATTGTGCGCTTGGACGAAAAGTATAATTTGCGCGCGGCCTCTTGCTGTAATGTGCTGGTGGTAAAAGGCGCGGCGGCACGACGTGATGTCTTTTTCTTGTCAATCGCAATGACGGTGGCGGCGATTTCAGGCACGCCAACGTGTGACATAACCGCGTCCATCTGGGCTTTATTACCAATGGTCATCTTGTCAATTTTTTGACCATTTGCCGATATCAACGATGCGTTAAAATTCGCACCGTGCGCATTGCACGCGGCAGACAAAGACCAATATTCCACCGGCACAAAAGATTCAATTTCGCGTTCGCGATCAACAACCAATTTTACCGCAACAGATTGCACACGACCCGCCGATTTACCCAAATTGCGACGCCACAACAATGGCGAAATACCAAAACCAATCAGGTAATCCAGCGCACGACGTACCATATATGCATCAACCAAGTTCTGGTCGATTTCGCGTGGATTTTCAATCGCGGCCAAAACGGCTTTCTTGGTAATTTCGTGAAATGCAACACGATAAACTTTTTTACCAGTTAAAACTTTTTTCGCCTTTAATATGTCCAAGATATGCCATGCAATGGCCTCGCCCTCGCGATCAGGGTCGGACGCCAAATAAACTGCATCGGCCTTTTTTAATTCATCGATAATCAGTTTGATTTGCTTTTCCTTGCCCGCCATAATTTGCCACTTCATTTCGAAATTATGTGCGGTATCAACACTGCCATTTTCTGGAACCAGATCACGAACATGGCCAACCGACGCAATCACGCGCCAGCCCGCCCCCAGATATTTTTCAATCGTTTTTGCCTTTGATGGGGATTCCACAATCAACAGGTTCATAATACTAACTCCCTTTGGCAGATAATTGTTGGTCTTTGTGAATATGTGCATTCTGGGCCAGACCGAATCCAAACATCAGTGATAACAAACTGCTGCCACCAAATGACATCAACGGCAACGGCACGCCGACGGTTGGCATCAGCCCCAGCACCATGGAAATATTTATAAAGTAATAAATAAAAAAGTTCAACATAAAACCAAAGCATATCAGTTGACCAAATCTGTTTCGGCATGTTTTTGCACACCAAAACAACACCAGAATAATCCACGCGTACACAGCAATCAGGCCGAATGCGCCGATAAATCCCAACTCTTCACCCAGCATGGTGAAAATAAAGTCCGTCTGTTTTTCCGGCAGGAATGATTGCTGGGACTGTGACCCTTTCAAATACCCTTTGCCGGTCAGACCACCACTGCCAAACGCAATTTTTGCCTGATTGATTTGGTAACCTGCCCCTTGGGCATCGTGGTCTGGATTGATAAATGTAATAATGCGGTCACGCTGGTAATCATGCAGCCCGCCATACCACACCACCGGCATCGCCATCAGGCCCAGCACAATACCGATAATAAACCATTTTTTTTGCGCACCAACGATATAAAACATTCCGACGGTAATCATACCCATGGACAGTGCCGTACCCAAATCCGGCTGCATAACAATCAATCCAAACGGTATCAGCAACATTGTAATTGGCACGATATAGTTTTTCAGCTGCGACAGTTCCACAGAGTTCATCCATGCAAAGTACCGCGCCAGTGCCAACACCAATGCGATTTTTATCAATTCAGACGGTTGAATATGAATAAAACCTAAGTTTAACCAACGCTGTGCGCCCATACCGGTGTGGCCCACAAACGTTACCAACACAATCATAATCAACGCGATTGCGTAAATCATATACGCGGATTTAATCCATGTTTTTATATTGGTAAATGCCGCAAAAAAGAATACAACAAACCCAACCAGAATCTTTAACAGTTGCGACAATGCGAATGGCCGCCATGCGCCACCACCCGCCGAATACAGCACAACAATAGACGTCGCCAAAACCAAACACATTGGAATAAACAGCGCGACAGAAAACCGCGACATTTTTTCAGAAAATGTCATCATACTGGCATTTGAAACGCGTATTTGTCGTGCCATTTTATTTTCCGCCCTTTAATAATTCGCGCATTGTTGCCGCCGCGGTGCGCGCGGCACTGCCACTGCCGCCACTGTGTTCGGTGATAACGCATACTGCATACTTTGGATTTGTTGTTGGGGCATACCCCACAAACAAACCATGGTTACGCATTTCCCATTTTAACTGTTCATTGGTCAGAACACCGCTTTTACGTTCGGCCTTGGAAATACTGCGCACCTGTGATGTACCGGTTTTACCGCCCATCTTTGCACCGTTGACGTTGATTGCACTGCCCGCGGCCGTACCGCCCTTTTTCGTAACCAATTCCAGTCCATTCAGCACATAGCGCAGATTTTGTGGTTGCAGCCCCAATGGTGCAAAGTTCGGATTTTTTGCATTTTCGTCCAGAATCAATCGTGGCACAACCACGCGATTTGACGCGGTGCGCGCCATCATAACCGCCAACTGCATACAGTTGGCCAGAATGAATCCCTGACCAATCCCAGATATAACCGTATCACCATGCACCCAACGTGCACCCTTGTTTTTCTCTTTCCAATAACGGTCGGGAACAACCCCCGTCATTTCGCGCGAAATAACGTCGTCCATAAACTTTTCCGTGAACCCTAATTTGACCGCCATTTCGCGAATTGCATCAATACCAATGCGCAATGCCACCTGATAGAAATATATGTCGCACGAATGTTGCAGCGCGCCCGCCAAATCAACCCAGCCGTGCCCCTTGGATTCCCAACAGTGATAACGATGGTCGCCATAGTCCCAATGTCCCGGACAGAAAATCTTTTCACGTGGGGTAATTGCGCCCGATTCCAACGCCGCCAGCGCAACAACAATCTTGAATGTTGAACCTGGGGGATATAATCCTTCGACAACCTTGTTCATAAATGGTTTGGCACGATCACCGCGCAATGACGAAATATATTCATCACCATCATCGGCACTGAAATTATTCGGGTCAAAACTGGGTGTTGATACCATCGCCAAAATGTCACCCGTTTCAATGTCCAGTGCGACACCACACCCCGCCCTGTGCACAGTCAACGCATCATACAACACGCGTTGCGCAGCATCGTTGATTGTTGTTTTTATATTACCACCCGCCTGTGGCGCAATGTATTGCGATTTATCTTCGCCGGTGACGCGTCCAACCGCGTTGGTAATCATAACGGTCTGGCCCGCCGTGCCCGCCAATGTATCGTCAAAGCGTTTTTCCAGACCGGTAATTCCTGTTGTGAAAAATGGTGCACTGGCAATAGGTTTGCTGGGTGCGCCAACATAACCAAATACCTGTGCGCCCGCCGGCCCCAGTTCATATACGCGGGCGTATCCACTGGCCACGCGTAATCCGGCCAAATTTTTCGCCTGCAATCCCGCCAGTTGCGCCCAGTTGGTATTTTCACTGACCAATACGGGTTGAAAACGTGGTTGTTTCCTGATTTTTTCACGAATCTTTTTCACACGTTTTGGACGCAGATTTAATTCCGCCGTCACAATATCAACCAGTGTATCAACGTCCGGTGCTTCTTCGGGGACAATGTATATTCTGTATATCGGCATATCGCGTGAAATGGGCGCGCCACCGCGTGATAAAATCTTGCCCCGTTCTGGCATATTCATCTGAATACGGTATGAATTATTTTCGCTCTTTTCTGTGTATTCGCGATAGTTAAACACCTGCATCTGCAACATACGCAGAATCAATACAGATGTTAAAATTGTTCCACCTGTTAAAAACAGTGCGGCGCGGCGGTCAAATGTGCGGGCGACTTCTTTATCTATCATTTTGTGCCCCCGCAATTAAAATCGTAATTGGTTCGTACAGCGCGCACAGCCATATAAATGTCCATATGTCACGCCCCAAATTTGCCCAACTGATATGCGCAAAAAACAGAATTAAAATCCCCGTGCCAACAAATACCGAAAACGGCATCAATGCATTATTCGGTGCACGCGGCAGGTCAAAGAACGTCTGAAATCCATTCAGTGCATATATCAGGCAATACAGCGATGTCCAGAAAAACAACGTATTTGAATTATAATCAATCAAGAAACAAAATATCACAGACAGCCCAGCAAACCACGGCACAGGACGTACAAAAGAACAGTAAAATATTGGAATCAACGCCAAAATGCCCGCTGGATTCCATACGGGCACGGCCAAACGCCACAGCGCAACCAATAACAAATATGGGCACGCGCGGCGCAAAAAATTCAGAACATTTGTCTTCATTTATACTTGTTCGCATTGTCAAATTCCAACACCATAACGCGTGTCAGTTGCGATACAGGCGTGGTTTTAACATCGCTGTCATTTGCCATTGTTCCAACGGGAATATCGGCGGGCAAAATACCGCTGATATTGCTGGTCACCAGTTTCAGTCCACGTGCCGCCTGAAATTCAGGGTCACTGAAAAATCCCATTGTTGGCCGTTTGCCACCATTGCCGGCCATAAATCCATAAACCCCCGTACCAACCACGCGTACGGCGATATTAGAATCAGAATCAGTCAACGCGCGCACACGTGAAAACGTTGGTGCAACATCAGTAATAATACCAACCAAGTAACCATCTGTGGACGTGACCACCATGCCATTGGACAGGCCACTGCCCACCCCCTTGTTTATAATAAACGTATTGTGGTGGAATGCGGCGTTATCGTGAATAACATCGGCCAGAATTGTCGTACGTGGCTGCGCGCGTACAACGTCCAATTCACGCTGCAATTTCACGTTTTCACCGCGTGCGATATCACACGATACCTTGTCCGCCAATGCGGCGTCCAGACGTGCACGCAATTCTTGGTTTTCGCTGCGCAAATTTGCCAATTCATGAATATTAGAAATCAGATTTCCCGTTGCGCGCACCGGCCATGTAACAATATCACCCACCGCATGCGCCACCGGCACAACGACGTGCCCCATTGCGTTCATGATTCTGTAATCCGGCTTTGCAATCATGATGTATATGAATAAAATCGGCAATGCCGCGGCCGCAAATGCGGATTTAATCAATGTACGCACACGCGAAGATAACTTGTTCTGGTTCATTGCCCCCCAGTTTAGCCGCTAAAACGCCAACATTCAATAAAAACTTGATTTTTTATTATGTTATGCCAAAATAGTGCCGTGTTGAAACAGTCCGAAATGGCAAAGGCATTGCCATCAGGACATAAAAAAAGGTGAAAAAATGCCAAAATTGAAAACAAAGTCGTACTTGAAAAAGCGCGCTTCTATGACTGCAACCGGTAAAATCCGTGTTGCCCGTAACGCCCACAAGAAACTGTTGCGTCACAAATCCACACGTGCAAACAATGCGGGTTCAAAACCACAGTATCTGAACGAAAACATGACCGGTCAGGCGAAAATCTTGGCCCCATATGGTTTGAAATAAGTAAAGGGGTGTTAAGATGGCAAGAGTAAAACGCGGTACAACCGTTAAACAGAAACATAATAAAATCTTGGCCCGTGCCAAAGGGTATCTGGGTCGCCACAGCACAACATACCGTGCCGCCCGTGAAAAAACGGAAAAAGCAGGCCAGTATGCATACCGTGATCGTCGTGCGAAAAAACGCGATTTCCGCGGTCTGTGGATTGTCCGTATCAACGCTGCTGTGCGTAATGCCGGCATGACATACAGCCAGTTCATGAACGGTCTGAAAAAGGCCGGTGTTGCCTTGGATCGCAAGGTCTTGGCAGAAATGGCGTATGCTGGGGACGAAAACTTCGCCAAATTGGTCGAGGTTGCAAAACGATTTAACAATGCCGAATCCAAATAACCCTTGGCGGCAGGTAGTTGTTTTGTCATAATAAAAGCCGTGAACCATCACGGCTTTTATTTGTTTTACAAAGGTAAAGATATGCTGGAACAGATTAAAAATATAAAAAATTTAGATGAATTACAGGCATTGTACACGTCTGTATTTGGCAAGAATGGTACAATGACGGCCAAATTAAAACAGATGCGTGATTTGGACAATGATGCGCGCGCGGCGTTAAATGCCGAAAATGTGGAATTGCGCGCGGCATTCAAAACGCGCCAGACAGAAATCGAAGAAGCTGATATGATGGCGCGTCTGTCTGCGCAAAAATTAGATGCAACGTTAAATCCGATGCCAGAATCCCGTGGCGGCCTGCACCCACAAACACGTGCGTTGGCCGATATTTCTAAAATTTTGGAATCATTTGGATACACAATGCGCATCGGGCCAGAGGTCGAAGATGACTGGCACAACTTTACCGCACTGAATACGCCGGAATATCACCCCGCGCGTGATATGCAGGACAGTTTCTTTTTATTAAACGGCAATGTGTTGCGTACGCAAACATCGGCCATTCAGATTCACAGTATGGAAGAATTGGGTGTGCCAATTAAAATATTTGGTATTGGCGCAACATATCGCAAGGAAATGGACGCGACGCACGCCCCAATGTTCCACCAAATCGAAGGGTTGTATATTGATAAAAATATCACGATGTCGAACCTGATTGGTGATGTCAAGGCGTTCTTGCAGCGGTTTTTTGAAATCGACGATGTTAAATTGCGTATTCGCCCATCGTATTTTCCATTTACTGAACCCAGTATTGAAATCGACCTGTTATGGCAGGGTAAAAAGTGGTTGGAAATTATGGGGGCTGGAATGGTGCACCCAAATGTTCTGCGCAACTGTGGCATAAACCCAGATGAATATCAGGGATTTGCATTTGGATTCGGCTGGGACAGATTGGCAATGTTGAAATACGGCCTGAACGATATTCGCCAGTTCTATGATGGCGATATTCGTTGGTTGGAAAACGCAGATATTTAATGTGGGGGTTATGTTATGAAATGGACATTTGATTGGTTACAAGATTATTTGAAAACAAGCGCATCTGCCCAAGATGTGGCAGATACCCTGACCCGCACAGGGCTGGAGGTCGAAGATTTACTAATCCCAACCGCGCCGGTTGCGGCCAAGATTATTAAATGCGATGCCATGCCGGACAGCGATCACCTGCATATATTACAGGTTGATGATGGCGCGCCCGCGCCCCGTCAGGTTGTATGTGGTGCGCCAAACGCGCGCGTGGGGCTGATTTCTGCGCTGGCACGCCCAGGGTGTGTTATTCAGGGTCATGAAATCAAGGCTGGCAAATTGCGCGGTGTGATGTCAAACGGCATGATGTGCAGTGGCGCAGAACTGGGCATAAATGATGACAACAGTGGCATTATGGAATTGCCGGCGGACACGGTTATTGGTGCGCCTGTAATGGATATGCCAACTGTATTTGATGCGGGCATTACACCAAATCGTCCGGACTATCTGGCGGTGCGCGGTGTTGCACGCGATTTGGCGGCCGCGGGCATTGGCGAATACATCGCGCCACATGACGAAACACTGGAATTGAAAAAAACATCACGCAATGTGATTATTAAAACAGACAAATGTCCGGTGTATCAGTTCTGCGAGATTTCAAATATCACGGTACGCCCATCGAATCAGAAAATTGCCGCACGTCTGGCGGCGATTGGCATCAATCCAAAGAATGCACCAATCGATGCAACAAACTATATCTGTTACGATATGGCACAACCAATGCATTGCTTTGACGCCGATGCGGTTCATGGTGACATCATTGTTCGTATGGCGGAAAATGGTGAAAAGTTCACCGACCTATTTGGCCACGAACATGAATTGACCGAAAATGATATGGTTATTACCGATGGTGACGGTATCTTGGCATTGGCGGGTGTGATTGGTGGTGCGCGTGGCGCAACAACCGATGCAACCAAAAATGTTATTTTGGAAAGTGCGTATTTTAATCCGGTATCTGTGCGCAAATCAGCAAAACGTATTGGCACGTCAACCGATGCATCATATCGTTATGAACGTGGTATTGATCCAACGATTACAGGTATTGCGCTGGCACGTGCGGCACATATTATTATGGGCGCGTGTGGTGGCGAAATTACGGGCGTTGGCATCGCAGGCAAAATCCCAGATTGTGCGCATGAAATCAAATATTCGCCTGATTTATTCTTGGCCAAGACGGGAATTGATATGCCGGCGGAAACCCAGCGTGTGATATTTGAACAGTTGGGCTTCAAAGTTTCGGTGTCGGGCAATACGTGGAAAATTACACCACGCGCCGCACGTGTTGATATTACAATCCCAGAAAATCTGGTGGCGGAATTATTGCGCATATACGGCTATGATAAATTAGCGGCGGCGTCAACGCACGCGCCAACGGCAACCGCACCACATAATGATTTTTACCTGAATACAAAATCAGAATTGGCTGCACGTGGTTTGTATGAGGCAAAGTCATTTGGATTCGGTAATTCACGTGTTGAAAAATTACTGTCTGATAAACCGTCGGTCATGGTTGCAAATCCAATTATCGCTGATATGGACACAGTGCGTAATTCATTGTTGGGTAACCTGTTACAGTTTATTGCAAACAATGAAAAACGTGGCTATGCGGATTTGGCAATGTTTGAACTGGGCACGGTGTTTGACGGCGATACGCCAAATGCGCAACATACACAGGTTTGTATTGTTCGTGCCGGCGCAAACGCACCGCGTCATTGGTCGGGCCGCAATCGTGCATATGATATCTATGATGTCAAGGCGGACTTGATTGCACTGATGCATGGCCAGCGTTTCACGGTTTCAACCGAAAACGCACCACAATGGGCACACCCATTCAGATATGGCGCGATTTATCAGGGTAAAAAGAAAATCGCCGAATTTGGTGAATTGTCACCAATGGTTGCGCGTGCGTTGAAAATCAAGACAAACGTCATGGTGGCGATTGTTGACGATGTTGCAAACCTGCCCGCACCACGTAAACAGCGCGAGGTTCAGTTATCTGATTTCCAACCAATATCGCGTGACTTTGCATTTATTGTTGATGGCAATACGCCGGCTGAAAAATTGGTGTCGGCGGCGCGCAGTGTGGACAAGCGTATTACTGATGCGGTTGTGTTCGATGCGTTTAATATGCCGGACGGCAATAAATCGATTGCGATTGCAATCACAATCGTGCCAACCGACAATATGTCAGATGCGGATTTGATTGCATTGCAAAACGCGGTCATCAAAAATGTCGAAACCGCATGTAATGCGCGCATTCGTGACAAGTAAAAAAAGGCCGGCATTTGCCGGCTTTTTTTGATATTTTTTATATTGTTTTATCGAGCGCATTGCAAATGTTTGCAACGGGACATTCGGCGCATTTTGGACGCAGTGCGCGACACGTGTACCGCCCGTGCATAACCATCACGTGATTTACGATTGCGTGATATTTTTTTGGAATTATTTTCAGTAATTCCCGTTCAACTTTTTCTGGTGTATTTGCATCCGCCCCAACCCAGCCGTATCGGTGTGCATTGCGGAAAACGTGCGTATCAACACCAATGTTTGGCGCACCCCACAGTACGTTCATAACAACATTTGCGGTCTTTTGACCGATGCCGGACAATTTCATCAATTCATCGCGATTATGAAATTTTTTCGGAAATTTATAGTCCGCATCATTATTACCGTCATATTCCATCAACTGGGCCGCCAGACGAATAATACCTTTTGCCTTGTTGTTGAAAAAGGAAATAACGCGTATATGTTGCTTTAATCCGTCAATCCCCAGCATAATCATTTTCGCCGGTGTTGGCGCAATGGCAAACAGTTGGGGCGTAACCTCGTTCACCTTTTTATCGGTGGCCTGTGCCGACAATATTACCGCCACCGCAAATGTAAATTCATTCACAGAATATAATTCCGAACGAATGTCCATATTCAGACATTTTGGCACGGCGGTAAAATATTGTGTCGGCGTCATATTATGCCTTTTCTATACCGATGGAGAGATCGTAACCTTCTATTTCGGTTTCATATTCACCATCACCATACGACATATCAACAATCAATGCGTCGGACATAATGCGTGCGCGATGTTGTTCAATCGCCGCCGCCAATGCCGGTGCAGCACTGTATGTCATTTTGATGCGGTCAGACACGTCCAGACCCGCGGTCTTGCGCATATCTTGGATAAAGCGTAATGCGTCGTTGGCCAACCCTTCGGCAACCAATTCGGCATTGATTTCTGTATCCAACACAACCACCGCGGTGTTGTCCGGCAATGCCGCACCTGTGATACCATCGCGCACCGTCAGACGATTTTCAAATTCATCTGGGTTCAGGGCGTGTTCCGCCACAATCAGTTTGTCGCCCATAAATTCATATTTGCCCTGCTTTACCGCTGGAATTATTTCGCGCAATGCACCACCCAGACGCGCGCCAATCTTTGGCGTAATCAGGTAAATAAAACTGTCGGCAACATCACTGATATTTGGTGTGAAATCGACATGCTTTACATTCAGTTCATCGGCAATAATATCTGCATACGCGTGCAGGTCACCACCCGCAATCGTGATTTTGGCCAATGGCAAACGGTTACGCAGTTTGTATTGTTCACGCAACTGTTTCCCAACCGATACAACCGATTGCACATGACGCATATCAGACACGATTTTTTCGTCCATATCCATCGCCACAGGGAATGATTCCAAATGTACCGATTCTGCCCCCGTCAGGTTTTTATAGATATATTCACTGATAAACGGCGCGAACGGCGCAATGCACTTGCACAGCGTTACCAGCACGTAATGCAGTGTGTTAAACGCATCGGTATCTTCGTCCCAGAAACGTGCACGTGAACGACGAATGTACCAGTTATTCAATACGTCCAAGAATCGCACAAATTCTTTGATTGCGATGTCTGGTTTATATTCGTCCAATGCCGCGCCAACAACGCGAATCAGTTCGTTTAATTCGGCAACAATGTATTTGTCCAATACGTTGTCTGTGCTGTAATTGCCCGTTGCAACAACATTGCCGGCATTTGCATACAACGTAAAGAAATGATATGCATTCCACAGCGGTGTCAAAATTGTTTTGGTTGCATCACTGAATACCTTGCCCGCCATATCAATAGATACTGGTTCGGCCTTCATAAACCCAGACCCCAGTATGAACAAACGTACAGCGTCCGCGCCCGATTGTTCAATCTGTTCTTCGGGATTCACAAAATTACCAACGGATTTTGATAATTTCTTTTTGTGTTCATCAACAATCATACCGTTTGCCGAAACCGTGCGAAACGCAGGGCTATCAAACAATGCAGTTGCCATTACCATCAACGAATAAAACCAACCACGGGTTTGATCCTGCCCTTCGATAATATAATCGGCTGGGAAAGTTGCCGCAAACTTGTCGGCATTTTCAAACGGATAATGCAATGATGCAAATGGCATAGACCCCGATTCAACCCAACAATCTAAAACATCAGGAATACGTTTCCAGCCATCTTTTTCCAACGCGTCCAACGTTGGCCGATGCAGGTCGTTTATTTCCACACCGAAAAATTCTTCGATTTCTGCGATTGAACCAAATATCTTGTATTCGCCATCACGTGTCCAAATCGGCAGTGGTGTTCCCCAGAAACGATTACGGGAAATAGACCATGGGCGCGCCCCCTCAATCCACGTCAAGAAACGATCACCCGCCGATGTCCATTTGGTCTGGGTCTTGGTGATTTCAACCAAACGTTCGCGGATTTTTGGCACATCGATATACCAAGAATCAGTTGCGCGATAAATCAACTTTTCTTTGCTGCGTGGGCCATATGGGTATGAATGACGATGTTGTTCTTTCTTGACCAAATGACCATTTTCGCGCAGGTATGTCATAATTTTTGGGTTTGCTTCAAAAATATTTTCGCCCGCCCAATCACGAACATCAGGGGTATAGTTTCCATAGTCATCAACATTCAAAATTACTGGGAATTTTGCGTCGATATTTTTCGCCGCCCAAAAGTCGTCTTCGCCATATGCGGGCGCAATATGTACAATACCTGTACCATCGCCATCAGAAACATAGTCCGCGGGAATTACCTGATACAACAAATCAGATGTGCCTGCATAGTAATCAAACAACGGTGTGTATTTTAAGCCGACTAAATCGCGACCGAACAATTCACCAACCTGTGTCGCGTTTGCAAATTGCTTTTCATATGCCGACAGGCGCGATTCAGCAATAACATAAATTGCCCCATCAGCGTCCTGCATGCGCAGGTATTTCATATCAGGATTCACCGCCAATGCGCTGTTTGCAGGCAACGTCCACGGCGTTGTTGTCCACGCCAATGCGCGGTCACCATTTTCCAGTTCAAACCACACAGTAATTGCGTCATCGGTTACGTCTTGGTATTCGCTGGACGCCTCTGAATTAGACAGAACCGTACCCAATTTCCAATCAAATGGATTTACACGATAATCTTTGTATAACAGACCTTTGTTATGTAATTCTTTGATTGCCCAAATAACAGATTCCATATAATTTTTGTCCATGGTGCGATAACCATAGTCGTTACCACCATCAACCCAACGACCAATACGTTCAATAAATTTCAGCCATTCGTTGGAATATGTCATAACGTCGCTGCGGCACATATCACAGAATGCCGCAATACCATCAGTTGCAACAATATCTTTTGCTTGGCGTTTTTGCTTTTTTTCAACCGATGATTCCGCCGGCAACCCGTGGCAATCCCAACCCAGTTCGCGCACAACGTGACGACCGCGCATTGTCTGGTAACGCGAAATCATATCTTTGACCGCCGATACGCCCAAATGCCCCCAGTGTGGCAACCCATTTGCAAACGGTGGCCCGTCATAGAATGAAAACGGATGTCCCAGTTTTGTCTGATTCAGCGATTTGTGGAATGTATCGTCGCTGCGCCAAAATTCCAGAACTTGGTGTTCCAGCGCGGTAAAATCGGCACGTGGATCGGTCTTTGGGTATGCCATGTTTTGTGTCCTCTTTTGTCTTGTTTATGCCTTTATTAAAAAAAACAGGCGCATATGCGCCCCAGCCACCGCCAAAGGCGCAGTGCCGGTTTATTTAATAATAATTATTGCTGTCTGTTTCATTACGGACAAATTTATACAATGAATTTGCCAGAAAATCAACATATTTGTGTATGCCACATATTGTGATATAATTGTACCTATATGAATCAAAGGATTTATCAATGGAAAATAAATTTTCAGACGCAGAACAGCGTCTGTTGATAAAACACCTGCAACGTTCCGGTGCGCGGGTATTAAAGGACTTGGTGAACAAATATACGGGCAATTTGACGTTTATAGAGGCCAACCCCCAATACGGTTGGGAATTGATGGGTATTGTAACACCACAAAACGTTATTATGTTAAATGGCGCAACTGGCGATATCTATGTCGAAGAAAATACGGAAAAATGGCGTTTTAACCGCAACGAGAATAAACAGTGGTATCGTGTTGGGTACACCCGTCCTTTGGACATTGTAACGACCATTCCATATGACGATATCGTCTATATCATGAATTGGGCGCAAAAAAAGCAACAGAATTATAACACCCGCATGGCCAAAGCGGCGGGCGGGCCACGTGGCGCAAAGAAATTGCCCCAGCACACACGATAAAATAAAAGCCGCGATAAAAATCGCGGTTTTTAATTCTGGTGCCGGTGATAGGACTTGAACCTACGACCCCCTCATTACGAATGAGATGCTCTACCAGCTGAGCTACACCGGCACGGCGTGCATAATCATAGTATATGTAAAAACTAATTTCCACATTTTATTTTCATTGTTTTATGTAAAATACCAATATAATACTTGACAAAATATATATTTGTGTCTATGTTTGTCAGTGTAAGAAAAACAAAGGGGAATATAGGTATGTTCAAAAAACTGAATGTGTTCAAAATATTCAAGAAAGCGACAGATAACGTATCAAGCAAAAATGTGCAAGCACCAAATAAAAATTTGTCGGTGGATTGCAAACGTGCGCTGGATTTGATTTATAACAAATTCACACCGGTGTACGCCATTGACAATGGCGACAGCATAGCAGTCAAAGATTTTATCAGGGGAATAATCAGAATCTATTTTGATGATGCGCGCGTTGGACACAGCAACGAACACGAAATCTTTTTGCCACGCAGTGAACAGGCATTGATTATGCGTGCGGTGCATCAACATGATACCCCAGAACAGCCCATTGTAAAAAAAGAACCGTACAGAAGTTACTTTTCAAAACAATATGTTTCGTTTTTGTATGGCGATGGTTTTTATGACCAGCAAGATGCACTGAAATATCTTAAATATGCGTTGGCGGACGAACGCGTGTTTATCAATACAAATATCGATGACAACTTGGTTGGTGTTGGCGCATTATATTGGAGTAAAACAGGCAAGATTATAAATGAAGACGCCAGAGTTATTGCAGAATTTTCTGCACTTGATACAAATAAAATCAACAGATTGATTCAAAATCGTGTACAGAGCCAGCGATAATATTACGCAAATATAAATAAAAAAACACCGGCATTTACCGGTGTTTTTTTAACATTTTATCTTGCGCATTACAACCATTATGCCCGCCGGTGTCATTCCGGAAATTCGCGACAGTGCGGCAATATTTTCCGGACGTGCCGCGGTCAATTTTTCAACCAATTCATTGGTCAGCCCCGGCATATTTGTGTAATCGATATCGCGTGGAATCTTTAATTCCATATCACGACGCACAGACGCAATTTCGCGCGCATTGCGTGCAATGTATCCAGCATAGAATTTATCGTTTTCGGCAATCTCGGTCGCATGCAACGCCATTTTTTCGTCGCGCTGTGCGGGCGTAATCAGGCCGCAACCCACCGCCATATCGCCCAATCGCGCAATCGCATTGTCCGCGCGCAGGTTCAATCGATATTCCGCGCGTGACGAAAACATACGGTATGGTTCGTCCACACCCAATGTCGTAATATCATCAATCAACACACCAATCATTGCGTTTGTGCGATTCAAATCCAACCGCGGCGCGTCCAGTGCAAATGCCGCGGCGTTTGCGCCGGCAACGATACCTTGGGCGGCGGCCTCTTCATAGCCCGATGTGCCGTTGATTTGTCCGGCAAAGAATACACCCGATGTGTCGCGTGATTCTAAATTACTGTTCAGTGCGCGCGCATCAATCGCGTCATATTCAATCGCATAACCATAACGCGCCACGCGCGCGTTTTCCAGCCCCGGAATCGTGCGAATCCACATGTCTTGGACGGCGGCACCAAAACTGGTCGAAATGCCGTTCGGGTAAATTAAATCGCTGTCCAGCCCCTCGGGCTCTAAAAATACATGGTGCGACGTGTGATCTGGGAAACGCATAACCTTGTCTTCTAAACTGGGACAATAACGCGGGCCCGTCCCACGAATATCACCGTTGTACATTGGGGCATCGGCGATATTGTCGCGAATAATTTGGTGCGTTTTTTCGGTTGTATGCGTGATATAGCATACCGCAGAATAATTATTGTCCGCATTTGGCGCGGAAAACCAATCGTGTGGCGTGTCACCCGCCTGTAATTCACACACGGAAAAATCAATACTGTCGCGATAAATACGTGCCGGTGTTCCCGTTTTCAGGCGTAATAATTTGAAACCATTTTCGCGCAACACGCCCGAAATAACCGTATCATTTTCTTGGTATGTGCCATCATCTTGCAGACGGCCCGACGCAATCTTTTCCGTGCCGCGCGTAACCAGACCCCCTAAAAACGTTCCCGTGGTCAACACGATTGCATGCGCCGAATATGCACCATTTACAACCTTGTTCGGCAAATCCAGTGATGTAACCTTTTCATATTTGATGGCAAGCGTCGGCAATTCGTCCAGAATTTTTACAACCGCGTTGTGATACAGTTTGCGGTCAATCTGGGCACGCAATGCGCGCGTTGCCGCACCGTGCGATGCGTTCAGGGTTCTGAAATGAATCCCCGCCGCGTCCGCCGCACGTGGCATAACACCGCCCATTGCGTCGATTTCCGCAACCATTTGCGATTTGCCTGGGCCACCAATACTGGGGTTGCACGACATTGCACCCAAATCAGTTTCACGCTGTGTCATCAGCAATGTGCGCGCCCCACGGCGTGCCGCGGCTGCGGCCGCTTCGACACCGGCATGTCCCCCACCAATAACGATTACATCAAATTCTGTCATTGATCAAAAACGTCCCATACCGCCATTGATATTTAATGTCTGGCCATTGATATATGATGCCTCGGTGGACGCCAAGAACACACATGCGTTTGCAATGTCGTCTGGTGTGCCAAAACGACCGGCCGGAATTTGTGCCAGATAAGTTTTCTTTAATTCATCTGGTAATACATCTGTCATTGGTGTCTGAATAAACCCAGGGGCGATGCAGTTTGCGGTGATGCCGCGCGATGCAACCTCGGCCGCGATGGATTTTGTCATTGCAATCATACCACCCTTGGACGCGGCATAGTTCGCCTGACCTGGGCCACCAATAACACCGATAATAGATGCCATATTTATAATACGACCAAAACGATTTTTCATCATTGGCATAATCGCCGCACGGCACATTTTGAAGCATGCGCGCAGGTTTGTGTTGATAACATCATCAAATTGTTCGTCGGACATACGCATCAACAATGTATCTTTGGTGATACCGGCATTGTTGACCAAGATGTCGATTTTACCCGCGGCCTCTATCGTGTTCATAACCAATTCAACCGCACCGCCGTCCGCCGACAGGTCACATGGCAATTTAATAAACCCATCGCCACCAAATTCAGATTCCAGTTTTGCGATATTGCGCCCCGATACAACAACGGTTGCGCCAGCCGCGCGCATTTTATGTGCGATTGCACCACCGATACCACCTGTTGCACCCGTAATCAGCGCAACGCGTCCTGTTAAATCAAACATCTTTATATCTCCAATTTCTTTGCGTTTATTTCTGGACATATTCTGCCCGCCAATCCTGTCAAGACATTGCCCGGCCCGATTTCAATTTGTTCCGTGATGCCTAAATTATGCATTTCCATCACGCTTTCGCGCCAACGAACGCCGTGGGTCATTTGGTACACCAATTCGTCCTTGATTTCATTTACGTCCATCATTGGTGCGGCCGTCTTGTTTGCGATAAATGTTGCGCTGGGTTGCGCAATTTCAATGTGCGCCAATGCGTCCCGCATTTCGTCCGCCGCGGGCCCTTGCATACGGCAATGAACCGGCACAGATAACGCCAGTGGCATTGCGCGACGTGCGCCCGCATCTTTGGCGCGGGCCAAAACATCTTCGACAGCATTGCGTGCGCCCGATACAACAACCTGATTTGGACAGTTGTCATTTGCAACATCGCATTCTGTGCCATGACACAAATCACGAACAACATCAATGTCCAGCCCCAGAATCACAGCAGTCAATCCAGTGCCCGCCGGTGCCGCCCGTTGCATCGCGTCGCCGCGCAGTCGCAACAACCGCGCCGTATCACGTAACGATAACGCACCCGCCGCGCACAGTGCCGTGTATTCACCCAAACTGTGGCCGGCAACATATTCTGGTAATTTTTCGCGCGCCGCACGCAGCATTGCAATCGACGTTGCCATAATCGCCGGCTGAACATTTGCGGTCAATGTCAATTCGTCCATTGGGCCGTTAAAAATAATATCAGATAATTTTTGATTTAACGCATCGTCAACCTCGTCAAAGACGGCGCGGGCGGCGGCGTTATTTTCATACAGTTCGCGTCCCATGCCAACGGCCTGTGCGCCCTGACCTGGGAAAACAAAAATAGCAGACATATTCATTACCCTTGTTGTAATTACAATGGGAATTATACTTTGCGAATACTAAATTCGCAACCGCAATAATTTTGGCGGTAAAAATCAGACGCGCGCCCAATTTGTTGACGTAATTTTTCGTCCCATTTGATTGGAATATAGCATGCACCCAATGCGCCCTGCCCCGCGGCATCAACCTGTGACTGGTCTTTGTGGCGTGATACGCCGAACACGGACGCCACCGCGGTGTAACCGTGCGCGCGGGCAAACGCGGCCGCATACTGAAACCGAAATTCAAAACATTTGCCGCATCGCGCGCCACGTTCGGGCTCGTTTTCCAAACCCGCAATGTGCGCGCGCCATGCCGCATGGTCGTAATTTCCGACGGCATACTTTACACCCAGTTTTTCACAATACTTGATTTGTTCATTCAGGCGTTTTGTATATTCTGATTCTGGAAAAATATTAGGGTTGAAAAACAGCACGATAAAATCGTCCACACCCGCAATTTCCCCGTTTGCCAACTGCTGAATTGCGCCGGCACTGCACGGCGCACAGCATGACATTAAAACCAGTTTTTCGTGTTCCATCTTACTTTACATACGCATCGCCGATTTTGGCGTCTGCGCCCAGTTCAACAATTTCGTCGCCATTGTCATTTATGCCCAGTTCCGCGCCACTGCACATCATACCAAATGATTCTGTGCCGGCAACGGTGCGCTGGGAAATTGGCTTTTTCATATTTGGCAATGTTGCGCCCACGGGTGCCAAGACCCCAATCATACCCGCACGTACATTTGGCGCACCACACACGATTTGTAATTCGTGATGCGTGCCATCGTCCACGGTCAATATATGCAGGTTTTCACGTGTTGGGTGGTCGCGCACCGCAACAATTTTCGCCACAACCGGCACAATTTTGTTTTCGTTGCGTGGTGCATATTTTTCGGTCAGTTCTGTTACTGTTTCATCATCAATACGCGCAAACAGATTTTCAGGTACGACAAATTCTGCGCCATCGGCGATACGGGATTCAAACGCGTCTGGCCACGTCATATCATGTTTATCTGCAAATATACCCTGCATTTTTTCCGCGGCATTTGGTATAAATGGCGCAGATACGCGCGCATACAGGTCAATCAACTGGAAACATTGATTCAACACTGCGGCGGCCCCAGCCATGTCGCCATTTTTTACCAGTGTCCATGGTTCGCATCGTGTCATATATTCGTTGCCAATCGCATACAGACCACGCAACGCAACAACGGCCGCACGAAATTCGCATGCGTCAAGTGCCGTGGTCAATTCTGTAATTTTTTCGTTTATTTGATTTTTCAAATCTGCATCAACTGTGCCAGCCACCGGTACGTTTGTGCCAAAATTCTTGGCGGTCAATTTGCAAACGCGTGAAACAAAGTTCCCCAACATACCGTTCAAGTCCTTGTTCACAATGTCGGCAAAGCGCGTAAATGTGAAATCTGTATCGTCTGTTTCTGGGGCGGACGCAATCAGTGCATAACGCCACGCGTCGGCAGGGGCGATTTCAATCGCACTGTCCAGAAAGATGCCACGATGCTGGGACTTGGAAAACTTGCCACCCTCGAAATTCAGGAAATTCATGGACTTTAACATATCGACAGTTTTCCAATTATCGTTCATTGCCAACTGTTGTTCTGGGAAAAATACCGCATGGAATTTCACGTTATCTTTGCCCATAAATTGCGCATAGTGCGCATCTGGATTTTTCCACCAATCGGCCCAGTTTTCGCGTGCGGCCTGTGATATAGAAACATAACCCCATGGCGCATCAAACCAAACATAGAACACCTTGTTTTCATACCCTGGCTTGTTGACGGGAATCCCCCACGGCAGGTCGCGCGTAATTGATGTGTCGCGCAATTCGTCCGATGCCCAGCCATTTGCAATCGCACTGGCGGTCTTTGACCATTTTGGTGCATGCGATTTTAACCATTCGCGCCAGACGCCTTGGACGCGCGACGCCATAAAGAACAAATTCTTGGTCGGACGCATTTCAACGTCACACGCCCCAGAAATCGCACTGCGCGGATTTTTTAATTCGTCCACTTCGTATGTGGCGCCACATTTGTCGCACTGGTCGCCACGTGCGTTTTCATAGCCACACTTTGGACACGTTCCCAGCAACTGGCGATCGGCCAAAAACATATTATCGGTTGCCGAATATGGTTGCAGTGTTTCGCGTTCCTCAATCAATCCTTGGGCGTCCAAGCGCGCGAACAATTCGTGAATCAGTTTTTCTTGGCGTTCGGTATGCGTGCGCCCATACAGGTCAAACGACAGGTTGAAATCTCGCACCGCGCGCAAGTGTTTTTCATACCACTTGTTCGCATAATCTGTAATTGACATACCGGCCGCCGCCGCGCCAACAATAACCGGTGTGCCGTGTTCGTCCGCCCCACAAACGTACAATACATCGCGCCCGCGTGCGCGGCAAAAACGTGCATAAATGTCCGATGGCAGATAGCAGCCAATCAAGTGCCCCAGATGCAACTCACCATTTACGTATGGTAATGCAGATGTAATTAAATATTTATTGCTTTTGTTTGTCATAATTGTGCCCTGTTGTATTTTAATAAAAATGCGACGCCCAACGGGGCGTCGCACAGAATCCCGTCAGAAAATTTTATTCAAGATTAGTTCTGCATTCGCATTGTTTAATTTCCTAATAAATTTATTTATACGCTGTGTTCACACTGTGGTGAAAATTTGTGGTGGGTGGTATTGGACTCGAACCAACGACCTTTACGATGTCAACGTAACGCTCTAACCAACTGAGCTAACCACCCAATGCACCGCGCATTATAACAGAGTTTTTCCTGATTGCAACCATTTTATCGCGGCGCAGCCGCAGCACAGGCGGGCACACTTTCCAAAAAAAACACCGGCATTTGCCGGTGGTTCTTTATTCGTGGCGTAAACTGTCGATTGGGTTCAGTTTCGCGGCCTTTAACGCTGGCACAACACCAGACGCCAGTCCAACAATTACTGCAACCGACACAGACAATATTACCGGCCACATTGAAAACGGCACGTTATAACCTAGCCACAGGCGACCAACCCCTTGGGACAGGCCGACACCGATAATCAGTCCCGCCATTGAACCAATAAATGAAATCAGGATTGATTCAGACAAGAACTGAATAATAATCTGGCGTTCACGTGCACCGATGGCCTTGCGAATACCGATTTCGCGCGTGCGTTCCGCGACCGATACCAACATCATGTTCATAATGCCGATTGCGCCCACCAGCAACGATACCGCCGCAATCGCAATCAACAGCATTTTCATGTATCCAGTGACCGTGTTCATCGTTTCCATAACCTGTTTCATGTCCATAATTTGGAAATCGTCGGCATCGGCGTCTTTCAGTTTATGGCGACTACGTAACAGTGCTGAAATTTGTTCAATAGCCAAATTATTATCGGCATCAGAATATAATTTCAGTGTAATCATTTGAACAGCATTTGGGAAACGGCTGCCTGACAAACGTTTTTTCAGTGTGGTAATAGGAATAATTACTAAATCGTCTTGGCTACCCATGGCAGAATCGCCTTTGGCCTTGGTAACACCAATAACAACAAAAGGCGTATTCTGGACGCGAATTACCGTGCCGATTGGATTGTCTGGCAGACCTAATTCTTCGGCCGTTGTCGGGCCAATTACGGCGTATGTGGACGCATTCCTGACCGCGGTTGCGTCAAAGAATGCACCTTTGTCCATTTCTGTGTTTTGGACGGTTAGATAATCTGGGTATGAACCAACCATTGATGTTGACCAGTTTTTGTTACCGTACACCACCTGTGCCCCCGACATTTGAACGGGACTGACAGCGGCAACATATGGTAATTTGGCAATGTATTCGGCGTCATCGGTTGTCAGTGTTTGGCGATTACCACTGCGCACACCACCGGTTTGCGCCGCCCCAGCACGAATAACAACCGTGCCCGTCCCCAGTGATGAAAACTGGTCTGTAATTTGTTTCTGTACCGTTTCACCAACGGCCACCATAATCACCACCGCCATAACACCAATAACAATACCCAATACGGTCAGAAAAGAACGAATTTTGTTCCCGCTGATTGACAGCCAAGATTCTTTGAAAATATCGTTAAATGTCATTTTTGCCCCCACAATTACAATTTGTCATCCGTCTTGGGCATTTTGCCATCATAATTGATATGTCCGTCACGAATGTGTATCAGGCGACTTGCATATTTTGCAATATCAAATTCATGCGTAATCATAACGATGGTGATTCCCAATTCGCGATTTAATTTTGTAAAGAACTTCAAAATCTCGTTCCCCATTTTACTGTCCAGTGCGCCGGTTGGTTCGTCCGCCAGAATCAGTTTCGGGTCGCCAGCCAATGCGCGCGCAATCGCGACACGTTGTTTCATACCGCCCGACAATTGTGTTGGTAAATAAGATTCGAATTTTTCCAATCCCACACGTGCCAACATTTCGCGTGCACGCCGCACACGTTCCGCCATGGGCAGCCCACGATACATCAGTGGCAACATCACATTGTCCAGTACGCTGCGTTTAGACAATAAATTAAATTGCTGGAACACAAAACCAATGTATTCGTTTCTGATTTTTGCCAATTCATCAGGCGTCATATTTGTAATGTCGCGCCCATACAGTTCATATGTACCAGACGTAGGCGTATCCAACGCACCTATAATATTCATACATGTTGATTTACCAGACCCCGATGGCCCCATAATTGCGACAAATTCACCGACATGCACATCAAAATTTATATCAAACAAAACCTGTTGTTCGCCGCCCAATTCCACAGGAAAACTTTTACAAATATCCTGCATAGAAATAACAATTTCGGACGACTTTTGTGTTTTTTTCATAACATTTCCCCTCGGGCGAATATTATACACTGAATTTTTGAATTGGCACAGAAAAAACGCACGCAAACGCGTGCGTTTTTTATCCTTACATTGGTCTGCCGCCGCCAGGGCCACCCATTCTGTTGGTGGTATTTGCGGTCTTTTGTCCTGTGCGACCAATAACCACACGGTCACCGTCACGCAATTCGTCAGATATAATTTCTGTTTCGGTTGCTGTGACCAGACCTTTGGTATACGGAATTAAAATAACCTTGCCGTCACGCTGAATTGCCAAGTGGTCATTTGGTGTCGCATCGCCTGCATTGTCAACAATGCCATCAAATTTACGCAACACTAATGCGGCATTTTGAACCTTGAACACATCGTGCTTTTCAGTTACGACGATTGTCACGAATGCGGTCATTCCTGGCATCAGACGCAGGTCAGAATTATCAACATCAATCACAACGGTATAAACAACAACGTTTGATGTGGTGGTTGGCGATAAACGAATCTGGCGCACTGTTCCATCAAATGTCTGATTTGGATATGCATCAACCGTAAATGTGACGGCCTGCCCTTCTTTGATAACACCTATGTCTGCCTCTGATACAGATGTTTCAATTTGCATCTGGGACAGGTCTTCGGCAATTTTGAACAAATTTGGTGTTTGGAACGATGCCGCAACAGTTTGGCCAACATCAACCTCGCGCGCGATGACTGTGCCATCAACCGGCGATGTAATCGTTGCATACCCCAGATTTGTCACCGCACGGTCATATTGCGATTGCATACGTTTAACCGATTGTTCGGCCTGTTCATATGTGGTCTGGGATTGTTCCATTTCTGCGCGGGAAATAAATCCTTCGTTGTACAGTGTCTTGTTGCGCTGATATTCGCTCTTTGCATAATTGCGCTGGGACTGGGCACTGACCAATGATGCCTTGGCTTCGTCCACAGATGCCTGTAATACAGACGGTTCAATTTCCAACAGGACGTCACCTTTCTTCACCTTGGAATTAAAATCAACGTACAGTTTTTCAATTGTGCCCGATACCTGTGAACCAACACTGACGGTGTTCAGCGGTTGAATTTCGCCGGTTGCGGTTACAACCTGACGCATCTCGCCACGTGTGATTTCCATGGTGGCCAATGGTTCAACCTTTTGCGTGCCACCACCGAACAATGCGAAAATTCCCCACACAATGGCGGCCAATATCATAATCCACCATTTTTTACGCCAAACCCATTTGCCAGCACGACGAATAAACGTCAGCCGTGGTTTTGTGACAACAGCATTATTCTTGCGCTGTGTTTTCTTCATTTTTTCCCTCCAATCCTACTTTAATTTCACCAATCGCCAATGCGACCGCCGCGCGTTTTGTAAACAGGTCATATTTTGCGGCATTGTTTTGTTTTTGTGCATCAACCAGTTCTGACTGGGCCGTTTGCCAATCCAACATGGTTGCGCGTCCAACCTTGTACATACCGGCGGTGACGCGTTCGCTTTCCGTTGCGGACTTTAACAGCGTTTCTGTCTGGGTCAACACGGTCTGGGCGGTCTTGTAATTCTGGTACACGGTAAATATGTCCAACGTCGCATTATCAGCGGTGGCACGTTCCTGTTCCAATGCCGCGTCATAGTTCGCCTGTGCCTGACGTACACCGTACATATTTGCAAACCCCGCAAATATTGGCATAGACGCGCGGATACCAATGCTGCCACTGATTTTATCAGAACCACTGTTGAAACTTTCCGACGGGGTGTCATTCCATGCAACCGATCCCGATGCAGAAATGCTGGGCAGATTTTTCAAAAACGACGCATTGCGACGATGCCACGCGGCGTCTTTGTTTGCCGCGGCTTTTAATAAATCAGGCCGTGATTTTTGTGCCATTTCTATCAATTCTTCGACACTCTGGATTTCAGATGCGCGACCAAATTCAGATGGCATATCGGCAATTTCGATGTCCTGTGTGGCTGGGAAAGACAATTTTGCCAGCAATGCACCCTTGGCAATTTCGCGATTGTTTTTCGCGCGTTCCAAATCCAAATTACGGCTGGCCAATGTGGTGTCGGCTTTCAGTACGTCGGCCTTGGCGACCGAACCGGCCTTGAATTTCTTGGCGGCGGTATCACGTGCGGTTTGTGCCACGGTGCGTAAACTGTCGGCACTCTTGACGTCGGCGTCGGCATTCAACAAATTATAGTACGCGCCAATAATACCATAGATATAATTCTGGACATTTTCGTCATAGTCAAAACCCGCGGCGCGCCACGATGCCGTCAACTGGTTTACGTCCGCCAAACGTTTTCCAAAATCAAACAGTAAATATGATGCGGACAGCGATGCCCCATATGACCAATCGCCCCATTCTTTGTTACGATATGGCAATGATGCCGATGCAGATGCCGACACATTTGGCAGATAATTCGCATAACCAGCGTTTTTTGCAAAACGTGCGGACTGTAACGCATAGTAAGACGCCGTTGTTGTTGGATTGCGACACAGGCCCAAATCCACCACCTGGGGCAGGTTCAGACGCCCCGCCGGCACGGTTGTCCGCGTGGCGCAATTATCATCTGCGCCATATGCCAGCGTCGGCAGCAGGCATAAAAACAGTGCTATTTTCCTCATGTACTCTCTCTTTCCCCTAATAAACATACGTATAATATAATTTTTCTGTTGAATTACAATTTTTTTTTGCTTAGTATGTCTTCACACGATTGGCCTGGTGGCAGAGTGGTTATGCAGAGGACTGCAAATCCTTGTATGCCGGTTCGATTCCGACCCAGGCCTCCAAAATTAAATTCCCGCTTGTCGGGAATTTTATTTTGGACATTGGTGCTATCGAACCGGCGCGGTTCGCATTTTTTTATGTTTGAACTTTTACCTATAATGCCGTACAATCGCCGCATGATTGAAACGATAACATTGACTGATTTCAGAAACCATAAAACCGCGCGCATAACAACGTGCGGGCATCGCAATGTTATCATTACCGGCCCAAATGGCGCGGGCAAAACCGCGGTACTGGAGGCCGTGTCAATGCTGTCCGGTGATCGTGGTATGCGTGGCGCGCCATGGGGCGAAATTGCGCGCTTTGGGGGATCTGGCGGTTTTTCAGTATTTGCGGTATTATCAGATGATACCGAAATATCGGTCTATTTTAACGCGGGCGACACAAATCGTCGCGCACGCGTTGATGGTGATGCGGCAACACTGTCAGAATTGGCGGCGCACTTGCGTATGGTGTGGTTGACCCCCCGCGAAGACAGGTTATTTGTCGACAGTGCCGCTGATCGTCGCGCATTCTTTGACCGACTGGTGGCCAGTTTTGATTCCGCACACAGTGGCCGCGTCCAGCGATTGGGAAAATTATTATCAGAACGCGCATTTGCACTGAAAAGTGGTCGCGATGCACATTGGTTGGACGCCATTGATGCCCAGATTGCGGCAACATCGGTTGCCATTGCCGATGCGCGTATAAAGTACGCCGGCGAATTGAATTATTTCCTGACCGGTGCGGCGGTGTCTGTTGCTGGTATTGTTGAAAAAATGTTGCTGTCGGGCGCGCCCGCGGCGGCCGCGGAACGCGAATACATGGAATATCTGGGTAATAATCGCGAATTGGTTGGCGATAAAATGGTGCTGGACGGGGCGCACAAATCGGATTTTGGCGTGTTTAATACTGCGCTGGGTTTGCCGGCGAATTTGACCAGCACGGGCCAGCAAAAGACCGCACTGTTAAATATTATTTTGGCGCACGCGAAATTGATTCACACAAAAACAGGTGCACGTCCATTGATTTTGTTGGACGAGGCCGCTGCCCATCTGGACGCCGTGGCGCGTGCGAATTTGTTTGCCGAACTGGGGCGTGCCGATGCACAGGTTTGGGCAACGGGTCTGGATATGAATGTTTTTTCCGATGTGCCGGACGCCGCATTTGTTGCTTGCGCTGATGGCGAAATAAATAATATACTGGCGGCGGAGAATTAAAAGACATGGCAAAAATTGATTATCAAACATTGTTGGATAACGCACTGAAATCCGTGGTCAAAGACGCACTGATTCATGCACAGGTCAACGGTCTGGGCGATGGAACACATTTCTTTATCACGTTCAAAACGCGCGCGGCGGGCGTTGTGTTGCCGGATTTCCTGCGTATACGATATCCAGACATTATGACGATTGTATTACAGTACTCGTATAATAACCTGCACGTGTCTGACAAAGAATTTGGTGTGCAACTGACGTTTGATGGGCGGCCTTTCTTCATTCGCGTGCCATTTTCCGCGTTGGTGGAGTTCAAAGATCCGTCGGTTGATTTTATTTTAACATTTCACCCAAAGGGTGGCATTGCCGCCGCGGACAATGATATGGAATTACCATTGGACGAACGCCCCGACACTGTTCCAGACCCCGGTCGCGTTGTGTCATTGGACGATTTCAGAAAGAATCGTAAATAAAATGCCCCATGTGGGGCATTTTTATTTAGAGAGCAAAGAGTAATGAATGTGTCCGCCGTCGGCGGACAGGTTTAATTTACTGGATTGCTTCACTACGTTCGCAATGACAAAAGAGCTAGAATCTCTGTCATTGCGAGCGAGCGCAAGCGACGCGTGGCAATCCAGTTTAGTTTATGTTGCGCGCAGCGCACAAAATTTGCTCTCTGCGCTTTGCTCTCTGTCGGAGTGTCAGCGGCGACGAATGAACTTTGAACTTTAATAAAAACGGGGCATTGCCCCGTTTTTATTCTTGTTTTTCTTTCTGTTCTTTTTCACTGTTCAGGTAATTTTCCAACCAGTGGTTATCGAACTTTAATGTTTGAACATCGCGGTTCTTTAACAGTTTCTGTTGCAATGGGATTGTTGTTTTTACCCCTTCGATAACAAATTCGTCCAACGCGCGGGTCGCACGCATAATGCACGCCGTACGCGATTGCGCATGAACAATCAATTTTGCAATCATCGAATCATAGGTTGGTGGAATCGTGTAACCGGTATAGACCGCACTGTCCACGCGCACGCCCAGACCACCCGATGGCGCATACAATGTGATTTTCCCAGGGTTTGGAATAAACGTTTCGGGATCTTCGGCATTGATACGAAATTCAATCGCGTGACCGTGTGGGACAATACTGGATTGTGCATAGCCCAACTTTTCACCGGCGGCAACGCGAATCTGTTCGCGCACCAAATCGATACCATATACCATTTCGGTCACAGGGTGTTCAACCTGCAATCTGGTATTCATTTCCAAGAAATAGAATTTGCCATCTTGGAACATAAATTCGAATGTGCCCGCGTTGGTATAACCCATCTTCTTGGCTGCGGTCTTGCAGACCTCTATCATATCGTCACGCTGTTTCTGGGTCAGGGCCGCCGCAGGGCATTCTTCCATCACCTTTTGATTTTTGCGTTGCAACGAACAATCACGTTCGCCAAAAATCACAACGTTACCATGCGTGTCGCCCAATACCTGAAATTCAATATGACGTGGGTGCAACAACAACTTTTCCATATACAGCGTGTCGTCACCGAAACCACTGCGGGCCTCGTTCTTGGTAATCTGGAATGCGGCCGCCATTTCGTCGGCACTGTGCACCGCGCGCATACCACGACCACCGCCACCCGCCGATGCCTTTAACATAACGGGGTAACCGATCTTTTCAGCCCATTTTAATGCATCTTCGACCGTGTCAACCGCGCCATCAGACCCCGGTACAACCGGCAGACCACATTCAATCGCGGTATGTTTGGCATTTACCTTGTCACCCATTTTGGTAATCATTTCAGGCGATGGGCCAATCCAAATCATTCCGTGCTGAATAACCTTTTGTGCGAAATCCGCGCGTTCAGACAAGAAACCATACCCTGGGTGAATTGCATCAGAATTGGTCAATAATGCCGCCGTCAAAATTGCGGATTCATTCAAATAAGAATCCTTGGACGGCCCTGGCCCAATACATACAGATTCGTCTGCCAGTTGTACATGCATTGCGTTTTTATCAACCGTTGAATATACCGCAACGGTGCGAATGCCCATATCGCGACATGCACGAATAATACGCAGTGCGATTTCACCGCGATTGGCAATCAATACTTTTTTTATTTGTGACATGATTATTCAATAACAATTATTGGTTGATCAAATTCAACGGCCGCGCCGTCAGTCACCAAGATTTCTTTGACCGTGCCATCACGATCGGACTTGATTGGGTTAAATGTTTTCATCGCCTCTATCAATGCGACGGTATCGCCGGCCTTGATTTGTGCGCCAACGGTTGTGAATGGCTTTGCACCTGGTTCTGGGGCCAAGTACGCAACACCAACCATCGGGGATTTCAGTGCATAGCCCGACGCCGCGGCCGCGGTTGCGGCGGCCTTGGTTTCGCCCGATACCGGCAAACTGGGCATCGCGACCGCAGTGGCCTGTTGTTTTGATAAATGAATATGTTTGCGATAAACGCCAAACAAGAACTGACGTTCCAAATCCAATTCTGTGATACCCATTTCGTCCATTATTTTAGACATGGATTCAACAGTTGCACGAAAAGACATCTTTATAAACCTTTGTTTTTTATTCGCATATTTGTCCAAATTCTAGCACATTCATACCGCTTGTCAAGGGACAGGGTCATACCCATACCCACCAAACGGGTTGCAACGCAATATTCGTCGCAATGCCATCAGACCCCCACGCAACGCACCATATTTGGCAATCGCGGTGGCGGCATATTGGCTGCACGTTGGGGTGAAACGACACGCGGCGCGCCCACCAATGACGGGTGAAATCGCGCGCTGGTATGCCCGCACCAATCCCAATGCCACACGTTGCAGTGGCGAATAATTATTTTGCTGATTTTTTACCTTGCTTGCCATATTCATGCGCCAGATAGTTCAACGCACGCGTCATTGCCGCGCGGCCATCGTCACGCGCCGCACCCAGAATTGCCCGACGTGCAATGAATACATAGTCCATTGTGTCCAGCATCTTGTCATCGGTGGCACGAATCCAATCCCGCAATTTCCGTTTTGCCAAATTACGCTGGACAGCAAATTTGAATGTTCGTTTGGTCACCACCAGACCAAAACGTGGGTCATTTATATCTTTGGCTGGTTTGGCGCGAATAATAAAAAATGCACTGCGCGCCGTTGGGTCATCGTCCGCCATCAGAAAGTCATTATGATTTTTTATCGTGTTTCTCATGCCGGCTATAATAGCAGAATCTGGTAATAATCAAATAAAAAAGCATATTTTTTAATTTGGCGACCTTGATTTTTGTCATTACAGGTTTTATAGTGCAAAAAAATAGTTCATACCCAAGGATTTTGAAAAATGTATAACTGGTTGATGAAATTCTTTTCCGCAGATATGGCGATTGATTTGGGCACGGCAAACACCCTGATTTATGTCAAGGGACGCGGAATTGTTCTGAATGAACCATCGGTTGTTGCGGTGGCTGAAAACCGCCTGTTGGGGCGCAAAGAAATTCTGGCCGTCGGGGCCGAGGCAAAGCAGATGTTGGGTCGTACCCCTGGGACAATTACCGCCGTACGTCCACTGCGCGATGGTGTTATCGCAGATTTTGAGGTTGCCGAAGAAATGATTAAATACTTCATTCGCAAGGTTCACCGTAAAAACCCGCTGGCCGCGCCACTGATTATTATTTGCGTGCCATCATGTGCAACACAGGTGGAACGTCGTGCTATACAAGAGGCCGCCGATGCCGCCGGTGCGCGCAAGGTTTACATTGTCGAAGAATCAACCGCGGCCGCGATTGGTGCGGGCCTGCCGGTGGAAAAGCCAGTTGGTTCTATGGTTCTGGATATTGGTGGTGGCACGACAGAGGTTGCAATTATGTCTCTGGGCGGAATCGTGTATTCGCATGCCGTACGTACCGCCGGTGACCAGATGGATTTGGACATCATCGAATTTGTGCGCAAAAATAAAAACCTGTTGATTGGTGAAAATGCCGCCGAAGAAATCAAGAAACGTATCGGCACCGCCATTATGCCCAAGGACAAGGCAAACGAACTGACCATGAAAATCAAGGGACGTGATTTGTTGTCGGGGACACCACGCGAAACGGTTATCACCGAATCCCAAATTGCGGCCGCATTGGCCCAGACCGTTACCAAGATTGTTGATACTGTGCGTCAGGCATTGGAATTGACGCCACCTGAATTGTCCGCTGATATTGCCGATTTGGGTATCGCAATGACTGGTGGGGGTTCGCTGTTGCGTGGGCTGGACGCGGCGATACGTGCTGCGACGGGTCTGCCGGCGTTCTTGGTCGATAACCCATTGGCGTGCGTTGCATGCGGTTCGGGCAAAATGCTGTCCAGTTTGGACAAGAACAAGCACATCTTGCAAACAATGTATTAAAAAAAACGCCGGCATTTGCCGGTGTTTTTTATAGAGAGCAAAGAGTAGAGCGCAGAGAGCAATGGATTGCTTCACTCCGTTCGCAATGACACCGCAGGTGCTGTGAAACAAAACCGAGCGGTACGCGAATGTTGCGGCAAGGACGAAGTCCGCAGGCGACACATTTTTAAGTTTTGTATTCTAAAACTATATCACTGAATCACTTTGTCACTTTATCACTAATAAAAATGCCCCATCGGGGCATTTTTATTTCTTGGTTGCTGGTGCAATGATAATTGATTTGGTTCTCTCGTCTGGCTTGGATTTAGATTCCAGTGTGCCATTTTCACCAACCAATTCCATAATATGCGCAAACAATTCTGGTACGGCGTCCTTGCCACGTGCCAAAACCTTTTTTGAACCACGGGTCATAACGGCAACTTTGACCTTGTTGCCCTGCCCCAGAAATTCAAAGACCTTTTTCATTTTGATATTCAGGTCGTTTTCTTCGATAAAAGGTTTTACCCAAACCTCTTTCATTTCGATTGTTTTCTGGTTCTTTTTCGCCTCGGACGCGCGCTTTTTCTGTTCATACTTGAATTTGCCATAGTCCATAATTTTGACAATAGGCACAGCACCATTGGCGTTGATTTCGACCAAATCCAATCCATCGTCCATTGCCATCTGTAATGCTGCCGATGTCTGCATAACGCCCAGATTCTGGCCGTTGCTGCTGATTACTTGCACGGTCTTGGCAAAGATACGATTGTTCATACGTGGGCCCATATCCCGACGGTTATCACGGTTAAATGCAGGTTTAATTGTAAACTCCTTTTTATGTTTATGCGGAAATTATTTACTATTTATCGGCACTTTTCAACAAATTTTGAATTTGTTGCAGTGCGTTCCATGCGTCACGCTTTGCCGTTGGCTTTAATAACAGGTAATTTGGGTGGAAAATCGGCATGCATTTTACGCCGATTTTAGTGTCCGCCACCACACCGTGTGCACGTGCCAAATTTACGTCTGCGATTTCTGTTGCAGGCAATGTCCCCAGTGTCAGAATCAGCCGTGGTGACAAAAATTCCAACGCGCGGTCAACAAATGGTCGCGCCAAATCCAGTTCGTTGCGCGATGGCGTGCGGCCCCCTGGGGTGCGCCAGAATACCATTGGCAAGATTGATACGCATTCGCGTGACATTCCAATCGCCGCCAACATTTTGTCCAGCAATTCGCCCGCCGCACCCGTCAATATTTCGCCGCGCGCATCATCATTTGCGCTGGGGATATCAGTAATAATAACCAAACCATTTGGATTTGGCGCAATATGCGGCAATACGACGTTTGTCGCCGCGCTGCGCAACGGGTGACCAAATTCGGCAATCATACGTGCCAGTGCCGCAATATCAGTCGGTCGCGCCGCCATGGCACGGGCGGTTTGAATGGTAACACCAACCTCTGGCGCGATGGGGGGAACAATGGCGGTTGCCGCGCGCAGTGGTGCGGGACTGTCCGGTACAACATCGGGCACAACGGCATCAGTCACCACAGGGGCGGGGCGCGATGCGCGATTTGCCGCCGCGACAGCCGCACTCTGTGCCATGGCGAACGGTACATCGGACAATTCCCACCGCACGCCCGACAAAACTAAATCCTGCAACTGATTACACTGCATTTTTTGTTTTCCCTTGATTTTTCAAACATTTCATTATAAGATAGAACACGAGCAACAGAAACTCAAGGGAGTATTTTCATGAAAATTAAAAACTTTGCTATGTTGGCTGGTGTTGCTGGCTTGTTGGCCGCTTGCGGCGGTTCCAGCATTGTTGAACCTGCTGACTTGAACGATCAACGCGTATTCTTTGCGTTCAATTCTTCGGACATTTCCGACGAAGCACGCGACAACCTGTTGGGCCAGTCGCTGTACATGAAGAACCACGCAGATACAAAGATCCAGATTGCTGGTAACTGCGACGAACGCGGTTCTACAGAATACAACTTGGCATTGGGTGCACGTCGTGCAAACGCGGCCAAGGCAGTTCTGGTCAAAGACGGCATTGAATCAAAACGTATTTCTACCATTTCTTATGGTAAAGAACGTCCATTGGTCAAGGGCACAGGCGAAAAGGTCTGGAAGTTCAACCGTAACGCAACAACAACCGTTAAATAATAGTTGTTTAATTGCATAAAAAACACCGGCATTTGCCGGTGTTTTTTTATAAAGAGCAATGAGCAGAGAGCAATGGGGTGCGCCATTTGGCGCACATGTTATTTGAACTTTTATTTCAGTCCCATCTTTTCCTGCATCTGGGTCAGTGTTGGTGTTTCAACGTCCAATGCGGCCGCACGGCGAATCAGACCCGACAGTGCAAAAATCCCTTCGACTGTGCCGACGACCTCTTCGCCCTTGGCAATCGCCATACCGCCTGCGAAATTACGGCTGGTGGCCGATGTGGCAGACAAGAACAAGTCCCCTATTCCGCACAAGTCCAAGAATGTTTCTGTTTTTGCGCCCATGGCGATACCGATTTTTGCGACCTCGTCCCAGACACGGGTAAATATCAGCGCACGTTCGTTTTCGCCGGTCGCCGCCACTGAATTATAACCAGCAATCAGTGCCACGGCATTCTTGCCCACGCCACATATTTCTGTGCCGATAATATCATCGGTGGGGTTGATATATAATTGGTTGAATATTTCCCTGCCCGTCTGCAATGCAATTATGCTGCGTGTGGCCAGTGTTGAGCCAGTCGGGACGCCACGTGCAACCTCGGCCGCGAATTGTGGCCCAGACAGCACCGCCAAATCACGCGCCGCGGGTAATTCGGCGGCCATAATTTCAGACATAAATTCACCAGTTGCGGGCTCGGCCCCCTTGGTGCAAATTACAACGGGTTGACCACAATAATACTGTGCCGCATTGCGTACAGTTTCGCGAAAAAATGCCGCCGGCGTTACAATCAGCCACGCGTCGCATTCGCCCATATCGGCCATATTTGTCGTGACACGCAAATTTGCAGGCGACACAACACCGTCAAAATCTTTCTTGGCCCCATCATAAGACCACAGAACCGCGTCCGCGCCCCCACGTGCAACAATCGTGCCCAATGCGGTGCCCCATGCGCCCGCGCCAATAATCCCTACCTTCATTTCAATTTCCTCAGTTTCTTTTGCAACGCAGGCATACTTGTCCAACCATCATTTGATAAATCAATCGCCGCCTGATACGCCTTGCGCGCTTGTTCTTTTTCGCCCGACGCCGCGTACATATCACCCAAATGCATATATAACAACGAACATTCGTGTGTACGTTCGGTGACCTCTTCCATAATCTTGATGCCTTCGGCTGTGCCTTCGCGGGCGGCAACCGTAACACCAACCGCGTCCCACGCACGCACATTACGCACATCGCGCATCAAAACCTTCATCGCATAATCGTATGCGCTGTCCAGTTCTTCGTTCTGGGCCGCCCATACCAATGCCTGTATAATCATACCGTCGCCGTCCATGGCCAGAACCTCGGTCGCGGAATTTATATCACGCTGGGCATCGTCATATTTGCCAAATACATAGTGCACATATGCCCGATTGCGCAAGAAACGCGCACGTCCGCCCTCGGTCAAATTTGGATTGTCCAACGCCCGCTTTATCGTGCGTAATGCCGCGCGATAGTTGCCCTGATGCACGTGGTGACCGGCCAACTGTTCCACCGCCGGCACAAACAGCGGATTTATTTTCACAATGCGTTCCAATGCCGCGGCGTTTTCGCCCCGCTCTGCCTTGCGCAGGACACCAAACAGGTAATATGGGCTGGACGGGTCAATGCGGTCAAAATACGTCTGGTAATCACCACCATTGTTAAAGAAAAACTGGCCCAGATAATAGTTTATTGCATCATTATTATCGCCAAAATTCGGGCCGGTAATTTCCGCAAATCGCAACATCAGCAACGACAAATCAGAATACATCATAATCTGGGTGTGCGATACGGTCTGAACCAAACTGAACGCCATTGCGTTCTTTGTTCCCGCAAAGTTTTCCCACGCTGGAATGTCCGTATATTCCAACATATACATGCCACCCAAATGCGACGTAAAATCACGGCGCAATGCGTCCGCCGCATCGTTCATATCATTGTGAATATAGAACGACATGATGTATCTGTAATCGTTTATATTCATAAAATCACAGCGTACGCGTGCAAATTCTTCGGCGGCACGTTTCGCGTTACCGGTTTCAGCGTAAATTTGCCCACGCATAAACGATTTCCATGCGTCATTGGTTGGTGTGCTGTCGACAAACTTTAATGCCTCTGTCCGGCGATTATTGCCAATCATTGACCAAATTTTGAACGACGCCATCAATGCAGATTTATCGTTTTTATGCCGTTTATAGAACGCGTCCCAATCGTCATTTGTAACCAGATATGCGTCATAAATCAATTTGGCCGCTGGCGCGGTTGCCTTTTTCAAATCACCGGCATTTTCCGGCATTTTCCCAGATAAAAATTCAGACAAATAGCGCGCGTTCTGTACCGCGTCAAACTGCACGTCACGGGTGACGTTTGAAAATTCAACGGCGCGGTCAAAATCATTCACGTATATCGCGTGGCGCGCGGCCAGATACGCCCCATGTGGCGTAACTGGAAATTCGTGCGACAATGCCGCGTGTGGCGTACTTTCGTGATTCCAAATTGCGACGCCTGCCCCCAATACAGTGGCCAAACACGCCGCCCCAATAAATAAACTTTCTATTTTTCTCATAACTGTGCTAGAATACCGCGTATGGATAATAAAGTCAAATTTGAACAGTACGCAGACACGTTACGCGAATGGTCGGCCAAGATGAATTTGGTCGCGCCCAGTACGCTGTCTGATATTGAAAATCGTCATTTTGCCGATTCGGCGCAACTGGCGGACGTTTTGCCACAGGACGCACAAATTATCGATTTGGGCAGTGGGGCTGGATTCCCTGGGGTTGTGTTGGCTATTTTGGGCTGGCACGTGACATGTATCGAATCGATTGGTAAAAAGGTCGCGTTTCTGAACGCGGTCAAAGAACGTCTGGATTTACAGAATTTGAACATTTATCACGGTCGGGTCGAAGATTTTGTTAAAAAAATGCCGGCAAATACCGGCAATATTGTATTTACGGCACGTGCGTTTGCGCCACTGATTAAAATTTTGGACTATGTTGCCAAAACAAAATGCCGGCTTTTTTTACTAAAAGGTCGGGAAATATCGGCTGAAATTGCAACCGCCCAGACCAAATATAAATTCGATTATGAATTGGTAAAATCACGCACCGGTGATGGGTATATTATAATTATCAAAAATTGCCGGTAATTTCATATGAAATAAACAATAATTTATTGAAATCAGCGCATTTTTGCATTTATTAAAAAAGGTGGTTTTTGACCGGTAACATTGCTGGCTGTTTCAACGCATTTTTCCACATTGCTCAGTAATTTTTTGCGCATATCAATATCAGCAAACATCCACGGGTTTACACGCCCACGCAGTGAATTAAATGACCACATTGGTGCCCACATATCTGATTCGGGACAGAATAACATGTCTTGATATGGAAAACCGCATTGGTCGTTTGGCGTGTATTTTTTATCTGATACCGATTCGGTTGCCCGACGTATTGTTGTACGATAAACGCCGCGATTAAATTCAATTTGGAATTTTTGCAACGCATATTTCATGACCAGTGTTGCAATTTCTGGTCTGTTAAAATCCAACGGCCATGTCATTTTTAATGTGTCTGCCATGCGTGTTATATCGCGGTCGGCACGTGCCAGACAATTTGATAGTGTTGGGAAACGGCTGCCATGCTTTGCGCGCCAATCCAGTGCCTCTATAATTTCGGCCGCTGGTGCGATAATTTCATTCATTGCGGCAATTTGCCCGCGCACATATGGCGAATGCAATTCGTCTTGGTGGGTAAATATCGCCTTGCGTGCATGTTCAACCTCGTGCCGCTGAACCAGTGGTTTCATTTGGTTGTTCATATCACAGAAATGCACAACACGCGCAGTGGTGTCCATTGGTTTGAAATGATATACAACAACCTTGTTCTCGTACGGGAAAAATAATCCAGCCGCCGCAGTTTTAGAAACATGATTAAAATTCGAATCGGTTACGCGGATCGTATCACTGGTAATTTCAAGCGTCTGGACGGTTGAAAATTTACCGGCATTTACCGGTGTTTTTTGATGTTTTTTCACCCCGCCCCAGCACAACATTGCGCTGGCGACAACAGATGTTGATAAAGTAAACAGTGTCTTGAACCGCATATTATAAATTGTATAACAAAATATGCACATGTCAAATGTGGTTTATTTCACATGAAATAAATTTTATTAAACTGTAATTACTATGTTTTTTGTTTGTAAAATATAATTGCCTTGACCGATTTAGACCTTTTTATAATACTTGCAGCATCAGAAAGGAATGGTGAAAAACTAATGGCAACAGTAATCGCATTTGCAAATCAAAAGGGTGGTGTCGGAAAAACAACAACCGCAATCAATATTGGCGCATCATTGGCGGCAATTAAAAAGCGTGTCTTGTTGGTTGATCTTGATCCACAGGGTAATGCTGGCACGGGTTTGGGTTTTGTGCGCAGCGCGCATCGCCAAAGCGTTTATGGTGTTATTATGGGCACGGCCGCGGCTGCCGACAATATTTTGACAACCGCCGTACCAAATATGCACATTATGCCGTCCAGTATGGCGTTGGCGGGTGCAGAAATTGATTTGCTGGACGCTGATAACCGCGAATTTCGCCTGCGCGATGCGTTGGCAACGGTTGCGTCACACTATGATTATATATTATTGGATTGTCCACCAACATTGGGGTATCTGACTATAAATGCATTGGTTGCGTCTGATTGGGTTGTTGTCCCGATGCAGTGTGAATTTTATTCGTTAGAGGGTGTACAGCAATTACTGATGACAATTCGTGCCGTGCATGACAAGATAAATCCAAAATTGGCGGTGCTGGGGTTCTTGCTGACCATGTATGATCGTCGCTATGGCGTGACACGTGCGGTTGACGATGATGTGCGCAAAACATTTGGCGACCAAGTGTTCAAGACCGTTGTTCCGCGCAATGTCCGTGTATCCGAAGCACCCAGTTTCGGTAAACCGGCGTTATTCTATGATTTTAATTCAAGTGGCGCACAGGCGTATCTGCGCGTTGCAACCGAAATAATTCAAAAACTGGAAGGGGGCGAAAATGGCAACTAAGTTTGGATTGGGGCGTGGCTTGGCCGATTTGCAAAATGAAATCGGCATATCTGTGCCAGATATCACCGCATTGACCGGTGGTGATCGCGTGGTGGTCAAACAAATACCGTTGGCGCAAATTGGCGCAAACCCTGACCAGCCGCGCAAGACGTTTACAGATGCCGAATTGGCGGATTTGGCGGCGTCTATAAAGGAGAAGGGCGTATTACAACCAATCTTGTTGCGTGCGGTCACAAATCGCCCGTATATGTATGAAATTGTGGCGGGCGAACGTCGTTATCGCGCCAGCAAGATGGCGGGTCTGGCGGAAATTCCCGCATTGGTTAAATCATTGGACGATGGCAATGCAATGGAAATCGCGCTGATTGAAAATGTCCAGCGTGAAAACCTGAACCCAATAGAAGAGGCCGCCGCATACAAAAACATAATGGAAAAGTGTGGCTATTCCATGGACGACGTATCGCGCCTGATTGGCAAATCAGAGAGTCATATTCGCAACATGTTGCGTATTTGCACATTGCCAGACAGTGTCAAAGAAATGGTAAAATCGGGCGAATTGTCGGCATCGCATGCACGTACAATCGCGGTTGCGGAAAATCCAGCTGAATTGGCACGTGAAATTGTTCAAAACGGCCTGTCGGTGGCGGACGCGGCCACACGTGTAAAGCAGGGCGCACGTCGCAGCACCAGTCGTGCATACACAAATAAAACGATTGATGACAACGTCCGTCGTGATATGGAACGCCGCATTTCCGATGCCGTTGGTGCAAAGGCCAAGATATCAGAACGTCGTGGTGGTGCGGGCCAGATTGTTATATCATTTGCCACCCGCGTGCAACTGAACGAACTGGTTGAAAAACTGACTAAATAAAAACACCGGCATTTGCCGGTGTTTTTTAGTTAGAATAGTGGCAGTCACCTTCATAGGTATAAAAGCCACGACTGTCTTCGCCCCATTGGGTATTGCCGGCAATGCTGCACGACGTTATGTCACCTGTGTTATTTGCCGATGTTGTACCATATGTATTGCCAATGGCGGGGCAACGTGTACATACCCCACCCGACAGGTAATATCCCGCCGCGCACGATGTATATTTCTTGCCGGATTGCACGCATGCGGCAATGGCGGCGTGCACCATTGTTGCCATACAAATGGCGAAAATAAATATGCGTTTCATTTATTTCACCTTTTTACATATTGCACATACAGTTTTCATCGCGGCCTATTGATGATTGCAGTCGCGTGCTGAAACAATCTATGGTTGATACCGTTGCGTCGCATGTTCCGTATGATATTACATATGTTCCGGTTTCGTCGCTGCCAGTGGTATCTTCGCGGGTGCATGTTGTCCCAACCGCAGTATAGCCAGATGGACACCCCACCACAGTTTTTGTTTGTCCATTTGCACAACAACAATATCCGCTGGCCGCGTTTTCCAGACATTCTACAACGTCCATGCACGTGGCGCGCGCCAGATTTGGCATGACAATAATTGCCAGTGCGATACTTGTGATTATTTTTGCTTTCATTGTTTTACCTCCTGTTGTTTTTCGTACGAAAAAACCACCAAGTTATTTGGTGGTCAGGAGGCTGATAACAATTTCGTGAATTGTGTGCTTATTCAATATATTCGCAACCCTCCTGACCGGTTGGTTCAGGAGTATATTTTTCGTCGTAATAAAAAATGCGCGTGTGCGCATTCGGAACTTATTCCGACGCACGAAACGGGCTATCAGACCCCATCATGGCAACACACCATGACACTACTACTATAAAAGAATCTTTTCTGCTTTGCAACTGTTTAAGAGCAGGGCGAATTATAAAAACTGACCCTTTACAATCGGCATTTTATCTTGTACATTTAGACCAACAAAACAAAGGCACAGAAATGGACGACAAAAAATTATCATTTGAAGATGCGTACAAGCAACTGACCGAATTGGTCAAGAAAATGGAATCTGGTGAATTGCCGTTGGCGGATTCTGTGGCGGCGTACGAACAGGGTATCAAGTTAAAGGCATATTGCGAACAGTTGCTGAAAGAAGCAGAACTGAAAATCGAAACGTTAAAGGTTGAAACGCAAGCATAGGCGCGTCGCAAAATGGAAAAACCAAAACTGACCCCAGTTATGCAACAGTACATGGATATGAAATCCGAAAATCCAGATGCACTGTTGATGTTTCGTTTGGGGGATTTTTACGAATCTTTTTTCGAAGATGCAAAAATAATCAGCCAAAATTTGGGGCTGGTTTTGACGGCGCGTGGCACGGACGGCGACGGCGCGGACATTCCGATGTGTGGGATTCCATGGCATGCGGCGGACAATTATTTTGGCCGCTTGGTTCGCGCAGGGTTCAAGGTTGCGCTGGTTGAACAAATGGAAACCCCCGCACAGGCCAAGGCGCGTGGTCATAAATACATAGAACGCAAAATCATTCGTGTTTTGACATCGGGAACATTGACCGATGAAAATTTACTGACACCAAAAAATTCTAATTTCTTGGTTGCGGTTGTACCAAATGCCGATGCGTTTGATATCGCAGGGTGTGATATTTCAACGGGTGAATTTTTTGTTGGTCGCACCGCTGACGTATTGGATGATTTGGTTCGCATAAATCCAGCAGAGGTTATTTATCCTGAACGCGACGCAGAAACAGAAACCATTCAACACCTGCGCGATGTGTTCAAGACAACGCCAGTGTATGAAAAACTGTATCACCGTGCAGACATTGACCAGATTGTATCACGTATATTTTCGGGCGCGATTGATGGCGCAACAGATGTGCCGGCAATGTCTGCAATTCAAATTCTGGCGGGATATTTGTTTAATACCCAGCGGGACGCCACAACAACATTTCGTGCACCGTATGTATTCAAGTCGGGTGCACAATTATTGGTCGATTCTGCCACATGGCGCAGTTTGGAAATAGATGCCCCAATATCAGATGGTGGCGCGTGTTTGATTGATGTTTTGGACACGACAAAAACCGCGGCGGGCGCGCGTAAATTGCGCGGCTATTTGCGTACATTGTCGGGCGATGCGACGGAAATTCGCAATCGTCAGGAACACATTGGTCATATGATTTTGAACAGTGATGTTATGGCGACCGTTGCGGCATCACTGTCATCTGTGCCGGACGTCGGGCGCAGTTTGACGCGCCTGTTGTCGGGGCGCGGAACGCCGCGCGATATGCGTCATGTTGCGGATTTCTTGATTGAATTGCCGAATTTCAAAATGATGGGGCCACGTCTGGACGCGGGGTTGGCGGCGCAATTTGCAAATATAAACACGCACAGTGATTTGGCAATAAAACTGTCACATGCGTTGGCCGATGAATTGCCGACATTTTTCCGTGATGGCGGGGTTATACGTGACGGGTTTGATGTTGCACTGGACAATATGCGCGCATTGGCACACGGGGCCAAAGAAACAATCGCGGGCCTGCAATCACAGTATGCAACCCAGACCGGTGTGCACACACTGAAAATCAAATACAATAATGTCTTGGGGTATTTTATTGAAGTGCCATCGGCACGTGCCGACGCACTGATGATGCCAGAATCAGGATTTATACATCGCCAGACATTGGCGGGCAATATGCGTTTCACCACCGCACAACTGATTGATTTAGACAATAATGTGCGCAGTGCGGCCGAACGCGCAACAGGTATCGAAAATGATATTATTGCAAATCTGATTGCGGACATTCGCGCGATATCTGATGATTTGCTGTCTGTGGCGGACTTGCTGGCGGATTTGGACGTGTGGTATGCGTTGGCCACGGTGGCGCGTGACTATGGCTGGGTGCGGCCAACAATTACCGACGATGGCGCGTTTGACATCGTGGGTGGTCGTCACCCCGTAATTGAATCAGTATTGCGCACACGTGGCGATAATTTTGTTAAAAACGATTGTAATTTGAACGTGCGCCCGATTGCATTGCTGACCGGCCCAAATATGGCTGGTAAATCAACATATCTGCGCCAGAATGCATTGATTGTGGTGTTGGCGCATTTGGGTTCGTTTGTGCCGGCATCGCGCGCGACGATTGGTATTTGTGACCAGTTATTCAGCCGCGTTGGCGCATCAGACAATCTGGCCGCGGGACAATCAACATTCATGGTAGAAATGAGCGAGACCGCCAACATCTTGCGTCGGTGCACAAAAAAATCATTTATCATATTTGATGAAATTGGTCGCGGTACGGCAACATATGATGGTATGGCGATTGCACAGGCGGTGCTGGAATATCTGGACGAATTGTCGCCACGCACATTGTTTGCCACGCACTATCATGAACTGACGACATTGGTGGGTGACAATGCGGGGCGGTTGCGTAATGTATCGTGTCTGACCATTGATGTGCGCGAACATAATAACGATATTGTCTTTATGCATAAAATTGTGGCGGGTGTTGCCAATCGTTCATATGGTATACACGTCGCTAAAATGGCGGGTATGCCGGCATCGGTTGTTGCACGTGCAGAATCTGTTTTGGCCGGATTGGAGGGGGCGCGTGCCACAACAGAAAATATCACACCTGTACCCGCTGCTGCCACAACGCCTGCGCCGAAAAAGCCGTCGCGTGTGATGCAGCCGAATGATACAACGCAACTGACGCTGTTCGGGTAAAGAACCAAAGGACACCCCCACATGAAGACCAGAGTAAAAATCGCATTCAAAACACCGTTTTATGAACCAAATTATGCCGAGTTTTACAATCCACTGGTTCTGACGGAATTTTTGCGCCATCTGGATTTTATGAAATCGCATGTTGCAACGCATTTGACGGTTGGTATGCCTGAAATACAGTTGGGATTGCGAACAGTTGTGCACGATGGTGGCAATGAATATATTTCAAAGGTTGCGTGGTCTGCGCGTGTACTGGTTGGGCGCGATGTCCGCATTGATGGTGCGCGGGTGTTTGCAACCGTCCCGATGGACGCGCCACTGCGTTTAGACAACGGTGACGTTGCGCGCCAGTGGCGTGAAATATTGGTCGACACGGCGAAATACAGCGCGGTTATTGATAATGCGACAATGAAACAACTGTGGCCACGTTGTCGCAAAGATAAAACAGAATTTGCGCGGTTTATGACCGAATTTGCCCGCGCACAGAGCAAGACAAAGCATCGTTAAAAATGGCATGTGGTTGGATTATTTTGGACAAAGAAAGTGGCCTGTTCAGTCGCACGGCCAGCACGCGTGTCGCGCGCCTGTTTGGGGCGCGTACGTCGGGGCATATTGGCACGCTTGACCCAATGGCGTCGGGTGTGTTGCCGATTGCAGTTGGCGCGGCAACCAAAATGATACCATTTGTCGAAGATGCGCATGAAAATATCAAAGAATACCTGTTTTCTATGCGGTTTGGCATTGCAACGGACACGCTGGACATAACGGGACGCGAAACCGCACGTAATGATTTTACGCCAACGGTTGATGCTGTTTTGGACGTGCTGCCACAATTCATAGGGGAAATTTCCCAAATTCCGCCGGCATACAGTGCAGTGCATATTGCGGGTCGGCGTGCATACGAATTGGCGCGTGGGGGCATTGATGCCGCGCCCGCGGTGCGTACGGTGCATGTCTATGCGCTGGAATTTCTGGGGCGCGACGCATCTGATTGGAATTTTCGCCTGCGGTGCAGTCGTGGGACATATGTCCGCGCATTGGTGCGTGATATTGCGCGGGCGGTTGGGGCTGTCGCCACAACAACGATGATACGCCGCGTACAGTCAGGCGGTTTTGATATAAAAAATGCTGTGACACTTGATTTTCTGGAAAAACTGGTCAATAATGGCACAGATATCAAGGAATTCTTGAAATCACCAGACCATGGACTGGGGGACATTCCGGTTGTGTGTCTGGACGATAAATCAGCCGCGCTGTATCAGAACGGCGGGTTTATTCTGGTGGGTGGTGCGTCTGGTCTGCGTCGCGTTTATTCTGGTGATGTGTTCATTGGAATAGGGCGAATTGACGATACCGGAATGCTGCGCCCAAAACGAACAATTTAACGACAAACAAAGGAAAACATAATGTCCGTTACAAAAGAAAAAAAGAGCGAATTAATCGCCGCTTTCAAAACAACTGAAAAAGACAATGGTGGCTCTGCTGCCTCTCAGGTTGCTGTTTTGACAGAACGTATTCGCAATTTGACCCAGCACATGAAAGAAAACCACAAAGACGAACACTCTAAACGTGGTTTGTTGTTGATGGTAAACCGTCGCAAAAAATTGTTGGCGTACATCAAAAAGAACAGTGCTGCTGAATACGAAGAACTGATTAAAAAATTAGGTCTGCGTAAATAATAGATCCCGCCATGTGGCGGGATTTTTATTGCATTGACATAAATATCATTTATAATCAAATGGTGCGAAGGGGAAATTGTTCTTTTTTGTGCTTTTGCCAGAGTGCAAAAACGAATAATTTTTCTTCGCATCTAACGAAACATAAAATGGAGAAAAATAATGTTGTTTGGTTTATTTGATAAAGGTGAACACGCACATTTGAATAATCCTGTTGTGGTCGAAGTGCCATATGGTGACGAAGTGTTGCGTCTGGAAACAGGCCGCATGGCGAAACAGGCAAACGGTGCTGTTTTGGCGACAATGGGCGGCACAATGGTGCTGGCAACTGTTTGCGCAGAAAAGACAGCGGTCGAAGGTCAGGATTTCTTTCCACTGACTGTTGATTATCAGGAAAAATTTGCATCTGCGGGCCGTATCCCAGGGTCGCGTGACAGACGTGAAGGCAAGGCATCAACCGCTGAAACATTGATTGCGCGCTTGATTGACCGCCCAATTCGTCCACTGTTCCCAGAAACATTCAAGAACAAGGTTCAGATTATCGCACAAACATTTTCATATGATAAAAAGAACCAGCCAGATATCTTGGCGATGATTGCATCGTCTGCGGCGTTGGCATTGTCGGGCGTTCCATTCGCGGGCCCAATCGGTGCGGCACGTGTTGGCTATATGGACGGCAAATATATCTTGAACCCATCGAAAAAGGTTACCGAAGATTCCGAAATGGATTTGGTCGTTGCAGCAACCAAAGACGGTGTTCTGATGGTTGAATCCGAAATCGGTGAATTGGACGAAAAAACAACGTTGGGTGCGGTGAAATTTGGTTTCGACGCGCAACAGGTTGTGATTCAGGCAATCAACGAATTGACCGAAAAGTGTGGTAAACAGCGTTGGGCAACACCTGAAAAGTCCGCTGAATATATCGCAATGGAATCCGATTTTGAACGCTTTGCGGGCGACATTGAAAGTGCGCTGCAAATCAAAGAAAAATTGGTTCGTTTGGACACATTGGCGGGCATTCATTCTGCGGCCAAGGCACGCATTCCAGAATTGTTCCCAGATACAACAACGGCAACATCTACGCTGGAATCGTTTGCTGATGAAATTGTTGAAAACATTACTGCACGTATTATGCGCAGCAACATCTTGGCGGGCAAACCACGTATCGATGGTCGTGATACAAAAACCGTACGTCCAATCGAAATTGAACTGGGCGTGTTGCCACGCGCACACGGTTCTGCATTGTTCACACGTGGTGAAACACAGGCATTGGTGTCATTGACACTGGGTGGCGGCAAAGATGCATTGCCACTGGAATCATTGGACGGTGCCGAAGAACGCGACTTTATCTTGAACTATAATTTCCCAGGGTATTCCGTGGGCGAGGCCAAGGGTCTGAAATCCCCAGGGCGTCGTGAATTGGGTCATGGTAATTTGGCATGGCGCGCGTTGCACCCAATGGTGCCCAGCCGTGAAAAGTTCGACTATGTAATCCGCGTTGTATCCGATATTTTGGAATCCAACGGTTCATCGTCAATGGCGACAACATGTGGCGCAACATTGGCAATGATGGACGGCGGCGTTCCATTGACACGTCCGGTTGCGGGTATCGCCATGGGCTTGATCAAAGAGGGCGATGATTACGCAATCTTGACCGATATTTTGGGCGACGAAGATCACTTGGGCGACATGGACTTCAAGGTAACAGGTACTGATCGTGGTATTACTGCGTTGCAGATGGATATCAAAATCACATCTATTACATTTGAAATCATGGAAAAGGCATTGGCACAGGCAAAAGATGGCCGTATGCACATCTTGGGCAAGATTGAAAAAGCAATCAAAGCCCCACGCGACCACGTGTCTGAATATGCCCCACAGGCATACACCATGAAAATCAACCCAGACAAGGTTCGTGATGTTATCGGCAAGGGCGGCAGTGTGATTCAGGCACTGACACGCGAAACAAACACCCAGATTGATTTGGCCGACGATGGTACAATCAAAATCATGGCCACAACCAAGGAAGAGGCCGACGATGCCATCGCGCGTATCAAAGAAATCGTTGCCGAACCAGAGGTTGGCATGATTTACGAAGGCACAGTATCAGGGGTCAAAGATTTCGGTCTGTTCGTAAAAATCTTGAACGGCTTTGAATCTATGGTTCACATTTCTGAAATCACAGGCGAACGCATTGCCAAGATTGAAGATACCAAGATTCACGAAGGCGACAAGGTTTACGTCCGTTACTTGGGCGCGGACAAACGTGGCAAAACACGTATGTCCATGGTCGGTATTGACCAGAAAACAGGTCGCGAAATCGCTGACTAGTATATGATTGGTTGCGCCCCTGAAATACGGGGCGCATTCAGTACATGGGGGGATTTACACATGGATATGGAAAATTTGATGGCACAGGCCGCCGAATTGCAAAACAAGGTATCGGCCGCACAGGAAAAATTGGGCTCTATGCGCATTGGCGGAATTGCTGAAAACGGCGCATGCGTGGTCACATTGTCTGGCAAATATGATATGCTGGGGATTTCTATTCGTCCCGATATGGTATCGCGTGGTGCAGATGGAATTGCCCGCTTGGTTATGACGGCGTACGCTGATGCCAAGGCCAAGGCAGACGCTGTAATTGACGAAGTTATGGGCGAAGCCACCGCTGGAATGCCGATGCCAGAATAAAAAACTGGACAAACGCAAAAAAATCATTTATGATTTGCCGGCTTTGGATGTTTAGCTCAGTTGATTAGAGCATCTCGTTTACACCGAGAGGGTCGGGGGTTTGAGTCCCTCAACATCCACCATCTATTCCCCTCCACCGGAGGGGTGTTTTTATGCTGTGCATAAAAACGGGGAGGGTTGGTGCTCCGACAGAGAGAGCAAAGCGCAGAGAGCAGAGAGCAAATTTTGTGCGCTACGCGCAACATAACATAAACTGGATTGCCACGCGTCGCTTGCGCTCGCTCGCAATGACGTTGTTTTTTGCTTGTGTCGCCTGCGGACTAGCGTCCTTGCCGCATCCTGCGCTTCGCTTGGATTCATTGCGAGTGAAACGAAGCAATCCAGTAAACAAAGCTGTCCGCCATCGGCGGACACATTCATTGCTCTTTGCTCTCTGCGCTTTGCTCTCTTTCTTTACGTTCTTGCACACTTGATTTTTTATGCTACAATGTTCCCCGAACAAGGAGAAATTATAATGAAGAAATATGCAATTTTAGCGGCACTGGCAACCGTTTTGTCAGGATGCGCAACCACAAACCCCTACACGGGCGAGGCCCAAACGTCCAAGGCCGTATGGGGCACTGCAATTGGTGCAGCAACGGGTGCGGCGACCGGCGCATTGGTATCTGGTAATCGTGGCAAGGGCGCATTGGTTGGCGGTTTGGCTGGTGCGGCAGTTGGTGGTGGCGTTGGTTACTATCTGGACGTGCAAGAGGCCGAATTACGCCAAGAATTGGCATCAACCGGCGTCAGCGTCGTCCGCGACAGCGACAGCATTCGTTTGGTAATGCCGGGCAACATCACATTCAAAACAGATTCTGCGGACATCAACGCGGGATTCTATGCAACATTGAACTCGGTCGCCAAGGTTTTGAATAAATACAGCAATTCAACCGTTATGGTATCGGGCTTTACCGACAGCACAGGCAGCGCGGAATACAACCAGACCCTGTCGCGTAACCGTGCAAACGCGGTTGCCGCATATTTGCAAGGGCAGGGCGTCAAGGCATCACGCTTTGAGATTCTGGGTATGGGCGCGTCCAACCCAATCGCGTCAAATGCAGATGCAGCTGGCCGTCAGCAAAACAGACGTGTTGAAATCAAAATCATTCCAAATAAATAAAAAAACGGGGCATTTGCCCCGTTTTTTAGTGATAGTGTGATACAGTTATAAATACAACGCGTGCACCTTTGTCATTGCGAGTGTAACGAAGCAATCCAGTAAATTAAACTTGTCCGCCAACGGCGGACACTAATTTTACCTCATAAACTGAACTTAAAAATGTTCAGGTTCGGGATTTCGCTGTCTGGTTGCAAGATGTTTTCAATCGTTGGTGTGCCCCCGTCCAGAATTGTGGCCAGTGTTCTGATAAAATGACCATGTGAAAACGCCACAATAAAACATTCATCGCGCCCGCGCAGGCGTTCGATAAACGCGCGTGCACGCCCCACCATTTCGTTAAATGTTTCGGTGTTTTCCCCGTCGCGCCAATCGGCATCGCCGCGCGCAATAAACACATCACGCATCGCACGGCGTTCTTCGACCGTTTTGCCCAAACATTTCTGGTTGTCCAGATAGTTAAATTCCTGTATCGGCCAAATTTCCACCGGCACATCATTATATTTTGCAATAAAGGGTGCGGCGGTCTGGCGTGTGCGCAAATATGGCGACACGATAATCAGGTCAGGGCGTCTGTCAAACGCATCGGCAAATGCGGCCGCCGCATTCGCGCCATCGGGTGACAGTGGAATTTCACTGTGCAGTGTTGTTGACACATCACCACGGTTCGCAACGCTTTGTGCGTGGCGCACAATCCATATTTCATTCGGCATGTTTTTTATTCCCCAGTCGCAGTTGCCCACACGCAGAACCAATATCGCTGCCGCGTTCGCGACGGATACGCGCATGAATCCCATTTTTAATCAGTATGTCTTGGAATCTGTGCACGGCGTTACCCGATGGCGACGCAAAATCGCGTTCATCAACCGCGTTCCACGGTATCAAATTCACCATGCAATTTTTCCCGCGCAACAGTTCAGATAACTTTTCGGCGTATTCCGGCGTACAGTTAAACAGTTCCACATCGCCATTTGCATTTTTGCGTGCCAACAAGATGTATTCAATCATCAACTGGCGATTATGCAGTGCGGTAAATTCGTCTGCGGCGGCCAAAACCTCTGCCAATTTATATTTATTATTTATCGGCATAATTTGCCCGCGCAATTCGTCGGTCGGCGCGTGCAAGGATATTGCCAAATTGATTGGACGGCCCCACGCAATCAGTTCGCGAATCCCCGGCACAATTCCGCATGTCGAAATCGTAATACGACGCCAGCCAATCCCCATATCGCGATTCGCACGCTCACAGAATCCAATAACATTTTCAGTATTCTGTAATGGTTCGCCCGTGCCCATCACGACAATATGCGACACGTCACCATTGTTTGCATCGCCATTTGCGCGAATAGGGCGTTCGCGCACCGCATCACGGTCACAGCGCAATTCCCACTGTGCGACCAAGATTTGTGAAAATATTTCATTCACCGTTAAATTGCGTTTCAGACCCAACAACGTACTGGCGCAAAACTTGCAGCCCATTGCGCAACCGGCCTGTGAACTGACACAGACGCTGTTGCCATACGTTGTACGCATCAATACGCATTCAATCTGTTCGCAATCGTTCAATTCCAGCAAGAATTTTGTTGTTTCGCCATCAGACGATTGTAACTTTTTAACGATTTTTACCGGCAATGTTTGTGCCACCGCGTCCAAATCATGACGCAGCGCATCGGGCAGGTTTTTCATCACAGAAAAATCAGGCGCACCACGATTTAACCATTCGCGAATTTGCTTTGCACGAAAACATGGTTGACCCATATCGGTTATGAACTTTTCCAGTTCGCCATCGGTAAAATTAAATAAAATCGGTTTCATAATTTATATCTGTCGTCGTTTATAACAACCACCGCTTTGCGGCGCAGTTGTTTCAGTTGCTGGTCTGCGATAAACATCGCCTGTTTGTATGTGGCGTTTTGCTTTATCATTTCGTCCAGTTTTCCGTATTCTTTGGTCTTTTTGGTGCTGCATACCAACAAAACACTGCGGTCAACAACCGGTGACCACGTGAGTGTCGGCAGCGTTGCCACACGCGCCCGAATATCAGATGACAATTCGTATTGCAGCGCGGTGAACTTTTGCGGCGCACCACCCAAATTTTCCGCCATTGTAACCGCATCGTCGCATGATTTTGGTCGTGTCAGTTTTGCCGCAACATCGGCGGGAATATCAACCAATCGCACGATTGTCATTTCCACCGGCAGGCCGTTTTCACGTGCAATTTCGGCGCGTTCGGCATCGATTTCTTCGCGGGATACGTCAACCGTTGGAATAATTGTACGGCCAACAATAATTTGCCATGCAATTTCTGCGCGTAATGCGCTGCGCGCCATCGTGCGTTCGGATTCAGACATATCACCCAAATTCATTTTTTTCAGTTCTTTGTCCACAACATCATCTTCGGGGACGGCGTGAAAGTTTTGCGCATATGCGATTTTGACATTATCATCAATGATATTCTGTAATGCAACGCGACGATTATCGGTTGGATTTTTACCCTGACGCGACATCAATTTAACGCGTGCGGTAATGTCGGTATCGGTAATCGGTGTACCATTTACCGATGCGATGACGCTGGCGGCATATGCCGGCGCGGCCATCATCATAAATGCACCCGCCAAAATCAGATTTAATTGTTTCATCTGTCCTTTCCCCGTTTCATATATTAGTACTGTTGGCCATTGATACTCATACCAATGCGGAACTGGAATGTCGTTGTCCCGACATAGTCCCCCTTGACCGCGTTATCACGACGGTATTCCATCGACATGTAATAACATGGGTGTGTATAGAACACGCCGCCGGTATGACGCTGGAATGCACCGGTCGTCATATTATAAATTGAATTAAAGCGCACCGCCCAACGTGGTGTCAACTGGATACCAAACCCACCCATAATTTCATTGATGGAATCATTTTTGGTGTATGTATCAATAAACTGTTGTGACCAAATGTGCCCAATGTTCAGGTATGTTCCCGCACTGTGGGTCAGGTACGCCGATGTTTCAATATGACGCAATGCCAAATCATTACGCGCCAAACGGAATCGACTGGTCAATTCCAACCATTTCATATTGTTAAAACCAACACGCCCGACATAGTCCGATGCGCCATTCAAAAATCCACTGTTGGGGTCAATGGTATCGCGATCTTGGAAATCATATGTTTGTCCCAAGAATACTTCGAATGAACGCCCGTCTGGGTTAAATGCCGCCCAACGAACACCGTAATCGGCATAGTTGCTGTTTTCCCACAAATCCAGACCCGCAAAACGCTTGTTTGAAAACAATGTCGCGTCCGACAGCAATGCACCCGCCGAATCATTGTTCGCCGCAAAAGACGCATCGTCAATATGGCGCATTATGGTCAACCGTGCACGTGGTTCAATAACCTGTGTCCACGTGTCAGACGGACGAAACAATGGCAATCCCCATTCAACATACCCACTGGGCAAGAAACGATTTTTCAGTCCTGAAAACTTTTGCCCATCAAACAAATCGGTGTTATCAAAATTATACACATCATATCGGGCGTCCATACTCAGCGTCAAACGATTGCCACCCCACAGTGTCCACGGCGATGTAATACGCGCATCGCCAATCATACGTTGCGATGCCGTACCCGAACCAGAAATACCCAAAATGTCCGCGCCAAATGTTGCGTATGTTTCGGCAAACAATGGCGACGTCTGGTGCGTGGCACGAATGTTTGGCAAAATGTCACCTGATGGTGTTGCCACCCATGTGTTGTACGTACGCAATTCTTGGAATATATGCGCGTCGGCAACGACATAACTGCTCTGTCCAAACAGTTCCAGTTTTGCCCCCGAATCCAAATACGGTTGGTCGCCATAGAATCCATATTTCTGCAAATACGTTTTATCAGATGCGCGTTCCAAGAATATTTTGGCGCGTGCATTATCGCCTAATTCAATTATATCGTTGTTAAATATGTGCCAACGATTTTCGCCCGCGCGGTTATGCGTAAACGACCCGCGCGTCAATGATTCTGAATGCGCCGTATTCAGACGATGTTCAATTTGCACCAACGGGTTTTCTTGGGTCAGATACGACGCCGTAACCGTCATATCATGCGTATCCGACAGGTATATGTACAACGGAATATTGACCTGTGTCCCCATCTGGTTGGTGGATTTCAAATCAGGCATCAAAAATCCGGTCTTGTGCTTTACCCCTGGGTCTGGCATCGAAAAGTATGGCAACCACAACGCCGGCACACCATAAATCCACATGACTGGATTATGGAAACTGAGCATACGTGTTTCCATATCGTGTACGGTACGTGTTGTCGAAATCTGCCACGCATCGCCAATATCATCACAGTCATCACACGCTGTGAATGTCGCATCATATGCAACCGTGTCATCACCATTGCGCACAATATTATCTGATTCAATGTACACATGTTCGCCCAGCCAGATTTTTATATCGTCCCCCGACAGGTTTTTCCCATCACGCGACAGATACGAATCCGTCAGTGTTAAACGCTGGCCCGATGCATTGGTGATTTCGGTATTGCCGGTTGTTTTAATTGATTCTGCGCGCACATCGTATTCAATTTTGTCTGACTTGATGGTCTTGGGCACATTGGGGTCAATGGCCATCGCCATGGCAGACACAGCAGAAAACATCGGCAGAAAAATCGGAATCAGTCGTTTCATTTCTTACACAACGCAATCAGTATACCACCCAGAACCAACATCTGAACCCCAGCCAGCACGACAAAGTCCGTAAAACTGGTCACCATATTTGATGCCGACATAAATCCCGCCATTGTAATTGCCATGGCCAACACCGCCATTGCGGGCGCAAAACTGGCGCGACGACGCAACAGTGACGAACGCAGCAACACCAACGTGCACAACGCCGCCAATACCAGATTCATAATCGGACTTAAAAAACGTGTGCACAGTTCGGACAAAACCTGCTTGTGCTGTTTTTCGGTTGGGGCGTTTAATACTGTCTTGACCAATTCCAGTGTTGGCACACGGCGAACCTTGAACCCGATATCGTCACCGCGGTCGGTCAAATTCAGATCCATATCAAATGCATCAAATGTACCGGTGGTCATCGCGCCATTATTACGTGCCTGTAACGCGCCATTGTTCATAACGATGGACAGCCCACGTGCCGTTGATACCAATTTACCTTTTTCTGCAAAAATCGTCAGTGGTGATTTCTTGTCCCGCATATCAGACAACATAACCTGTGACAGGTCGTGACCAGACACCTTGTCCACATAGACGACCAAACCGTCCGCCAGTGGGGTAAATGCCCCCTCTTGCAGTTTCATATGTGCCAAACCATAACGCAGATTCCATTGAGTGCTGTAAAAACGCGCCTGTGACACCGGCACGGCCCAAATATTTAATGCAAAATGCAACACCGTCAGCACCGCCGCCAATTTTAACGCCGGCCGTGCCAGTTGGCGCGGCGACAACCCAACCGACGCCATAACGGTAATTTCATTGTCGGCAATCAGTTTGTTATACACAAATATCACCGCGATAAATGTCACAAATGGAATAATAATAGACACAATAAACGGCAACATCAATACCGTCAAGCCCAAGAAATTGCTGAGTGCGACACCATAACTGAGCAAGAATTTCAGCATGGACATAATCTGTACCATCCACGCCAATCCGGTCAGCACCAGTAACAGCATGACAAAAATTGCGACCAACTGGCGCGAAAAATATTTGTTCAGTATCCTCATACCCCGCAGTATAAAGCGCAAAAGCAGAGCCGTCAAATATATATTGCTAATTTTCCTTGCTTTCTGGCGATTCGGTGGTAATAATACGAATGTTCTTAAAAAGTTTTTTTAGGGGCGGGGTTGAAAAACCCCGCCCTTATAAGTAAAGACATATTACAAACGAAGGAGAAAAATAAATGTCTTTTGTTTCTATGCCCCGTCAGGACTTGCTGTTGGCCATTGAATCATTGGCCCAGGACAAGCAGATTGATCGCGAAATTGTGATTGAATCATTAGAGGCGGCAATCGCCAAAATTGCCAAACACAAATATGGCGAAGAATTTAACATCACGGCGACCATTGACCGTAAAAATGGGGCAATATATGTCAAACGTTTGTTCAATGTTATTGCGTCCCCAGAATCCATGGGCGATGAATACGATGCCAACACTATGTTGACGGTTGCACAGGCGAAAAAATACGCCCAAAACCCAATGGTTGGTGACGTTGTCGAAGATCCACTGCCAGAACCAGAATTTGGCCGCATGGCATTCCAGACCGCAAAACAGATTATGACAACCCGCGTCCGTGACGCAGAAAAGGGCCGTCAGTACGAAGAATTCAAAGACAATATCGGCGACATTGTGTCTGGCATTGTTAAACGTATTGAATTTGGCAACGTTTTCGTTGACATCAATGGCAAGGCCGAAGGTTACATCAAGGGCAGCGAACTGATCCCAGGCGAACGCTTGGCGGTGGGTGATCGCGTGCGCGCATTGATTATGGACGTTGCGCGTTCTAATTCCGGCCCACAGATTTTCTTGACCCGTACGCACCCAATGTTCATGGAAAAATTGTTTGTCCAAGAAGTACCTGAAATCTATGAAGGTGTTATTAAAATTAAATCTGTGTCACGTGCACCAGGGTCACACGCGAAAATCGCTGTTGAAACCCAAGATCCATCGATTGACGCTGTTGGTATGACTGTCGGTATCAAGGGTACACGTATCCAGCCGGTTATCAACGAATGCCATGGCGAAAAGATTGACGTCATTCTGTATTCCGATGACCCTGCGGTATTTATCGTCAATGCGATGCAGCCGGCCAAGGTTGCCAAGATTATCGTTGACGAAGACACACGCAGCGCGGCCGTCGTCGTTACCGAAGATCAACAGTCATTGGCAATCGGTCGCCGTGGCCAGAACGTCCGTTTGGCATCACAGTTGACGGGCTGGAACATCGACGTTATGAACGAGGCCGAAGAACAAGAACGTCGCGCCAAAGAATTTAAGGAAAAGACAGAACTGTTTATCCGTGCGCTGGACGTTGATGAAATGATTGCACACCTGCTGATTACCGAAGGTTTCCGTACCGTCGAAGAAATCGCATTCGTTGATGCATCTGAATTGGAATCTATCGAAGGGTTCAATCCAGAATTGGCGGCAGAATTGCAGAATCGTGCCAAGGCATATTTGACCAAGGTTGAACAAGAATACATCGACAATGGCCATGCAATGGGTATGTCTGACGATTTGTTGAAATTCGATTTCGTGAAACGTCCAATCATTATGAAACTGGGCGAAAACGGTATCAAATCATTGTCTGATCTGGCTGATTTGGCAACCGACGAATTGGTCGAAATCTTGGGCGAAGACACAATGTCTGCGCGTTTGGCGGGCCGCGTTATTATGAAGGCACGCGAACTGGCGTATGGCATAACCCAAGGGGACGCTGAATAATAAAAACCCGCGGTGCGCATTGCATCGTGGGTATTTATGTAACTAATACGGGGGTAAAAATATATGGCAACACTGACATTGGGAAAATCTGTAACCATTGATGCGGTGCAAAGTAAAAAGGGCGATGCGGTACGCGTTGAACGTCGTCGTCGCGTTGTTGCACCTGGAACGCGCGAATTGCGTGATGAACCGGTCGCACCGGCCGCAACCAAAAACGCAGCCGATGAAAAATTGCGCGCTGTATTAGAGGCCGCCCGTGCCCGCGAAGAACAACGTCGCGCCCGCGAAGCCGAAGAAGAGGCCGCCCGCGTTGCACGCGAAGCAGAAATCGCGCGCGAGGCCGCAGAATACGAACAGGTGAAATCGCAACTGGCCGCGCGTGAAAGTGTTGCCGCGCCCGCACCAGAAAAACCTGTTGCATCGCAACCACAGCCCACGAAAAAGTCCGCCCCCACACAACCACAATCGCAAATGTCTGCGCAACAGACGCAACAGCATCATGCATTCCGTGGTGGTATGCGCGATGACGAAGAAGACAATGCCCGCCCGTATGGCAATCGTCACAATTCGTCCAAGAAAGATTTCAAAAAATCAGGAAAAATTTCCCTGCATGACATTGTTATTGGCGATGGCGACGACGATGATGAAATCGGCATTCGTGGCGCAAATCGCCGCCGCAGCGAAGCGTCATTGAAACGTTTCCGTGAAAAGGCGCGCGCAATCTTTACCGCGCCCCAGAAAATCGAACACGTGGTTCAACTGGGCGAAACAATCACCGTCAAAGATTTGGCGGCCGCTATGGCGGAAAAGGTTGGCAATGTTATCAAAAAATTGATGGAAATGGGCATGATGGCGTCCCAGAACCAATCAATTGATGCCGATACGGCTGAATTGGTTGCAACTGAATTTGGTGCAACGGTTAAACGTGTTGTGACAAAACCATATGCCGACCAACTGGAACGCGAACCTGATCCCGCGCACCTGCAACCACGTGCACCGGTTGTCACCGTTGTGGGTCACGTTGACCATGGTAAAACATCGCTGCTGGACGCGATGCGTAATGCGCACGTTGCCGCGGGCGAGGCCGGCGGTATCACCCAGCACGTTTCCGCGTACGAGGTTAAAACAAAATCAGGCGCAGAAATCACATTCTTGGATACCCCAGGACACGAAACATTTACCGCAATGCGTGCACGTGGTGCGCAAATGGCGGACATTGTTGTATTGGTTGTTGCGGCAAACGATTCCATCATGCCCCAGACCATAGAAGCGATAAATCACATTCGTGCGGCCAAAGTTCCGTTTATTGTCGCAATCAATAAAATCGATTTGCCAGAGGCCAATCCAACCCGCGTAAAAACCGACCTGTTACAGCAAGAGGTTCAGGTCGAAGATATGGGTGGCGATGTCCAGTGTGTTGAAATTTCTGCAACCAAGCACATCGGTTTGGATAAATTAGAAGAAGCGATTCTGTTACAGGCCGATATGATGGAATTAAAGGCCGATCCAGATATGCCCGCCGTCGCATATGTGGTAGAGGCGAAAATGGAAAAAGGTCTGGGCGCAACAGCAACCGTTCTGATGCGTCAGGGCACATTAAAGATTGGCGATGTGTTCGTTGTTGGCGAAACATTTGGTCGCGTGCGTGGTCTGATAAATTCGGCCGGCGAACGTGTGAAGTCCGTACGCCCTGGGCAACCAGCGGTTGTTTTGGGACTGGACAGCGTTCCAAACGCAGGTGATGAATTGCATGTAATGGAAACCGAGGCACAGACCCGCGAAGTTGCCGCATATCGCGTACAACAGGCCAAGGACAAAGCCAACGCTGTCAAACGTTCATCACTGGAAGAACTGTTTGCGCGTCGCGATGAATCCAAAAAATTGGTATTGCCAATTATCTTGCGCGCCGATGTTCAGGGCAGTGTAGAGGCCATTACCGACATGTTGCGCGATATTCACACCGACAAGGCGTCTGTTGAAATCCTGTCGTCTGGCGTTGGCCAGATTACAGAGGGCGACATTCGTCTGGCCACGGCATCTGGGGCGGTAATCATCGCGTTTAACGTTCGTGCCGACGCCGCGGTTCGCGATATGGCGCGTGCGGGCAACGTAGATATTCGCTATCACAGTGTTGTGTACCGTATTACCGACGAAATCAAAGAAATCTTGTCCGGTAAATTGGCCCCAGAAAAGAAAGAAAACTTTATTGGTTATGCCGATGTTATCGCATTGTTCACGGTGGGCAAGGGCGTCCGTGTTGCGGGTTGTCGCCTGACCGAAGGTGTGATAAAGAAAGACGCGTTTGTTCGCTTGCTGCGTAACAATGTTGTTATCTATGATGGCAAGATTGGCGAAATGCGCCGTGAAAAGAACGAGGTCAAAGAAGTATCTGTTGCCGGCGTTGAATTTGGTATGTCTTTTGACAAGTACAATGACTTGAAAGAAGGCGACCGCGTCGAATGTTACGAGGTTCAAGAAGTTCGCGCACAACTGTAAAAAAAACGGGGCATCGCCCCGTTTTTAATTATAGAGAGCAAAGAGCAGAGAGCAAAGAGCAATGAATGTGTCCGCCAATGGCGGACAAGTTTAATTTACTGGATTGCTTCGTTTCACTCGCAATGATAGTCGTTCTAGAATCTCTGTCATTGCGAGCAAGCGCAGCGATGCGTGGCAATCCAGTGATTAGGTGTTGCGCACAGCGCACAAAATTTTTATCGCAGTGGAGCGCCAGCGAAGACGGATGAACTTTGAACTTTATAACAAATGCCCCAAACGGGGCATTTATTATTTTGTTTGTCCTGTGGCGGCATCAAATTTTTGTCGCCCAACGGTAATCGTACCATCGGCGTATGTCGGTGCGGATTGCGCGTTCAATTTTGCGCGCCAGTAAATTGCGCCATCACGCATGCGCACGGCGTACAAATTGTCGTCCGTACCAACAACAAATGCCGCCGCGTCCGTGATAATAAATGGGTGCGCTGTGCCGATGTATGCACACCATTTCTTTACGCCTGATGTCGCATTTATTGCACAGAATGCATCACCCAAACCGCCGGCATAAATCGTGCCGTTGTGCAGCATAATTGGCGCAACAATGTCAACAACCGATGCACCACCGGTCATATTGCTGGGGCGAAAAACGTCCGCAATCCACGCAATGTTACGGGTTTTGGCGTCAACCTTGATAACCTCGCCCGTGGTCAGACCGGCATAGACGTATTTCCCGCTGCATATGGGTTTCATATCGCTGTGCACGGAATTAGGGGTTGGAAAACCGCTGAATATTTTGCGGTCGCCATTTTTGATAACGTTTGACGCATCTTGGGTATATGGGCAATTCGCATCTGCGTCGCCAGCGACCGTTGTTGCCGGCAAATCTGTGATGGATTGGTTCAGCACCACTGGCGCGTTTGTCGCAAATATTGCACTGCGCGTCCCTGGTAAAATCGGGTCATGCTTTGCACAGCCGCACAGCACCGCCATCATACCTGTCAAAAATATCGCAGATTTACGCATCATTCCCTTCCTGTGAATCGTGTTTTAACGCAATGTCTGGGCATTGGCGGAAACGACCGCTGGTGCGTCCGCGTCGTTGATAATAACGTCCAACCATTTATTCGCCGCGTCGCGATCGCCCGATGCCAGATATTTCTGGGCAACGACCAAACGCGATGTGTAATAGAAAGGCGATTTTTTAGTGTTCAAATCAGACAAATATTTTTCAACGTCTGCCGCCGTCATATCATCGCCACGCAGTGCAACAATATGCATTTTTGCCAAATCGCGGAAATCACGTGTTGCACCATTTTTTGCCAAATTTTCCAGTTTAGCAATGTCGTTATCCAACACATACGCCTGAAACAGTGCCAAATCAGCATTTGCGCCCGACGCATTTTTCGCAATGCCCGCCAACGCATTCGCGTCCATATTCAGAACCGCGGATTCATAATTTTCGGCCATGGCCATTTTGTTTGCACGGTGCGTGCGAACACCAATCTGAATCGCCGTCACAATAATCAGCAACGACAGCGCGCCCGCAACCATATATTTGGAATATTTCTTGATAAAAGCCAACGTTTTGTCATTGTTGACTTCTTCCCAAACCTCGCGATACAGGGCGTCTTCGGCGTAATCTTCACGTGTTTTCTTTGGGGCTTTGACCTTGTTCTTTCTTTCCAAAATAGATGCCATTGAAAAATCTCCTGTTTGAATGGTGTCCTTGATAAATCTTATTTTATTGATATACTATAAAAGTTATGAAAAAGCAAATCAAGAACACGTTACCAGCAGCAAAAAATACCAGTTTGGTTGCCGCCCGTGGGGTCAGCGACGAAACGGGGCTGGCCCAGTATATTCAAACGGTTCAGAAAATTCCGATTCTGTCCGCCGAAGAAGAATACGAATGTGCCAACCAGTGGGTAAAAAATCAGGACAAGGCCGCGGCCGAACGCTTGGTGGCCAGTCACCTGCGTCTGGTGGTGTCGGTTGCATATGATTTCAAGAATTATGGCATACCCGTTGGCGAATTGATTGCCAGTGGTAATATGGGGCTGATGCAGGCATTGCAGAAATTTGACCCAGAAAAAGGATTCCGATTTTCCACATACGCTATGTTCTGGATTCGTGCAGAAATTTACGAAACGATTTTGAATAATTGGTCAATCGTCAAAATCGGTACATCAGCGAACCAGAAACGTGTGTTCTTTAATCTGGCGCGTGCCAAACGTGCATTGGGCATTATGGACAACAATCTGTCTGATGACCAAACAAAACAGATTGCAGATTACCTGTCCGTACCGGAAAACGATGTTCGTCGCATGTCAACACGCGTGTCCGCGCGCGACGTATCACTGAATGCGCCGGCGCATTCTGATGATGATGCGCGCGACGTCCTGTCTAATATGCCCGATGATAAAACCGATATTCAAAATACTATCGAAGATTTAGAATTCAAGCGTCGTGGATACGATTTATTGCGCCGTCATTTGGCAGAATTGCCAGAACGCGACCGCGAAATCTTGCGCGCGCGCCGTTTGACCGATCCTGCGTTAACACTGGAATCGCTGTCCCAGAAATATGGTATATCGCGTGAACGTGTTCGCCAAATCGAAGAACGTGCATTCAATAAATTACGTAATGCTATTTTACAAGAAGCCCAAGGGAACAAATAAATGACAAAACAACCACTGCGCGTGGCGTATATTGCACTGGCGATGATTGCGTTGACCGCATCAGCGCGTGCGATTGAATATAATTATGATGGCGCAACATTCAAATTGACGGGTTACGGCACTGCTGGATTGATAGAGCCCGATTTTAACCAGCCAGAATTTGTTGGCGATTGGCGTGTGCGCGGGCAAATGAATTACGCGGTCGGCACGGGACAATCGTTGGGGGCGGTATATGCTATTGATGCTGCCGCCATTGACGAAGACAAGTTTATGCGCGAGGCATTTTTATTCACCGAAGATCGCAGTATTGGTCGTATTGAATTTGGTTTTACCGATTCTATTGCGCGCAAATTGGCGGTGGGGTTGCCCGATGTTGGTGGGTTGCGCGTGAATGACAAACCGTTGTTTTATAAACGCATTCACCCAGACGGCGCGGTGATATCTGATACATCACTGACCACGGGACGCAGCGCACTGCGTGCTAATATCGCGTCCGCCCCAAAAAGTGGTGCACAATACGGTCTGTCGGTGGCGGGTGTGACCGATGATTACGATTATGCTGTTGATGCGGGATTAAAAATCCGTCGTCCACACGGCAAGACCAAGGCCGCATATGCATTTGGTGCGTCATTTATGTCAAAACCAAATGGATTCAGCCAAGATTCATACACGCCTGACGTCTATGCTGATTGGCGCGCACAGGTGTCCGCCGGAATGAACCTGCAATACAACAGTTGGATTTGGGGGCTGACCGCGCGTGTGGTTTATGATGAAAATCCAATTGGCACGGTGTCCGATGGTCTGGCCGCGGGTACGGGTATCAGTTATGATTTGTTAAAGTACACCGTGTCGTTGACCTATATATTCTCGGACACGGGAATTTGGCAACATGATGTACGCGATTATAACGATCACACGATTGTTGGTTCATTTCGATATAAATACAGCGAAAATGTTGATGGCTGGGTGTCGTTGGGCTGGACAACAGAAACCCCATTTGTGTCCGCTGGCATGCGCCTGACATTTTAACGGTAAAAAATCAGTGCGCCACGCGCAACATACAATAAACTGGATTGCCACGCGTCGCTGCGCTTGCTCGCAATGAAACCGAGCGGTACGCGAAGGTTGCGGCAAGGACGAAGTCCGCAGGCGACACATGCACAAAAAAACGACTGTCATTGCGAACGTAGTGAAGCAATCCAGTAAATAAAGCAGTGCGCCGAATGGCGCACTATCTATTATCTATGTTCTAAAAAAAAACGGGGCAACGCCCCGTTTTTTATTCCTGTGGCAATTCGGCCAGTAACTGACCCAACCGTTCCATCGTTGCCGTGTCATTCAACGCGGCGGCGATTGTATTCGCAGAATTTAAGTCGCTGCGCGCTGCATTCACATCACCATTTTGCAGGTTCAGTGCCGCGGACTTTTCAAAGTACGACATTGCACGGCTGGACAACGCTTCGCGTTCTTCGGCGGTGGTTACACCCTGAATCTGTTCAGAAATCACGCGCACGGCCGATGTGTAATCTGCGATTGCGCTGGCATAATCGCCGATTGCTGTGTATGCCTCGGCACGGTCGGCGTATACGGTTGGGCTGACCGCCCCAGATTCATGTGACAACGAATTTGTATAATCGGCAATCGCACCCTGCCAATTCTTTAACCACAAATTCAACTGGCCGCGTTTTGCATACAAATCACGCATAGACAGAATCTTGTTCGGTTGTGCGGTTTGTGCCGCCAATGCATTGTTGATATCGTTCAATGCAGCATTGTAATCTTCCAAACGGGCATTCAGCAACGCACGGTCATAATACGCAACCGCGTTCACAGAATCTGCATCAACCGCGGCGTTGAAATCGTCCAACGCATTGCGATAGTTGCCGGTCTGCATGTACGCTTCGCCACGCAAGATATATGTATCAACCGATGCATTGCCCGCATCAATGGCTGTGGTCAAATCCGCGATTGCGGCGTCAATATCACCCGCCAGCAATTTCGTTTTACCCTGTTCATAGTAATCAGATGCCTGCATCAATGCTTCTTCGGTGATTTCAACATTTGTTTTTGGTGCGTTCAGGACATCGTGGCTGCGTCCCAGAATATAGAACGTTGCAGCAATAAAGAACAAAATGATAAACCAGTAAATATAAATAGACAGCGACCAAGGATTAAAGCACGCCTTTTGATTCTGCACAATGGGCGTAACCTTGATAGGTGCATTGTTTGCGCGACGTGTGGTCGTGGCGCGTGATTTCGTGCTCTTGGGTGCGGATTGTTTTTTCATTGTAAAATCTCCCTTCCTGTTTCAATCAGAATATTAGAAAGAATTTAACAACGCGTCAATTGTTTTCTGTGGAATAATGTGAATTTTACCAACGGGTAATTTACCCAATTCAATATTGCCAAATGATATGCGGTGCAATTTGCGCACCGGCGCGCCACACGCCCGCAGTACAATGCGCACTTCGTTCTTTTTCCCTTCGGTCACGGTGACGCGCAGTTCGCCGTTTTTCAAAACGTCAATTTGCATCGGCCGATACGACACGCCATCAACGGTCATGCCACGTCGCGCCGCATCTAATCCTGAAAAGTCATTTGTATTCACCGTTGCCAAATACGTGCGTGGAATATGCGACGACGGCAATGTCAGTTTTCGTGCCAGCGCGCCATCATTGGTCATCAATAACAAACCTGTTGTCTTGTAATCCAAACGCCCGACATATTTCAAATTTTTGTATTCGTCTGGCAACACGTCATATATAGTTTTGCGCCCGCGTGGGTCGTGCGTGGTTGTCATGGCGTTCAGTGGTTTGTGAAACGCGTACAGTTTTGTTTCGGTGCGCGCAGAAATCGGTGTCCCATCAATCGCAACGACGTCATTATCGGATACAAAGAATACAGGACTGTCAATAACAGTGCCATTTACCGTAACGCGCCGCGATGCAATTAAATCTTCGGCTGTGCGGCGTGATGCCGCACCGGTGTCTGCGATAAATTTTGCAATGCGAACCGTCATTCAGTTATGCGCCCCACCGCGATTGCCGCCGCCAATTCGGCGCGCAGAATTGTTTTGCCCAGCGATATACCAATCGCACCCGCCGCGTCCAACGCCGCAAATTCAGCGTCTGAAAATCCCCCTTCGGGCCCGACCAAGATTTTATCTGTTTTTGCCGCCGCTGGGATTTGTTTGCCATATGCCGCACGTTCATCGGCAAATACCATATGCGATAAATCCAAATCTGAAAATTTTATTTCTGGTAAAATTACAGGCACGCTGTTGCGGTTAGATTGCTCGGCGGCCTCGGTCGCAATCTTTTCCATACGATTCCAGTTTGTATGGTGTGCGGTTGTGCGTTCGGTGATAACCGGCTGAAACGCCGCAACACCCATCTGGGTTGCCATATTGATTAAATCGTCCACACGCTTTATCGGGGCAAAATATAACACGACATTACCCGATGGGTCATCGTGTGATGTTTGCGCGCCAACGGCCAAGGATTTGCCATCATCCGACAGGGTTGCCATAAATTCGCGCCCGCCACCAAACACAATGCAATCGTGGCGACGCATTACGCGCATCAGGTAATGTGCCACGTCCGCCGTCGCAGGTACGCGCGCCCCCGTTGCAACATCATTTCCGACAAAGATTCGTGGAATATTTTTCATTTCCCCGCAATTCCTGATTTATAATCGGTTAAAAATATGATACAATCATAACACAATGGTTGCTAAGTTCAAGATTTTATCGGCTGGTGGTTCGTCCAAGGGGCTGAATATATTCAAGTCCAGTGCGTACAATGAACACCAGCGTACCCCCATGGCGCAGATATTCTGGTCGCTGCGCTGGGCGGTTGGTATTTGGTTGGTCTGTGCGGCGGCGTTCAGTTTGTCCTTTGTTATTGAGCATATTTGGCGGTATGGGTGGTCGCCCGCGTCGGCAACGTGGACACGTGTCTATTTGACGAATTTGTTTACCAGTGGTGGTATGTCTGCAATCGCTGAAATTCCTGCGTGGCTGTCACGGTCGCTGATGCGTACAGATATTATGTGCATTACGCCACTGTTGCCGATAATCGCATATTACCTGATGGCGGACAACACATTGGTTGACGAATTTAACCCATATGGCAAGGACAAGTTTGCCGAAAAATCGTCAAACAAGGCGTCCAAGGAAGATATCGAGAAAATGGGCCTGCTGGGCGGGTTCATGATGGTTTTGGGATATTTCAAGAAAAAACCATTGATGATGAACGAATGTCTGTCGGCATTGTGCGTCGCGCCCCCGGGAACCGGTAAAACCCAAGGGGTGGTTTTCCCAACAATTTTTGAATGTAATAACGTGTCTATGATTATCAACGACCCGAAACCCGAATTGTACCAGAAATCGTCGGGTTATCGTTCGACGATTGGACCGGTATTCATTATGAACTGGGCGGGTCAGGACGATCCCGCGCGTGGCGTATATTACCCATCGTGGAACCCATTGTCACCGGATCACGTGCCGGCAAACATGGAACAACGCGACCTGTATGTTGATTCTATGTGCAAGGTTTTGATTCAAGAAAACACCCAAGACCCGCATTGGAGTAACACCGGTCGTGCCGGTCTGGCTGGTCTGGTGCACTTTATCGTGTCCAAGGTTGAACGTGCCAAGGCCGACGATTATTTCTATGCGCGCCTGACGTCGGGTACGTTTGATGCCGATGATGCGGCGGTGCTGTCGGATTATTACCTGTCGATGATGAATGATACCAATGCGTATGCGGCACAGGCGGCATTACAGCGTGGTGAATTAAACGCAATGAACTATGTACATGTCGGCACGTGGGAAAATATTCCCCCTGCATGGATTGGGCGCGAGGCATCTTTTTCCATGATTCTGGATTGGCTGAACGCATCGCAAATCGCAATGGCCGCGGACTTAGAAGAACGCCGTCGCGGTGGCGACCAAATGGTTATGATGGCAGATCCTATGCACGACCTGTTTATGGCCGCCGTGGACGAGGCCAGACACTATTCCTACGCCCACCGCAGTGTTTTGGAATTGACCCAGTTGGCAAACACACCGGACAAGGAACGTGGATCTATCTTGTCCACAATTCTGGCGGGGTTGTCGATATTCCGTAATTCGGCGGTTCGTAACCGTACCAGCCATTCTGACTTTCATTTTTCGGACTTGCGTGGTCTGGTTGACCCGCGTGATGGCAAAATTAAACCTGTGACGGTGTATTTGTCCATCAATATGGTCGATGCACAGGCATTGAATCCAATTACGGCAATCTTTATTGAATTGATGACGAATTTCTTGCTGGCAAACGCACCAAAGCAGGTGCGTGATGGCCGCGAACTGGGCCCGTATCCGGTACTGTTCGTATTGGACGAAATGCCAAAAATGCAAAAACTGGACGCCGTTATCCAAGGGCCGGATTTGGGTCGTGGTCAACAGGTGTCATACCTGATTATCGGTCAGGACTTGCACCAGATTCAGGAAAAGTACGGCGCAGATGCCGCCGCCACCATCATTTCCACCACCGCGGCCAAGGTTGTGTTACGTCAAAACGACCCCGACACCGCCAAACGTTTTTCGGACATGATGGGTTACAAGATGAAAATCAAGACCGACAAAGACGGCAAAGAATCCACCAGCGAAGAATTACTGTACACACCAATGGACATCATGCGTTTGGCTGATAATAAACAACTGGTGATATTCCAAGGGTGGTATCATCGCCCGATTGAGGCCGACAAGCAACCTGCATGGAAAGACCCGCGCCTGTCTGGGTTTATGAAAATGGGCGCGTCCAGTCCGCTGCCTGAATTTTTGGTTCCATCGCACCATGCGGCATTGGGCTATGCCGGTGCGCCGCGGTTTTATGACCCAATGACGGGCGAAACCAAAACATTATAAACGGTCAGCCGTATGCGCCGAATAATTGTATTATCTTTGTCATTTTTATTGTGCGCATGTGCGGCTACGATGGAATCACAACTGGACGCGGTACGCGCCGGTTACGTTGACGGTAACTATGTTGCAACAGCAACCGAGTTTTCATCAGGAAATGCCCCAGAATCCCAGAATAATTTGGAATTATTGATTACCGCAGACAGTTTGTTTCATGCAAATGAATTTGCCGCATCAGACGCCGCATACGAAGAATTTAATCATCGTAACATTGATTTGACCTCTGGCGATTTAGGACGCGAGGTTGGCGCACTGTTGGCCGGTAATCTGGCGAACGATTATCGTCCGTATATGTCGGACGCACTGTTTGTGTCATATTACCAGTTGTGGAATGCGCTGGCACTGGGGAATCACGATGATGCGCGCGTGATTATAAATCAATCATATGCCCGCCAACAGGACATGTCGCGTGAATACGACGCGTTGGTGCAACAAATTCAATCAGAACGCGCTGATAATACAGATTTGGCAGAACGACTGGATTCTGAAAATTCGCAGTGGCGTGCGTTTCGCGATATTATGAATCCTGCATTGATGTATTTGTCGGGGCTGTATTTTTTGAATGTGGGCGATTATGCAAATGCAAAAATATATCTGCGGCGCGCAGATGGTATGGCGGGCAACAATAAATATGTAAAATCGGACTTGCGTGCCGCCAATGCCCGCACCACCCCAAAAAACACCGTCTGGGTATTTGTCGAAGACGGCTTTGCCCCAAAATTACGCGAAGACAGAATGGATACCTTTGTTGTATTTCCAACAGGGCCTGCGACATTATCTGTGGCTGTATCAGAACCATTATTTGCCGCCCCAATGCCAATGGTTGATGGCGCAGAAATTGTTGCCGATGTTGACGCATTATTTATGACAGAATATACACAGTATCGTGTGAACGAGGCCTTGCGTGCCTTTGCGTCTGCTGTGTCCAAGGCGGCATTACAATCCGCATTATACAATTCAGACAGTGATTCTGCACCGCTGATGGGTTTGCTGGCCACAATGTACACATTGTCCACCACAAATGCAGAGGTTCGCACCTGGGCGACTTTGCCCCAGCGGATATCGGTGTGGCGCACGACAAATGATAAAACCGGCTTGCTAGAAATAAAATCCGGTGGTAATCTGGTGGTAACAGCTGAAATTCCATCGGCGGGGAACTATCTGGTCTATGTTCGTTTGACAGGTGGCACGCCCGATGTAAAAACCATAAAGATAAAATAACAAAACCAAAAGGAAAACGTATGAAAAAACTGATGCCTGTTGCGTTGTGTGCCGCGCTGTGCGCATGTGGCGAAACACGCGTTGTCGACTTGAATGACGCGCGCGATGTTGCAACAATGCAAAACGTTATGGAATTGGAATATCGCGATTGGACAAATGCTGCGGAACGCATGACCAAATCAATGATAGACAGTGGTGCATTCGCCCGCGTTAAAAATCCTGTCATCGCGATTGCGGATGTTGAAAACGACACAATGCAGCGTTTTGATACCGATATCTTGGTCAAAAAGATTCGTACAACATTGGTAAATTCTGGCACAGCACAGGTTACAACCGGCTTCCAAAATAAAAAGAAAACAGAAATCGGCTATGTGCCGGTAACCGCAGAATTGAAAACCGCGCAAGTTGATGCATTGGGTGCGTCTGCCGCATCGGTCAAGGCCCGTGGCGTCGCGGCGGTTGAATATGAACGCAACGCCGCCGAAGATGAAACAACGCATCAGGTACGCGCCACCCGTGGCAACGATGAATACGATGCGTCCACCATTGCAAAAAAGGGCACATTGGTTGCACCAAATCTGTCACTGTCGGGTAAAATGTTACAGCGTAATATGAAACTGAAATCGGGTTGGTTCTCGAACGTTGATACGCGTGTGGAATATTACCTGCAACTGACATTGACCGATGTGAATACCGGCCTGTCCGTATGGGAAGATGAACAACCCATCGTCAAAGAAGGTGACCATGCCCCCACATGGTAAAGAAATAAAAAACGCGCCAATGGCGCGTTTTTTATATTGTTTATTTATTACATTACACATGCCAATGTTGCACTGGCATTCTTTAACATAAACCAGCCGATACGGTAATCGGTTGCGTACACTGTGGCCAAAAACATTGCCAACACCGCAATAACAAATATCACACTGGCTTTTTTCCCGTGCATGCAATACAACGCGATATTATAGAACAAGAACAGTACATACAAATCAATCAGCAAACTGATAATCAAAATTGATGTGCAATTAAACGCCAATGCGTTCAACACCAAAATCACCGGATACATAAAGAATATCGACGACAGCCCCTTGATTGCGATTTCCCAATCGCGTTCGCCACCGGTAATTTCCGATACCAGCATCATCAGACCGCCCATCACAAACAGCAGTGCCACCGCCAGCACGGGCACAATCACCACGGCGGTAAATACCGCGCCCAATGTCACCGTCGCGCCCCCAATCAGACGCAGGCACAGCACCAAAATGCCACCCATCAGGCCATAAATAAATGCCTTTAACATGGATTCGTCCATATTACCGTCGGCAACAATTTTGGTAAAATAACGCTTTGGCTTTATAACAATATCACGCAGGTGCGTCAGGAATTTTTTAAGTTTTTGTTTCATTTTTCACCCCCGATTTGATTATTTATATTTTTGCTTTATAATTATAAAAAATCAATGGAAAAAGTTATGATTAAAATTACTATCGCAGGTCGCCCAAACACAGGCAAATCAACACTGTTCAACGGTTTGACCGGCACACGTGATGCGCTGGTTCATGACCGTCCGGGGGTCACCCGCGACAGTTTGACGGGCACTATGCGCGACCGCACATACCAGATTACAGATACCGCGGGTCTGGAAAATGCCAAGACCGGCATCGCCGCGGATTCAACAAATATGGCATTGGACGCAATCGCGGCATCAGATGCGGTACTGTTCGTCGTTGATGGTCGCACGGGAATTACAGGCGCGGATTTGGATTGGGCGCGCTTGGTTCGTCGTAAAACGCGCGCACCGGTATTGTTGCTGGCAAATAAATGTGAATCATCACGTCGTATGGCCGATGTGAATGATTTCTATAAATTGGGCTTTGGCGCGCCAACGGCGATTTCGGCGGAACATAAAATGGGCTTTGATGCAATTTATGAATTTGTTGATAAAATTGCCGCCGCCCGTGATGCCGCTGACACCGCGGTGGCCGATGATAAACCCGCCACTGAAAAATTAAAGATTGCAATTTTGGGGCAACCAAACGTTGGCAAATCAACATTTGTAAATCGTGTCTTGGGTGAAAAGCGTCAAATTGTGCGCGATGCCCCCGGCATTACACGCGATACGGTTAAAATACCAACACGCTTTTATGGGCGCGATATTATTTTGATGGATACCGCCGGCCTGCGTCGCAAGGCGGGCGTGACCGATGACGTTGAAACATTGTCGGCATTGAAATCATTGGACGCGATTGACAAGGCGGACGTGGTAATCCTGATGGTGGACGCCACCCGCAATATTGAAAATCAGGCACTGGGGATTGCCGCACGCGTATATGACGCGGGCAAGATTTTATGTGTCGCCCTGAATAAATGGGATTTGGTTGAACCAGAAATTCGTGATGAAAAATTGCTGAAATTGAAACATCAATTTGCAAATTCATTTCACCAGATTATCAAACCAATGATTTTGGCGGTGTCTGCGGAAACCGGTATGGGGGTTCAGAATATGTTCCGCAGAATTTATGAACAGTGGGACATTTCGTCGTCCCAGGTTCCAACCAGTTTGATAAATCGTATTATTGAAAAATTAGTCGCCACGCGCCAGCCGCCTATGTCGCGTCTGAAACGCCCGATGAAAATCAAATTTGCGCGTCAAACGGGTCGCCACCCGATGAAAATTACAATCAATGTTGGTGGTGCGTCTGATATTCCAGAATCATACACACGTTACCTGCGCCGCGGGATTGCCACAGAATTAAAGTGGGAACACCTGCCGGTGGTGATTGAATATCACAAGGACGAAAACCCATTCGAAGATAAATAAAAAAACAGGACACGATTTTGTGTCCTGTTTTTATTAGTTGTCGTTGTGTTGCAGGATTGCTGTAAATGTCGCATCGGCAACCGGTACGCCATCAACATAGGCCGTACCGTGGAATTTATGCAGTGACATTTTCTGCATCAATAATTCAACGTGCAATTCCAATACGTCGCCTGGGCGCACCATATGTGTGAACTTGATGCGTTCCATTGTTGTAAAGTACCCAACCGATTTCCCATCATTATACCCTTGACGTGCCATAACGATAAAGCACGCGGTTTGGGCCAACGCTTCGACCTGTAAAACCCCTGGCATAATTGGATTGCCTGGGAAATGCCCCGCACACCAAAATTCATCATCGCGTACATAGTGAATGCCAACGCCGCTGTGTTCATCATATTGGCGGATTTCATCAATCATACGCATGTTACCGCGATGCGGAATAACCTTTTCTATACCCTTGGCGTCAATAACCATTTTTTTCCTCTCCCAACAAAGTTTAACTTTTGCTCTGTTTTTTTAACCATGCATATTGACGGAAAAATTCCATGCCCGGAACCGCAGGATAGCCCATCGCCCGTGTGCCGTCATCAACCGTGCGGAATACACCACTGTGTGCGCCAACCTCTGCATCATTGCCGATATGAACGCCGTTTGCCAATCCAACCTGACCGGCCAACAATGCGCGGTCGCCAATTACGCAACCGCCCGCCATACCGGTCTGACCCGCGATAAAGCATTCCTTGCCAATTACACAACCGTGTGCAATCTGGCACAGATTATCAATCTTTGTCCCGTCGCCAACGACAGTGTCTGTCATTGCGCCACGGTCAATGCATGTATTAGAACCAACCGACACGCGGTCGCCCAGAACAACGCGCCCAACGTGCGGAATGAAAATGTTATGCCCATTTTGACGGGTATAACCAAATCCATCTTTGCCGATAACCGCGCCAGAATTGATAACGCATTCTGCCCCGATGGTGGCATTTTCAATGTGTGCACCGGTCTGGACAATCGTTCCGCGACCAATTGTAACATTGCGCCCGATGTATGCATAGGGGTATATTTTCACATCTGGTTCAATGACCGCGCCACGTTCAATCGTTGCAAATTGCCCGACATACGTGCTGCGCCGATTGCGGAAAAACACACCGCGTTCAACAATGGCATCACGGCTGATACCAAATCGTGGCTTTTCACGATAAATCTCGCCCAAGATTTTTACGATATTTCCACGTGGCGATGGTGTCACCAACAGTGTCGCACCCGCAGGGGCAAATTCCGCCTGTTCTGGCTGAACCAGAATAACGGTTGCGCGCGTGTTTTTTAATACCTCAATCGGTAATATTTTGAATGCCGCGCTGTTGCGTTCTGTGGAATAGAACGCCAACTGGCCCGCACGCGCATCAGCGATTGGTGCAACACCGCGTACGACGGTGTTCGGATCACCACGTAATTCCAAGCCGAATTTTTCGGCCAACTGACCGGCTGTTGTTTTGTTTGCCGCCGGTGTCAGCAAAGATCTGATTAAATTTAACATACCGCGATTATACGGAAAATATGGCAAAGTGCAATCTTAAAATAACAGAGTTCAAAGTTCATCCGTCTCCGCTGCGCTTCGCCGCGATAAAAATAATGTGTGCGCCAAATGGCGCACTGGTTTATTTACTGGATTGCTTCGTTACACTCGCAATGACAAGGGTGCTAGTAGTTGGTAAAAACGGATTGTTTTTTATAACGAGTATTCTAGCTCTTTTGTCATTGCGAGCAAGCGTAAGCGACGCGTGGCAATCCAGTTTATTTTATGTTGCGCGCAGCGCACAAAATTTGCACTTTGAACTCTGAACTTTCCAAAAAAACACCGGCATTTGCCGGCGTTTTTTTAGAACCCTTTTGGGGTTTCCATTTTTATCTTGGACACTTTCTTGTCCAGTGCCTTGATAACTTCGTCTGTGATGTCCAGATTTGTGACATCTTTGCCTGTGCGGGCAAAACGACCGTCAATTACCAATGACAGATTCTTTTTTGCAATAATCGCGTCAACAACTGGATCAAGGTGTTTGTTCTGGATTTCGTTCAACGCTTTCTGATATGCAACTTCGATGCTCTGTGCACGTTCGGACAAATCACGCTGCAATTTCGCAACGCGGTTTTGATAGTCAACGACGCGACGTTGCAATGCCTCGCGCGACAGAATATCCTGTGACTTTTCAATTTCTGTCTTTTCTTTTTCCAGTGCTTTCTGGTCTTTGGTCAATTCATCGCGCAACTTGGATTCATATGATTCTTTCTGTTCACGCAATGCTTTCAGTGCCTTGGCATCTGTCTGGATTGCGTCCATACGAATGATTGCAATGCGCAAGTCGGCCCCACGTGCGGCATCTGTGCTGACAGATTCAACTGATTCTGCAACGGACGCGCCGCTGATTTCTGTGGCGTCGCCTGTTTTATGCAGGGCGCGCAGGCCAAATGCCCCCAGTACCGCAACGACAATAACGATTGCCGCGATGATACCAGTACGTGCGTATTTTTTTGCCGATGGATTCACCGGTGTCTTAGGTGTGTTTGCCATGATAGCCTTCCTTTGTTTAATTGTTCTGGTCGCAGTATAGCAACAAAATTTTCAAATGAAAAGGGAAACTTGTCCGATAATTTATCGTGCCGGAACAATACGAATTTCGACACGGCGATTTGTCAGGCGGCCGATGTCATCTTGGGCGGCAATCGGACGCGATGCACCGCGCGCAACAATAAACATGCGCGCGGTATTTATATCATGCTGGGCCAAATGCACACCAACGCGTTGTGCCATATCCATTGACAGCGCATGCGCAGATGTTGCGTCCATTGCATCGGTATAGCCCGCAATTTCAATAAATGTTGCGTCATATTTATTCAATATTTTTGCAATCGTGCGCAGTGTGTCATCACCCGTTGCCGATATTTCTGGGGCGTCCAGTTCCATAATTGCATCACGCACCAGAATTACAACAACGTCTGTGCCCGCACGCTGAACCGAAATGCCGGATTTACGCAACGCGTCATACAATGTGTATTCAACATTTGCCATATATTGCACCGCGGCGGCATTGTCGTTTGCAACCTTGTCCCCGTATTCGGCACTGTTTGGTAATGTTTCGTTTGAAATCAGTTTGCCCCCCGACCCCAAATACACAGGGCGTTTGGCAATGCGTGCGGGTTCGGTCATGTCGGTAAAACTGGCCCCGCGCAGGTACAGTGGCCACTGGCTGCGATTCGGACTGTGATACGTCATGCAACCGCACAGAGTTATTATGGACAGCCCCGCAAAGATTTTTGTTACACTATTCAACGATAAATGAAACCTGATTTGTTGATGATGAAAAACATCTGGTGTCTGGGTCATATGTTGAACCATTTACCATAATTGATGTTGCCCACGATGGCGCAGACGTTGAAAAATATTCGCATTCCGATTGCGTCAGTTCAACCAGATTGATTGAAAACGATGTTCCGTCCGCCGACGATGTAACCGACCACGCGTCCCCGCCAATCGGTGCGGCATTATTCTTTAATGCACCTTCTTTTATCAAATAGTCAACCGATACACCGGTATAGTCCCCGCGCATTTGCAACAATAATTTTGTGTCGCTGGCAATCTGTTGCAGAACCTGATTTGCGGTTGTGCGACGCATATTATTGCGCAGTACATTGGCCAACTGCCATGTGGCGGCGGTCATAATACCGGCGATGGCCAGTACCCCGATAACCTCTATCAATGAACGTCCAGATTCTGTTTTCATGTATTCCCCCCGAATTACGTGATTTATTTTGAACCAACGATTTGTGCGCCTTCGAACAAGTCCATTGCGCTGGCCACCAACGGGTCGGATTCCAACGCCACTTGATTTTGTTCAGCGGCCGTTTGAACATGATGGGATTCTGTTTCGCGCGAAAGTGTCCACGCGTGTCCCGTTTTATCTTGCAACCACATGGCCAGTTTTGATGCAAATGTTTCGTCGTTGCCACGGTCAAAATACTTGATTGCTCCGTCGGTAAAATCAACAACCTCTATATTATTATCAAAATACGCATGCAACATAATTTCCTTGGATTTCTTTAATTCGTCACGCAGCGTATCCGCCGATGTGATTTTCAGAAACTTTGGCGTGTCTGCCACGGGTGCGGGCGTGGCAACCGGTGTGGTGGCGGGTGCACTGGCGCGTTCCATCTGTTGACGTTTCAGAATTTCATTCACAGATGGCATATCGGCAATATGCATCAAACGTACAATCAGCATATCAAAACATTGCTTTTGATTATCAGACGCCTGTAATTCAGATACGGCCGCAACCATAACCTGCCATATGCGTGACAGGGTATTTAATGAAATGCGTTCATTGATTTTTTGAATCTGTTCGCGCTGATCCATCGTGTATGGCGATGTCGTGACGTCACCCGCGTGCAGGGCGGGGTGCATACGTGTTGCCCAATGTGTCCATTCCATCATGTCGGTCAACAGCATAGACAGGTCTGCGCCATTGGTGTAAATCTGGTCAACCTTTTCCAATGCGGCGGCGGTATCGCCTGACAACACTGTATTCATCAGGTCAACAACAACCCCACTGTCTGCGCGTTTCAGCATTGCCAACACGGCCGCTTCGTCAACGTGCCCGCCGGTTTGGGCAATCGCCTGATCCAGCAATGACAATCCATCACGAACCGACCCATCGGCGGCGCGCGCCAACAATTCGTTTGCCGCATCAGATAATTCAATTTTTTCTTGTGATGCAATCCACGCAAAATGTTTTTTTAATGTTTCAACCGGCACGCGCGCCAAATCAAAACGCTGGCATCGTGACAGAATGGTCACAGGTACTTTGCGAATTTCGGTTGTTGCCAAAATAAAGATAACGTGTGCAGGTGGTTCTTCCAGTGTTTTGAGCAGTGCGTTAAACGCCGATGTCGACAGCATATGAACTTCGTCGATAATATAAACCTTGTACCGACCATTGGTTGGACGATACTGTGCCGCGTCCAAGATGTCGCGCATATTGTCAACGCCTGTGTGTGATGCCGCGTCGATTTCCATAACGTCAATGTGTTGCCCCGCGGCAATCGCGCGACAGTTTTCGCATACACCGCATGGTGTTGCGGTCGGCCCATCTGATGACAGACAGTTTAATGCCTTGGCCAAAATACGCGCTGTACTGGTTTTCCCAGTCCCACGAATGCCAGTAAAAATATACGCATGTGCAATGCGTCCGGTATTGATTGCGGTGGTCAGTGTTTTTACCAAAACATCTTGGCCAATCAGTGATTGAAAATCTTGACTGCGGTATTTGCGTGCTAAAACTGTGTAATTGCTGTCCATGCCAAACTTCCTTTTGTTCGCAGGATAGCAAAACACAGTCAAATTTCAACAAAATTTAGAACACGATTCTGTGTCAGTTTAATATGAAATCGGGCAATGGGGCCTCGACCTCGTCCGATGCGGTTGTGTCATCAGATTCTGTATCAATTTCTGGTACTGAAACCTTGTCCGCAGGGGTGCGTGTGGAATCAATTTTGCCTTGCTCTGCGGCGACAATGCGGCCATAGTGTTCGGCGGCCTGTAACAGGCGTTCGCGTTCAATTTCATCGGCGGTTTGACGTGCCTGATCGATGTACTGTTTTCTTTTCTGACGCCATTTATGACAACGCTGAATCATCAGCCCGACAGACGATTGGTTTTTCTTGTTTTGCATTTTGTTTCTGTTGTTTCAAAAGGAAATTATTTCCGGCGATTTTTGTCGCCAACTCTCTAAACGAAACTGATGTTAAATCATCTTAAAACTGATTGCAATATTTTTTTTCAGTTGCTATTCTGTTCGGTATGTAGGAGGGGGCATATTCACTTGCCACGAAATCAAAGCGGAAATTTTTTATTACAGGCATTGTTGGCGTTGACGTGTATCTTTGCGTTCATGCCGTTTTTCGCATCGCGTTTGGCATCACGTGATATGGCCGCCCAGATGTATTCCACCACGCGCCAAATTGATAATGCCGCGGCGGCGGCGCGCATATTTATTCGCGAAAATGCGTCCGCATTGCCGTACAACGAAACAGTTGTGTCGGGCACACAATTCACAGATTTGCTTGAACCATATGGTTTGCCGTTGGGATTCAGACCGCAAACCGCACTGGGGCAAAATATCGCACTGGTTATTGACAAGGATTCCACGCAGGTATCGGCATACCTGAAAATGACGGGCGGAAATCTGTCGGGGATTCAGATGGCGGAATTGGTGCGTCGCATTGGGTTCTATGCGGCGACGGACAATGATGCACTGGTGGTGGCGATTGCATTGGACGATGCGTATTCAGACGTTGTGCGTCGTAATGATACGGATTTGGACGCGGGCGCATTCTTGGCCAATTTGGAAATGAATGGCAATTCGCTGAATAATGTGGGCAGTATTGTTGCCAACCGCGCGGGTTTTGATACGGGCGAAATTACAACATTGTCGTTGACGGGGACGGAAAACGGACGCAAATCTAAAAATTCTATTAAAAACGCCACCGCGGACAGGGCGGTATTCCAAAGTCCGGACGGTGAATCTGCGCTGTCGCTGACGCGTGGCGCACTGTCGGTTGATTCTGTTGATGCGCGCACGGTTGCGGCGTTTGGTGATGCGGGAACATTTAACGCAAATACTGCATCGGTATATGATTTTGCAATGACGGCGGGCCGCACCAGTTTTACCGGCCCTGCGAATTGGTATGTGCGTGGCAATGTGGTCAGTGATAAAATAAATTTCAGTGTAGAGCGGTTAGAAATCAATTCATTCTTGAATGCCGCCCGCGGCCAAGATGTGTATATTGACGAAGATTCGTTAAGTTATTCGGCATACAGTGGCATCAGTGTCGCATCAATCGCCACATCAAATATCACAATGCGTGACCAAACATCCGACGCATTGTCTGACGGTGAATCGGGGGCGGTAATATTGGATATTCGTCCCGCCGGCACGTCTGTATTGCCAGATGTATTTGTCGGCACACTGAACAATGACACGATTGCGCCATTGAAATCACCGTCTGAATCAAATAACACGACGGTCGCGTGCAAGACATTGATTGGTGATTTGGACGGATCTTATAATGCAAAATCATTGTCGCAGTATATAATTTGCCAATATTATTTTTGGCAACGCTTGGAACAGCGTATTGATATCAAACAATGTATGTTAAACGGGGGCAGTAACTGTGATTAAATCGCGTATATTTTCATCGCCCGCCGCCCGCGGCACCAGTTTGACAGAGGTTATTTTGTCCATGGCAATCGTTGCGATTGCCGCGCCTGTGCTGTATTCCCAAATCACGGAAACAACGTCGAACCTGCGTGATATGGCGATTGCCCGCCAGATTATGGAATTACGCGATATTACGTTAAATTATGTTCGTGCGAACCAAAATCATTGGCCTGATACGGCCCAGATTAAATTATCAGACGATGAATTGGCGCAAATATCACCGTCAATTGCGGCGGGATTTATTGACAAGTATTCTGTTCGTGGTGCAACAATTACCGATGTGTATTTGGCGTTTGATATTGCAGACAATAAACTGGACGCAAATCGTATTGCCCGCCATGTTGGCGCAGATGCCGCGATTGTGTCGCCCGATGGTGTGGCGTATGGCGCAAATTGGGCGGTGTCCGCACCGGACTTTCACGAAGGGTTGCTGGTGTATCGTGTGTCGCGCGATGTTGCGGGATTGGATACAACAAAATACTTGCATCGTACGGCATCAGACGAAGAAAACCTGAACACCATGTTGCGCGATTTGAATATGGGCGGCAACAATATATACAATGTTGATGCACTGTCGGGCGTGTCCGCGCGGGTTAAAAACATGTCGGCGGTATTTGCTGGCATTGATGATATGACGGCAAACACCGCGTATTTCCGTCGTGGCGCAAATGTCGATGGCGCGGGTGTAAAAATCAATTCTATGCGTGTGACGGGTGATATTTCCGGATTCAGAACAATCAACGCGGACAGTATGAATGGTGCGGCGTACACAACCAATGGGCGCATTGTGACCGATCGCGCAAAAATTACCAAGTCCGTAAATGTTGCGCGTGATTTGGTTTTGAAATCAGACACCACACGAACAATCAGTGGCTTTACGGGTATCAGCGCAAATTCCGTCAAAACCCCATATGTTTCCGCCGAAGAAATTGTGTTTTATGAAAGTTTTGGCCTGACAGTTTCTGGTGAATTGTTGATGTCAACAAACGCGCCATTAAAATTGGGTAATTGGACATTCCCAAATACCAAAGCACCAACGTTTTCTAAATTGACATTGACGCGTGCAGCATTGCCCGCCGCACCAAAAGCATCGGAATTTGGTGCGATAATGCAAAGCAGTTGGAAATCCGCAACACCCCAAGAGGTATTGAAGTAATGAAAACACCATTGCGTATCTTTTCTGCGTCAAATGCGTCGCGTGGCGGCATGATGGTTGAATTACTGTTGTCGGTTGCGCTGGCCACATTGATAATTCCGTTTTTATTCCAGTATCAGACGCGTGCGGTTCGTCGCGCTGAAAATATCGTTATCGCCCGCGAAATGGAAAACATTCAGGACGCATTGGAACGCTATATTGTCGATAATCGTGAAAAGTTACTGGAAACAGTTGGGAAAAATATCACGCGTCTGGAAATGGCGGATTTGGCGGATTATGGTCTGAATACAAATTTGATGGAAAATGGTCGTGATTACCAACTGCGTGTTTTGAAATCAAACGACGTGCGTGGCAAATCCACTTTGCAGGGCGTTGTGGTTATGTCTGATGCCGATATCACGCCACTACGTACACGTGAAATTGTGGCAACGGGGGCGGGGCAACTGGGCTTTGTGGATAACGCGCGTACATATGGCGCATTTGGCACATCGCGCGCCGATAATATTGATATGGGAATTGTTGCAACAAACGGAATTGTTGCAACGACATCGGTGAATCTGGACAACGCATTATACCTGTGGCGCGTGCCATCGGACGATGCGCGTGATGCAACGATGCAGGCGGGACTGAATCTGGGTGGGCATAATATTACCGATATGGCATTCTTGGACGCGTCGTCGGTTGCACTGTCTGGCAATTTAACATTGGGACGCGCGGCGGTTTCCAGTTTGATATACCAAACGCGTCCAACATTGGACGGTGCGTTCGGTATAAAAAACGCAACGGTGTCCGGCACTATGTCGGCGGATTCGCGTACATTGAACGTCGCGGGCGCATTCAAATTAGCGGACGTGGGCAAGTTTTCCAGTTTTAATGTCGGTGACCTGTGGGTGTCTAATTTGACATTGGGGGGGCTGTCCATCAGTGACAGCGAAAAAATCGCATTACTGCGTGTCACGGATTCGGTGGACATGACATCGGGGCGTATTACTGCGGTGTATGTGACGGTTGGTTTTACCGGTTCAATTACGCCCAAATTGGTCGTCAGCAAAATGATAGAAGATTCTGTGAACCCCGCATACTATTGGAATGTAAAAAGTGGTGTGGCCAATATGTCAGATATGACATTGTTGGATTTGAATCGTATGGCATCAGCCGCGGCGCGTGATACTCGTGGCGACACGGTATCGTATCAATTATTTGCAACAGTTGCCACAAACCAGAACGCAACGGTCGCAGATTTTATGAACGCATTGTCTGAAATCCAGACGCGCGTTCGTGCGAAATATCGCCTGTTGAATTTGGAATAATATGTGGTATAAGTGGAATCATGAAAATAAAATGTGATTTTTGTCAGACAGAATATTCCGTACCGTCACTGCGCGCGGGCGCGGTAAAGTGTGCGGTGTGTGGTCACACGTGGACGCCGGCGCGCAGTAATGGTCGCGGTGCAGCAATGATGTTCTTTGCGGCATTGTGTGCGTTGCTGTCGGCGATTGTGTTCACGGTTGCTGTTATCACACGCCAGAAAATAGAAAACGCCAACGCTGCCCCATTGGTTGCGCACGTTACATCGGTGCGTACGGCCGCAGATGCGGACGGTATGCCACGATTGGTGGTTGCTGGTACGGTGCAAAATGTGTCTGATGAAATATACGGTGTGCCTGATTTGATTATCACGGCGCGTGACGCCAATGGCAACATAGTAATACAACAGAAATTTATGCCATCGGCAACATTGCTGGACGCGGGAACTCAGGTTCAGTTTTCGCACACATTGTCTGGTTCGGCAATGGGGGTTAAACGCGTATCTGTGGAATTGGCAAACATGGGGACAAAGAAATGAAAAAATTTGCGCTGGCGGTGATGTCTGCAATTATGTTGATGGGTGCGTCGTACGCCGATGACCAGCCGGTCGTTAAACGTGTCAGCGTTTTTTCCACCAGCGCAGATTGGGAGGCGTTGACCGGTCTGACCCTGCGCCAGTACACAGGTCGGTTCAAAATTGATAAATCGTTGGTTGGGCGTTCAGGATTGGTTTTGTATTACTTGGACGGTTTCCCTTGCTATGGATTGGGGTATGGTGTGCGCGTATGGCTGGGGGCAAACGGTGCAACCGATGGCACATTGCAGATTGCATGCGTGTATCCACCAACAGAAATAAAATTCACATATCGTAATGCCGCGCGCGACGCCGACCAATCGGTCAGTACTGGTATGTTAACGTGCCCAGTCACCGCCGATGCACGCGAATTGTCTATTGATTTATCGCGTTGTACGCGTGGTCGTGATTGGTCAGAATATAAATAGGTTTGTAATGTCTGATATTCGTTCATTTACAGTTTCCGATGACGGTGTGGGGTTGCGCTTGGACAAATTCTTGGCCGACCAGATGCCAGAATTTTCGCGCAGTGAAATTCAGCGTTTCAAGATTTTATTAAATGGTGGCGATGCCCGTACGGCAACGCGTCTGCGTGCAGGGGACACTATAACGGTTGACGTTCCTGCACCAAAATCAGACATTGCCGCCGACAATATATCGTCGGACTTTGATTTAGGTATTATTTACGAGGACGACGACATAATCGTCATTGATAAGCCACGCGGGGTTGTTATGTACCCATCGGCGGGGAATAAGACCGGCACATTGGTTCAAAACATATTGGCACATTGTCATTTGTCGACATTGGGCGGGGATACGCGCCCTGGGGTTGTGCACCGTTTGGACAAAGATACCAGTGGCGTCATGGTCTTTGCAAAATCAGATGCGGCGTTTCGTGCGTTGGTAAAAACATTTTCTGCCCACGATTTGGTGCGTCGCTATGTTGCATTTGTTTGGGGCATTCCAAATTGGGAGGGGGCAGACATCACTGGCAACATCGCCCGTTCATCACGCAACCGCCAGAAAATGACAATGGTCAAATCTGGGGGCAAGCCCGCCCATACACAGGTAAACGTTATGTCCGTATGGCCACGCGCGGGCGTGTCGGCATTTCGTTGTAATTTGTTGACCGGCCGCACACACCAGATACGTGTCCACCTGTCGGCGCACGGATTTCCGGTCTTGTGTGATCCGGTCTATGGTCGCGCGTCGGGTCGGCTGGCCAGCACCCGTGACCCAGATTTGCTGGAATTTTTGCGTGACCATAACGGCCAGATGCTGCATGCCGAATATCTGGAATTCAATCATCCGACCACGGGCGAACGTGTGCATTTCAAATCGCACCTGCCAGACGATATGGAAACGCTGAAATGTATTTTGGACGACATTGGGTAAAAATAAATTCGGGGGCACATCGCCCCCGTGATTTTTGCCTGTGATTTCTTAGTTTTTTCTTTATCAATGTGGGAATTTATGATATACTAAATCATAAATAATGGAGTGGACAGAATGTTTTTACTGAAAAAATCTATCAGTTTTGTGGCGATTTTGGCATGTTTGCCTGCGGCATATGCGGCAACTGCACGCCCCAGTGTGATGGGTAATGCGGCGCGTCGTATGCCGACGATGTCAACGTATGTGACGGGCACAACAACGTCAACGACAACCACGTCGAATTTGTTGGCTAACGCCGAATGTATCGATGCATATACCTCTTGTATCAAGGGGGCTGATGCCTGTGGCAGTGGATTCGAAGAATGCACAACCAAGGTTCTGTTCCACGCGAAAATGCCACAATGCCTGTCCACATTGGCACAATGCAGCGCGTCTGGAATTACCAGCTTGTTCGGTACATCAAACACAACCGCACTGTCCAACGTCGCGTCCAAGAACACGTATGGCGAGGTTACAGATTACACATACCCCACCAACGGCAGTGTATTGGGCCAGTTGATTGATGGGGCAGCAATTTCAAACAGATATGATACATCAAACTGTGTAAAGCGTTATACATCATGTTTGAAGAAAGAAAACGTTTGTGGTGCGGACTTTGAATTGTGCACAACAAATACCGAATTCAAAAAGCAGATGGTGTTCTGCGATTCCACATTGGCGCGTTGCCAATCCGATGGCAAAATCGAATTGTTCGGTTCAACGACAACCACAACGACCCCTGCGGCGACCAGCCGTATAGGTCAAATGATATCAGAGGGGGCGGCATTGGCGGCAATCAACGCCGTGTCCACATGTTACAAGGTCGTTGATCAATGTATCTTGAACGCGTGCGCAACAAACCCATACAAATGTTACGAAAACGCATCAGCCCAGACGATTGCGCAGGTTGATGGTATCAACAGTGGCAATGCCGACGCGACAACGGGCGCATCAACAACTGCTGCCGACCCGGTCAGCAAATCTGCCATTGAGACATACATTAAAAATTCTTGCATGGACACCGTTGGTGCAAATAAATACTGCTATGCCACATTCTTGGGCAATGGCGCAATGCCAACTGCGTCCCAGTTAAAAGATGCCGTCAATCAGGAAAGGGTTTGTGACGAAGCGTATGCTGCACGCATGAACACCGCGATGAAGGCAAAAATCACGGATTTGGTTGAAAAATTTGATACCAGTGCAAAGCAAAAGTGCGCTGATACAATCAAAACATGCGCAATGCGTGTATGTGGTGGCGGTAACGGCGCGGCATGCTATTCTCAGGTGTTTGGTGCAACTGATAAATCCATCAACAATTCGGTCAGTTATAATGACATCAAGACTGTTAAATCCATCAACAATTCGGTCAGTTATGATGAAATCAAGACCGGTTGTGCGGCGGTTGTGAATACTGACCTGTATTGCAAGTATGCGGCGGCAAATCCAAATACAACCGGCACATATTCATATGCATACATCAATACTGATGCATTTGATACGCTGTTCCCAAAATATCAGGCGGGCGGTACCGACCCAATCGGCGTGATTGCGTCCCTGAATGCGACATTGGCAAACACGTACAGCGATGCGGCCATTGCCCAAATGAGAAAGCAGTGCCAGTCCGTCGCGACCAGTTGTGTCAAGGCAATGTGTGGCCCAGATTACGTAAATTGCTATCGTTATCGTACAGATATCTATTCCAACCTGACCAACACCAACGACCCTTCATTTGATAACTTAATGAACAAGGTTAGTGGTGTCTTGGATTACACGGTTGTGTTGGGATTGTGCTTAGATACGGTCAAAAACGCATCTGTGTGCGAACAGCATTTGGCAATCGAACAGAGTAAATTAAAGATTCAGAACAAATCTGGCACGGGCGCATGGTCTGATGCAACATCCGTACGTGGTGGCTGGCTTGATGCGGGCAGTGCAACATCGGTGACCGCGGATAAGAAAAGCGTCCCGTCATACGATGAAAACGGCAATGCCATCTGCACGGCCGAAAACGGCGACCAAGGCGTTTGCAACACCGTTGATGAAAACGGCAATGTGTACGACACACCAGTTATGGTTTCTTACACAACGTATCTGCAAACACAGGCGGCATCGTCTTTGTTCAAAGATTTGATTTATGACATCGAAAAAGAAGCACAGGCAAAATACAACGCCAAATTGACCAAGGAACAGAACATGTGTCTGTCCAGCAATCAGGGCGGCGTCATGGGGGCCAAGGACACAGGTGGCACATATATGTGGGTTAAATTGAAATCCACCAAAGTGCCCAAGACATACACTGTCAATGGTCTGAAAGCAAACCAGTTTGTGGCCAGCAACGATTTGTATGGCTCGTTCTGCCGCGTGCGTGTAACGCTGCAATCTGATGACAAACGCATTCAGGAAAAATTGCAGAACGGCACAAATTGGTCAACCGCATATTTTGCCGTCGGCGACAGTTTCACATGCGGCAGTTGGATTCCAAATTCTGAATTGGAAGAAATCGCCAACGCCGTTGCTGATGACGCAACCGCAGACAAAGAAGCGTCCCAGAAACGTACCCGCACATGGATGACTGTGCTGGGCGCATTGGGCGGCACGGTTGGTGGCGCATATCTGGGCGCAAGTTTGCAAGATGGTTCTGCATTCGGCAAACTGACCGGCCTGAACAAGGTTTCAGACAATCAGAACACATCTGAAAAGGCGCTCAAATTGTGCCAAGGGTACGCGAAAGATGCCAAGGTAAAGACAACAGACGCTGAATTTGACAAATCGACATACCAAATTAAGGCAGAAGCAGCAATCAGTTTTGCATCACAGTTAAATGTTGCATTGAAGACACGGAACTCGGTTTCGTCGGCATTCTCAGTGCTGGGCAATAGTTGTACTGGTAAAGATGAGTCAGGTAACGAAAACAAGAAGAAATGTGAGGATTACAACACTGCGTTGGATCAGTTGAGTGCTGCATGCGAAACTCAGGCGGATTTGGCCAGCACATCTGGTAACAAGTCCGGCGCACAGAGCAAGACATGGATTGGTTCAACCGTTGGTGCGGTGGCTGTTGGTACGGCGGGTGCATTCCTGTTGAATCGCGCAACACGCGACATTCAGGATTCGAATATGGACGCCGCGCAAAAGGCCGCGTACAATGAATGGATGAACAGCGTTGGTAAACATATCAGTTGCTATGTTGGCGGGGACGAAGCCGGCACATACGGTGATATCATTACCACCAGCATTGAATAACAAAAACGCCCCACACGGGGCGTTTTTAATTTTGTTGTGTTACTTTACATGCTGTGACAAAAACTGTAATTTACGACAGATTTCATCGCGTTTTATGGTGCTTGGGGTCATACGGGCGTTCATAAACTCAACCGCCGTGCGAATTTGTTCGGCGTTATATTTTTTCTGAATCATATTCAGTTCATTAAATGGTCGATACAGAACCGTATTGATAATCTTGCGCATATATGGGCGGGTTTGGAAATTTGGCAAAACCTCCAACGCGCCACAGTCCACCAATGTATTGCCAATGCAATTATCAGAATGATCACGCAGGTTATACCACTTGAAATGTTCGTATGGTGCATCGGGCACCGCATTATGTGGCCCTTCGGCCAGTTTGCATATCAGATATCGTTCGCCACGTTGAATACTGATGCCTGCGGTTTCAATCTGACGCCAATGCACATCGCCATGATACTTGCGTCCCGACAGCAAGAAAGAATTTTGTAATTCTGTATCGTGTGCCCATGCGGTAAAAAATCCGTGTTCGCAATCGCTGTGATATGTTTTCAGAATGTGCGCCGGCGCATTGCCAACAAAAATCATATGCGTTTTACCAAAACATCCGCCCCCGACATACATAATTTCAACCGGCTGTTTCAGCACGCGCGACATTTTCTGTTCCAAATCGTCCATTGCGGGCATCATGCGATTGCATGCGTCAGGTGTGTCGGCGCAGTACGATTTTATTGCGGCGTTTTTGAATATCTTGTGCAGACGCGCGGTTGCTGCCCCACGTTTATCGCGCGGAATCTGTTGCAACCATTCGTATGGAAATGCCCCTGGGTTTTGATATCCCGCCAACGCCATTGCGTCCATTTCGTCGGCATCAACTGGTGCGTGCTTTAACCGGCGGGTCGCAGATTTTTTCATCGCGCCATGTGCTATCGGTGCAACAATTTGCATCATTTTATCAAAATTTATTCCCTGTAATTCATACAGGTCGTGCCGCAAAGGGTATTTTTTTATAAATGCCATAATATCGGCGGACATCTGCGGAATGCGGTCGGCCCACCCGCGCATCATGGCGCGCGTGGCGGCATTGACGCGTGACTGGCCATGCAAAGTTCTGTACGCCGCCCCCAGAATTACGTCGTCAATATCTTCGTCAAATTTGGTCTTTTTTGTGCGTTGAACCCTGTTTTTCCATAATGCATATTGAAATTCATTCATAATTTTCTTGCGTCGTGCGTCGTCAATCGCCGCGTCCAGCGTTGGTTCGATAAATGTGCTGCGTCCGGTGTGCACCGCCACGCGCGCCGCGCCAGATATACCGTTGTCGTCAAACCGTGGCAATAACAAATTATATATTGTGATTCCGCAAATATCGCGCCGTGATTGTTCATAAAAAAATCTGTCCCCGTGTCGAAACAGCGGAAATGTTTGCAGCGTGTCATTACCCATATCGCGCACAACGGTGCATTTGTCTGCCAACAGGTGTTCAACCGTATTGTCCAGGTTCGTCCACGTGCGGGGTATCGTAATCGTGCGCAAAAAACTGCCCCCGACCAGCGCGCCATTGGGAATTTTTTTGACGCCTGCGCCAAATTTTATCGATTCCAAATTGTGGTTGTAACAAAACGCCCCGTTGCCAATTTTTACCAATGTGTCAGGTAATGACAGTGCGCGCATACGTGGCATATTGCACCCCACGCGCGCACCAATGCGGCGAACGCCGTCGGGCACGCATAATGCGCCATCGGCGGTTAAATCATCATTTGCCACCGATAAAAGAATCCCGTTTGAAATAATCATGTCTTGCATCATATACAAAATAATTATTTTGTCAACAATGTTTAGGTCGCACCAAAAATTGCGCGCAAATGTGTTTTTTATCTTTCCAGTGCGTGGTTTTTATGTTAAAATTATGCATAACAGAGAGAGTATGAAACCCATAGCAAGATTTTTGTTGGTGGCCTTGTCGCTGGTGTCTGCGGACGCGGCGTTGGCCGTTGTTGCATCAACCCGTGGTAATAATTTGACCGCGTATAACGGCAATTCTGGGGCGGTGAACAATAACACTTGGAATACATTGATGAACAGCCGTGCGGCCACGTCGGGCGATGCGGCCCCTGCGGATTTCGGTAATTGCAACGCGATTGTTTTGCGCTGTGCCCAGCCGAAATGTGCATCGGGCGGTTGTACCGATATGAATGTCGCAACGTCTATTGTCGATGGCTGTGTTCGATCGAACGAGGCATGCCAGCAATACGGCAGCGATTTGGTTTCTTATATTGCGGCGCAACTGGTCGCCAATTCCACGGCCAAGGTAAATGCCCAAAACGCGGCGGCACAAACGGCCGCAGCAAATGCGGCGGCACAACAAAACGCCCAACAATTACAGGCGATGCAGGCCCAGATGCAACAGATGCAGCAAACAATGGCGCAGCAAAACGCCGAAACAGTCGCACAATTACAGAGTGCGCTGGCCCAGCAACAGGAACAATTTGCAGCGGCACAGGCGGCATCGCAAACCGCGACAACATCGTCCGTGTCTGACACGGTTGCTGCGCCCGATAATGGCCTGACGGCGGCGCAAAATGCGGCGGCCGCGGCGGGCGTGTCGGCGGATACATTGGCGCGCGAACAAATCACGGGTCAGATTTACGAAAAAATTGAAAATTCTGAAACCCAGATGAAGGCGTTAGAGAAAACAATGCAAGATGCCTTTACATACGCTGGGTGCGATACATCGGGCAATAATTGCACCGGCCCGCATCGGGTCAAGGCGTTCAAGCAACGCGCAATGAATTTCTTTGAACCGTATAATGCTGTCTTGGACGAGGTTTATGATGCCTTGATTCTGGCACAATCGGTTGGTGTTGATATTTCCGATATTTACATGATGCTGAACGGCACGTGTAATGCGTGGGCACAATATATGTGCAGTGCAGGTCAGGTTATGCACTATACCGCAGATAATTGCGTGAATGGTGTGTCTGTCGCGACAATAGATACTGGTATCATAGATGATGGGGCATGTGTCAGATATGATACAAAATTAGATAAGCAAGTGCCTTGTACAAAAACAATTTCAACAGGTGTTCTGGGGAATAATAAATCTTGCCGTGTGGGTCAGGTTGTGCCTATGTCCGACGGTGGGTGCCAGTTGGTGCGAATGCTGACCAATACCGAAGATGTTCGTCGTGAATGGCTGAATATTGCCGAAGGTGACGAAAGTCAATCAATCCGCGTTGGTTGTGCGTCCGAGGCCTTGGATAACTCCACCTTGTTCCGTAATCGCAAAAAACAGGCAACGATTGATATTGAAACACTGGAACGCATTATTGAGCAAGATGCGCCCGCCGCATTCACTGGCGACAAAACACCAGAAAATAATGGCGTAATCTTTTGTCAGGTTGGCGATAATTTACAGGATTTGCAGAAACACGCAACCCTGAAAACAATTCCGGCCAAGATGTGCGCGAAACTAGACGCAACCGGCACGTCGCTGTCTGCGGATGCAAACGCCACAACGTGCGATTATATTCTGCCACAGTACGCAATGTGCACAACGCATGTGTACAATATTGGCAAAACAGAAAATTCATCTGTGGCTGCCGACAAACAGGAAATGAAAGACGTCATTGCGTTAAAAACAACAATTATGACGCAACAGATAAAGGCACAGTATGATTATCTGGACGCGACGATGCGCCGCCTGAAAACCCAACTGGAAAAGGCAATTTTGACCACTAAATTACAGGCCGCGGGGGCTGGCACAACGTCTGATGGTGGCACGTACACGTCTGGCAATACGGGTGATAAAAACATCTATCTGGCGGGCACAAATAATTGCGGCAATATGGACACCACCACAGAGGTATTCACATGCCTGCGCAGAAATTATGACACCATTTACAACTCGTCAAATGGTGGCACAAATATCACAACAGAATTGCGCAAACAGTTGGCGAATGATATCAGTGTCGTGGTCAGTAACTCTTCCATTTCCACTGGTTTGACGGCGAATACCAAGTCCACCCCAGAAAGTGGTTTGCCGTATGTCAAGGTTGATGATCAAATCGCGAATTGCAGCGTGGTGAAAGAGGTTCAGGGTCGCAAGGTATTTCAAGAATGTCTGAGCCGTTTGAATATACAAATTCGACTGGCCTCAGATAATCTGAATGCGCGCCAGCAAAAAACAGAATCAAAATAACCCCAGACAATAAAAAACGCGCCATCGGCGCGTTTTTTAGTGACAAAGTGATATGGTTTTAGAATAACGAGTACGCTCTTTTGTCATTGCGAGCAAGCATAGCGCAGCGCGGCGATCCAGTAAATAAAGCCGCGCCATCGGCGCACTTTTTTATTCACTGGATTGCTTC
>OIZA01000016.1_pt1 | contig 126023 bp, 105 predicted proteins | sample 1588381 | NCBI WGS metagenome assembly OIZA01 (sample SAMN03283277) | human gut metagenome | biome: human-associated habitat; material: feces | host: Homo sapiens | place: Peru | collected 2012 | reverse complement strand
CGTGTCTCAGTCCCAATGTGGCCGTTCAACCTCTCAGTCCGGCTACCGATCGTCGGCTTGGTGAGCCGTTACCTCACCAACTACCTAATCGGACGCGAGTCCATCTTTCACCGATAAAATCTTTGACAACTGAGCCATGCGACTCTGCTGTGTTATGCGGTATTAGCGTTCGTTTCCAAACGTTATCCCCCTGTGAAAGGCAGGTTACTCACGCGTTACTCACCCGTCCGCCACTAAACTTAAATTTCACTTGACCGAAGTCTTGTTCCGTTAAAGTTCCGTTCGACTTGCATGTGTTAGGCACGCCGCCAGCGTTCATCCTGAGCCAGGATCAAACTCTCTAAAAATTATATCCAAACGCGTCTTTCGACGCATTCAAATCATTTTCAGAGCTTAATCGCTCAATCAGTTTTCACTGACTTTTTTCTCGTTTTTCACAAGAATTACTGTACTTGAAAGTACTCTCAAATTAATCTTCAAGGGTTTGTTTGATCGTTGTTTAATTTTCAAGGTGCTGCACCCGCTCTCGCTGAGTGCTCGACTATCTTACCAAATCTCGCCCCCTTTGTCAATCCCTTTTTCGAATCTTTTTGCGCTGTTTTGTCAACGCCTCCGAGTGTTTAGGCGACAGCTCGCTTTTATATCAACGGTTTCGGGGATTTTGGAGGGCTTTGGATTTGTATATGAATTTGGCAGTTTATAATCCGCGGGTTTTGCTTATATATAAATGTATAAGAAATCGGCGTTCTGACTGACCGTTGTAACGGATGTGGTGCCGTCGGATTTTTTTGGAAAATCAACCAAAACCCCTCCGTCACGGCAGGTAAGCGCGAGTTGCCAGAGATATCGTTATTGCGGATTCACAATTATTACGTGAAACAACGAGGACGTCGTCCGCTACAATTTAATAAAACATTTCTGTTATTCCATAAACAATATTTTACTTTTAGCAACTACCGGACAATCCCTCAGTCCTACGGACAGCTCCCTTTACACAAGTGAGCCTTTAAAGTGCGTAAATTCAGCATTTGTCGGCAAAACGCGGCAAAGTTCTGCCATACAAATAAACAGCCTGCGGCACACCTCATCCGTCTCGCAAGCTCGACACCTTCTCCTCAAGGAGAAGGCGAATTTAACTGTCGGTTCGACGGTTTTTGGGCAGAAACGAGCCTATACCGTTCTGAAATAAATCTGCTGTTCAACCGACAAAAAGCGCCCCGAATCGCTTCGGAGCGCCTGAGATCAATTGAGCACGGGAATAAATGCGTTATGGATGGCTTCGACCGCTCTGTCGCCGTCCTCGACGTCGATGAGCACCGAGATTTTTATCTCGCTGGTGGCTATCATCTGAATGTTGATATCCGCCTCAAAGAGCGCCTCAAACATCTTGGCGGCGATGCCGGGGTGGGATTCCATGCCCGCACCGACGACGGAGACCTTCGCTACGCTCTCGTCGCAGTTTATCTCAAGGCCGCCGAGCAGCTCGAGCGACTTGAGCACGGCGATCGCTTCGTCACGGTGAGCCTTGGTGGTAGTGAATGCGATATCCTTGGTGTCGCCTCTGCCGACGGACTGGAGAATTATATCAATATTAATATCCTTTGCGGCGAGCTTGCCGAATATTTTATAAGCGATGCCGGGCACATTGGGCACGCCGATTATGGATATCCTCGCGACATCCGTATCTTTAGTAACACCTCTTACGAGCATTTTTTCCATGGAAGCAACCTCCTTGACTATAGTTCCGGGCGCACGCACAAGGCTTGAGAGCACCTCGACTTTAACATTGTATTTCTTTGCCATCTCGACCGAGCGGTTATTGAGCACCTGAGCGCCGAGCGTCGCCAGCTCGAGCATCTCGTCATAGGTGATCTCGCTGAGCTTCTTTGCACCCTTGACCCTCCTCGGGTCGGCGGTGTAAACGCCCTCAACGTCGGTGAATATCTGGCAGCGGTCGGCGTGCATCGCGGCGGCTATCGCCACGGCGCTGGTATCCGAGCCGCCCCTGCCTAGGGTGGTTATATCGTCATAGCGGTTGATGCCTTGGAAGCCCGCGACGACAACGATATTCTTCTTTGCGATCTCCATTTCGATCCTCTCGGTGCGGACCTTTTTGATCCTGGCGCTGCCGTAGACGGAATTGGTGGTGAAGCCCGCCTGCCAGCCGAGCAGGGAGCAGACAGGGAAGCCGAGGCTCTCGATAGCCATTGCAAGCAGCGAGATAGAGATCTGCTCGCCTGCGGAGAGGAGCATATCCATCTCTCTTTTTGAAGCCTTGGGATTTATCTCGGCGGCCTTATCAATGAGGTCGTCGGTCGTATCGCCCTGAGCGGAGACTACAACGACCACATCGTTGCCCTGCTTATAAGTATCCGTCACTATCCTTGCGACATTCATCACTCTCTCGGCGTTGGCAACGGAGCTGCCGCCGAATTTCTGCACAATTAAAGACATATAGTACCTCCGTTATTCGGAATCAATAATCGGTTATTCTGATGACCGACTTCACATCGGCTCCGAGGCGGCCGAGCTTGCTCTCGAAGTCGCCCTCGCGTATAGCATCGGTCACAAAGGCGATCTCGCCGTCCGGCGCGTTGCTGCGGGTAAGCATATCAATGTCGCCGAATTCCCTGCCCGCTCGTGCTATCGTCTCGGCGGCATTGTCGGTGAGAAGTCTGACATAAAACGGAATGACATTGTCGAGCCTGTCTGCCACATAACCCGGCTTACTCTCCTGCCAGCCGAAGAATTTCTTGCGCTCCATATGCTTGGCGCAGTCGATAACGTCGGCAACAACGGCGCTTGCGGTCGGCATCTTACCGGCGCCCTTGCCGTAGAATACGACGTCGCCTATTGCGTCGCCGCGGACAAGAATGGCGTTAAAAACATCGTCCACGGTGGCAAGCTGGCTGTGCACCCGCACGAATGCGGGAGAGACCATGACGGATACTCTGCCGTCCTCAAGCAGCTTTGCCCTCGCGATGAGCTTGATGACTCCGCCCCATGAGCGGGCGTATTCGACGTCGGCGAGGTCTATCTTGCGGATGCCCTCGGTGTAGACCGACTCGGGGTAGACGTGCTTGCCGAAGCATAGAGCCGCCAGGATGCATATCTTGCGGCAGGCGTCGATGCCGTCGACGTCGGCGGAGGGGTCTCGCTCGGCGTAACCGTTCCTCTGCGCCAAAAACAGCGCATCGTCAAAGGTCATCCCGTCACTAATCATTTTAGTAAGAATGAAGTTAGTTGTTCCGTTGAGTATGCCTGCGATCTCATTTATATCATTTGCGGCGAGGCACTGACTTATCGGCCTGATGATGGGAATTCCGCCGCCGACGCTCGCCTCAAAGAGGAAGTTGACATTCTTTTCGTCGGCGAGCTTCAGCAGCTCGCAGCCCTTGACCGCGACAAGCTCCTTGTTGGAGGTCACAACGCTCTTGCCCGCCTTGAGGCACGCCGTGACATATTCATAAGCCGGGTGAAGCCCGCCCATGGTCTCGACGACTATCTTAACCCCGTCATCCTCAAGGATCTTTGCAAAGTCGGTTATGACCAGCTTCTCATAAGGGTCGCCGGGGAATTCGCGGCGGTCGAGGATATATTTCAGCTCAAGCTCGCTCTGCATACTTTTTTTGACTATATGCTCGTGATTCTTGGCGAGCAGCTCGGCAACGCCGGAGCCGACAACGCCGTAGCCCATGATCGCAACATACATTCGGAATCGCTTCCTTCCTTTTTAAGTGATCTCCCGTCAACCGCTCGGCGGCGCGGGTAAGACCCGAATATTTTAAGAAATATAGCGTTATAGTAACATATTTTTTCATAATAATAAAGGGGGTAATCAAAAGTTTATGAAGTTTTTCGTAATTTAATCCGTAAGTAATTGCCTTTTTGTGAAAAATGGTGTAGAATGGGCTCGTTCACAGAAAATACAGGAGGTGTATTCATTTGTCAACCATCGAAAAGAGAAGAGCCACGCTCATAAATCTCGTCTATTATTCATTGCTGATAGCTGCGTATTATCTGTTTCTGAAATACGCATTCTGGATAGTCGCGCCGTTTATCTTCGCCTTTGCGGTCGCAATGTTCCTGCAAAAGCCGATACGCAAGATAAATAAAAAGACCAAGATAAAGAAGGGCATAATCGGCTTTGTCGCGGTCATACTTATCTTCGCCATCCTCGCCAGCCTGCTCGTGCTCGTCGGCTACCGCATAGGCGTTGAATTCAAAGGCTTCGCCGATTATATAATGCGTAAGATCGACGACTTCCCCAACTTCATCCGCTCGGCGGAGGCGTGGGTCAATAATGCGGTCAGCTTCCTGCCCGATGCCATAGAGAAAACGATAACCGACGCGGTCGGCGACTTCACCGACAAGCTCCTGCTCGCCACCAAGGAGGACTCCGATATCCAGCAGGGTCTCTCCGGCGGCTTCTCGGGCATAGACCTCTCGGTGCTCAAGACCCCGCTCGGCGGCCTGCTCTCCACGGCGAAGCAGATACCCGCTGCCCTTACAGCGGCGCTCATCGGCCTCATCGCCTGCTTCTTCATCACCTGTGATTACGATAATTTTACCTCAATGATAAAGCGCAATGTCTCCGAGAAGCACGAGCACGCCCTTGTCAGGACGAAGCACCTGCTCATAGATATCCTCGGCAAGATGTGCAAATCCTACCTCACCATAATGTTCGTCACCTTCTGCGAGGTCTCGATAGGGCTTAATATCTTGAAGCTCGTCGGCGTATACACGGGCGGATATATCCTCGTCATAGCGATATGCACAGCCCTTGTCGATATCCTGCCCGTATTCGGCACCGGCACGGTGATGATACCTTGGGCAGTGGTCAGCCTCTTCACGGGTAAGACAGGCCTCGGCATAGGCCTGCTGGTCATCTACGGCATAATCACGGTCATCCGTCAGATACTCGAGCCGAGGCTCGTTGCAATGAACGTCGACATGCCCCCGATACTCACCCTTGCGGGCATGTATATCGGCCTACAGCTCTTCGGCGTGGTAGGCATGTTCATGGTGCCCATTACATTCGTGCTCATCAAGGCGCTCAACAGCGAGGGCATAATCCACCTCTACGGCAGGGAGAAGCCCGCCGAGGAGGAGGAGAAGCCCGCCGAGGAGGAGGAAAAGCCCGCCGAAAATGCCGAGAAAGTCGAAACCGAGTAAAAAAAGCACAAGAAAAGTGCATTTCAGCAGTAATTTTTATAAAAAACACCAAAAAAATTATTGAAATGGCATAACTTTTGTGCTACAATTACTTCAATGCGGTATTAAATACTGGATTTAAACTTGTTCCCGTGCGCACAGTCGACGGGTTTACATTAAGGAGGAAGTTTTTTTGAAAGCCTATAATGCCAAAGACATCAGAAACATCGCCCTTGCCGGCCACAGCGGCAGAGGCAAGACCACCCTCGCCGAAGCAATGCTCTTCCTTGCAAAGGCTACCGACAGGCTCGGCAGAGTTGCCGACGGCAACACCGTGCTTGACTTCGACGCAGAGGAAAAGAGACGCAAGGTCACAATAGCCACCGCCATGGCGGCTTTTGATTGGAATAACATCAAGATCAACCTGCTTGACACTCCGGGTCTTTTCGACTTCGCGGGCGGCGTGAGCGAGGGTATGCGTGCAGCCGAGAGCGCACTCATCGTCCTTGCAGCCGGCTCCGGCGTTGACGTCGGCGCAGAGAAGGCTTACAAAGCCGCTTCCGAGAGAAAGATAGCAAAGCTCTTCGCAGTCACCCGCTGCGACGCAGAGAACACCGACTTCTACAAGACCTTTGACGCTCTTAAAGAGGAATACGGCGCTCCCGTATGCCCCGTCGTCGTTCCCTATATGGAAGGCGACGCAGTCAAGGGCTATGTCGATTTCTCGACCGGCAAGGCTTACGCTTACAACGGCGGCAAGGCAAGCGAGATCGCTATGCCCGCCGACGACAGAATAGAAGAAATGAGAGAGGTCTTTAACGAGGCCGTTGCCTCCGCCGACGAGGAGCTTATGGAGAAGTTCTTCGAGGGCGAGGCTCTCACCACCGAGGAGATCGCAAAGGGTCTCAAGGCAGGCATCATCGCGGGCGACATCTACCCCGTATACGCTTGCTCCGGCTACACCACCGACGGTGTCGACCTGCTCCTCAACGGCATTGTCAGCGCCGCTCCCGACGCCGCAAGCTGCGCGGGCGAAGGCGATATCAAGTGCGACGAAAACGGCGCTCTTGCGGCTATCTGCTTCAAGACCGTTGCCGACCCGTTCGTCGGTAAGATGTCCTTCTTCAAGGTCGTCTCCGGCAAAATAACCTCCGACACTCCCGCTTACAACGCCCGCACCGGCGAGAGCGAGAGAATGGGTAAGATAATCACCCTCAAGGGCGCTAAGCAGGAGGATTCCGCTTGCATCCCCGCCGGTGATATCGGCGTTGTCACCAAACTCTCCGGCTTCAAGACCGGCGACACCCTCTGCGCCCCCAAGGCTGATATAGAGCTTGCAGGCGTCAACTTCCCGAAGCCCTGCCTTCCCATGGCCGTCAAGGCTCGCAAGAAGGGCGAGGAGGACAAGATCGCTGCCGGCCTCAACAGACTTGCGGAAGAGGATCTTACCATATCCTACACCACCAACCCCGAGACCAAGGAGCAGATCCTTTCGGGTCTCGGCGAGCAGCATCTTGACTCGGTAGTTACCAAGCTCAAGAATAAATTCGGCGTTGAGGTCGACCTCTCCGTTCCCAAGGTCGCATACAGAGAGACCGTCAGCAAGACCTCCTATGTACAGGGCAGACATAAGAAACAGTCCGGCGGCAGCGGCCAGTTCGGCGATGTCTGGATCAGATTCGAGCATATCGACGGCGACGGCTTCGAGTTTGCCGAGGAGGTTGTCGGCGGCTCCGTTCCCAAGAACTTCTTCCCCGCAGTCGAAAAGGGTCTGCGCGAGGCGATCCTCAAGGGTCCCCTTGCCGGTTATCCCGTTGTCGGTCTGAAGGCAACCCTCTGCGACGGTTCGTCCCACCCCGTTGACTCCAACGAAATGGCGTTCAAGACCGCCGCAAAGATCGCTTACAAGAACGGTATGCCCCTTGCGAATCCCAAGCTCCTTGAGCCCTACGGCTCACTGAAGGCTTATATGCCCGGCGACAATCTCGGCGATATCATGGGCGATATCACCAAGAGGCGCGGCCGCGTGCTCGGCATGGGTCCCTGCGAGGATGACCCCAAGATGCAGGAGCTCGTCGCCGAAGTTCCTATGGCTGAGATGGGCGATTTCGCCACCGTGCTCCGCTCCGTCACCGCCGGCAGAGGCTACTTCTCATTCGTATTTGACCACTATGAGGCCGCTCCCGAGAACGTCGCTCAGAAGGTCATTGAGGAAGCTAAGGCCTCCGCAGAGGAAGAATAATTACATAAAACTCACTGTTTTTCTTTCATTAAAACCCCTCTTTGTGCAAACCGGGTGCAGGCAGCTGCATCCGGTTTGTCCTTTTTTGACCGCCGCGATACGTGTATTGCGAGCGGTCATTTCTCTTTTTAAATCCGCCCTAAACAGCCGTTTCTCTGCCCCGTTTCGGCAAAGTCAAAATATCCGTTGACATTATATTGCAAAAGATGTATAATATATTTGAACAAACTCTATTTAAATATTTATTTTTAAAAGGAGGGTAATCGGAGGCTATATAAATTTTCAAACCACCTCACGGAAAGGCGTGGTAAAATGTCATTTTATATTCGGCAATTCCTGCCGTATCTTGCAGTCTCGGCGGTGGTGTATCTGCCGTTCCGTCTGAGAAAAAAGCGCAGCAGTCTGATCCCCGACCTCATATTCTTTGTCTATATCGTGGCGCTGCTCATGCTGACCGTATTGCCAATGGTTTTCGTCGCTCAACACGGCCTGCTCGTCAGGCTCCCGTGCGCCGATGTGCTGCTGGGGCTCGGCAAGATTGAGACGATACCTCAGCCCTCGGAGAGAAGCCTGCAATTGCAGCCGTTCGCAACGGTTATCGGTCTGTTGACTGATGACGCCCTGCCGCAGCGGGTGCGGCTCTATCGTGCCGCCGCCAACATTCTCGGCAATCTGGCGCTGCTCATGCCGTTCGGCTTCCTGTTCCCGCTCAAAAGCGGCGCGGGACTTGGCAAAACCTGCGCCGTCGGGCTTGCCGCCGTGCTCGGCATAGAGATCATCCAGTATTTTGAGGGTCGTGTCGCCGATATCGACGACGTTATTTTGAATTTTGTCGGCATACTGCTCGGATTCGCGGCTTACTGCATATTTATAAAAATAAAAGCCCTCGTCCGCTCACGAAAGGAGCTTCGGAAGGCTTAAATCATTCGGTTATTTCCGCAAAGCGATCCATATCGCTCTGCAATTTCTCAATGACCGCTCTTTTTCAATAAACGCTCCGTAGAGTCGGATAATTTGCAGAAAGAAGGCGAGTATTTTGATAACCTCAGAGCGAGCGACCGAGCTTGCGAGAGAAAACTATGACGATATATTTCGCTTCTGCCTGTCACGTCTCGGCGACGAGTGGGAGGCGGCCGACGCGGCGCAGGAGGTATTCCTGCTGCTGCGGCAGCGGCTCGGCGAGCTGGAGGACTGCAATCTGAGAGGCTGGCTCTTCGCCGTTGCGGATAAAAAAATAAAGGAAGCCCGCCTGAACGCCTCAAGGCGCAAGCGGGAGCTGATATTGGAGGATATCGCCGAATCTCTCCGCAGCGAATCGGGCGAGCTTTACCCCGCCTGCGAGCTGACCCGCCCACTCGGCGAGAAGGATCGCGAGCTTTTTGAAATGATATATGAGCGGGGCATGAGCCACGCCGCTATCAGCCGCGCCCTCGGCGTCTCCGACGGCGCCCTGCGGGTGAGAATATTCAGGCTTAAAGCTAAATTGGTCAAGAATCTATAAACTGATTTAACTTGCCAAAAGCATTTGCATTTAATATTGTATTATCTACAGTATTACTCATGCAAAGATTGTTTGTTAATAACTTGTAAACATTATATTTTTTGTTGACTTTAAATTCTTTTTGTCATATTATAAAATTGTAAATATATAGTTGAAAGGGGGCGGTTACATGTATTTGAATCCCTCTCGGTACAAAAACGGAGACAATTATGCAATCCGCCGCTCAAATCAAATAACGAAAGATTGATTGATATGAAGAAATACTTTTCTCTGTTTTTGCTGCTCACTTTTTGCTTTTTGACAGGTTGCAACTCCGCTGCAAGCTCTCAATTAACATCTGTGCCCCCTTCTGACCAAGGGGATCAGCTTTCGGTCAAATCAACTCTGAAGGCTCAAGGTATAAATAATGAAACAATCAGTCAGACAGACAGCGAAACGCAAAACGATGTGTACCTTTTCTGTGACACCGATTTTGGCAAAGTAAGAGCTTTATATAAGGAAAGCAAAGATAAAAACGGGAAATTCAAAGAAGTTAAAACGGTAACCGACATATCTGAATTGCGACTTTTTAAAAATTCCTTGTGTCAAGAAAAGTGGGAATACCTCCCCACTTCGCAAAAGTGGGGTAAATTTAATCCGTCAATACCCAACAATCGTGTTATTATTATTGAAACAAAGCAGGGAAAAAACTACGTGCTCCATTTGTATAGCGGTTATGATGCGAACAGCTGCTTTTTATCAATAGCAAACTACGGTGCAAATATGGAATATGATGAATTTGTCGCTTTATCTGACAGTGCAAAGGAATTCAGGCGATACACAGTATCAAAGAACATCTATGCCGCGCTGATGGAACTTTACAGTTAATAGAAAATTTTCTATATAAAGCAGGGTGATTTGACATGACACAGGCAAAAAGCTCTTCGCATTTGTTTCCCAACCTCATAGCCGCGGGCTTCCTGCTGACAGCAGTATTCTTCCTGCTGCGCTGCTTCGACATTATCCACGGGATGCTGCTCGGCTGGGTGATAGCACCGATCTGGGTCGCCATGCTCGTTCTCGCGGTGATACTGCTCATCGGGCGAGCGGCGAAGCTCGGCTTGGCGCTTCGACTGCTGCCGTTCGGGGCGGCTCTCATCCTGGCTCTCGTGTTCATCCTCAACAATGCCCTTGACCTGCTCGCCGTGAACGCATATTGGTATACGATGAGCGGTATTTCCATCGTCGCTGCAGCAGCGATACTTCTCTGCTCGCTGAAAGCAAAATAACACAAAGCCCGGTCGCTCCTTCATCGGAACGGCCGGGTCATCTTATTTAATATCAAATTCATTCCACGGGTATTCCTCCGTCGGCGGCAAAGCGGAGAAGCTCATTCTCTCGCCGCTTATCGGATGGGTGAATTCAAGCCCGCAGGCAAAGAGCGCAAGCCGGCCCGAGCCTCCGCCGTATCGCCCGTCCCCGACGAGCGGCAGCCGTCTGCTCGCAAACTGCGCCCTTATCTGATGAGTTCTGCCCGTGATCAAGGAGACCTCTATAAGCGCCTTGCCCCCGCTCTCGGCAGCCACGTGGTAGTCGAGCGCCGCTTCACGCACACCCTTACGCATACGCTTGACGACGAAGGTCTTGTTCTTTTGCTTGTCACGGAAGAGAAGATCCGTCAGCGTGCCGCTTGCCTCGGCGGGAACGCCGTTCGTCACGGCATAGTAGCGTTTTTTCAGCCCGTGGCTCTGCACCTCGGCGCTGAGCGCCGCAGCGGAGCGGCTGTCCTTGGCGTAGACCATCAGCCCGCCCGTCTCACGGTCAAGCCGATGCACGGGGTAGGCTTTCGCCTTTTCGCCGTTCTCGGCAAAGTGCCTGTCGAGCAGCGAAAGCATACTCTCGCCCTCGCCCGCCTGGCTGAGCAGCCCCGCAGGCTTCAGGCAGACCGCTATGCAGGGATCCTCAAATATAATTGCCGCCGAGTCTTGCACGCCTCTCGCTCCTCCTGAGTGAATATCTCACATTATCCACGACCAGCCAGAGCTGACCCGCAAGGTGCTCGGGGTCCTCCCTCATGCCCGTCCTGAACCATTCGGATATCATGCCGAAGAGCGCATACTCATAAAACGAAGCGATGAATTCGATATCCTCGTCGGGCACATTCATCCCCGAGGCTATCGCCTGCACGAAATCGACGACTATGTACTTACAGGATTTATACATATAGTTCTCAAAATAATCGTAGCTGCGCGAGGAACAGATATTGTTGATTATCTTCTTGTGAGAATAGGCGACCTCGGCGACCTTCATAAAGGCCGCAAGCCATGAGCCGCCGCCCTGATGGGTCTTAATGATGTCGGTCATCTCATGCTTGAATATCTCCTCAAGCAGGTCGTAAATATCGCTGTAGTAGTAGTAAAATGTGTTGCGGTTGATGCCGCAGGTCTCGACGATATCCTTGATGGTTATCTTGTCGAACGGCTTCTTCTCGAGCAGCTCAATGAAAGTGTCGGATATAATTTTTTTAGTATCTTTCTGCATGATTTGCCCCCGTTTTTATTCTTTTTTTGTCCCCCATTCGGGCGCCTGAATGCGCCCGCCGGTAATACCACCGTATTACCCTCTTTGCATTATAGCATATCTCTGATATTTTTTCAATAGAATAAACCTTTGTTTGACTTTTTGGTGCAAAATCTCTTGCTGTTTTTGTGCAGATTGCCGAGAATCTATTTTGTGCAACATCCCTATTACATTTTTTATTTATCTGTGATAAAATTAAAAGGAAGAAATGAGGTGAATTCCGTGCTTTACGATACGGGCGATACCGTCGTTTATGCCGGCGGCAGCGTATGCAGCATATCAGAAATAAAAGAAATGCGCTTCGGTGCAGACAAAAAGCAGTATTATATTCTTAAACCGATTTATGAGCCTCGATCAACGGTATATCACCCCGTTGACGGTGCTTCGGCTAAGCTGCGCCCGCCGATAAGCGCCGAGGAGGCACGGCAAATAGTCTCTGCGCCGCCCATGTCGGGTTGGGAGAACGACGACCGCCTTAGGCGGGAGAAATTCTTTAACATTTTACACAACGGGAGCTGCGCCGAGGTGGTCTCGATGGTCAAGCTCATCTGCCGCCGTAAGCGTGAGGTCAAAAAGCTGCGGGCCGCCGACGAGCGCTCGCTAAGCGACGGCAAAGGGCTTGTCGCCGGGGAGCTTGCCTATGCGCTCGGCATAACAAAAGACGAAGCGATAAAAGCCATAACCGACTGAAATAATAAGCGTTACATAAACCGCACGAATTAAAAGCGGCGGTACGGCGTTGTTACATTCCGTCACATTCGACAAAAAATCCTCTTAAAATTTTACACCCGCACCGTGTTACTTTTTCATCTTGAAAAAGACTGTATATACATAAGGCGGAGAACGGTGATCTCTCCGTCATGCAAGCGAACATACAGCAAAAAGCATCCGCACATCAAAGCGCGGATGCTTGATTTTTATTCGTGATTTTTTACGAGATCCTTGAAGTGCTTGCCCTTATGCTCAAAGTCCTTGTAGACATTGTAGCTCGATGCCGCCGGAGACATCAGGCAGGTCATGCCCTGCTTGGTGCAGCGGAAGGCGGCGTCCACCGCCTGCTCCATATCCTCGACGATGATTATATTTTTGAGGCAGCCGTGCTCCCGCATCTCGGCACAAAGGCGGCAGCCGGTGTCGGGCAGACCTATGAGATTGCTCACGGCGCTCCTTTCGAGGAAGCTGACGAAGCCCGAATAATCAATGCCTCTGTCCATGCCGCCGAAGATGAGCGTGTCCACATCTCCGAGGGCTTCAACCGCGCATTCCGTCGCCTGCGGAATCGTAGCGATCGAGTCGTTGACGAATTTGATGCCGCCGTATTCGCCGACCGGCTCCATGCGGTTCTCGATGCCGCCGAAATCCTTTATCGCCGAGACGATGGCTTCATCGCCGATGCCGAGGCACCTTGCGGCGGCTGCGGCAAGGCAGACATTCTGCCTGTTGTGCCTGCCCCTGAGCCTGTCGTTGGCAGCGGCCGCGGCGAGAATTTCGCCGTCCTCAGCCCCTCCGTCGGAGCAGACCTTGATGACGGTCGGTATAACGAGCGAGAAGTCAAAATATTTATCGAGATCCTGCTGAGCGTTGCAGATGAAATAATCGCAGCCGACCTGGTGGCGAATTATATTCATCTTTGCGGCGACATAGCCCTCAAAGCCGTTGTAGTGATCGAGGTGCTCGGGATAAATATTAGTCATAACCGCCACATGGGGCGAGGCGGTCGTGAACTCAAGCTGATGCGACGACATCTCAATGACTGCTATCTCCGGCTCGCCGCTCTCGAGCCTGTCGAGCACGGGAATGCCGATATTGCCGATGAGGCAGGCGGTCTTGCCCGACTTTTTGACCATCTGATAAATGAGAGTCGAGGTGGTCGTCTTGCCCTTGGTGCCCGTCACGCCGACGCAGGTGCACTGCGAGAAGCGCAGGAAAAGATCCGTCTGGCAGGTGACCTCCACGCCCTCGGGCACGGTCACGTCACGGAACGAAATGCCCGGAGTTTTGATAACGAGGTCGTAATCCTTCATCGCGTCGAAGTAGCAGTCGCCGCCGTAGAGGGTCACGTTGCTGTCATGCAGGTCGATATCGCGCCTGTCGCCTATGCCCAGATGCTTATCGGGCAGGTGGCGGCGGATCATATCGTAGGTCGAGCGCCCCTCCCTGCCGAAGCCGAGGATGAGCACGCGCCTCTCTCTGAGGTATTCAATCAATTGCCGAAACATATTTATACATCTCCCTGACCGCCGGCAGGAATTCGCTGCCGACTGAGTTAACTTCGTTATATTCGCCGAAAAGCGCGCGCAGCTCGCAACTCGTGACGGGTGTGCGGCGTTTTTCGTATTCCGCAAGCAGATAAGGCTTCTCCCCGCCGCCGAAGCGCCGCAAAGTCAGCTCCAGCATGGCGCAGACCTCCCGAGCCGTGCCGACGCATTCAAAGGGCTTGACTCCCGAGAAGCCGCAAAGCCCCTCAAAGTCGACGAGCAGGTCTGCCTTGTCGAGCATATCGCAGCCGAACGCCTCTATCAGCTCCCCGCGCTCCACAAAGGGCGAGAGCATTATGAAAACAAAGAGGCACTTGGCGCAGTTGCAGCACCATATATTCTTTTTGCTGCCCGCGTTGCAGGAGCGGAAAACCTTGAGATATTGCGGGCAGGCGGCGAATTTCTTGGCTATCTGAGCCTCGTTGAACGGGCGCAGCAGGCTGAAATACCGTATCGGCAACCCGAAATACCCGTCGGAGAAATCCCTGAAATCCTTCTCGAATTCATAAGATTTGGAGTATTGATGATTGACCCCCGTGCCGCCGATGTTGGCTTCATTCGCGCTCGATTCATTGGAGAGGGCGATATTCTCCGCCCCGATGAGATACGCGCAGTAGTAACTAAGGAAGGCGACTATCGCCGAGAACGGCGTGTGACCGTTCAGGTAGCCCCTGCGGTTAAGCTCCAACAAATTCGGGTCGATGGTGCGGTAGGTTTTTATTATCCTGCTCTCGTCATAGCCCGCCGCAAGCACGCACTGAGTCCTTGCCGGCTGGTCGTTGACGGTGAAGAACATATTTTTGTTGCGGAAGTCCGAGAGCAATTCGGTGGTAACGGCGCTGTCTTTACCGCCGCCGACAGGTATGATATTCAGCCCCGCCGAGACGAAGTCACCGCCGCCGGGGAGCGCCTCGCCCTCGCAAACTATATTTACGAACGAATCAAGCTCGGTCGTGATGCCGTTGCGGTAAAAGAATTCGCCGAGGCCGCTGAACCAGAGCTTTTTGAACCAAAGGACGTCCGCGCCGCCGAGGCTGCCGCAGAGCACGCGCACCGTCGGCGGGCAAGCGGCTTTCCAATAGCTGACCGCCTCCACCATGCCGAGGCAGAAGGCTATCCGCCGCGCGGCGGGCGAATCAAAGGCGTTTATGATATTCAGATTATCCGTTTTTATCCGAGTGGTCGGTGTAAAGACCGTGTCGCCGAGCGAGAAGCGAAAGCCGAGAGTTATCTCGCCCTCGGTGCGGGTGAGGGAGAAGCTCTCATAGAGAAATTCGGGGTTCTCTTTCCTCAGCGATTCAAAATCAGCCATTTGGTGACCTCCAAAAATAACCTTTGATTATATTATATCAAATCGGCGGGCGGTATTCAAGTGGTCGGCGGGCAAATCAAACTATGTTTATCGGTGTTTGCCCGCGCAGGTGCGCAAAAAAACAGGTCTGCCGTGTGACAGACCTGCCCAAAAATGCTTTTTGATCAGAAGCCGAACTTTCCTTCAAGCCATGCGGTAACTATCTCCCAGATAGGATTCCAGATTGCGCTGAACTTGGTGAGCAGGTCACCGAGAAAGTCGAAATCGAGAGCCTTGAGGTCAAGATTTGCCAAAGACTTGATGAAGGTAAGAATGAGCGCCTGAATGCCTTCGGTGTTGATATCCATGATTTATCCCCCTTTAATTATTTCTGCTTGCCCGCCGAAGCCGAATGCCCCGACGGATTACGGCAGTTTACGGTCATATTATAACCTATTTTCTGCAATATGTCAAGCCACAACATATTGGGGCTGTGCGACGAGGTCAATACTGACTGCAAGGTCGTCGAGCCATTCGCCCGTCAGATAATTCCTCGGGCGCAGCTCCGCCTTTCCGCCGTGTACCTCGACCTGATAGCCGACTCCCGTGTCTTCGGAGGAGAGGAGGCAGGGCACGTCGATGAATGTTACGCCGTCCTTGCTGCCGACGCTGACGGAATCTATCGGGTTGTGGATATGCCCCGAGAAGTAGAATACGTTTTTGTGACTTGTGAGGATATTATACACATCTGCGCTCTGCTCGCCTATCGTGCCCTCAGTCCACTCTCTTGCGACCGTGCCCTTAAGCGGGAAATGGCAGAATACAAAGGCGGGCTTGCCGCTTGCGTCCGCCTCTGTCAGGCGGGCGTCGAGCCATTCGAGCTGCTCGGGCGAAATATACGCCTGAATGCCCTTATCCGCCTCGGAGCCGAGGACTATGAAGCTGTAGCCGTTGATAACCTTCGAATAATAGGTCTTGTCGAGCTTCTTGCCCGCAAGCAAGCCGGCAAAGAATTTGAATTTCGCGCTGCCCCTGTCATAGCCGTTCTCGGCTGTGAATATCTCGTGATTGCCCATTGCCTCAAGGATATTGCGGGCGTTGCAAAACAGCTTGAGCTGCATGAAAAGGAAGCTGTGCTCGATGAATTGACCGTTCATGGTGTTGTCCCCGAGCAGCACCAGAGCGTCGTTCCTGTGCTGAGCGCCGCTGATATCCATAAGTATCTTCGGGAACTGCTTAAATCTGTCGTTATTGTTGCCCTCCATATGGACGTCCGAGATAACGGCGAACGAGAGGTCGGTATCCTTATAAAGAGGCTCGTAGGTGGGCGGATAAATATTGAATACCGCCGCGATAACAAAGGTCATTATGAGTGATATCAATTCTTTCATGTCGTTCTCCTTTCTGCAATTACACACAGTAATCCTGATAGCGGTCTATTAATGAAACGTCGGCGGTCAGCTCCATATAGAGGCCGTCCGCGCGGTAATCCTCGACGGTGATAACGCCGTCCTTCCGCAGCGCCGCCGCAGCCGCTCCGTCGGAGTACGGGATCAGCAGCTTCGCTTTTGCCCGTGTCGGCGGCAGAGCCTTTGCCACGGCGTCGAGCAGCTCGTCAAGCCCCTTGCCCTCAAGAGCGGAGATATTCACCGCCCCGGGCAGCCGCATGGCGGCTTCATCCGCCTGCGGCAGGTCGCATTTATTGAATACGGGGATTATCGGCTTGCCTGAGCAGCCCAATTCCTCGAGCAGGTCGTTTGTAACTTTCAAATGCTCGGCGCACTCGGGGTCGGAGGCGTCGCAGACATTCAGTATCACCTTGGCGCAGACTGCCTCCTCAAGCGTCGACTTGAACGCCTCGACGAGGTGATGCGGCAGACGGCGGATAAATCCGACGGTGTCGATGAGCATGACCCGCCTGCCGTCGGGCAGCACCAGCGCGCGTGAGGTCGGATCGAGGGTCGCAAAGAGCTTATCCTGGGCGAGCACACCCGCCTCGGTCAGGGTATTCATCAGGGTCGATTTGCCGGCGTTGGTGTAGCCGACGATAACTACGGTCTCAACGCCGTCCTTCTCACGCCTTGCCCTCGCAAGGCTGCGGCGCTTCTCAAGGGCGTCGAATTCATCCTCAAGCGCCTTTATCCTCCGCCTTATATGGCGTCGGTCGCTCTCGAGCTTCGTTTCGCCGGGGCCTCTCGTGCCGATGCCGCCGCCGAGCCTTGAGAGCTTGGTGCCCTGACCCATGAGCCTCGGCAGGGAATAGCGCAGCTGCGCCAGCTCCACCTGCAATTTGCCCTCGTTGCTCCTCGCGCGCTCGGCAAAAATATCGAGTATGAGCGTCGTGCGGTCAATGACCCTCACGTCGGTCGCTTTCTCGATATTCCGAAGCTGCGCGGGGGCAAGCTCACTGTCCGCAATGACGAGGTCGACCTCGTTGTTTTTGCAGAAATCTCCCAGCTCCTCCAGACGGCCGCTGCCGAGGAAGGTGCCGCTGTCGGGCTTGTCGCGCTTTTGGCTCATCCTGCCGACGACCTCTGCGCCGGCGGTCTCCGCCAATTCCTCAAGCTCATCGAGTGAGATATCGCAATCGTATTCGCCCGTGTCGACGGCTATCAGCACCGCCTTCTCGGGCTCTTGTTTGTTCTCGTAAAATTCCATATGCACAAATTATCAGAGGGCCGCCGCCGAAGCAGCAGCCCTCGCCTTTTCAATTAGTTCTTTTTTATCGAGTCGGCATTTATGATGCTGCCCTCGCCGCTGTAGGTGACGGTGACGCTGTCGCCCCTGTTGAGGATGACCACGCCCTCATCCTTGGAGGCCGCAATAGCGAAATAAGCCTCGTTTGAGTCGAGCTTGATATAATAGTAGCTCTCGCCGCCCATGACCGCAGTCCTGATATCGGCTATAGTGCCGCTTGCGGTGAGCTTTGTGGTGTCGGGCGTTTTGTCCTCATTGGTGCCGGGGGTCACGACGTCGTCGGGGTTGATGTCAACGGTGATGCCCTTCTCCTTGAGGGACTCGATATAGCTTGCAAGGCACTTGCTCAGATCCGTACCGGTGACGCCCATCTTGTTGTTATTGTAGTTGGCAACGTTGATAAGCGCATACTGCTGGACTATCTGATTCTTGGGATCCTTGAGGGAGAGGAAGTAGGTCGGCTCGCCGCCGATGTTGAGCAGCAGCGGGAAGGTGGCGGTGTAGCCAAGATCCATTACTCGGCCCTCTGCCGCCTGCTGAGCGGAGTATTCCGTGCCGCCCGTGACGTTGTAGAAGTCTGCCTCTTTTGTTCTCTGGTTGACAAGGACGAAGCCGATAATCGACTGGTCGGAGGTGACGGAGGTAACGCCCGTATACATCCAAACGTCGTCGTTCTTTGCGATGTAGTTGTAGCCGTCGGTGGTCTTGATAACGTCCTTCTGGCCGAGCAGCGAGTTCCAGAAGCCCTTCTGATACTTGCCGTAGTAGTTATACTGCTGGACTATAAGGTCGGAGTCATAGACTCTGTCTATCCACTGGAGGTTGGGGTCGTCCTTGAGCTGATCCATCGAATACTCGATGCATTCGCCGCTGACCGCGTCAACAAGCACGATGCCTATTACGTCCGTGCCGCCGAAGAGGCCGATAGTCTTGTCAAGACGGGCGCAGATCCAGAACGGATTGCCGTCGTCGTTGACTTCAAAGGTAGCGTCGGCGAAAAGATAGGTCGGGAATTCAAAGCGCAAGTGACGCTTGAGGAGCTTGTTGAAATGCTCGTATGCGGAGTATCTGATAGAGCCGTCTTTAAGCTCGACAAAGTTGGTGCTTTCATCAGCCATATTGACCATGACGTAGCCGGGGAAGCCCTCGCGGGTATTTACCAGCCACTTGATTATATCGGCGTACTGGAGAGGCACGACCCTGTAGGGCTTGCCCTGATAGTTTATCTGGGAATTCTCGGGGGCAATGGTGAACTGCGAGACCGAGCCGATATCCTTGAGGGCGCCGAGCGCTCTTGCGGCAAGCTGAGCGGCGGTGTCCTCATCGAGCTTGGGTATCTCGCTGAAGCTGTCGGCGGTCTGCTCCTCTATGTCCTCGGAGAAGTTGCTGTCGGTGTCAACGGATATTATCTTGCTGTAGCTGGAAGCTCTGAAGAACTCACAGGAAACAAGATATCCGATGCCGACGGCAACGAGCAGCACGGCGATGATGATGCCGGGCACTATCGCTCTGCGCTTGACATAGGGCACATATTCGGGCTTGCCGAAAACATTCGAGAACAGGGCGTTGAACACCACATAGGATGCAACGATCGCGCCGAGATAGATGTAAAGGTCATATGATTTGAAGTTGAGGGCCGGGAGCATAAAATAAAAGAGTATGCCGGCAAAGACCGCAGAGCACAGCAGGCTGAGCACTATCTTGAGCGCTGCCTTCTCCGGCGGGATGACTACATCCTTCTTCCTGCCTCCGTCTTTCTTCGAGAAATCGACTTTAATGGGATCCATTAGTTCATCTCCTTATACGTGTTATGATACAGTATAACCTATTTTATAAATTATTACAAGTGTTTTTTGTTAATATTAGCGTTTGACTTTGCGAGCGCAAACATGGTATTATGACAATATAATTTGATTTTCGTTCGGTTATCCGGCGGAGAAAGAGGTGCAGAGATGTTTTCCGATTATCTTGATACGATAGCTTTCGTCTCCAAATACGACCCGCAGGTCGGCGAAGCAATGCAGGCGGAGCTTAAAAGGCAGCGCAGGAATCTGGAGCTTATCGCTTCGGAGAATATCGTCTCGCCCGCCGTCATGGCGGCAATGGGCAGCGTGCTGACCAATAAATACGCCGAGGGTTACCCCGGCAGGAGGTATTACGGCGGCTGCGAATGCGTGGACGTTGTGGAGAATATCGCGATAGAGCGCGCCAAGGAGCTTTTCGGCGCAGAGGCGGCGAATGTGCAGCCCCACTCGGGCGCTCAGGCAAATATGGCGGCGTACTCGGCGATACTTGAGCCGGGCGACACGGTGATGGGCATGAGCCTTGCCGACGGCGGGCACCTGACCCACGGCTCGCCCGTCAATGCCAGCGGTAAGCTCTATAAATTCGTGCCCTACGGCGTTAACCCCGACGGCTTCATTGATTACGACGGCCTTGAGCGCAAGGCAAGGGAAATAAAGCCGAAGCTCATCGTGGCGGGCGCCTCCGCCTACCCGAGGATAATTGATTTTGAGCGCATCGGGGCGCTCGCAAAGGAGATAGGCGCATACTTCATGGTGGATATGGCTCATATCGCAGGTCTTGTGGCGGCGGGGCTGCATCCCTCGCCCGTGCCCTATGCCGATATCGTCACCACCACCACTCACAAGACCCTCAGGGGGCCGAGGGGCGGTCTTATCCTCTCGACCGAGGAGCTTGCGCCAGCAATAAACAAAGCGATATTCCCCGGCAATCAGGGCGGCCCGCTCATGCACATCATTGCCGCAAAGGCGGTCTGCTTCGGCGAGGCTCTCGCCCCTGAATTCAAGGAATATCAAAAAAATATTGTCTCAAACTGCTCCGCTCTCGCAAACGGACTGCTCTCAAGGGGAGTTCGGCTCGTGTCGGGCGGCACGGATAACCACCTTATCCTTGTCGATCTGCGCTCGCTCGGCGTTACGGGCAAGGAGCTTGAGCACAGGCTCGACGAGGTGTATATCACCGCCAACAAAAATTCCGTACCCAACGACCCCGAGAAGCCCTTTGTCACCAGCGGCATAAGGCTCGGCACCGCCGCCGTCACCTCGAGAGGGCTTAACGAACAGGATATGGACACGATAGCGGATTTCGTCTACCGCTGCGCCGTCGATTTTGAGGGCAGCGCCGACGATATCAGGCGCGGCGTTTGCGATATCTGCCGCCGCTATCCGCTTTACGAATAAGGAGAGCTTCAAATGCAAGGAATTTTTACCGCTCTGCTCACTCCGTTTAATGCGGATTACACCGTCAACGAAAAGTCGCTGCAAAAGCTGGTTGAATTCAACCTTGAGAAGGGCGTCAACGGCTTCTATGTCGGCGGCAGCACGGGCGAGGGAATGCTGATGTCGCCCGAGGAGAGGAAAGAAGTTTTTCGCATCGTCAAAAAAGCTGCGGGCGACAGGGTCGATATGATAGCGCACTGTGGCTCGGTCTCCACCGACGACGCGATAAGCATGGCAAAGGAGGCTGAGGCTCTCGGCTACACCGCCGTCTCTGCCGTCGCGCCTTACTATTATTCATTCTCATATGACGCTATCCGCAAGTATTACGACGACATCGTGTCGAGCGTGAGCCTGCCTATGGTCATCTATAACTTCCCCGGCGGCAACGGCTTCACCTTCACCGCGGATATCGCCGCCGAGATATTCAAGGACGAGCGCTTCATCGGCATAAAACATACCTCGACCGACCTTTTCGCCCTCCAACAGTTTAAGCAGCGGATCGAGCGCATCACCGTATTCAACGGCTTTGACGAGATGTGCCTCGGCGGTCTCGCAATGGGCGCGGACGGCGCTATCGGCAGCACATATAACTTCATGGCGGATAAATTCCTGCGCCTTTACGACGAATTCAAACACGGCAGCGTCACCGAGGCTCAGAGGATCCAGAATGAAGCGAACGCCATAATCGCCGAGCTTGTGAAATACGGCGTTATGCCCTGCGAAAAGGCGATACTGACCTTTATGGGCATCGACTGCGGCCCCTGCCGCCGCCCGTTCCTGCCGATAAGCTCCGAGGGAGCAAAAGCAATGAAAGCAATAGCCGATTCACTTAAATAATCGAAGAATTATAAGGAGCAGCCTATGTAATTTCTTAGAAAGGCAGCCTGCGCGAGGAGTGGAACGGCAACGCCTTCAACAGCCCCGAGGGCACCTTCCCGCAGAATTTTATAGTCGATTATGTGAGGGTCTACGCCCCCGCCAAATAAAAATAACGCACCTTGCCGTTTGCCCGGCAGGGTGCGTTGATTATATTATGTTCAGACCCTTGCGGTCTCCTTTTTCTCTGCCTTGGGGGCGGAGAGATCCATCTTGAATCTGCCCTTGTGTCTGTAGGGATAGATCCTTATCGCAATGATCGCTATCATTGCTCCGGCAGTGTTGAGGATGATATCGCCCATGGTGTCCATTATCGCCCAGCGCTCACGGAAATACGGGTTAAACAGGGTCTCGACCTTTGCCGTGTTCTCGGCTATGGTGTAGCTCCAGTGCTGAGCGTCTCCCGCCTTGTAGATGTCATTTATTGCGGCAGCGCTCTTGCAGGCTATCTGGTCAAAGGTGAATTCAAACAGCTCCCAGCCGGTCGAGGCGAGGAAGGAGAAACCGACTGCCGCGAGCAGCACGAGCGAGAGCGGAGCGGTGGCACGGTCGCGCTTCTGCATGGCGGAGGCGATCTCATAGCCGAAGAATACGCAGGCTCCGCCGCCGATAAGGTGCAGGACGGTGTCCCAGTACCGGAGATCGTAGTAGAAATTCATGAATTTGCCGCCGAACGAGGCTGCGAAGATGCCGACGATGAGGAAGGTCTGCACGACCGACGGCACGTGGCGCAGGGAGTTGGTCTCGGGCAACATCATAAACACTTCCCAAACGAACATACAAAGGAAATTTGCGCCGACCTGGAGAGGATTCGTGATATCAAAATTCTCACCCTCGCCGGGGAAGAAGCCCTTGATGAAAGCGAAGATCATCAGGGCGCGGAACACCCACCAGATGGCCATGCGGTACTTGGGGCATTCGGCAAAAATGCGCTTGAAATAGTTTTTCATTACGGTCCCCCGTTTCTTGAATTTTTCTCATGTGCGGGTCTAAGTATATCAGTTTCGGGTGAATGTGTCAATATAATATGCTGTTTTGATAGAATTTTGTAACATTTCTGCTCATTTTTAAAGCATTTTACCCATTTTCAATCGCTGCTTCATGTGGTATCATTATTTTTATCGTAAAGAACAAGGAGGGCAACATGACACAGCGGCTTTACTACGATGATGTTTATATAAAGGATTTCACCGCGCGGGTCGTTTCCTGCATTGAGAACGGCGGCAGATATGAAGTCGTGCTCGACAGGACGGCGTTCTTCCCCGAGGGCGGCGGTCAGCCTGCGGATAACGGCTTCATCGGCGGCGCAAAAGTATTCGACGTTCACGAAAAGGGCGGCGAAGTGGTGCACTACTGCTCCGAGGAGTGCCCTGTCGGCGCGCAGGTCGAGTGCGGAATTGATTATGAGCGCAGGTTTGACCATATGCAGCAGCACACGGGCGAGCACATCTTCTCCGGCTTTGTTCACTCCGTCTGCGGCTTTGAGAATGTCGGCTTCCACATGGGCGAGAGCAGCGTGACGGTCGATTTTAACGGCGTTGTTTCACCCGAGGAGCTGCGGCGCATCGAGCGGCTCGCAAATGAAGCGATATACAAAAATATATATGTCGAGACTCTTTTGCCCTCGACCGAGGAGCTTGAGAATTACTCCTATCGCAGCAAAAAGGAGCTTCAGGGTCAGGTGCGCCTTGTCAGGATCGAGGGCGTTGACCTTTGCGCCTGCTGCGGCACCCATGTCTCCCGCACGGGCGAGGTCGGCATGATAAAGGCTGTCGCCTCGGCGCATTACAAATCAGGCGTGCGCATAGCTCTGCTCATCGGCAGACGCGCGCTTGCGGATTACGGCGAGAAAAACGACAGCGTATATGCGATATCAAATCTGCTCTGTGCCAAGACCGAGGAGGTCGCTCCGGCGGTCGAGCGGCTGCGCGAGCAGCTCAAAACGGCGCAGTATGAATACTCCGAGCTTAAAAAGCGGCTCTTTGCGCTCGAAAGCGAGAATGCGGACGATGGCTTTGAGCTGCGCTTCGACCCCTCCGGCTCAGCGGAGGACGCAAGGATATTCGCCGATATGCTCGCCGAAAAAGCGGCGGCTGCGGCGGTGTTCTCGGGCAGCGACGGCAGCGGCTATAAATACGCCGTGGTCAGCCGCACCGAGGACGTCAGACCCCTCGGCAAGGAGCTGAATTCGGCGCTCGGTGGCAGAGGCGGCGGCAAGCCCGAGATGATCCAGGGCTCCGTCTCCGCCGCAAGAGCCGAGATAGAGGCTTTCTTTAACGGCAAAAAATAAATTTATATAAGAAATCAGGCGTTTTATATGGAAACATTGTTTTGCATTTCTACAGCTCTTGCAGCGGGCCTCTTTATGACACGCCCCGCAAAGAAACTCGGCCTGCCCGCGGTCACGGCGTACCTCGTCGCGGGCATCCTCATCGGCCCCTACTGCCTCGGCAGGCTCGGCATAGAGGGTCTGGGCTTCGTCTCCGCCGAGAGCGTTCAGGCGCTCGGGCTTTTCTCCGATGTTGCGCTGGGCTTCATAGCCTTTGCTATAGGCAATGAATTCAGGCTCTCGCAGCTCAAAAAAATTGGAGGGAAGGCCACCTTTATCGGTATTTTGCAGGCAGTCATAACAGCAGCTGTCGTTGACGCCGCGCTGCTTGTGCTGCATATATTCCTCGGCGAGAAGCTTCCCGTGCCCATGGCGCTGACCCTCGGTGCAATTGCGGCGGCGACCGCCCCTGCGGCGACCCTCATGGTCGTGAGGCAGTATAAGGCAAAGGGCAAGCTGACCGACCTGCTGCTCCCGATAGTCGCTATCGACGACGCCGTAGGCCTTGTCGTATTCTCCGTCTCGTTCGGCGTGGCAAGAGCCATGGTCAACGGCGAATTCAGCATAATCTCTATCGCCGTCGAGCCGATAATCGAGATAGTCTGCTCGCTGGCGCTCGGCGCTCTGATGGGCGTGCTCTTCACCTTCTGCGAAAAATTCTTCAACTCAAACAGCAAACGTCTCTGCCTGTCGCTGACCTTCGTGCTCTTCACGGTCGCGCTCTCAAAGCTCGAATTTGAGATAGGCGGCGTGCATATCGGCTTCTCCGCCCTGCTCGTCTGCATGATGCTCGGCACGATGTTCTGCAATATGTGTGATTTCTCCGCCGAGATCATGGACAAGACCGACAAATGGACTGTGCCGCTCTTCGCTCTCTTCTTTGTTATCAGCGGTGCGGAGCTGGAGCTTAACGTATTCTCCGACCCCGCGATAATCGGCATCGGTGCGGCTTACATACTTTCCCGCTCGGCGGGCAAATACATCGGCGCATTCTCAAGCTGCAAGATGGCGAAATGCGACGAAAAGACCACCCGCTACCTCGGCGTGACGCTGCTGCCCCAGGCGGGCGTGGCGCTTGGAATGTCGGTCACGGTCATGGAATTGGGCGACATCGGCTCGATAATCAGAAATATCATTCTTTTCTCCGTACTCGTCTATGAGCTGCTCGGCCCCGTGCTCACCAAGATAGCGCTGACCAAGGCTGGCGACATCACCGAGAAGCCGAAGGAGAAGGAGCGCAAGCACCGCACTCCCCCGGCGAAGATAAATTAAAAATTTTCAAGAAAAATCCTGCATTTTTGCAGGATTTTTTTGCAATTTCGGAATGAATGTGTTATAATAATTCGTCATAACTATCTTTAGGGAAAGGTGATAAGAAAATGAAAAAATTTACGGCGATACTCCTGTGCGTTTGCCTGCTCATTGCGCCCTGCCTGTTCACGGCGTCGGCAAATGCGGAGGTTACCGGCAAGCTGACCGATTACCCGGTCATCATCGTGCCCGGCTACAGCTCCTCCGCTCTCTATTACGGCGACAGCATTGAGACCGGCGAGCATGTCTGGGGCATCAACATGGATCTCATCATGGAGCGTGTGCTCAAAAACATTGCGAAAATCGGCGTGGGTCTCGGCAAAATGACCGTGGGCGACGCGGAATACATCGCCAAGGTTGTCGGTGAGGAATTCATCACAATGTTTGACAAAATGCGCTGCAACCCCGACGGCTCAAGCGTTTACGAGCTCAAGCGCTACTACTCCACCGCCGAGGAGACCAACGACATCACCCTGATGAATCTCTACCCGAGCGGCAGCTACCGCCACGAGAAGGATATCTCCGCCGAGATCGCCGAATACATCGGCCACGGCAAGATATACAACTTCAACTGCGATTTCAGAATGGGCAGCGAATTCTGCGCCACTCAGCTTGACGAATACATACAGTCCGTTAAGGAATACAGCGGCAAGGATAAGGTGAATATCTTCGCAGTCAGCCACGGCGGTCAGGTCACCGCAACCTATCTCAACCTTTTCGGCTTTAAAAACGACGTTGACAACGCCGTCATGACCATTCCCGCCATCGGCGGCGCGGCTCTTGCCTACGACCTCGCCTCCTGCAACGCAGCCCTCGATGAGGAATGCCTGCTCCGCTTCATCGAGCACGGCATGAGGTGGGAGGAGGATTACGACTGGCTCGTTAAAGCGCAGCAGCTCGGCTTCCTCGACAAGGTCATTAACGCCCTTATCCCCTATGTTTTTGAGATAATGGGCTTCTGGGGCAGCATTTGGGATTTCATCCCCGCCGACAAATATGAGGAAGTGAAGACTCAGCTTCTTGACCCCGTCGAGAGCGCGGAACTTATCGCTAAGTGCGACCGCTTCCACTACGAGATACTGCCCAAGATGGGCGAGAAATTCGCCGAGTGCAGAGCAAACGGCATGAATATCTCGATAATCGCGGGCACGGGCAACAACGCCGTCACCGGTATGCAGGTCAACTCCGACGGCATAATCCCCACCTACTGCTCCACCGGCGCCACCTGCGCCCCGATAGGCTGGAGATTCGCCGACGGCTACACCCAGGTGAATGACTGCGGCGGCAAATACAAGGTCTCGCCCGACATGACCGTGGACGCCTCCACCGCCTATATGCCCGACAACACCTGGTTTGTCGACGGTCTCTTCCACGGCATGACCTACTGGGATAATTACACCCGCGTGCTGCTGATGAAGCTGCTGCTGACCGATGATCTCACCGACGTTTACTCCGACCCCGCTTATCCGCAGTTCAGATACACCTCGAACCCGTCCTCCACCGTCTATTTTGAATTTGAGAACGGCGCCCCCGGCTATATCGACGGCAATTCGGGTATACTGAGGGTCACCAACGTCTGCAAGGAGAGCAAGGTGCGCCTCACCGCCGTCAACTGCGACGGGCTGAACCTTAAATTCAAGGTCGACCCCGCCAAGAGCCTTGCCCCCGGCGAGAGCATTCTGATCCCCTATGAGGGCGAGATCCCCGAGGTGAGCCTGCACACGGTCAGGATAACCGTCTACTACGCAATGGGTAACGCCACCCCGCTCAATTACAGGACGGAGGCCTTCACAGTGATGAACGGCGAAGCCGTCGAGAAGGTCGGCGACTACCGCAGGAGCACCGAGGTCACCCCCTTTGACACGCTCATCGGCGACAATTTTGCGGCATTCCTGCAAAAGCTCGGCCTCAAGGAATTCTTTACGATGATCTACACAGTCATGTGCTATTGGTTCCGCACCTTGACGGGCTTCATCACAAAGTAAATAAAACAAAAAATCGGAGCTGCCCCGCCGAAAGGTGAGACAGCTCCGTTATTTATATCTTAAATTAATTTTGTTACGTCACGCCTCGAAGCGCATGGCCTCCACACGGTCGTAAACATAGGCGTCGACGGCGGCGAACGCCTGCCTGCCGAGGGCGATATACGGCTCGTAATCGTCCTTGTCGCAGAGCATGGCAAAATTCCTGCCTATCTCCCGCTCGACGTCTTTATTTTTCCTGACAGGAAGATAATAGAACGAGAACGACGAGCCTTCATAGATGTTTGCAAACAGCCCCTCGGCGTTCTGCTCCAGCTCGGCATAGAGCGCATTCGTCGCCTGCGTTGCAAGCACGGGATGCGGCATATATTTATGCAGCGCAAGCTGCGCCGAGAATATCATCAGTACCCGAAGCTGAAAAAGGACGTTGTTCGGCAGCCCGGATGTCTGCTCGGGGCAAAGGCTCTCGGGCGAAATGGAGGCAAGGTCTTTGCCCAGCTCCTCCGCCTTCCTTGCGTTGCCGTTGCGCCTGAATTCATCCGTCAAAGCGGCGAGCGCGGCAAAATCAGCGCCCGGATTATCGCTCTTTTTGGGGTGAAAGATCTTTACATCGTCGTCGTTCGTTCTCATGGTTTACCTTTCTTCCTGCTTGGCTTTCTTTCTTTTAAGCTTTGATTTGTATGTAAGCAGCGCCTTGACCGCCTGATCGGGGGCGGAGTAAGCACCGACGCTCAGCGGCTTCTTTGAATACATTCCTCTGAATTCCGTGCCGCCCGTGACAAGTATGCCCGCCGACTTGGCCTTGTCGAGCAGAGCTGCGGTCTGCTCCTCGGAATTCTCGGGGTGCCACGCTTCAACGCCGTCAAGCCCGAGAGGGATAAGCTCGTCGAGCAGCTCGAAGCTGTTTGTCTGGCCGGGGTGAGCGAGCACGGCAATGCCGCCCGCCTCATGAATCGCTTCTATTATCTGAGCCGGCTCGGGGTAATTCGCCTTGACAAGCACGTTCTGCGGGCTGTCGGGTGAGAAAAGCTCGTAGTAAAGCTCGCCGAAGATCCTGTCCGTCATGCCGCACTCGAGCAGAGCGTGCATTATGTGCTGCTCAAAGACCGCCGTCGAGCCGGTGGCGCATTTGAGCACCAGTTCCGGGGTGAGCGGGTATCTCTGAGCCGCTTTAAGAGTCATCATCTGGCTGGCCCGTTTCCTTGCGACCACATTCCTGTGGCAAAGTCCCTCAAGCCTGTCGGGGCTGTCGCTCAGGTAGCAGAGAATGTCCGCATATCTTTCTCTCTTTGAGTCGTAAGCCGATATCTCGACGCCGGGGATAACGGTCACACCCCTGCGTTCGCCGATTATTTTAGCTCTCACCGTGCCCGCCTGGCAGTCACGGTCCGTTATAGCAATAGTATCCACGCCACGCTTCTGGGCAAGCACAATAAGGTCATCGATCCCCATGGAGCTGTCCGAAAGCTTGGTGTGGCAATGTAGATCTCCAGCCATGTTTTTACCTCTTTCAAAAAATCGCAATAATACCTCAATATATACCTATTATATCCCTTTTTACCGCTCGACGCAAGTGATTTTTAAAATATTTATAAACTGAATATTAACACTATCTAACTTTTAGCTAAGGCACATGTCTAACGCGGCAGCGTGATTTTACGGCTGCTCCGTCGAATACCGCTGTCGGCTCTGCAACAAAAAACGGCGGGGCAACCCGCCGTATCATTTGATTTTATCCCTCTCTGCTTCTGCGCCAGTGGAAGAGATACTGCTGGGCGATGCCCCTCACACCCTCGGCGCATTCGGGCAGACCGTTCGGGTAAAGCTCCTGCATTATCCGCCTGACCCAGACATCCACGGGGAAGGCGTCGACCTTGCCGAAGCCGTAGAGCAGCGTGCATTCTGCGACTTTTGCGCCGACGCCCTTGATCTTGATAAGCTCCTCGCGCCCGTAATCAAGCCCCTCGGCGGCGATGCGGTCAAAATCTATTTCGCCCCTCGACACCTTTTGAGCGGCGTCGATTATGTATTTCGCGCGGAAGCCCGCCCTTATGGGCGCAAGCCCCTCGACCCCCGCCGCGGCAACGGCCTCGGGAGTCGGAAAGGCATAGTCCTCACCTCCGAGCGGCTCGCCGAGCAGGCGGCACAGGCGGTCGATTATCCCCTTGATACGGGGAATGTTATTATTCTGCGATATGATGAAAGAGCAGAGCGCCTCCCACGGCTCCTGCCGCAGAATGCGTATGCCTGGGAACTCCGTCACGGCGGCGCGCATATATTCATCCGCTTTCAGCCGCTCGCAGACGGCGGAATAATCACGGTCAAGGTCAAAATATCTCCGCCAAATCGCCTCAAACACCGCTTCGTCGGCGCCGTGAAAGATCACGTTCTCTCCGTTTTGATATACCGTCAGCGGCCTCCCGTAAGCCACACCGTGCCAGCCGCCGTCGGGCTGCTGCGCCCAGCGGAACGCCTGACCGCAGTCGAGAGTGAGGGCTGCGTCAAGGCACGGGCAGGTCAGCGTGACCTCCTTCGTTTCAGTTTTGTTTTCGGTTATAACGGGCATTACAAATTCTCCAAACTGTAATATTTTTATTCATTGCTGCACAAAATTTGCAGTGAAATCTTCGACTTTTTTCACGCTTTTGTAAAGAGCGAATAACCTTATGTATACTTTCAAAACAGCAATATAAGTTCTCCACACGGCAAAACTCTTGAAAAACAAGCCTTTAAGCGGTCGGTTATTCACGCTTTCCACGGGGTTTTCCACTTTTTCTGAGGAAAAGCCGGCTATACTGTGAGTATAATTTTCTTGTGCTTTCGGTTTTTGTCCCGATCCGCGGGAAATACGCCGCTCCGTATCCGAAACCTCGGAATAAAAGCTCCCTCTATTGCCCAAAATAACATAGAAATGCAGCAGAAGGGAGCTAATGTATCTTGATAAAGGGTGTAAACCGTCAGGTCGTTGAAATAACACAGACTCAGTGCGAATACTTTGAAAAAGTTCTGTTTTTTATAAAGCCGGAGTACTCGGCCGTCAGCGAGGGCGACCTGCGGGAGCGGGCGACGATAATCGCCCAGAGCGCGGGGATGCCTCCTGCCGTGAGACTGCGTAAAAACAAGCTGCGGGCGGCACTGAATATGAGCGTTGCGGCGTGCATAGGGGCGGCGGTCAGCGCGGCGGCGTTCCTGCTGTCGTCATTTATCTGACAGCGCCTTGGCGCAGAAGCCGCTCATAACGCATTCGCCGCACTTCGGTCTGCCGGCAACGCAGGTGTCCCTGCCGTGCAGCACGCAGCGGTGGCAGAAATCATTGCTCTTCTCGGGCGGGAGCAGCTCACGCAGACGCAGCTCGACCTTGTAGGGATCCTTGGTCGAGACAAGCCCGAGCAGGTTGGATATCCTTATCAGATGCGTGTCGGCGACGACCGCCGGCTCGCCATAAACGTCGCCCATGATGAGATTCGCCGTCTTCCTGCCGACCCCCGGCAGCGAGGTGAGCGCCTCTATGGAATCGGGCACCTTACCGCCGAAATCGTCGATGATCTTGCGGCACATTCCGATAATGTCCCTTGCCTTCGTCCTGAAAAATCCGCAGGAACGGATGAGGGCCTCGACATCCTCGGGCGCGGCTGCCGCAAAGTCCTCGGCGGTTTTGTATTTCTCAAAAAGCGCGGGGGTCACAAGATTCACACGCGCGTCTGTGCATTGAGCGGACAGGCGCGTGGCTATCAGCAGCTGCAGCGGATTCATCGCGTTCAGCGAGCATATCGCGTCGGGATATTTTCTCTCCAGCGCCTCCACCGCAAGCAGCGCTCTTTCTTTATCGGTCATTTGATCTCCCCCTTTTATACCGATTATATAATAAAACCGCACCGATTGAAAGATATATTTTAAATTATCTGTTAAAATTCCGTTAATGGTGATAAAAACTGTTGATTTTGCAGACCTTTTGTGTTAACATTATACAGAAGTATACTCGCTTGATGCGGATTTGAATGTATAACATGGGAGGAACTTTATGAAAAGCAAATCATTTAAGGCAGTAAGCGTGCTTGTTTGCCTGTTTCTCATTCTCTCGGTTTTTGCGGCGTGCAGCCCCAAAAAGCCAAACGATGACAACTCCAATACTCTCTCGCCCAACGAGAGCTGGGCAGGCGGCGAGATCGTCTATGAGCCCGTGACCATCAGCAGCGTTGAGCTGGCGGATCTCGTCTCCGAGGCTCTCGGCGACGAAGCCAAGGACTTCAACGGCGACCTGAGCAAGCTCACCCCCGATCAGCTTCAGAAGGTCGAGGACGCGGCCAAGGATAAGGGCTACACCGTTGATAAGGACAGCAGCGGCAAACCCGTTATCAAAAAGGACAATGTTGCCGTGACCAAGGTCTCTCAGGATGAGGCAAACGACATCCTCACCCGCGCGAGCGTCAAGGATCCGAGCAAAATATCCAAGGACGAGTATGACGAGATCTCAAAGATAGCCGACGATAAGGGCCTTACCGCAGTTACTAACGGCAACGGCGGCGTTGACATCGTCAGACCCGTAACAAGGCCTGCGACCCGCCCCGCAACCAACCCGAATCAGGGCGGCAACGACACACCCACCACGCCCAGCACCCCCGCCAAGGACGATAAGACCACCAAGAAAAACAGCGGCGGCAACGCCGGCGGCAATCAGGAGGCCGTTTTCACCACACGCAAGCCCATCGTCTCCCCTGCCGGCACCACCCTTGTCCGCACCGGCTCGATATCCTCCGGCTTCAACAAGGTCTTCAGCGTAGGCAAGACCGAGATATTCAAGGCTGACGCCGTCACCTCAGACGACGGCATAGTGGCGGTCGGCGTTACATACTCCGACAACGACGGCAAGGTGACCGGCAACTCCAACGCCCTGATAGTCAAATACGACAAGAACGGCAAGGAGAAGTGGAAGTCAAGGCTCGTCGGCAACGACCTCACCTCGTTTGAGGATGTTGCGGTGCTTTCCGACGGCAGCATCATCGCGGTCGGTCAGACCCTCGCCACCAACCTTGTGCCCGACGGCGCTTACAAGATGAAGAACACCGTTGAGGGCGTTGTCTCCAAATACAGCAACAAGGGCGAAAGGCTCTGGACAAAGATGATCGGCGGCAGCGACGGCGATATACTCTACTCCGTGGCGGCCACCCCCGACGGCGGCTTCGTCATCGGCGGCAAGAGCAAGTCTCATGACCTCGACCTCTCCGGCCTCTCAAACGACAAGACCCTTGCATTCGTCTTTAAGCTCAACGGCAACGGCGACATCGTCAACAGATTCGCTATCGGCGGCACCTATCACTGCAGCTTCGACGGTCTCTCGGTCGCGTCGAACGGCGATGTTTTCGGCGTATGCATCAACGCCAATGAGGACGGCGGCTTCGCCGGCATCGAGGGCGTTAAGAAGGCAAGAAAGACCTCGATAGTATTCAAATTCTCCTCCGACCTCAAGAAGGTTTGGACCAAGTCGATATATCTCACCGGCTCCGCGGAGCTTCCCTCCGTGCTTGCGACCAATGACGGCGGCTGCGTGATAGCGGGTCAATACGCCTGCTCCGGCACCTCGACCGACGGCACCTTCGCCGATATATACAACGGCGGCAACAAGGGCACGACCGACGGCGTCATCATCCGCATCGGCGGCGACTCCAAGATAACCTGGCTTCTGCCCCTCATCGGATTTGAGAATGACTTCGTCACCGGCATCGCAAAGGTGCCCGGCGGCTATGCGGTCTCCGGCTACACCAACTCCACCAACAGAGATTTCGCAATTCAGAATCTCGGCGACAAGGACGCTTATGTCTATGTGATCTCCGAATACGGCCAGACCCAGACGATATCCTCCTTCGCCGGCAGCGGTGCGGACGCCGCAAGAGGCATCTGCTCAAACGGCTCGACCGTGTATGTCTGCGGTCAGACCGCTTCAAAGGACGGCTACTTCAAGGACACTAACTCCGCCGAAAGCTCTGCCGCATTCCTTTGCGAATTCAAGCTCAACGCAAAATAAAATCTCAGGGAATTCGGCCCCGTGAAGTTGCTTCACGGGGCCGCTTGCATAATAACGCAGCAACGCAAAAGACGGATTTATGCGCCCGAAGCATGTCATTTTTAAGGCAAAGGCACTGCTCGTCAGCGGAGAAGCAATGCTTTGTCGGGGTGAGGTGTTTCTCGTGAAGGGCAGCATCGCTCCCGCTCCGTGGGGGCATCTGCGACAGCGAGACGGTGATGATAGGCGTTTCCGCGGATTGACCGACGGCTTGCGAGGACAATTGCAAGCTTTTCAGCACACATCGTAGGGGACGGCGTCCTCGGTACCACGCAAGAATACTTGCAATTGAGCAATAATACGCTTCACCTTCGGGTATAATTCAACAATATGCGCCGCTCCGCGTTTAACGGCACATTGCACCATCAAGGAGGTAAAATCATGCTGCCCTATTCAATTCTGATGTTTGTTGTCTCTGCGATTTTCATCGTTTTCAGCATTCTGATATACCGCGGGCGCACCGAGCTGATACACAGCTATCACCGCGAAAACGTGACCGACCGTGTCGGCTACGGCAAGGCATTCGGCAAAGCTCTGCTCGTCGTTGCCGCCTCGCCGCTCGTCAGCGGCGTTATCGGGCTGCTCGGCACGCAAAACAGCACCGCCGTCGCCGCCGTGGCCGTCCTTATCGTCGGCCTCGTCATCGGCTTCACCGCCCTCGCCCGCGTCCAGAAAAAGTGGAACGGCGGGATATTCTGATATTAAATCAAATTCGCCTGCCTCGATTGAGGCAGGCGTTGCTTTTTCGCGATCATTCGGCACTATTACTTCATTTCTTCTTCTATCAGCGAAAAATAAACACAGTCTTCAATGCCGAATTCGGTCTTGTCTCTCATTCTTAATGCTGCTTCGTTTTTAAATCCGAGACGTTGCAGGACATTTTGCGAGCGGATATTGCTTTCGGCGGCAAATGTGACGATATTATTGTAGCCTATCTCGTCAAACCCGTAGCGAAGAACGACCCTTACCGTCTCGGTGGCATATCCGTTCCCCCAAAAGCCCGAGCCGAAGCAATATGATATGAAGCCCACTCCGGCGGCGGGATTCTCGTCATACAGATATATCGTGCCGATCAGGCTGTCGTTCTCTTTCAAAAACACGCCCCAATAGCACTCGTTTTGGTCATAATATTCCTGCCACTTGCGCAAATAATCAACGACCTGCGCCTCGTCGCTGTATGTATCCCAGGACATATATCCCGAAACCTTTTTGTCGGAATAAACATTCTCAAACAACTGTTTTGAGTCGCTAATTTCTAATTTTCTCATGTAACAGCGCCGTGATTCCAGCGCTTTTGTACCCGAGTGGTTCATTTTTGCTCCTTTTTTATTTTGGCCCTCGCCTTGTCAATAATCTAATAAGCACGTATACACATTAGTGAAATATTTTGCATATGCAAAATGTGAAATAACCGCTCCGCGGTTGTGAAATTTTCTGCTTCGCAGAAAGTGAAATGAAATCCACCCGTCGCCGCAGCGATTTCACACGCCGTCAGGCGCATTTCACATTGCGAAGCAATATTTCACCCACCCGAAGGGTGGATTTCGTTGAAAAAAGCACTTCCGAAGAAGTGCTTTTTTCTGGTTGCGGAGACAGGATTTGACTCGCGCGCCTGCGGGCGCTTGGTCGCTCGCGGTCACAACAGTCCACCGGACTGTTGCTCTGTACCGCTCGTCCTTCGAATCCCTCCTCACATGAAAAGAAAGTGCCCGCCTCTAAAGAGGCGGGCACTTTCTGGCGTCCCCGGCGGGATTCGAACCCACGGCCTTTCGCTTAGGAGGCGAACGCTCTATCCTGCTGAGCTACGGAGACATATTCACTTATTTATAGCTTAATAAGTTTATCAAAAAAGCGGCGAAATGTCAAGGGGAAAAATTCCGGTCGGAAAAATTTTCATATTCGTTGAATTCGCCGATAAATAATGCTTGAAAAATTCGGCACAATAATATAAAATATATAATTGGTTAAGAATGTTTCAATAAAAACCGAAAGGAAGAAGAATTATGAGCTTACTTAACAAGAAAACCGTAGACGATATTAATGCAAAGGGCAAGAGAGTTCTCGTGCGCTGCGACTTCAACGTCCCCCTCAAGGACGGCGTTATCACCGATGAGAACAGGATCAATGCGGCTCTTCCCACCATACAGAAGCTGATAAACGACGGCGCAAAGGTCATCCTCTGCTCCCATCTCGGCAAGCCCAAGAATGGCCCCGAGGCTAAGTTCTCCCTTGCACCCGTTGCAAAGAGACTCAGCGAGAAGCTCGGCAAGGAAGTTGTTTTTGCCGCTGACGACAATGTTGTCGGCGACAATGCAAGAGCAGCCGTTGCCGCTATGAAGGACGGCGACGTAGTCCTGCTTGAGAACACCCGCTTCCGCCCCGAAGAGACCAAGAACGGCGAAGCCTTCTCCAAGGATCTCGCAAGCCTTTGCGACATTTATGTCAACGACGCATTCGGCGCCGCTCACAGAGCTCACTGCTCCACCGTCGGCGTTACCGCATTCGTCAAGGAAGCCGCTGTCGGCTACCTCATGGGCAAGGAGCTCAAGTATCTCGGCAATGCTGTTGAGAATCCCGCAAGGCCCTTCGTCACCATCCTCGGCGGCGCAAAGGTTGCGGATAAGCTCAATGTTATCGACAACCTCCTCAACAAGGCGGACACCCTCATCATCGGCGGCGGCATGGCTTACACCTTCCTTGCGGCAAAGGGCTACGGCGTAGGCAGATCGCTCCTTGACGAGAGCAAGATTGATTACTGCAAGGATATGCTCAAGAAGGCTGAGGACAAGGGCGTTAAGATCCTGCTGCCCATCGACGTGGTAGCCGCTCCCGACTTCCCGAACCCCATCGACGCACCCATCGAGGTCAGCACCTTTGACGCCGACGCTCTCCCCGCAGACATGGAAGGCCTCGACATCGGCCCCAAGACCGCGGAGCTTTTCGCAAACGAAGTCAAGACCGCCAAGACCGTCGTATGGAACGGCCCCATGGGCGTTTTTGAGAATCCCACCCTTGCAGCCGGCACCATCGCGGTCGCCAAGGCTCTTGCCGAGACCGACGCGGTCACCATCATCGGCGGCGGCGACAGCGCAGCGGCAGTCAATTCCCTGGGCTTCGGCGACAAGATGACCCATATCTCCACCGGCGGCGGCGCATCGCTTGAATTCCTCGAGGGTAAGGCCCTCCCCGGCATCGAGGCTGTTAACGATAAATAAGTTGATATAATGAAAAACGCAGATGCATTGCCCAAACGGAAGCCTCTGAGGCTTAACGGATATGATTATTCTTCATGCGGAGCATACTTTATAACACTTTGCGTCAAGGATAAACGCAGGATTTTTTGGAAGAGCGTAGGGGCGAACTGTGTTCGCCCGGACATCGTTCCACTTTCAAGAATCGGGGAAATCGTTTCTCGGGAAATTCAAAAAATCAGCGTAATATATGACAATGTCGAAGTTGATAAATTTGTTGTCATGCCGAATCATGTCCATATGATATTGTCCATCCTTGCGGATGATCACGGGCGAACACAGTTCGCCCCTACAGTATCGAGGGTAGTTAAGCAATTCAAGGGTTCCGTTACAAAACAAATCGGTTTTTCTCCGTGGCAGCGCTCCTATCACGACCATGTGATACGGAACGTGCGGGATTACGAGGAAATTTGGCAATACATCGACGAAAATCCGTTCCGTTGGGAATCGGATTGCTATTATTAAGTGAAAGGACAGTTAAATAATGGACAAGTCACTTCGCAGACCCGTTATCGCGGGCAACTGGAAAATGAATAACACCCCCGAGCAGACCAAGGCGCTCATCGAGCAGATGAAGCCCCTTGTAGCGAACGCCGACTGCGACGTCGTTATCTGCGCCCCCTATATCGACCTCTATGCAGCCATGGAGGCAGCCGCAGGCTCCAACATCAAGATCGGCGCCGAGAACTGCCACTGGGCTGAGAAAGGCGCATTCACCGGCGAGGTTTCCGCCAATATGCTCAAGGCCGCAGGCGTGCCCTATGTCATCATCGGTCACTCCGAGCGCAGGCAGTATTTCGGCGAGACCGACGAGACCGTCCGCGACAGAGTCAGAGCTGCTCTGAATGCCGGCCTCAAGGTCATCCTCTGCGTGGGCGAAGTCCTCGAGGAGAGGCAGCTCGGCATCACCGCCGAGATAGTCAGGAAGCAGACCAAGGTCGCCCTCTCCGGCGTTTCCGAGGCTGAGCTTGCAAACATCATCATCGCCTATGAGCCTGTTTGGGCTATCGGCACCGGCCTGACCGCCACTCCGGAGCAGGCAAACGAGGTCTGCGCCGTTATCCGCGCTCTCGTCGCAGAGCTTTACAGCAAGGACGCCGCGGATCATTCCGTTATCCAGTACGGCGGCTCGATGAACGACGGCAACGCTGCCGAGCTTCTTGCTCAGTATGACGTTGACGGCGGCCTTATCGGCGGCGCTTCACTTGTTGCTGAGAAATTCGCAAAGATAGTTGAAGCTGCAAGCAAATAATCGCAATTTCAGGGCGGGGGCGGAGTTTTCCGTTCCCGCCGTTTTGGGAAAGGATATGATATTATGAGCAAAAGACCCGTTCTTCTTTGCATCATGGACGGCTTCGGCAAGAACGAAAGCACCTACGGCAACGCTATCGCCGCCGCAAAGAAGCCGAATCTTGATAAGATCGTCAGTGAGAATCCCATGACCTTTATCGGCGCATCCGGCCTTGACGTCGGTCTTCCCGACGGTCAGATGGGCAACTCCGAGGTCGGCCACACCAACATCGGCGCCGGCAGAGTGGTCTATCAGGAGCTTACCAGGATCACAAAGTCCATTCAGGACGGCGACTTTTTCACCAATGAAGCTCTCGTCGGCGCAATGGAGAACTGCAAAAAGAATTCCTCGGCTCTTCACCTGATGGGTCTTATGTCCGACGGCGGCGTTCACAGCCACAACACTCACCTCTACGGCATCATGGAGCTTGCCAAGCGCAGCGGCGTTGACAAGGTGTATATCCACTGCTTCATGGACGGCCGCGACGTGCCCCCCACCTCAGGCAAGGATTACCTCGCCGAGCTTTACAAGAAGTGCGACGAGATAGGCGTGGGCGAGATCGCAACCGTCATGGGCAGATACTACGCCATGGACAGAGACAACCGTTGGGAGAGAGTCGTCAAGGCTTACAAGGCCATGACCGAGGGCGAGGGCGTTAAATTCGACTGCGCCTGCAAGATGATGGAGGAATCCTACGCAAACGACGTGACCGATGAATTTATCGTGCCCGCAGTCTCTGAAAAAGCCGTTCCCGTCAAGGATAACGACTCGATCGTTTTCTTTAACTTCCGCCCCGACAGAGCGAGAGAGATCACCAGAGCCTTTGTCGACCCCGCATTCAGCGGCTTCGAGAGAGAGCAGCTCAAGGGTCTCTATTATGTCTGCATGACTCAGTACGACGCAACCATGCCGAACGTCCATGTAGCATTCAAGCCCGAGTCGCTTGAAAACACCTTCGGCGAGTATATCTCCGACAAGGGTCTCAAGCAGCTCAGGATCGCCGAGACCGAGAAATACGCTCATGTAACCTTCTTCTTCAACGGCGGCGTTGAGAAGCAGTACCCCGGCGAGGACAGGATCCTTGTCAAATCCCCCGCCGTCGCCACCTATGACCTCCAGCCCGAGATGAGCGCCTATGAAGTCACCGACAAGCTGCTTGCAGCCATCGACAGTGACAAATACGACGCCATCATCCTGAACTATGCGAACTGCGACATGGTCGGTCACACCGGCGTATTCGACGCAGCGGTCAAGGCCGTTGAAGCGGTCGACACCTGCGTAGGTAAGATAGTTGACGCCGTTGCCGCAAAGGGCGGCGTGACACTCATCACCGCCGACCACGGCAACGCTGACAAGATGTATGAGGCGGACGGCTCGCCCTTCACGGCGCACACGACCAACCCCGTGCCCTTCATCGTTGTCGGCTACCCCTGCGAGCTTCGTGAGGGCGGCAGGCTCTGCGATATCGCGCCCACCATGCTGAAGATAATGGGTCTTGAGCAGCCTAAAGAAATGACGGGCGTAAGCATCATCAAATAAAAATTCCCACGGATAAAAATTTATCACCCTGCAACACTTTATAGTGAAAGCAGGGTGATTTTTTATGCCTGGGCGCAGGAGTTTTATAAGGATAATATCATATTTGGTGGCGACGGCGGTGTGCCTTGCCGCCGCTGCAAGCGACGCCGCCAAAGCAAGGAGCGATTACGGCGAAGCTCTCGGGCGGGTGCGTATGTCGAGCCTTGTTTCGCTCTGCGAATATTCGTCGCAGCTCAGCGCGGGGCTGCGGGCGCTTGCCGTTTCGCCGGACGGCGGCACTGCCGACCCTGCGGCTTATGTCTGCTCAAAGGCGCTCGGCGCAAGGGGCGGCGCCACGAGCTTTTCGGAGGATTCGGCGGGCAACATCCTCTATTTTCTCGACGGAGTTTATCGCTTTGCGGAGGAATTCCCGGATGAGCCGAGCGAAGAGAAGCGGGCGGCAGCGATAAGGCTCTCGGACTACGCGGGTGAGCTTTACGACCACCTGAGCGATGTTTCCGCCGCCGTGCTGAACGGCGACATCTCGCTGCTCGAGGGGGGCGACGCGGAATTCATCGAGGATAAGCTCGACTTCTCAAACGGCAGCGAGGATGAGATCTTCCCGCTGATAGCCGTTTCCGTCTCCCCTGTCGGGTCGGCGGAGGCGGCCGTCTCCCGCGAGGCGGCAAGGGCTGCGGCAAGTGAGCTTTTCGGCGTGGAGGCGGCGCTCTGGCGGGGCGGCGAGACCGAGGAGCTAGGCGGAATTGAGGTCTATCGCTTCACCTACGGCTCGATGCTGGTCGATATCAGCACCTCGGGCGAGGTCGCGGCTTTCACCGTGGCCGAGCCGTGCAAGACCGCCGAAACAGGAGCGGACAGCGCAGCCGCATCGGCGGCAAAATTCCTTAAAGAGCATAATTTTCCCGAAATGGAGGAGATAAGCCGCTGCGAGCGTGAGTTCCGTACCGAGCTTGAGTTTGCGCCCTGCGTCGGCGGAGTGCTGCATCTGGATTCCGCAGTCAAGGTCACCGTTTGCCGCTGCTGCTCGGAGCTGATACGCTTCGACTGCTCCGAATACATCAAAAACTACCGTGAGACAATGGCTGTAGACGCAAAGCCCCGCCTTGCCCGACTGCTGCCCTCGGGATTTGACCTTGAGCGTCAGCGGCTGTGCGTTGCGGATATCGACGGGCGGGCGCGCCTGTGTTACCTTGCGGAGTGTTCGTTCCGAAACGAAAAATTGCGGATGTATTTTGACTATTTTTCTCTGAAAGCGCTGAAAAGCGAGCCGATTTCATAAATTTTTTATTGACAAGCCGGGTTTTGCAATGTATAATGTAGCTAACAAAGGGGTGCTGACGGCAGTCGGCTGAGATCATACCCTCAAACCTGATCCCGATAATGCGGGCGTAGGAAAACAGCCTCTGTGCAATTTTTACGTCCGGTACGATATCTGTACCGGCTTTTTTATTTCCTCAGGCTGCGGCGCACCGGATCGGTTCCCCCGAACAATCCGAAAAGAGGTCAAATTCAATGTCAAACACCGGTTCAAACAAAAAAACGGTAATCCTTGCCGAGGGTGCGATAATGGTCGCCCTCTCCATCGCTCTCTTTGCCGTATCCGATCTTATCCCCTGGCCGTATGCCTACGGCGGCGGCTTCAGCATCTTTGCACAGGTGCCGATAGTCATCTACTCCTACCGCAGAGGCATCAAGAACGGCGTTGCCGCTTCCCTTGTGCTCTCGGTATTCCAGCTCCTGACCGGGCTTAAAAACTTCGCATGGGTCTCGGGCATAGGCGCTTATCTGATAGTCGCCCTCGCCGACTACATCGTAGCCTTCGGCTGCCTCGGTCTCGGCGGTATGTTCAAGGGCAAATTCAAAAATCCCACCGCGGAGCTTGCGCTCGGCAGCGTGGTCGTTTGCCTTATCCGTTTCGTCTGCCACTACATCAGCGGCGTGACCATCTGGACGGATTACTGCCCCGCGGACATGGTAGTACCCGTTTATTCGCTGGTCTACAACGGCTCATATATGCTCATTGAGACGATAATCACCGTTATCGGCGCAGTCGCCCTGAGCAAAGTCCCCGCCGTCATCAATGTGAACGGCAAGGCATCTAAAAACTGACAATCTCCTCCTCCTCGTTTGTGAAGAAATACCCCCGGGACAGCAGCCGGGGGTATTTTGCATACAAAAAGAACCGCCTCAATGAGACGGTTCTGAATTTTTAAATCAGTCGTTGTTTCTTCTGGGTCTGCCGCCTCTTTCGCCTCTGAAGTCTCTTCTGGGCTTCCTGGGAGCGTCGGATACGGTGTTCTCGGGCACAAGCCCTTCGACCTCGATAAGAGCATCGCGGCGGGAGAAGTTCAGCCTGCCCTGGTCGTCCTTCGGCAGCACCTTAACGATAACCTCGTCGCCGACATGGACTGCGTCCTCGACCTTCTCGGTCCTCTTGACGTCAAGCTGGCTGATGTGGACCATGCCCTCCTTGCCGGGAGCAATTTCGACGAATGCGCCGAAGCTCATCAGGCGGGTAACGACGCCCTTGTAGATAGCGCCGACCTCGGGATCGTTGGCAATAGTCTCGATGATGGATATCGCTCTCTTTGCGTCGTCGATATCTGTGGAGGAAACAAAGATGTTGCCGTCCTCCTGAACGTCGATCTTGCAGTTGCACTCGGCGCAGATCTTCTGGATGACCTTGCCCTGCTTGCCGATGACGTCGCCGATCTTCTCGGGGTCGATCTTGGTGGTGAGCATCTTGGGCGCCCACTTTGACAGCTCCTTGCGGGGCTCGGCGATAACGGGAGCCATTACTTCGTCAAGGATGTAGCAGCGAGCCTTATAGGTCTTCTCGAGAGCCTCTCTGATGATAGCGGGGGTAAGGCCGTGTACCTTGAGATCCATCTGAATGGAGGTGATGCCCTTCTTGGTGCCGGCAACTTTGAAGTCCATATCGCCGAAGAAATCCTCAAGACCCTGGATATCGACCATGGTCATGAAGCGGTCGCCCTCGGTGATAAGGCCGCAGGAGATACCCGCAACGGGAGCCTTAATGGGCACGCCAGCCGCCATAAGCGAAAGGGTCGAGCCGCAGACGGAGCCCTGAGAGGTGGAGCCGTTGGAGGAAAGAACCTCGGAGACGACTCTGATGGTGTAGGGGAACTCCTCGACCGAGGGGAGAACGGGGATCAGCGAACGCTCTGCAAGAGCGCCGTGACCGATCTCACGCCTGCCGGGGCCTCTGCTGGGCTTGGTCTCGCCGACGGAGTAGGAGGGGAAGTTGTAGTGATGCATATAACGCTTGGTGTCCTCTTCGTCAAGGCCGTCAAGCATCTGAGCGTCGCTCATGGGGCCGAGGGTGGTAACGGAGAGCACCTGAGTCTGGCCTCTGGTGAACATACCCGAGCCGTGGACTCTGTCAAGCAGGTCGATCTCGGCGTTAAGAGGACGGATCTCGTTGATGCCTCTGCCGTCGACACGCTTGCCGTCGTCGAGCAGCCAGCGGCGCACGACGTACTTCTGAACCTTATACAGGCACTCGTCGATCTTGACCTGCATATCGGGATAAATCTCATCGAATTTCTCGTGAACCTTCTCATAGACGGGCTTCAGGCGCTCGTCACGGATTCTCTTGTCATCGGTATCGAGTGCAGCGCGGATATCCTCTATCGCAAAGTCCTTGATAGCCTCGTACATATCGGGATCGGGGTCGTTTGAGGGGAAGTCTACCTTCGGCTTGCCGCACTCGGCCTTTATCTGATTGATGAATTCAACAAGTCTCTGATTCTCTTTGTGGGCGAACATGATGCCGTCAAACATATCGTCGTTGGAGACTTCGTTTGCGCCCGCCTCGATCATTGCGACAAGGTCAGCGGTGGAGGCGACGGTGACATACATATCGCTCTTTGCTCTCTGCTCGAGAGTGGGGTTGATGACATACTGACCGTCAACAAGGCCGACGACAACGCCTGCGATGGGGCCGTCCCAGGGGATCTCGGAGATCGAGATAGCGATGGAAACGCCGAGCATAGCGGTGATCTCGGGCTGGCAGTCGGGGTCAACAGACATAACGGTGGCGACAACGCCCACGTCGTTCCTCATATCCTTGGGGAAAAGAGGACGGATGGGTCTGTCGATAACGCGGGAGGCGAGGGTCGCCTTTTCGCTCGCTCTGCCCTCACGGCGCTGGAACGAGCCGGGGATCTTGCCTACCGAATAAAGCTTCTCTTCATAGTCAACCGAAAGAGGGAAGAAATCGACACCCTCTCTGGGTTTCGCAGCCATGGTAGCGGTGCAGAGCACGTTGGTCTCGCCGTAGCGGACAAGGCAGGAGCCGCCCGCAAGCTGAGCCATCTTGCCGACCTCGACCACAAACGGTCTGCCGGCGATCTCAGTTTCATACTTCTTGAAAGCTTTGAAAAACATTTTTTTACCTCTCTGTAATTTATTTCTACAGGCGGCTGCGGTTTAGCAATAAATCCAAACTCCGACCCTTGCGGAGGCTCGATTCACTGCTAAGACCGTTTTATGCCGCCTGAAAGATGCGAATTCAAACATAACAGAGCAGGCGGGAAACAAAATCCTGCCTGCTCCGAACCTTGAATTATTTACGGATACCGAGTCTTGCGATGATCGCACGGTAACGCTCGATGTCAACCTTCTGCAGGTAAGCGAGGAGGTTTCTTCTGTGACCGACCATCATAAGAAGTCCTCTTCTGGAGTGGTGGTCCTTCTTGTGAACCTTCAGGTGCTCGGTGAGGTCGTTGATCCTCTTGGTGAGGACGGCTATCTGAACCTCGGGTGAGCCTGTGTCGCCCTCGTGAAGGGCGTATTCCTGCATGATTGCGGTCTTTTCTGCCTGTGTCATTTCTTTCACCTCATTAAAATATTTGCCTCGCACTCAGAAGCCGGCAGGTGAATACCGCTCGGCGGTTTACTCCGGAATCCGAGAAACGGGCACGTGCAAAAGAGATTATATCATACCGCCGCCGCAATGTAAAGAGTTTTTTTAATTTTTCAAACAAAAAAGCGCAATATAATATGCCGATCGGGAACAAACCGCATCTCTATCGTCAAAATTCACGGAATTTTTCTCGCATTTTTTATTTGTTTTTTTGCCGATAGCTTTTTATCACCTCGGGCGGCTGCGGCATAGTATGGTTTGTGGGGAAGCCATTCTCCAAAACAAGGCGGCTGCCGTCATCGGTGGCTTTTGCAGCCCGTGGGGAGCCGGGTGGACACAGTGCAGCCGCCATCACATATCGGCGGAGCGATCAATCCGTGTCGGCGGCGCCGACCTTATTGAGCGCCTTGAGCGGGTCGACCGTTTCGCCGTCGATAAGCACCTCGAGATGCAGGTGATCCTCGTCGCTTATCTCGACGGGGATATGCCCGAGCGAGCCTATCTTATCATATTTTTTGACCTCGCTGCCCTCGGGCAGGCAGCTCCCGCTTTTAAGCCCGCAGTAGCGAGCCGTCATGCCGTTGCCGTGGTCTATCTCAACGACCGTGCCCCAGAAGCTGTCGTCATAGACTGCGGTGACGGTGCCGTCGCCGGCGGCGACCACGTCGTTGCCCGCGCTGCCGCCGAAATCAACGCCGTTATGGATCCGCCAGTCGCCCATCGTCTTTGACCGCACCATCTCGCCGTTGCTGTAATCCTTGATGATATCCGAGCCCATCGGCAGGGCGAAATCGCCCGAATAGGGCTTGTTGCGCTCTATCGCCTCGGTGCTCTGCTCGGCGGAGCGGGGCCTGTTATCCTCAACGCCGGTCTGCTCCGCATTGACCCTCTCCTCGGTGGCGGGCACCGTCCATTTATACGTCACCCGTGTGAAGCCCGTTTCCTCGGGCTTTTTCTTTGTTATCGCCGTCTTGACGCTGACTATCGAGCCGACCGCTACGGCGACAAGGCAGACAAACAGCGCGAAATAGATATTTGAATACTTCTTCTTTTTCAATGCAATGACCTCTTTTCGTTTTCTTCACCGATATTTTCGTCTGCACGGCGGTCATTTATTCCCCGACGGGTCGTTTTTTCAAAAAATCATGCCATTTGAAGCGAAAATTTACATTTTGCTCTTGATAGTTGCCGAGTTTTCTGCAATAATAAAGAAGTATATATTATAATGGCAGTCTGCCTGCCGAAACGGAGCGTGTATCTTTTTGGATCAGAACAAAAATCTGGCGGAGCTTCTTTTTCCGCACATAGACAAGACCCCCGAGTATTATGAAGCCCTTTATCCGCAGCGACAGCTTCCCGAGGGTGCGAGGGTGACCCGTTTCGCCCCATCGCCCACAGGCTATCTTCATATCGGCGGCCTTTTCGGCGCTCTTGTGGACGTTCTCACCGCCAGATCGACGGGCGGCGTTGCCTACCTGAGAATTGAGGATACCGACAAAAAGCGTGAGATAGACGACGGCGTTTCCGCCATCATCAACGGCTTCGACTACTTCGGAGTTGCCTTTGACGAGGGCGTGACCGGCTTCGGCACCGAGAAGGGCGACTACGGCCCCTACACCCAGAGCCACAGAGCCGAGATATATCAGACCGTCGCAAAGAGCCTTGTGGAGAAAGGTCTCGCCTACCCCTGCTTCTGCACGGCGGACGAGCTTGCCGCCATCCGCGAAGAGCAGACAAAGGGCGACGCTCTCATCTGGGGCTACTTCGGCAAATGGGCCAAGTGCCGCGACCTCAGCCTTGAGGAGATAGAGAAAAATCTCGCCGAGGGCAAGCCGTGGGTGCTTCGCCTGCGTTCGCAGGGCAGCGAGGATAAAAAGATAGCATTCGACGACGTTATCAGAGGCAAGATAGAGATGCCCGAGAACATAATCGACGAGGTACTGCTCAAATCCGACGGCATACCCACCTATCACTTCGCCCATGTATGCGACGACCATTTCATGAGGACGACCCATGTTATCAGGGGCGAGGAATGGATATCCTCCGTCCCAAAGCATATCGAGCTTTTCAGAGCCTGCGGCTACAAGGCTCCGAAATATGCACACACCCCGCAGGTGCTCAAGGTCGACGAGGAGACCGGCGACAAGCGGAAGCTCTCAAAGAGAAAGGACCCCGAGGCGGCCGTCGGCTACTTCATCGAGGGCGGCTTCCCCAAGGAGAGCGTGCTCGAATACCTGCTCACTCTTATAAACTCCAACTTCGAGGATTGGCGCAGAGCAAATCCGAGAGAGGATATATCAAAATTCCCGTTCAATCTGAAGAAGATGAGCGCAAGCGGCTGCCTGTTTGACCTCGTGAAGCTCAACGACGTGAGCAAAAACGTGATATCGCTCATGAGCGCCGACAAGGTCTACGCCGACGTGGCTGCATGGGCCGAGAAATACGATAAAGAATTCTATGATATCTTTACCGCCGACCCTGCCCGCTCAACGGCGATAGTCAACATCGACCGCGAGAATCCCAAGCCCCGCAAGGATATAGCCAAGTGGAGCGAGGTCAGGGACTATGTCGCCTACTTCTTCCCCGAGCTTTACAAGCCCGACTTCACCCTGCCCGAGAATATCAGCCGCTCCGACGCCGCGGCGATAGTCGAGAAATACCTCGGCGAATTCTCTCTTGCGGACGATAAAGACCAATGGTTCGCCCGCATCAAGGGTATGTGCGAGCCGCTTGGCTTCACCCCGAATGTTAAAGAATACAAGAAAAACCCCGAGAGCTACAAGGGTCATGTCGGCGACGTTTCATCCGTCATACGCATTGCCCTCACCTCCCGCCGCAACACGCCCGACCTCTATTCTATAATGGCGCTGCTCGGCGAGGATGAGATAAAGGCAAGGCTCGGCGCAGCGCTCAAAGCTTTTACAGAATAAAGAGAGGATACATTGAAAATGGACGAAATCAACACTTCCGCATCAAACTTTATATATGATTTTATTGATGAAGACCTCAAGAACGGGGTCAACACCAGAGTTCAGACCCGTTTCCCGCCCGAGCCGAACGGCTACCTGCATATCGGCCACGCAAAGGCTATCTGCATAGATTTCAGCACGGCGGAGAAATACGGCGGCGAATGCAACCTGCGCCTTGACGACACCAACCCATCCAAGGAGGACGTCGAGTATGTCGACGCCATCAAGGAGGATATCGAGTGGCTCGGCTACAAGTGGAATAAGGTCCTCTACGCCTCCAGCTACTTTGACTTCATCTATGAATGCGCCGTCAAGCTCATAAAAAAGGGCAAGGCTTATGTCTGCGACCTTTCCGCCGACGAGATAAGGGAATACAGAGGCACCCTCACCGAGCCGGGCAAAAACAGCCCCTACAGAGAGCGCTCGATCGAGGAGAATCTTGACCTCTTCGCAAGAATGACCGCCGGCGAATTCAAGGACGGCGAAAAGACCCTGAGAGCAAAGATAGATATGTCCTCCCCCAACATCAACATGAGGGACCCCGTTATCTACCGTATCGCTCACGTCCATCATCATCAGACGGGCGACAAATGGTGCGTCTACCCGATGTATGACTTCGCTCATCCCCTCTCGGACGCAAAAGAGGGCGTTACCTACTCCCTCTGCTCGCTGGAATTCGAGAATCACAGACCTCTTTACGACTGGTTCATCAAGGAGATCGGCTTCGATGAGCCGCCGAGACAGATAGAATTCGCCCGCCTCAACATCAACTACTGCGTGACCAGCAAGAGAAAGTGCCTTGAAATGGTCAAAAAAGGCATCGTTGACGGCTGGGACGACCCGAGAATGGTCACCCTCTGCGGCATGAGGCGCAGGGGCTACCCCGCGGCGGCTATCCGCGAATTCATCAACAGGATCGGCGTTTCAAAGGCTTACAGCGTTGTCGATTACGGCCTGCTCGAGGCCTGCGTCAGAGATAACCTGAACGCCAACGCCCCCAGAGCCATGGCGGTGCTCAGGCCCCTCAAGGTCATCATCGACAACTACCCCGAGGGTCAGACCGAGGCCATCGAGGTCGAGATAAACCCCGACAAGCCCGAGCTCGGCACAAGGACGGTGCATTTCTCAAGGGAGATATTCGTCGAGCGCGACGACTTCATGGTTGAGCCGCCGAAGAAATATTTCAGGCTCTTCCCCGGCAATGAAGTTCGCCTCAAGAGCGCGTATTTCGTCACCTGCACCGGCTGGGAAGCCGATGACGACGGCAACATCACCTGCCTGCACTGCACCTATGACCCCGCCACCAAGGGCGGCGACGCCCCCGACGGCAGGAAGGTCAGGGGTACCCTCCACTGGGTCAGCGCCGCGGACTGCGCCGAGTGCGAAATACGCCTTTATGACCGTCTGTTCAACACCGAGAACCCCGCGGGCGAGGAGGGCGTCGATTACCTCGATAATCTGAACCCGAATTCGCTCGAGATCCTCAGCGGCTGCCTTGTCGAGGGCGGCCTCAGGGACGCAAAGTGCGGCGACACCTTCCAGTTCATGCGCCAGGGCTACTTCTGCGTGGATAAGACCTCGCAGCCCGGCAAGCTCGTATTCAACCGCACCGTGGCTCTCAACTCCTCTTGGAAATAATTTTAGGAGGCGCCTAAATGAAATATCTGTATAGGATAGTGAATATAATTCTTGCGGCGCTGTTTTTCCCCGCCGTTTTCTTCCTCGACCTCATCTTTTTCAGAGCGTCCACATCGCTGGCCAAATACGGCCTTGAGGAGAGCATCTCGCTCAAAAGGATAATTGATATCTTCACCGGCAACGACCCGCTGAGCAGCCTTGTCAAATCCGACAAGGGCTTCACCTGGCCCGAGGGTCTTGCCCCGCTCAACGCAAGGCTCATTGCGGCGGCGGTCGCCCTCGGCGTTGCTGCCCTGGCGGCGATTTTCATCATTATTTTCTCCATTTGCAGCGGCAAACGCATCCCCGTCCTTGCGGCGGCGGGAGTCGGCCTCGCTGCGACGATAGTGATGATAGCCTGCTTCAACTCCGCGGCGGGCGACGTGGTCGACGGCACGGTCAACATCGTCAGCGCCATAGGCGGCTCGAGCCTCATCACCGCCCTTATCGGCGGCGTTGTCAGCATTGACAAGCTGATGCTCGGCGGCTTCCACAACGGACTTTTAATAATTTTCATTCTTTTGATCGTTTGGACTGCTTCTTATATGCTCATCGAGCTCGGCGACAAGTCCGCCGACGGTAAGAAGTCCAAATCACGCTGAGGAGCGGTAACAATATGAAAGCTGTCACCTACGATAAAGTTAAACTCGGCGGTTTCTGGAAAAACCGCTTTGACATCAACAAAAATGTGACGATCCCCGCCGTCTATGAGCGTTTCAGCGAGACGGGCAGATTCGCCGCATTCAACTGCGATTGGCACGAGGGCATGGAGCACAAGCCCCATTTCTTCTGGGATTCGGACATTGCAAAATGGATAGAGGCCGTCGCCTACACGGTGCGCCAATGCCCCGACGAGGAGCTTGAGGCCATTGTTGACGGCGTTGTCGACCTGATTGAGAAGCACAGGGATCCCTGCGGCTACTTCAACATCTATTTCACCGTCTGCGAGCCCGAGAATCGCTTCACCAACCGCCTGCTCCACGAGCTTTACTGCGCGGGTCACCTCATCGAAGCCGCCGTCGCCTATTATGAAGCCACGGGCAAGGATAAATTCCTTCGCCTGATGTGCGACTACGCCGACTATATCGAGCGTGTCTTTGTCACCGAGGATTCGGCTCAGTTCACCACCCCCGGCCACGAGGAGATAGAGCTGGCGCTTGTCAGGCTCAGCGACTGCACGGGCGACGAGCGCTATCTGCGCCTTGCGGAATTCTTCGTTGACAAACGCGGCACGAGCAAAAAGGACGAGGACAACGTCCACTACATAGGCCTCGATTATTCGCAGTGCCATATGCCCGTGCGCGAAATGAGCGACGCGGTCGGTCACAGCGTGCGCGCGGTATATCTCTACAGCGCAATGGCCGATCTTGCTCTCAGGACGGGCGACAGCGAGCTGCTCGAAGCCTGCCGCAGAGTATTTAACAGCATCGCTCAAAAGCGTATGTATATCACCGGCGGCATCGGCTCCACCGCCTACGGCGAGAGATTCACCGAGGACTATGACCTGCCAAATGACCTTGCGTATTCCGAGACCTGCGCTTCTATAGGTCTCGCCCTCTTTGCAAGGCGCATGAGCCTCATCGACCCGAATTCCAAATACGCCGACATCGCCGAGACCGCTATTTATAACTGCGCTCTCGCGGGCGTTTCGCTCAAGGGCAACTCCTTCTTCTATGTGAATCCCCTTGAGATAAATCTCGAGCGTCACAGACTCGGCGCAGAGTATTATGAGCGCAAGGATAAGCTCCTCACTCAGCGTGCCGAGGTCTTTGACTGCTCCTGCTGCCCGCCGAATATCGCCCGCTTCATCGCTTCAATAGGCGACTTCCTATACAGCTATGACGAGGGCACCGTCTATGTTCACCACTATTTTGAGAGCGAAGCGGAATTCGACGGCATTAAGATAACTCAAAAAACCGAATACCCGAACGAGGGAGATATCCTCTTCACCATAAGCGGTATGAAGGGCAAACGCCTCGCCGTCAGAGTGCCCGGCTGGTGCGACTATGTGGCGATAAACGGCAAACAATATCTCGGCGAGACCGTCAAGGGCTATATCTATATTGATATTGACTCCGACGAAACGAGCCTCAAGCTCTATCTTGACATGGACTGCCGCCTTGTAACTGCGAACCCCGCCGTTCAGGCGGATCTCGGCAGGGTCGCCCTTTGCAGAGGGCCGATAGTCTATTGCGCCGAGAAGATAGACAACGGCAACGTGCCGCTTGACACGCTCCTGCTCGACTCCGACCTTGAAGCGGGTCTGCGCTACAACGCCGAGATGCAGGCGTACACCGTAAAAGCCACCGGCTTTGAGGAGGCGCCGTTCGACGAGCTTTACCGCAACTATTCGCCCGCCTCGACCACGGAGAGAGAGATAAATCTCATCCCGTATTTCGCCTACGCCAACAGGGGCGAGAGCGATATGCAGGTCTGGCTGCGTGTGAAATAAAAACCGAAAGCCGCCTCGAAAAACGGGGCGGCTGATATTATATTCAATTGAAATTCCCGAAACGGAGGGATAAATTTGAAGAAGATCGCCGTGGGTCTGAGCGGAGGAGTCGACAGCTGCACCGCCGCCTATCTGCTGCGCGAGCAGGGCTACGAGGTGATGGGCATCACCCTGCGCCTGAAGCAAGGCTCGCTCGCCGACGCCGACATTGCCGACGCCCGCCGAATTGCCGAGGCTCTCGGGATAGAGCTTGAGGTGCTCGACCTGAGAGAATTTTTCAAAGAGAAGATAATCGAGCCTTTCGTCGGCGAATACTTCGCCGCAAGGACTCCGAACCCCTGCATAGAGTGCAACGGGATTATTAAATTCGGCGCAATGCTTGACTACGCCGTTTCAAAGGGCTGCGACGCCCTCGCAACGGGTCACTACGCCAAGATCGAGCAAAGCGGCGGCCGCTTCCTGCTCAAAAAGGCGGACAGCGTCAAGGATCAGAGCTATTTCCTCTACCGTCTCACTCAGGCTCAACTCTCGCGAGCCGTTTTCCCGCTTGCGGGCATGGATAAAACGCAGATAAGAGCCATTGCCGAGAGCGCGGGGCTGCCCGTTGCCAAAAAGCACGACAGCCAGGAGATATGCTTCGTGCCGAACGACGATTACTCCGCCTACCTCGCCTCGCTGGGCGTAACCTCGCCCCCCGGCGATATTGTGGACGGCAGAGGCAACGTGCTCGGCACTCACAACGGAATTATAAATTATACGGTCGGTCAGCGCAAGGGTCTCGGCGCCTACGGCAAGCCGATGTTTGTCACGGGGCTTGATTCGGAGCGCAACGCAGTCGTCATCGGTGAGAACGGCGCTCAATACGGCATCGGTCTCGCTGCCGACAGGCTGAATCTAATCGACCGCGACGCCGTAACCGAGCCGTTCAGGGCAAGCGTACGCATACGCTTCAGGGCCAAGGAGCAGCCCGCCCTCATAATCCCCGAGGGCGACGGCTTCAGGGCGATATTTGATGAGCCGCAGCGCTCGATAACCCCCGGTCAGAGCGCCGTTATCTATGACGGCGACACCGTGGTGGGCGGCGGCAGGATCATCAGTCAAATACGCTCTCTATGAGCCTTTCGCTCTCCTCAGGCGAATAGACCCATCGGTCAATATGGCCGCTCGTGATATAGTATTCGGGCGGCTCTACGGGGTAATCCGCCGCAAAGGAGTCGACGATTATCAGCTTTATCTTCATCTTTGACGGGATAATGCTCTTGACGTATACCCCGGCGTGGCAGCCCGTCTCGACCCCCTGAGAGAATTCGGCAAGCCCCGCAAGATTCGGAGCAAGCTCCACAAAAATGCCGTATTTCTCGACCGAGCGGACAATTCCGGGCACGGTCTCGCCCACTTTGAGCTTCGATATATTCTGCTCCCATGTGCCGAGCAGCTCCTTGTGGCTCAGGGTTATCCTGCCGTCGGAGTCGATGCTCTTGACGACGGCGTAAATGCTCTGCCCCGCGGTGAATCTCGCCGAGGGATGCGGGATCCTCGACACGGATATGCCGTCTATCGGCATAAGGGCGTTGATGCCCGCCCCGATATCGCAGAATACGCCGAAGCCCTCAATATGGGAGACGGTCGCGGGTATTACGTCGCCGGGGCGCAGGGTCGAGATATATTCGTCGGCGCATTCCTGCTGCACCTTGCGGCGGCTGAGCAGGGCGTAATTCTCGCCATCGGGCGTTGAAGCGAAGCCCGTCACGGCGCAGACCACGGGTTTGTTGACCCGCGAGATGAGCGCAATATCCCTCACTGAGCCGTCCTCGATGCCGAGCGCCCCCTCGCAGCGGGGAATTATCCCTTTCATACAGCCGAGGTCGACATGCAGATTATGCTCCGCGTCGCAGCGCAGCACCCGACATTCCACGGGAGCGCCGCTGTAGAATGCGTCATGCAGAGCGCCTGCGCTCGAAACCCTCTTTTTGTTCTCCTCAGTCGATATCAGCTGACCCTCCGGTTTGAATTTTTTCATTTCCGATCACCGTTCCAAATAATTATGTTTTGATTTTCTGCCTGATTATCTAATGAAAGTATATGGCACTTTCTCCGCTAAAATCACAGGCGGAGCATTTTTATTTTACACGGTAAAATACTAACGCCCCCGTGCGGCAAATTTTGTAGCACGGAGGCGAATTTTTTGCGTTATTTTCTCACCCGAAACGCAGATAGCCTCGGTATATGTTCAAAGAGTCTTTGAGAATGCCCAATTCCACACCTCGGGGTCGGAATAGAACCTGTCCCATGCGTTGTGACCCGCTCTGTCATACTCGGTGTATTTCGCCTCGGAGATATCCTTGACGGCGGCGTAGATATTCCTTGAATAGTCTGCGCTTACGACGTTGTCGCCAGAGTTGTGGGCGAGCCACATCGGGGTGCCCGCAAAGGCGGTCAGCTCCTCGACGTCGGTGTAGCCGCACACGGGCATGGCGGCGGCGTATTTGCCGGGGTGGCGCAGGAGCTGGTCAAGCACGCCCGCTCCTCCCATGGAGATGCCCGTGATATAGATACGGTCGGAGTCGACTGCATAGAGCTTGAGCATATATTCTATCAGCCGTGTCAGCGCCGCGTCGTAGCCGTCGCTCGTCCATGTCTTGTCCTCGAACACCTGCGGCATGATGATATAGCAGGGCTCGCCGTGCTTCTTGACGCCCCTGAGCAGCGAGCGCTGCATCTGTGCGATATTGTTTTTGCCTCTCTCGCCGGAGCCGTGGAGATAGACCACGAGCGGGTAGGTCTTGCCCTCTTCTATGTTCTCGGGCCTGACAAGGCGGAACGGCAGCTCAACGTCGCCCTCCTTAAAGATATAGCCCGCCGTGCCGCTGTGCTGCACATACGGCCTCGGGTCGGGGTTGATGCCCTGATGGAGCACGTCGGGGCCGGGGTACATCGGGAAAGTATCGACGATAAAGATAAGAATCGCAGTAAAGAATCCTAATATTTGGGTAAGCATAAAACGTCCTCTCTTTCTTTTATACAAATATATTACCATACTTTGCCCGTCATTTCAACTGTTTTCGGTCATGCTTGAATAATTGACTGAAAAATAGTATAATGAGTGATGAAAGACGCCCCCGCGGCGATTCGTAATAAATTTGTAACACTTTTACCGCCTTGTTTGTAATTCACGGGCTGTATAATGCAATTGTTTCGTGGGGATCTGATTTTTTTGAGGTGAAAAAAGATATGTATACCGTCCTTGTTTGCGACGACGACGTCGCCATACTCGACTCGGTCGAGATCTATCTGAAGCTGGAGGGCTACAACGTCCTGCGAGCCGAGAACGGCAGGCAGGCGATCGAGCAGGTCACGAATAACGAGGTGCACTGCGTTATCCTCGACATAATGATGCCCGGTATGGACGGCCTCCAGGCCACGCTGACGCTGCGGAAGAAGCACAATATCCCGATAATCCTGCTCTCGGCCAAGAGCGAGGACACCGACAAGATAACGGGGCTTTCCTTCGGGGCGGACGACTATGTGACGAAGCCCTTCAACCCGCTCGAGCTGATGGCAAGGGTCAAGTCGCAGATAAGACGCTACACCTCCCTCGGCTCAATGGAGGTCAAGGAGGGCGTTATCACGACGGGCGGTCTTTCGCTCGACACCGGCGCAAAGGAGCTGACCCTCGACGGCGAACCGATAAAGCTCACCGCCACGGAGTACGGCATAATGAGCGTGCTCATGGAGAATCTCGGCAGGGTGCTCTCAACAGGTCAGATATACGAGGCCGTGTGGAACGAGCCCGCGATCTACGCCGAGAAAACGGTGACGGTACATATCAGACGCATAAGAGAAAAAATCGAGATCAACCCGAGAGAACCTAAATACTTAAAGGTGGTGTGGGGCATTGGATACAAAATCGAAAAATATTAGTCGTAGCAGGGGGATGAAAATTGCGGCAGCGGCGCTCGCCGTGCTGATGTTTTTCCTCTCCGGCTACTCAGCGGGGCTGTTTCTCAAGGGCTATTTTCTCTTTAACGGCTACGATGAGGGCTGCGATTTCACACAGACAAATTCATTCAGAATGCTGCTCAACAACTGCGAATTCACTCTCTTGGCGGATGCCGAGCTGATGAGCTGCGAAAACGATGAGGATTTCCTCAAAACAAGCCTCGGCAAAAACTACAGCCAAAATATTCAGAATGTCAACGACGCTTTTGACCTGCTCGAAAGCTCCGGTGTCAGGGTCTATGTCACCGAGGACAATCGCTACAGATACTCCTACGACCTCGGCGGCACGACATATTACTTCAGCTTTAACGGCGACGTTATCAGCCGCGACGAATTCGACCGATATGACTTCGTCGGCGACGGCATTGAATACACAGACGCCGTTGAAGCGACCGAGCCTGCGGCGGAGGACGTCGATTCAACCTCCGTCACAATGCCCGCGCCCGCCAAATCGGGCAGCCCGAAGCCGATCGACGATATCCGCGACGCACTGGCTCTGCTGAATTCCTTCGGTGGATACACCTGCTACGGCGAGATATCCCGCGAGGATCTGATAAAAACGATCCGCAAATCGGCAATGCAGCACAGTGGCGTTTATGAGGTCGACGGCAAGATAGCTTTCTACGACACTGCGATCCCCAGCACCTCGGAGCTCAAATACACTATTCTGGTCAAATCGACGGGCAAGGTCGTCTCCAACTGCGGCATCGACTCGGATATCGGCTTCGACAATGTGTATGAAGCGATGAGAGAGGGCGCTGCCCTTGTCGAGGGTAATAACGGCAAATTTGTCACCACCGCCGAGCCGTCCGAGGCGACCCGCGGCGGCCTGCTCAGGGAATGGGCAGAGGAGCTGTTTTATCAGAAACCCACCGTTTCGGAGCATCGCAGCATAGGCGACGACGTGGATTATGCCGTATTCACATATACGCCGACCGACGAAAACAGTTTTTTCACCCTCAAGGAGCTTGAATTTGAGAATTATAAATCTCACTTTATAACGAATCCGACGACGAACCTCATTATCTCCGTCTTTTCGTTCCTGCTCGCCTGCGCCGCGTGCGTCTATCTGCTGTGCGTTGCGGGCAAGACCGCCGACGGAGAAACAAAACTCTGCCCGACGGACAGGATCCCGTTGCTTATCAACACGGCGATCATCGGTGGAATCATAATGCTCATCATTTTTGGCTTTGCGGCGATATTTGACGCTGAGTATGAGTTCTACCCCTCGGTGGGCGAAAGCAACGAATGGTTCCTGATGCAAAAAACTCTTTTGACCTATTCCGTAGAATATCTCGGCGTTGCGTTCGCCGCCGTATTTGGGCTGCTTACCGTTTTGACGGCGAGCATAGTCCGCAACGTGCGCTGCCGCACCTTCCTGCGCCACACGCTGATATACTGGATAGTCAAGCCCTTTGTCTACATCGGCAAAAAGATACACAAAAGGGCAAAATACATCTTCGCCTGCGACTACATGGCAGGCAGCGGCAAGAGGTTCAAGCGCCTTGCAATTATTCTGACTCTGACGTTTTTCCTCATAAATTTTCTTGTGATTCTTCTCTGCCTCACCTCAAACAGCGCCGTCCCGCTCGTCATCACCCTGATGATCGACCTGCCGATAATGCTTTGGGTCATCCTCTTTATCGCTTCGCTTGACAGGATAATGCACGGCGTCGCAAGTGTGCGCCTCGGCAGGCTGAATGTGAGGATAGATCAAGGCCTCATGCCATCATTCCTGCGGAATTTCGCAAGGGATATCACGAGCATGCAGGACGGCCTTGAGAAAGCGGTCGACAGCGCGGTCAAGGATCAGCGCATGAAGGCGGAGCTTATCACGAATGTTTCGCACGACCTCAAAACGCCGCTGACCTCGATAGTCAATTATGTCGACCTGCTCAAACGCTGCAACGTCGAGGACGAGGACGCCAAGAAATATATCAGCATCCTTGATGAGAAATCACAGAAGATGAAAAAGCTCATCGAGGATCTGGTCGAGGCTTCAAAAGCCTCCTCGGGCGCAGTTGAGCTGCATCCGACAAAAATCGACCTTTGCGAATTTGCGGCGCAAGCAGTCGGCGAGCACGAGGATGAACTGAAGGAGAAGAACATCGAGATTGTGCTGAATTTCCACGCCCAGCCCGTGATGATAATCGCCGACGCTCAAAAGACCTCGCGGATAGTTGAGAATCTCTTCTCCAACCTGCGTAAATACGCCCTTGAGGGCACGAGGGTCTATATCGACGTCAACGGCGGCGACAATTTCGGCACGCTGATCTTCCGCAACATCTCCAAATTCCCGCTCAACATTGCTCCGGAGGAGCTGACACAGCGCTTCGTGAGAGGCGACGCCTCCCGCTCCGGCGAGGGCAGCGGCCTCGGGCTTTCAATAGCAAACGACCTTTGCGAGCTGCAAGGCGGCAAATTCAGCATCGCCATCGACGGCGACCTCTTCAAGGTCAGCATCGCCATGCCGAAAGCGCAATAATACTGTGATATAAAGAGAGCACGCTCCGGCGTGCTCTTTTGTTTGACAGCCCACGGAGACTTTTTTTGCGTGACTTGCGGTGCTAATAGAATATTTTCAGGCTCGCTATTGTTGTATGATAATCAATCCTCTGTCATGACTGCAAGCGAACAGCAAAATCCACATGCGAAGCCGATATGACTGCGAGCCGACAGCACAATTCACGCCATCTTGCGGAGAGGCATAAAAAAGCAGGCACGGGATAAACCGTGCCTGTTTGATTATGCAGGATAAATCAGTTGAAATATCTCTTGAGGAGGCCTTCGAAAGCTCTGCCGTGGCGGGCTTCGTCGCGGGCCATCTCATGGACGGTGTCGTGGATAGCGTCAAGGCCCTGCTCCTTAGCGAGCTTTGCAAGAGCGGTCTTGCCTGCGGTCGCGCCGTTCTCGGCTTCAACTCTCATCTCAAGGTTCTTCTTGGTGCTGTCGGTCACGACTTCACCGAGCAGCTCGGCGAATTTCGCTGCGTGCTCCGCCTCTTCATAGGCGGCTTTCTCCCAATAGAGGCCGATCTCGGGGTAACCCTCGCGGTGAGCGACTCTCGCCATGGCAAGATACATGCCGACCTCGGAGCATTCACCGGCGAAATTAGCTCTCAGACCCTCAAGGATCTCATCGCTGACGCCCTGAGCAACGCCGACTACATGCTCGGCAGCCCATGACATACCCTCATTGCTCTGCTCAACGAACTTTGAAGCGGGAGCCTTGCAAACCGGGCACTTGTAGCCCTCGGGGAGAGCGTCGCCTTCATAAACATAACCGCAGACTGAGCATACAAACTTTTTCATGATTTTTTCCTCCGTTTAATTAATGATTTTTTGATTTATTTTCAGCTTTTGTGGGTTTCGGCGCAGCGGGCGCAGTATCCGCGGAATGTAACGACCGTCGAGAGCACTTCGCCGTCGAAGAGCTTGCCTGCCTTCTCGCAAAGACCGCCGTCGTCAATATACGGGATATCGAATACCCTGCCGCAGCCGAGGCAAAGGAGATGATAATGCGGGGCGGTGTCGCCGTCATACCTTGCGGAGCCGCCTGAGCCGAGGCGCAGTATCAAGCCCTCATTCTCAAGCTGAGCAAGGTTGCGGTAGACCGTGGCGAGGCTGATCGCAGGCATCGCGGGCTTGAGTGAGAGATATATCTCCTCAGCGGTGGGGTGATCTTTGCGCGAGCGGAGATTCTCAAATATCGCGTCACGCTGTCTGCTGTGCTTCGTCATGCCGCCGTCTCCTTTCAATAACGATAACTGTTATCATTATTATATCATTTCTTTTCCGTTTGTCAATAGGTTTTTAAAATTTTTTTCCTGAAAAATTCTTTAAACTCCGCATCTGTTGCAACTTTTTTGTCAAAAGGCCTTGACTCTGCAATAGCTGTAGAGTTTATAATAGATAAAAACCGATCCAAGGAAGCAATAATCATGGAAAGAAATCTTACTACCGGCAGCGTATTCAAAAATGTGATCTTTTTCTCACTGCCCTATCTGCTCTCATACTTCTTACAGACCCTCTACGGCATGGCGGATCTCTTTATCATCGGTCAATTTGACGGCACGGCCGCAACAACCGCCGTATCTATCGGCTCGCAGGTGATGCATATGCTCACCGTGATGATCGTCGGCCTCGCAATGGGCACAACGGTCAGCGTCGGGCAGGCCGTCGGCGGCAGCGACCGCAAAAGGGCCGCAAAATGCGTCGGCAACACCGTCACGCTCTTTTTCGGCGTATCCGTCGCCCTGACAGCCGTGCTGCTCCTGCTCGTAAGGCCGATAGTCTCGGTCATGTCCACCCCCGCCGAGGCGGTCGACGGCACGATTGATTATCTCACCGTCTGCTTTATCGGCATCCCGTTCATTACGGCGTATAATATAATAAGCTCCGTATTTAGGGGGATGGGCGACTCAAAAAGCCCGATGTATTTCATCGCCGTCGCCTGCGCCGCAAATATCGCCCTCGACTATCTCTTCATGGGCGCACTCAATTTAGGCCCCGCCGGTGCAGCTCTCGGCACGACCCTTTCCCAGGCGATAAGCGTGATAATTTCGCTCGCTGTCATTGTCAAGCGGGGTGAGATCAAGCTGAGCCGCAGCGACCTGCGCCCGCAGCGCGAGGTGATGGGTCAGCTCCTCAAAATCGGCGTACCCGTTGCGCTTCAGGATGGTTTGATCCAGGTGGGCTTCATCGTGATAACCATAATTGCGAATAACCGAGGTCTGACCGACGCGGCGGCGGTGGGCATTGTGGAGAAGGTCATCAGCTTCCTCTTCCTTGTGCCGTCCTCAATGCTCTCGACTGTCTCCGCCCTCGGCGCTCAAAATATCGGCGCAAACAAGCCCGAGCGAGCCGAGCAGACCCTTCGCTACGGAATTCTCCTCGCTTTCGGCTTCGGAGTTATCGTCTCGGTGATAATTCAGTTCGTTGCCGAGCCTGTGGTGGGGCTGTTTAACAAAGACCCCGCCGTTATCACAGCCGGCGGGCAATATCTCAGAGGATATATTCTCGACTGCGCCATGGCGGGCATCCACTTCTGCTTCAGCGGTTATTTCTGCGCCTGCGGACGCTCGGGGCTGTCGTTCCTGCACAACGTCCTCTCGCTCACGCTCGCCCGCGTACCCGGCGCATACCTGATGTCCAAATTCTTTCCCGCAACGCTCTTCCCGATGGGTCTTGCCACGGCGGTAGGCTCATTGGTGTCGGTGATAGTCTGCGTTATCGCATTCGCCGTAATGAAACACCGCAGTAAAATCAAAACGGAGGCGTAAATATGGATATGCCGAGGCTTTTCCCTATAGGCGAGGTCGCGAAGCTCTTTAATCTGAGCGTCAGCAGCCTGCGCCACTATGACAACACCGGTCTGCTCTCGCCCGAATACACCGACCCCGAGACGGGCTACCGCTACTACGGCCCCCGCCAATTCGAGGCGCTGAACACGATAAGGTATCTGCGCGCGCTGGATATGCCGCTCCCCGATATCGAGGATTTTCTGAGGAACCGCGACGTCGATATAATCGAAGAGAAGCTCCGCCGCCAGAAACAGGCGGTCATTGAGAAGCAAAAGCGGCTTGAGCTGATCGAGCGGAAGATCGACAATCGCCTGCGCTGCCTGCACGACGCCCAAAGCTCGGATTTCGACATCGTAACCGAGGTCAAAGCCCCCTCCTGCCGCATAGTCTGGATGAGCGACAATCTCAGCCCCAAGACCTTCCTCGACATGGAGCCGTCTATCCGCCGGCTCGAGGGTTCACAGGCGGAGGCGGTCGTATTCCTCGGCAAGGTCGGCATCGGAATCTCTGAAAAGCATCTGAACGAGCGCCGCTTCGGGCAATACGACGGCATATTCCTGCTGCTCGACGATGAGGACAGCTTCGACGGCGAGGTGACCCGCCTGCCGGAATGCGGCTGCGTGCGTATACGCTTCTGCGGCAGCCACACCGAGGCGCCCGAGCGCTACGAAAAGCTGATGGACTATATCGCCGCCCAAAGCCTGCGCCCCGTCGGCTTCTCGCGGGAGATAACGATGATAGACTACGGCCTCACCGCCGACCCGGATAAATTCGTCACGGAGATAAGCATTCCCGTGGAGTGACCGAAACGGCGGTATATATAATGTATTAAATAAGGGGGGATATCATATGTCAGACTGGAATTCATCTCAGTATATGAAATTCGGCAGGGAGCGCACTCAGCCCTCCGCCGACCTGATAAACCGTCTCGGCGGCATCACGCCCGCCCGAGTTCTCGACCTCGGCTGCGGCCCCGGCAACAGTACGGCCGCCCTCGCAGAGCGCTTCACCGATTCGAAAATTCTCGGCATCGACTGCTCCGAGGATATGCTTTCACGGGCGCGGGAGACCCACCCGGAGCTTGAATTCGTCAGATGCAGCGTGCCCGACGAGCTCGACCGCATAGACGGCGAATTCGATTTGATATTCTCAAACGCCTGCATTCATTGGATCTCGGGTCAGGCGGCGCTGCTGAAGGCGCTCTTCGGCAAGCTGAGCAGCGGCGGCACGCTTGCTGTGCAGATACCGCTCATTCAGCACGCCCTCTTTTATCGCCTGCTTGATGAGCTTGTTGCCGACGGCAGGTGGCAGCGGCTCTCCGAGGTGCACAATTTTCACAACCTGCTCCCCGAGGAATACTATGACCTGCTCGGCGAACTGAGCAGCGGCTTCGCGATATGGGAGACGACATATTATCATACCGTCCAGTCGCCCGACGGGGTCATAGAGTGGTATAAGGGCAGCGGCCTGCGCCCCTATCTCGACCTGCTCGACAGCGGTGAAAAAGAGGATTTCCTCGCCGATCTGCGCCGCACCGTAGCCGCAAACTTCCCCGCCCGCAAAAACGGCTCGGTCATATTAAAAATGCCCCGCCTTTTCTTCACGGCGGTGAAATGACAACGCCCCCGCCCTGCATCAAGCGCAAGGCGGGGGTGCGGTTTGGCTGATCAAAAGATCTTGTCGGCAAGCTCGAGGAGCTTCGCTATGGCTTCGTTGCTCATCTGCACAAAGCCCGAGAGATCGGCTCCCGTGAGCTTCTCAACGACGGCGGCTATCATCGCCGGCAGGTCGCTGATCATTGCTATGATCGCAAGCATTTTAGATGTCCCCCTTTCAACGACTTCATTATAGCCCCGCCGAGGGCGGCGATCAACCGACAAATATCGGGATTTGCACAGCCTCACGAATTGACAGACAATTGAAAAATTGATATAATCATCTTCGGAAACAACAAAGGAGCGAGTTATGGCAGTGAACGAAAGACTGAAAGAATATATTGAGGGCAGCATCCTGTCGCAGTATGAGGATTTCGACGCCGGTCACCGAATCGACCATGCGCTGGCGGTCATTTCAAAGAGCATGGAGCTGGCGGAGGATTTTGACGTCGATATCGACATGGTCTACACCGTCGCCGCCTGCCACGATCTCGGGCTGCGCTTCGGCAGGGACGGTCACGAGCTTTCATCGGGTCGCCTCATGCGCCGCGATGCCGCCCTGCGTGAATTCTTCACGGCGGAGCAGATAGAGACGATGGCGCAGGCGGTCGAGGATCACCGCGCCTCATCGAAGCACGAGCCTCGCTCGATCTATGGGCTGATCGTCAGCGAAGCGGACAGGCAGCTTGACCCGATGACGGTGCTGTGCCGCACGGTGCAATACGGTCTTGCGAATTACCCGGAGCTTGACGAGGCCGGGCAGCTTGAGCGGGCGCACTCCCATGTGGCGGAGAAATACGGCGAGGGCGGATATCTGAAGCTGCGCCTTGCCTCGGCTCAGAACGCCGCGGCTCTCGCGGAGATACGCCGTCTGCTTGCAAACCGCGGGGAATTCGACGAAATCTGCCGCAGTTTCATAAAGAAATAAGCTCAGTTTTATCATACCGCCGCCGCGCCGCGACCGCTCACCGCCGAGCGGCGGAGAAAAATCTCACCGTTTTGAAAATACGGTGTTGACAAGACGGCAAAAAAGAGTTATAATTTCAGAGCATTACGGATAACATCCGAATAGTATGGGCCTGTAGCTCAGTTGGGAGAGCGTTCGGTTCGCATCCGAGAGGTCGTGGGTTCGAATCCCTTCAGGTCCACCAAAACAATATAATCCGAACCTAATGCCGGTTGGCGAGGGGTTCGGATTTGTTGTTTTCTTTGAGTATCCGAATTTCAACGCAAAGGCATAACAAAGCAGCGCCGCTTGCCGTTAAAGGCAGGCGGCGTTTTTTGTCAGTGGGGGTTATGCGTGCTCAAGTAAATCGCATATTCCCGTTTCCCTTCTTCACTTTCAAAATAAGCTGTTATCTCAGGCAAAAAGCATCTTGCCAATTCCTCGTATGCGCTCTTTGGAATGTCGTTCGCCGCATATTTGAATTCTGCGCTTTGAGCTTCTTCTATGGCAGGCAATCCGCTGAATATGTTCTTTTCGCTCATTTTTGTCCTCATAAAAGAATTTTTTGAGGATTTTATCTGAACTCATAGTGAGTTGTGTTCGTTTTCATACTGCGAAAGGTGTCTTTCTTCATAAAGAACGGGTGAAATCAAATCTGCCCGTATCCTCGCGGAAGTTTCTGCACTGCAACGGACTTCCGACCGTCCACGCCGAAGCGAGTTAAACCGATCAAGGGCTTCTTATGAAGCGATGACTTACAATGAAGTCAACCGTTAAGGCCGATGCAAACCATAACGCCGGAACGATCTCTCATATATGAAACCGTCCATTTGCTCTACAAACTGGTTATTTCCCGCCGAATATGAGAATTCGTCAAAATAACCGTTTGTGAGCCGGCTCTCTTTTTTCAAAGAGCTGCCATGCCGAATGACGCGTTGTCCCCCGACCATGCCGTCTCTGTGATTCCGCAGTCCGTAGGCAGCGGCTCGGCGGGTCTCTCCCACAAAGCCGCCGGATGGCAAGCGTCATTCTGTCCGAACCGTGACCTCAGCCACGGTTTTCACTCCTGTTGCCGTACTTCTATATATGAGTATGTCATTTCAACAGGGTCGATAAAAATCAAAATTGCGCTTATACTCTAAACCCAACGCAAATGAAATTCGTCACAAGAAAAATATTGACATTCGGAGGTCAAAGAGTAATACTGACGTTGCAACACAAATTTATATAATCCCTGAATCTATAGGTGTGTATTTTTATCTCGGTAAAAATGCATGCTTTTGGTTGTCATACCTATAGACCAGGGAATGAATTGTGTAGCATCAAGATCGGAGCAGCGTTTTTCGTGCGCGGCTTCGGCTGCGCATTTTTTGTTTTAAAAGATTCAGCATAATCGACAGGACGCCAAAGTTGCATGAGCCGGTGCAATATTCGTCTTTCTGTGTCAAAGCAAAATTTAAAATAATTTCAAAACTTATGAACCGATTTTGTGAAATCTTGTCTTTATTCATGAGAGGGTTTTTCATAAGGGCGAGGTGCGCCCTGAGGAAAGGCTCAAAAATGAATTCAGGAGGCAGAAAAATGAAACGGAAACTCAAAGGCACATTATCATTGCTATTGTGCATGATAATGGTATTCGGTGCGGTTGCCGTCGGCGGCGAGGGCTTTGCCGACGTGTTGGATGCGTTCAGCGTCAAGTCAAGCGCAGTAACGACTTATTCAAGCGGCGACTACGAATACACCCTAAACCAGTTCAACAAGGCCACGCTTACAAAGTTCACCGGCAAAAAGACAAGCACTATTTCGATCCCGACAACGATTGACGAATATGAAGTGTCGGCTTTGGGAGAGGGCCTTTACAAGGGGTATAGTGCGCTGACAAGTGTAGATATTCCAAGCAACATCAAATCTATCTACCCAGATGCATTTAACGGCTGCACTTCATTAAGCAGTGTTAAGCTGAATGACGGCTTGGAAGTCATAGGATACAGCGCGTTTACGGGAACAGCGATCACGGAGATCACTATACCGAAAACGGTTTGGATGATGTCCTTCAGCAGTTATTCAAATGATGATGAAACGAGGGCATATTATTCGAGTCGTAGTTACGATGCAGGTGCATTTTACGGAGCAAACAAGCTGAAAAAAGTGGTGTTTGCGGACGGCGTTACAAAAATAGGAGATTATTCGCTGTATAATTGCAAATATCTTACCGAGGTTATCATCCCCGACACAGTTAAGTCGATCTGCGACTATGCCTTTGCGGGCTGCACAGGCTTGAAAAATATTGTACTTTCAGAGGCAGTGGACAGAATAAACACAGGTGTATTCTCAAATTGTACGGGGCTTACATCAATTGAGATACCGAGTCATATAAAAGCCATCTATCCGGAAGCATTTAAAGGCTGCACTTCATTAAGCAGTGTTAAGCTGAATGACGGCTTGGAAGTTATAGGATACAGCGCGTTTACGGGAACGGCGATCACGGAGATCACTATACCGAAAACGGTTTGGATGATGTCCTTCAGCAGTTATTCAAATGATGATGAAACGAGGGCATATTATTCGAGTCGTAGTTACGATGCAGGTGCATTTTACGGAGCAAACAAGCTGAAAAAAGTGGTGTTTGCGGACGGCGTTACAAAAATAGGAGATTATTCGCTGTATAATTGCAAATATCTTACCGAGGTTATCATCCCCGACACAGTTAAGTCGATTGGTGACTATGCTTTTGCAGGTTGCACGGGGCTTACGGAGCTTTCGATACCGAATTCCGTTTCGAGCATCGGGAGCAAGGCTTTTAACGGGATAGACCCCTTCGTCATCAATGTGAGCCTTAATTCAGCCGCCGCGATCTATGCGATAGACAACGGCATAATGTTTAATGCCATTGATGATGAATTCACGGACAGCAACGATCTTTTCCTGAACAGAAGCGGCAGCTCATATATATCGGAAACCACCGGTAAGGTCTCAACAAGCGGTACAGCGAATCTTCAGGTGAATTACAGCTTTAAAAAGTCCAAAGCAAATTACGCAAGCAATATCAAGATTAAAATCAAGATCCCTGCCGACACGGAGCTGGTCGCCAACACTCTCAGAGATATTAATAACAATCCTATCGAAGTGAACGAAAAGGACGGGGTCATCACCGTCCCGGTAACTCAAAAAAGCGGAACTATCAAGTTCTCCGTTTTGCCGACAGGCATCACGGACCTGCTTTCATACGCGACGATCGAATACACCTACAACAATGTAAAGAAGAGCGAGATAATCGGCATCCTCAGCGAAGAGATCGCAATACTGACCCTTGACGCGCAGGATGTTGTAACCTCAAACGCGGTTACGGTCAAGGGCATTGCTCCGCCGGAAACCGATGTGACGCTGTATGTGGATAACAAGATCGTAAAAAGCGTTAAAACAAACAAAGCGGGAAACTATATGACAGACATCAGCCTCGGTAATGCGATCGACGGCAGAGATTATATTATTACGGCGAAATGTCAGGACTATGGCTCAACGGTGGACTTCACCGTGACCTATAAAGAGAAAGCTCCTGAGCTCAAAACGATCGACCTGTATTATAACGGCAGCGAAACACCGGTAACTATTTACCCCGAAAGCAATATCACGCCGTATGTGTCTTTTGCTCCGGGCAAGCCGTTCACCTTCAAGGCTGAAATCGACAACCCCGAGGAAGTCGATAAGGTCTATGTAACCAGCACAAGAAACGGCGTCGTTAAGAGCATAGAAGCAAATTATGACAAATCCACTAATCAGTTTGTGGCAACAGGCTATTTTGACGAGGAAAACCATTCATATGTGCCCGGCAAGATCGGCGTTGAGTATAAGCTGAAGCATGAGGATGTTAAAATCAGTGCGGATGTCGACTTTAAATCAATGTATAACAATATGCCTAACGAGGCTAAAGACGCAGAGGTTAAAGTGATTTCAAGCACCGCAAATTCTCAGGTGGCGGAAATTGACGTAAGCAAGCTTATCGGCACCGCTCAAAAAACGCTTGTCAAGGTTGCTATAAATGAGTATGAGGGCGCAACCGGCACAAAATACCTCAGCGATACATACGGCCTGCTCAGCGAGGTCGACGGCTGGATCAAAACAGTTGCCGAAGGAAAAGACGGCAAGGAATATCAATTCTTCAGAAAAGACTCCACCGTCGGTGAAAGAGCAGAGGGCCTGGTTTATATTGTCAAGGATGTAACGGACAGCAAAATCATCGAGATGATGATAGGCGCTTCTGAAACGCCACAAAATGCAATGAAAATTTCGGATATCAGCGCTATGCTCACCAAAGCCGGCACCTATGCGGACTTTGCAAAGCTCTATTTCAAGACAATGGAAATCAAAAAGGAAAGAGCAGAGCTTGATGACAAGATAAGATCAACGGTTCCTGTCAACAAGCAGGCCGAAGCGTTAAGGAAATCTGCTCTGCTTGAAAACGATAAGACGGATTTCTTGCTTTTGACAACGCTGCTTCCCCTCACTTTGACCGCTATGGGTGTTGCAACGGGGCCTGCCGGCATTATCTTCACAGGGCTCTTAGGCGCAATGACCGCAACGTCGAGCTTTTTCTGGAATTTCAGAACGTCAAATATTCTCGGCGGCACGGGAAATATCAAATTCGCGGTTGACCCCTCGGGCTTTGTCTATGAAGGAAGTGAAGAGAACAGAATCGAAAACGTCATTGCAACCGCATATTGGATTGAGAGTGACGGTTCTGATACATTCTTCCAAAACAAGCCTTCATCATCAACTTACGGCACAAAGTGGAATGCAGCCGAATATAGCCAGGCTAACCCTCTCCTCACTGATATTGACGGCAAATATGCTTGGGATGTTCCCGAGGGCTGGTGGAGAGTTAAATATGAGAAAGACGGCTATGAAACGGTTTGGAGCGATTGGATGCCCGTTCCTCCTCCGCAGACAGATGTAAATATCTGCATGACTAAACTCAACGACCCGAATAAAGAGTATACGGTTACATGGTCGATCGACGGAGAAAAGACAACAGCAAAATATAAGGCAGGCGATAATATTGTAAAACCCGCCGATCCGATAAAGGAAGGATATACTTTCAAGGGCTGGACGCCTTCCGTTCCTGCAACTATGCCCGCGTATGATATTATCTTCACAGCGGTGTTTGAAAAATCTACTGTTCCGACAGGAGCAAAGATCTCCATTAAGAATCCCTCCACCTCAACGGTCAGCTACGGGTTCACGCTGAATCTTCATGCTAACGTAACCGACCTGCCGGAGGGTGCAAGGATAGTTTGGAGCATGGACGGCAGCGGATTTGAGCTTATACCCTCCGCCGACGGCATGACCTGCGGCGTGAAGTCCGTCTCCAAAGGCTCGGCGACGATAACGGCGAAAGTCGTTGACAAGAACGGCAATGCGGTCAAGGACGCGAACGGCAACGAGATAACCGCTTCACAGCAGCTCACTTCAAAAGCAGGCTTCTTCCAGAAGCTTGCAGCGTTCTTCAAAAAACTTTTCGGCTCGAATATGGTCATACCCTATGCGCTGAAGAAGCTCATAAAGTAATATTTAGCACCACACAACAATTAACCAACGGCCTCCTACTCATATATTGGGTTGGGGGTCGTTGATTTTCAGCTTGGCTATGGCTTAAAAAAGGTTTTATATAAATTTTCAGCGCAGGTATGAGTAGACAAAAGCGATATTTTATGGTAGAATGATTATATATTTACCACCGAAAGGACGGGATGACATGACCGAGCTTAAATACTGGGAGAATCCCTACATCATAAAGGAGAACAAGGAGGACGGACACAACACCGCGCCCGCCTATCCGACCGCGAAGGCGGCGCTGGAGAGCGGCGAGCCTCCGCTGCGCCTGTCGCTGAACGGCGAATGGAAATTTTACTGGCAGCAGGGCGTTGACGACGTGCGCACTGATTACTACGCCGACGGCTTTGACGACTCCGCATGGGACGACATCACCGTGCCCTCCCTCTGGCAGCTCAAGGGCTACGGCAAGCCCATCTATCTCTGCGCCTATCTGCCCCACGCCCTCTCGACCGTCAAGAGCGAGATCCCCAAGATCGACCATTCGCAGAATGAAATAGGCATCTATCGCCGCAATTTTGAGCTGGGCGAGGAATTCGCGGGCAAGGAGCTTTTCATTCATTTCGGCGCGGTCAAGGCCGGCTTCTTTCTCTATATCAACGGCCACAGGGTCGGCTATTCACAGGGCTCGATGACCCCCGCGGAATTCGACATTACCGAATATGTTAAGGCCGGCAAAAATCAGATAACCGTCGAGGTATTCCGCTACACGGACGGCACCTACCTCGAGGATCAGGATATGTGGTTCCTCTCGGGCATCTATCGCGACGTGTATATCTACGGCGAGGAGAAGCTCTGCATCCGCGATATCTTTGCGAACGCCTCCCTCGACGAGAGCTACACAAACGGCACTCTCGGGCTTGAAGTGACGCTCGACAATTACGCCGCGCCCGCCGAATGCACCGTCGAAGCCTCGCTCTGCGTCGGCGGCAAGATGAAAAAGATCGGCTCGGAGAAAGTGACCGCAGCGGGCGGCAAGACCGTGCTCCGATTCTCCCACATCGAGGAGAATGTCAAGCGCTGGTCGGCCGAGGAGCCGAATCTCTACAAGCTCGTAGTTACCCTCAAATGCGGCAGAAAAACACTCAGCGCCAAGTGCATCCGCATCGGCTTCAAAAAGATAGAGATAAAGGGCAACGTGCTGCTCGTCAACGGCAAGCGCGTCGTTATCAAGGGCGTCAACAGGCATGACTTTGACCCCGACAACGGCTGGGCAGTGCCCCGCGAGAGATATTATCAGGATCTCTACATGATGAAATGCGCCAATATCAACGCCATTCGTACGAGCCACTACCCCAACGCCGAGATATTCTATGAGCTTTGCGACGAGCTGGGCTTCTATGTGATGGATGAAGCCGATGTCGAGAGCCACGGCGTGCGCCGCAAGAACTGCCCCGGCGACAACCCCGAATTCAAGGAGGCCGTTGAGGACAGGGCGAGGCGCATGGTGCTGCGTGACAGGAGCCACGCCTGCGTTTGCTTCTGGTCGCTCGGCAACGAAGCGGGCGATGGCAAAAACTTCACCTATGAGAAAGAGGCCATTCTGGCGCTCGACAAATCAAGGCCCATCCACTACGAGGGCGATTTCGACTTCACCAAGAGCGACTTCATCAGCCGCATGTATCCCGTTGAGTCGATAGTCGATAAGCTCCGCCGCAAGGAGGAGATAAAGACCACGCTCTACGACAACGTCGCGAACACTCTCGCCGCGGATAACAAGCCCGTGCCCGCCGAGGTATACGCCGATCACCCCGTCATTTATTGCGAATACGCCCACGCCATGGAGAACAGCCTCGGCAACTTCAAGGAATACGTCGATGATTTCGAGCAGTTTGACCATATGTGCGGCGGCTTCATCTGGGACTATGTCGATCAATCCATCCGCCGCGTCGAGGACGGCAAGGAAAAATGGCTCTACGGCGGCGACTTCGACGAGGGTAACACCAGCTATTATTTCTGCGCCAACGGTATCATCACGGCGGACAGAATGCCTCAGCCCTCATACTACGAGGTCAAGAATGTTTACTCGAATCTGGAAGCTGCGGACTGCGATTGCAGGAGCGGCAAGATAGTCATAAAGAATAAAAATCTCTTTGTATCGACCGCCGACGTTGCGATCCGTTGGAGCGTCACCGTTGACGGCGACACGGTCAAGAGCGGGGATATCACCGACTTCACCGTTGAGCCGCTCTCGGAGAGGGAGCTTCAGCTCCCCGTCAGCCTCGCCGACTATCCCGAGGGCGAGGTCATACTGACCGTTTCGTTCATTCAGAAGAAAGACAGACCCTGGGCAAAGGCGGGCTACGAGATCAGCTTCAATCAGCTCATGCTGCGCGAAGCCCCCGCCGCCAAGAGGCGCCCCGCGGTCGGCACGCTTAAATTCGCTCAAAACGGGCAGAATATCAGCGTGGTCGGCGACGGCTTCAGCGCCAAGATAACCGCAGGCGCGCTCTCCTCTCTCGAATACGACGGCAAGGAGCTTATCGAGGCGGGCTCTCCGCTGCGCCCCGACTTCTTCAGAGCCTTGACCGACAATGACAGGGGCTATCTGAATTTTGCTCCCGCTCTCGCAGGGATACATCCTCTCTATCAGTGGAAGCGCTCGACGAATATGACCGTCGCCTCCTCCGTCAAGGCCGCCTCGACCCCGTCGGGCGTTGAGGTCGTTGTCAAGTGGAAGGCGCCGTTCGTGGCGGGCGTTTCGACGAGATATCTCTTCTCCCCCGCGGGCGAGGTCACCGTGAAACACACGGCGGCAGGCCTCTTCCTGCCGATGCTCAAGGTCGGCATGAGAGTGGGCATAAAGAGCACGCTTGAGAATGTCGAATGGTACGGCAGAGGCCCGCAGGAGACCTATTGCGACCGCAAGACGGGCGCCAAGATCGCCCGCCACTCCTCCACCGTTGCAAGGCTGGAGCACAGATATATGCGCCCGCAGGAGAACGGCCACAGGACGGACACCCGCTCGCTCGAGATAACCGACGCGGCAGGCTCGGGCATTGTAATAGACGCAATGGATATCCCGTTCGGCTTCAACCTCGGCTACTATACCCCCGAGAAGCTCGACAGGGCAAAGCACCTCTTTGAGCTTGAGAAGGATAACTGCATCACCCTCTGCCTTGACGCGGCGGAGAGAGGCGTCGGCGGCGATATGCCAGGCTGCGCCTATCTGCACAAGCCCTATAAGCTCAGGAGCGGCAAGACCTACTCCTTTGAATTCAGGATATCCAAGAAATAAGGTAAAGCAATGAATAAGACCAATGTGATCCGCCTGCTCGAGGCGGCAAAAATTCCGTATGAGCTGCTTGAATACCCGGTGGACGAGAGCGACCTCTCGGGCGAATCGGCGGCAAAGAAGCTCGGCAAGGACCCGGCGCAGATATTCAAGACTCTGGTATTTGCGGGCGAAAAGAACGGCTTCGGCGTTTGCTGCATCCCCTCTTGCGAGGAGCTTGACCTAAAGAAAACCGCCAAGATCTTCGGCGAAAAAAAGATAGAGATGCTGCACGTCAAGGATCTGCTCAAAATCACGGGATATATCCGCGGCGGCTGCTCCCCGATAGGGATGAAAAAGCAGTTCCCCACCGTCATTGACGAGACCGCCGTCCTCTTTGACAAGATTTATGTCAGCGCAGGGGTCAGGGGCGAAACAGTCGGCGTTGAGCCGAACGCCCTCGCCGAGTATATCGGCGCCCGCCTGCTCGACGTGACAGCGGAATAAAAAAGCGACCGTATCGCCGATTTTTTCGGGATACGGTCGTTTCGTTTTCGGTTGTCAGGCGGCGGTAGTGCCGTCCATAGCGGTGGTCCCTGCGGGAGCGGCGCTGCTCATGTTATCGGTGAGCATTTCCGACATCTCGGTGAGCCTCTTATCCGTATGGTTCGGGTCGGTCACGGTGCCGTTATTTGACTTGTTGCAGCCCGTAAGGACTGCCGCTATCAGCAGCAGTGCGGCTGCAATGGCTGTCACCGTCTTTTTCATTTATCTCATACTCCTTTTCGTTGAGTTAACCGAGCGGCCGAGCCGCTCCCGTTTGCAAATAGTTTGCGCCGGAGCATGAGGATTTATTCAATTTTTAATTTAACGCCGTCGTGCTCTCTTCAGTGCGATATTTCACCGTGTAGTCCTTACCGAGCAGCTCGAGATCCGCTTCAAATTTGCCGTAGGCCGCAAGCCCCTCGCCTAGGGAGACGAGCCACGCCGAATCGTCAAACTGAGCGGTGGTGCCTTTAAGCTCCGCCTTTGCCTTGCCGTATGCTTCTTCATTATTATAGAAATAATATGAGCATTCGGCGGTCTTTTTTTCGTTCTCATAGTCTGCGACGACATATTTGACATAATTATTCGCATGGGCGTAAACGACTATGCGCTGAGTCTTGTAGGTGATGCCGAAGCTCGCTATTTTGTCAAGCTGGGCGTCGTTGACGGGTATCTGTGATATCTCTCCGTCGCCGTTTTTGCCCGAGCAGGCGGTGAGAGCGCCGAGCACGGCGCAGAGCAGCAGGATAACGCTGATAAATTTTTTCATATCAATTCTCCGTTACGCTTATTTTGCGTTTTCATTATATATAATACTCGCCGAAAAGTCAAACGGTTGTTTGCCGCGTTTTCAGGATAAAATGATTTCGCTTGAATTCAATCAGACCCTCACTCTGCATTTTGCCAAGCTCCTGCGACAGACCGCTGCGCTCGACTGAGAGGTAATCCGCCATTTGCAGGCGGGTGAACGGGATATCGAATTCCGCCGAGCCGCTTCGCTGCGCCTGCGACGAGAGGTAGGAGAGCAGCTTCGCTCTGGTTGAGCGCTGCTCGAGGTGGGTTATTTTTTCGTTAAGGCGCAGATTCTTGGCCGCCAGCTCGGCAAGCAGATTTTTTATCATCCTGCCGCAGGCGGGTCTGTGACAGCCGCTGTCGCAAAGCAGCCGCTTGACGCTCACAAACAGTGCCCTGCACTCCTCGCAGGCGATCACGCCGACATTTGACTCCGCTCCGCCCGAGCAGGCGAATGCCTCGCCGAAGCAGTCCCCGACCCCGACGGAGGCGAGAATATTCCTGTTGCCCCAAAAATCCTCACGCAGGATAAGCCCGCTGCCCGAGAGCAGCACTCCCACGCCCTCGACAGGCTCGCCCGCGCACAGAATGAACTCATCTTTTTTAAAATTTTTGATCTTTGCGCCGAAAATTTCGAGAGTCTGCAGTATCTCCCCGTCGCTGATGCCCGCAAAAAGCGGCGAAGAACGCAAAATGGGTAAAAATTCTTTCATTTTTTGTCGCCTCCGTTGATTTTTCAACCGACTTTTCGCTGCAATTGTACTATAATCAAGGCACAGAGTCAAGCACGGCTCGTAAAATCCGAAGGAGGCAGTGAAATGCTCAGAAAGATAATTCACATTGATGAGGATAAATGCAACGGCTGCGGCGCGTGCGCCAACGCTTGCCACGAGGGAGCCATCGGCATGCTGGACGGCAAGGCGAAGCTGCTCAGGGATGATTTTTGCGACGGTCTCGGCGACTGTCTGCCCGCCTGCCCGACGGGGGCGATAACCTTTGTTGAACGTGAAGCGGCAGAATACAACGAAGCGGCGGTCAAGGCAAGCAAGGCAGAGAAGCACGGCGGCACACTGCCCTGCGGCTGCCCCGGCTCGCACTCAAAGCGCATCGAGCGCCCCGATCGACCCGAATGCGGCGAAGAGAGCCACGTCCACGCCCGCAGTATGCTCTCGCAGTGGCCTGTGCAGATAAAGCTCGTGCCCGTGAACGCCCCGTACTTTGACGGCGCAAGGCTGCTCGTCGCCGCCGACTGCACCGCCTACGCCTACGGCGCATTCCACGAGGACTTCATCAAAAATCACATCACGCTTGTCGGCTGCCCGAAACTCGACAGCGTTGATTACTCCGAGAAGCTGACCGAGATAATCCGTACAAACGACATTAAAAGCGTGACCGTCGTGCGTATGGAGGTGCCCTGCTGCGGCGGGCTTGAGAACGCCGTGAAGAAGGCGCTTCAGGCGAGCGGCAAATTCATCCCGTGGCAGGTCGTGACGATCTCGACCGACGGGCGAATACTTGACAGATAAACGGCAAAACTATAGTTGCCGCCCTCTTCGCCGCCGCGCGGGGAGGGCGGATGGAAATTTTTTCATCAAATCCGCAGGAAAATCAAAATTTCTCTTGACAAGCCGCCCTTGTTTTGATATAATCCTTTTTGCAGTTGCGGATGTAGCTCATCTGGTAGAGCGCCACCTTGCCAAGGTGGAGGTAGCGAGTTCGAGCCTCGTCATCCGCTCCAATTAAACCGTCTTTGTCGATCAGGCAGAGGCGGATTTTTTATTTCCGTTGCTTTTGCGGAGCTTTCGTGATAATATTATCTTATACCGATATACGATAAGGAGTTAGTCATGCAGAGAAGATACAGAGCCGATAAAATTGTGAATTTCCGTGACCTCGGCGGTTATCCGTTTGACGGCGGCGTGACCCGATACGGGCGGGCGCTGCGCTGCGGGGTGCCGAACGGCACGGCTCAGAGCGATATCGAGCTGGTGCGCTCCCTCGGCATCCGCCGCATATTTGACCTGCGGGGCGAGAACGAAGTAATTGACCTGCCGAGCGGGCTTTATGATATCCCCGGCGTTGAATGCGTCAACATTCCCCTGCTCGAGGTCAACCCCGATACCTCCAAAAATCAGAGCGTGACGGATATGTATATCTACAGCCTGACCGAGAACGCCCCGAACTACGCTAAAGTGCTGCGGCTGATAGCCGAGACCGACGCACCGTTTATGTTTCACTGCTTCGGCGGCAAGGACAGGACCGGGCTGCTCGCCGCGCTGCTGCTCGGCGCCGCAGGGGTCGAGCGTGAGGATATAGTGGCGGATTATCAGATATCCTTCACCTACCTGCGCCCGTTCTATGAGAAGGAGATCGCCGCAGGCTCCCCGCTCATTTGGGAGACCGACCTCACGAGGCTCGAATCCTCTCCCGACAAAATGCGCTCGACCCTCGACTTTCTCGACGGGAATTACGGCGGCATTATGGGCTATATATCGTCGCTCGGCCTCTCCGCCGACGAGATCGCTAAAATCCAAAATATCCTGAAATAAAATTCGGCGCACCCGTCTCTCACCGAGGCAGATGCGCCGTTTCTTTGTATTTACTTTTTGCCGTATTCCTCGAGGGGATGATTTTCCTCGCTCTTGCGCGCGTTTTTGCGCTTTTTGACATTAAAGACGACCGCGACTGCGGCAGTGACAGCAAGAGCGCAAATCAAGCCGATCGGTATTATCATCGTACGGGTCACGGTGACTTCACTCCCGTTTTGTGCGTAGGTTTCGAGCGGATGCCAATCCAGCTCCACAGGCACAAGGTTTTTTTCGAGTTCAGCCCTGATTCGATGAAATTCTTCGGCTGTTATTGTCTCTTCTATCTTTTCGCCGTTCTCATAAAAAACATGCTCATATTTAGCCGGATCGAACCAAATGCTAACTGAGGGCGGGTCATATATGACGCTTGCGATCAGCTCCTTACCGCCGTCAGTAATGCGGAAATAGCTATAGCTCGGTTCATACGGATCATTGGATTTTGTGCGAATCACCCCGTTTGTATATATCGTCCTCTCAAGAAAGCCATACCACGGTCTTCTCTTCTCGAATAACGTTTCGGCTTTTCCGTCTTTGATTGTATATATTGCATCGTTCACAAAGGCGAATGAGCTGTTACCGTCGCCGACATTACGGAACGGCTTATAACAGGCGAGCAGCAGCTCCTCCACCCCGTCGCCATTGATATCGTAGAGGCTGTAGTAATTCTGACCGAAACGTGCAAATTCAAAATCGTCATTAACTATAAAGCCATCATCCTGCTGTTTAGGTACTTTGGACAGCTTGTCGAGCCGCTCCTTGACAACATATAAATAGGGGTCATTCGGCGTGGTTTCAATATCGCACACGCCCCGGTCTGTGTAGAACTGTTCCTTTTTTTCAATTTTGGTCGTAATCAGGTCAAAAGCATTAGTCATCTCCTCGAGCTTTCGGCCGCCGAATCCCGCGGCGTATTCACCCGGCTCATATTCGTCGATCCTCTTCCATTTCGGCTCAAGCAACCCCGCACCGGTGTGACCGCCGTCAACATTGCGGTCGAGGTAATAATAGAAGTCGCCTTCGGGGTAATTTTCCGCCCACTCAAAACTCCCATCGGAGTTCCGACCAAAAAGCCCTCCGACCCGATAACTATCGCCATTCTTATAGAAAATACGCTCGAGAGTCTCGGAGGCACCTTTATTTATATCCATAATTGTGTAGCATATCGTCTCGCCGTCGGTCGATTTTGTCCTGACCACGCCATCGTTGAATATGTCACGATAGAGCACCCGCTCAAGATCCCAATGCTCCTCGTCATACATTTTGACAAGTCTGCCGTCAACATAAACGTAAATATCGGTGACGCCGATCTCGACCTTATAGTCGCTGTTGGCTGCGGTCGGAACGTCGCCGAATATAAGCTCGGGAATCAGATCGCCGTTCAGATCATACAGGAAATAATAAATATCCCGTGCCTTTTGCTTAAATTCATCCTCGTTCTTTGATTTTCCCCATACTTCCTTGGCAGCCTCGCATTTGTTTTTGACGAGCGGCAAATAGGGGTCGTCACCGTCGGTGTTCAGCTCGTTCTCATAAAACGCACCCGCTCCGCCGACCGAAAAAAAGCACGTCAGAGCAATAATGACCCCGAGCAAAGCGGCTGTGAATTTTTTCATATTATATCCTCCGCAAGCAGTTTTCGGCTATTTGCCGTATCTATATTACCATATAATTACAGCACGGTCAAGTTAACAAGCTTTGAACTCGTTTTGCGGGCAAAAAAAGAGCCGGAGCGATCGCTCCGGCTCGGTGATTATTGATTTGCTCAGATGGTAACGGTGTAGTCAACGATACCCTTGAGGTTCTTAGCGGTGAACTTAATGCCAAGTTTAATCTCTGCTTCGCCGACATAGACATGAACTGCATAGTGCCAGGTGCCGCCGGTGATCTTGCCGGTGCTCTCGTCAACCTTGCACTTGATGTAAGCGTCCTTATAGGTGAGCTTTATGCTGTCCTTGCCGCTGTAAAGCTCAGCGCCAAGCTCCTTGATCGCGTTATCAATATTGCCGAGAGTGCCGATGCCTCTTGCAACGGGGCCTGCGGTATGAGCGTCGGCCTGAGGACCGTCGACCTGATCCTTGAGCTGGATAACGATCTCGGTAACGCCGTTCTTGGAAACAGCCTTAGCCTTGACAACATCGGATGCCTGGAGCTTGCCCTTGCCGGGGATATAGTCGGTCTCCACGGAGTTCTTCTCAAGAGTTCTCTGGATTATGGGGGAGGCAACCTTAAGCACGCCGCCGAGAGCGCCGTCGCCGGTGATGGCGCCGTCAAGCTTCATAGTGGAGTGACCCTTGGGGGCGGGCTTGGTAGCTGCATGAGCCTTATTATAGAAGGCAACAACTTCAGCTATGTCGGAGCTGTTGAGTGCGTTCGGATTTGCAGCAGCGGTGGATTCGGCTGCGGAAGCGTTCTCTGAGGGAGCTGCCTCGGAAGCGTTCTCTGAGGGAGCCTCAGCGGTGGTGCCGTCTGCGGGAACAGCTGCGGTAGTGTCGTCTGCGGGAGCCGCAGTGGTGTCGTCCTCTACAGCTGCAAAAAGATCGGTCGTAGTCTCGGGGGTGGTTTCTTTGTCATCCTTGCCGCCGCAAGCTGCGAATGCGAAGAGCATTGCAAAAGCGAGAAGGAGCGCCAGAATTTTTTTCATGTGATGTCCTCCTGAAAATAGTCTTTCATTATGTTTTTGGCAGATTGCACAGTTTACCCATGGTTGCTGCCGCTTGCATACTATAAAAATACTACATAACCGCCTTTTTGTCAATACTGAAAGACGAAATTTAAAGAAAAAATATTTAACACTTTTGTAATGACAAGAGCCGCCAAATATGGTATAATACCTTAAAATTATAAAGGGTAGTGGGCTTTTATGCCCGATTTAAGCTCCAAAAGGTACGGAGGATAGAGAATATGGCGGTCAAGCGCTTCATTTCATGGAATGTAAACGGTATCAGAGCCTGCCTCGGCAAGGATTTCTATGAGAGCTTCGCAAAGCTCGACGCCGATATTTTTTGCTTGCAGGAGACAAAGGTGCAGCCCGGTCAGGTCGAGCTGCAGCTCGACGGCTATCATCAGTATTGGAATTACGCCGAGCGCAAGGGCTACTCCGGCACGGCGGTATTCTCAAAGGAGGAGCCGCTGAGCGTCGCCTACGGCATCGGCATCCCGGAGCACGACACCGAGGGCAGAGTGATTACTCTTGAATTCGCCGACTATTATTTCATAACGGTCTATGTGCCGAATTCGCGCGACGGTCTGGTGCGCCTCGACTACCGCATGGAGTGGGAGGACGCCTTTCTCGCCTACATCCGCTCGCTGGATGAGAAAAAGCCCGTCATATACTGCGGCGATCTGAACGTCGCCCACAAGGAGATCGACCTTAAAAATCCCAAGACGAACCGCCGCAACCCCGGCTTCACGGATGAGGAGAGGGATAAATTCTCCGCCGTGCTCGGCAGCGGCTTCATCGACTCGTTCCGCTACTTTTACCCCGACCTCGAGAATATCTACAGCTGGTGGTCCTACCGCTTCTCGGCGAGGGCGAAGAACGTGGGGTGGAGGATCGACTATTTTGTCGTCTCCGACAAGCTGCGTGAAAATCTCAGGGACGCAAAAATACACACCGAAGTGCTCGGCTCCGACCATTGCCCTGTCGAGCTGGATATCGAATTCTAAGGGGGAATAAAAATGAACTCCAAAGCTCTTAAAATTATTGCAATAATCCTTGCCGTGACTACCGTTGCGGGCATAGCGGCATTCTTTATCACCCGCGGCGGCGGGGACGGCGGCATACTGCCCGATATCGTGAAGCCCGAGGAATTCTCGTTCGCCGACAGCAAATATACGACGAGCGCCTCGCTGAGCGTCAAGGGCGCAAACGGCGAGATCTATCTGCCCACGGGCATCGACGGCGTTTATTACACCGCCGCTCTGAACGGCGAGGTCGCATTCTATGAGTATGCAGGCGGCGCATTCGCCCCGAGTTCGCTTGAGAAAAAGCAGGTCAAGGCAACTCTCTCCGCAAGCTATGAGAAGCTTCCCGTAACGGTAAATTATATAAGTAAGGACGGCAAAGTATTCGGCTGCGGCGTTTTCACCTCGGATATAGACTCCTCCGTGGAGGTTTATTCCTACGCCTTTGTCAAGCTCATCAAGAAGCCCGCAGGCTACGGCGACGGCTACCTGCTGCTTGCCGACTTCGACAAGAACGACCACTACAAGCCCGCCAAGCTCTACTCCGAGATATATTCGTTTAATCTCGACAACGGCTCGACCTCGACCTATGTTTCAAACAACACCCGCCTTATCGACAAAAACGGCGCGTTCAGGAGCGACTGGACTCTGCTGACCGACGACTTCATTGCAAATCTCGGCGACGCAAAGTATTTCCTCTCCTCAAGATACTACACCTCCGACGACAAGGGCAAGCGAGCCGACGTGATGGTGCTCTCGAACGCCTACAGACCCAAGGTCGTCGTCTCCGACATCCTCGGTCTTTGGTTTGTCAATGACGGCAACGGTATGCATTACCTCAAAAAGACCGCAAACGGCTTCGCCAACATCGTCAACAACGGCTCGGAGACGGTGCTCGCCGAGTTTGAGGGCGATTACTTCGCCGATTATCTTCAGGACGGCAAATATCTCGTCAATAAAAAGACCCTGACCGTTACCGATCTGCTCACCGGTGCGGCGGTCACCCTCAGCGGCATTGACCTTGACGGCGCGGACCTCGTCAGCGTTAACCCCGACGGCAGCCGCTTCGTCTTTGCCTTCAACGGCGAGGCGAACTCAAACGGCACAAAGGTGCAGAGCCTTGTCTATTGCTCCTCCGACGGCTCGGACCCCGCCGCATTCAGCGAGCCTCTGCTCTTTGAGGAGAGCTGCGGCTTCGTGTGGCTCGACTCCTCGAGCGTGATGAGCGTCAGGGCTCTTGACGGCAGCGGCGCAACCGCCGGCTCGGCAGTATATACCTTTTAAATAATAAAAAATGGTCGGAGCCTTTGCTCCGACCGGATCTTACATATTTTATATCTTATCAGGTGAGAAATCTATCACGATGCTGTCGCGCCGCAGCTTTATCTGAGTGTATTTCACTCCCGCAGCGTCAAACATACGCTTTGAAGCCTTTACCCCGACAGAGTCGGCATATTTATCGGATATATATATCACGTCTTTGATGCCGCTCTGGATTATTGCCTTGGCGCATTCGTTGCAGGGGAAAAGAGCCACATAGATCTTGCAGCCCTCGAGATTTGAGCCGCCGCTGTTGAGAATGGCGTTCAGCTCGGCGTGGCAGACATAGGGATATTTGGTGTCGTATTCGTTGCCCGTGCGCTCCCATGGAAACTCATCATCGCTGCAGCCTGAGGGCAGCCCGTTGTAGCCGACGGACATTATCTTGTTGCGGTCGTTGACTATGCAGGCGCCGACCTGGGTGTTCGGATCCTTGCTGCGGTAAGAGGAAAGCATGGCTATCCCCATGAAGTATTCGTCCCATGAAATGTAGTCTTTTCTCTTAGGCATGGTGCGGCCTCCTTTGCAATTCTTTACTAATTCTAACATGAAAAAGCCTAAAAAACAACTTTAATTTTTATAAATTCAAATAGCGAGGTGCAAACATGAGTTTTCTGACAAAAATCTTCGGCGATTATTCCACCAAAGAGGTCAAGCGTATCCGTCCTCTTTGCGACAGGGTGCTCGCCCTCGATGAGGAGTTTTCCAAGCTGACCGACTCCGAATTGCAGGCAAAGACCCCCGAATTCAAGCAGAGACTTGCAAACGGAGAGACCCTTGACGATATTCTCCCCGAGGCGTTTGCCGCCTGCCGTGAGGCTTCGTGGCGCGTGCTCGGGCTGAAGCACTTCCCCGTGCAGATAATCGGCGGCATCATCCTGCATCAGGGCCGGATCGCCGAGATGAAAACGGGTGAAGGCAAGACCCTTGTAGCGACCCTCCCCGCCTATCTTAACGCCCTCTCGGGCGACGGCGTTCACATCGTCACGGTCAACGATTATCTTGCCCGCCGCGACAGCGAATGGATGGGCAAGGTCTATCGCTTCATGGGTCTGACTGTCGGCCTTATCATTCACGAAAAAGAGGGCGACGAGCGCAAGCAGGCATACGCCGCCGACATAACCTACGGCACGAATAACGAGATGGGCTTCGACTATCTGCGTGACAACATGGTGGTCTATAAGGAGCAGAAGGTGCAGCGCGGCCACAACTACGCCATCGTCGACGAGGTGGACTCCATCCTTATTGATGAGGCGAGGACTCCGCTCATCATCTCCGGCAGAGGCGAGAAATCGACCGACCTTTACAAAATGGCCAACCGCTTTGCCGTTTCGCTGAAAGCGGTCAAGGTCAAGGAGGCAAACTCCAAGGAGAACATTGAGGATATCGTCGGCAGCGACGTTGACTACGTTGTGGATGAAAAAGCCAAGACCGCAACCCTCACCAAGAGCGGTATCGCGAAGGCGGAGGCATTCTTCCACCTCGATAACCTCATGGATCCCGAAAATATGACCATACAGCATCACATCAATCAGGCGATAAAGGCGAACGGCGTTATGAAGCGCGACGTTGACTATGTTGTCAAGGATAACGAAGTGCTCATCGTCGATGAATTCACCGGCCGTATCATGCTCGGCAGGCGCTACAACGAGGGTCTGCATCAGGCTATCGAAGCAAAGGAGAACGTCAGCGTCGAGCACGAGAGCAAGACCCTGGCGACCATCACATTCCAGAATTATTTCCGCCTTTACAAAAAGCTCTCCGGTATGACCGGTACGGCGATGACGGAATCCGCCGAATTCAACCAGATATACGGCCTTGACGTTATCGAGATACCGACCAACAAGCCGATGATACGCAAGGATCTCAACGACGTTATCTATAAGACTGAGAAGGCGAAATTCGACGCGGTCATCGACGCTATCGAGGAGTGCCACTCAAAGGGTCAGCCCGTGCTGGTCGGCACCGTGTCCATCGAGAAATCCGAGCTGCTCAGCGCCATGCTCAAGAGGCGCGGCATCAAGCATGAGGTGCTCAACGCAAAGCACCATGAGAAGGAGGCCGAGATAGTCGCTCAGGCCGGTAAAGAGAACGCCGTTACCATCGCCACCAACATGGCGGGCCGCGGCACCGACATCAAGCTCGGCGGCAATGCCGAATATCTTGCAAAATCCGAGCTGCGACGCATGGGCTACACCGAGGAGATCATCGCCGAGGCCACGGGCTTCGCCGAGACGGACAACGAGGAGATCCTGCGCGCAAGAGTCGAATACTCGACCCTTGAGAAAAAATACGATGAAGAAATCGCACCCGAGGCGGACAGGGTCCGTGCGGCGGGCGGCCTCTTCATAATCGGCACGGAGCGCCACGAATCAAGGCGTATAGATAACCAGCTCAGAGGCCGTTCCGGCAGACAGGGCGACCCGGGCGCCAGCCGCTTCTTCCTCTCGCTTGAGGATGATCTGCTCAGGATCTTCGGCGGCGAAAGAGTCGCAAGCATGATGAACACCCTAAAGACCCCCGAGGATATGCCCCTTGAGGTCAAGATGCTCTCAAACGTGGTCGAAAGCTCTCAGAAGAAGATAGAGGGCAGGAACTTCGCCATCAGAAAGAGCGTCCTTCAGTACGACGACGTTATGAACCGCCAGAGAGAGCTTATCTACAGCCAGCGCGATCAGGTGCTCAATGAGGACGATATCAGCGAGATAATCCTGAAGATGATCGACGGCTGCGTCAACGAGGCTGTTGACGGCTTTTGCTCCGACCATGCTTCAAAGCACGACTGGAATATCGACGGCCTGCGCGATAAATTCAAGGGCTGGCTCACCGTTGAGGAGGATTTCCGCGACGGATTCGACAAGGAGCAGGCAAGAGAGCTGCTGCTTGAACGCGCCCACAAGAGCTATCACGACCGTGAGGAGCTTTTCGGCAGGGACGCAAACGGCGTGCCCGTCATGCGCGAGCTTGAGAAGCGAGTGCTGCTGAGCAACGTTGACCGCAACTGGATGGATCACATCGACGCCATGGATCAGCTCCGCAAGGGCATCGGCCTCAGGGCATACGCCCAGACCGATCCCGTCGTTGCCTACAGGCAGGTCGGCTCGGAGATGTTTGACTGCATGACCGAAGAGATCCGTGAAAACACTGCAAGGCAGATCCTCACCATCGTCATCAAGAGCGAGGAGGACACCAAGCGCGAGCAGGCTGCTCAGATAACCGGCACGAGCGGCGCCTCAGACGGCAGCGAAAAGGGCCGCACCGTCCGCAAAAAGGAGAAAGTCGGTCGCAACGACCCCTGCCCCTGCGGCAGCGGCAAGAAATATAAAAACTGCTGCGGCAGAGTTTAATGTTTCTGTTGCAAAAATGAAGATTTTGTGATATACTGTTTAAGCTATGGCGCACAGGAGCTGCGCCGAATAAAAATTTGAAAGGAGTTTTTTCCGATGAAAAAACTTGTAGCCCTGCTTCTCGTCCTCGCAATGGCATTTGCATTCGCAGCCTGCGGCGGGAATAAGGACAACGGCGAAACCACCACCGCAGCCTCCGATGAGACCACCGCAGCCGACACCGACGTGACCGCAGCCTCCGAGGATGCAAACGCCACCGTCGCACCCGACGCAAGCGAGCCGGCTTCCGACGCCACCGCAGCAACTGAGGAGTCCACCGCTCCCGAGACCACCGCTAACGTTGCCGAGCTTGTCGCTCCCACCGCAACGGCTGATATCCTTAACATCTACAACAACGCCGTCAACTCCGCTTACAACGCAAGAGCCGGCTTCAAAAAGACCCGCTCGACCGACAACGAAGTGCTTGACGCAGGCGTAGCTCTCAAGGCATTCAAGAGCCTTGTCTATAAGTTCATCGGCATCGGCGCAGAGAATCAGTACTCCGAGACCGTCACCAAGGGCAAGTGGGACACCGACACCAGAAGATATTATCTTCGCAAGAGCACCCTTACCGCCTCCGACATCACCGGCGCTACCTGCACCCTCGCTAACGGCAAATACACCATAACCCTCAACATTAAGGGCGGCAACAGCGTCGGCTCCGCCGATAAGAAATTCACCAACGCTCCCCTTGATAAGTGCGGCATCTGCGTAGGCAACGAGGATAAGGGTTACTACGACCACAAGACCGCCGAGGTCATCTATGACGCCATCGAGGGCACCTATGCAGGCGCCAAGGTCGAGGAAAGCTACAACAACGCCAAGGTCGTCGCAGTCATCGACGGCGCTACCGGCCACCTTGAGAAGCTCTCCGTTGACTTCGATATCAAGGTCTTCATCGACATCAGCATCGGCAAGGGCACCGCTACCGGTTCCTCACACGTCAGATACAGCGATTTCAAATATTGATCTGTAGCTGAAAGTCGGGCATACGGCCTTGCGTGACCCGCAGCCCGACCCCGAATTAACTAAAAACATAATCGCCTTCTCCTTGCGAGAGGGCGATTTTTTGTCTGCTTGCAGTCAAGTCGGCTACATTCAAAAGAAGCCCGTAATTATTAGCAACCGTAGGGACAAACTGCATTCGTCCGATCAAAGCATCTCCGCTTTTTCTTGACTTTTTGCGAGATAAAGGATATAATACAGTAAACGAGCGTTCACTTGGAGGGCAAATTATGAACGGCACAAAGGAAAACATACTTTTGACGGCGCTTGAACTTTTTTCCCGCAGCGGCTACGAGGCGGTGTCGGTCAGCGACATTGCGGGGCGGCTCGGAATGACGAAAAGCGCGCTCTACAAGCACTATAAAAACAAGCGTGACATCTTCGACAGCATCACCGCCCGAATGGAGCAGCGGGACGCCGAGCGTTCCCGCCTTTTTGAGCTGCCTGAGGAGGCCATGACCGAGGGCGGCGAGGATTACTCCGCCGCGTCGCTCCGTCAGCTTATCGAATTCAGCAAAGCACAGCTCAGATATTGGACCGAGGACGAATTTGCCTCGGCCTTTCGCAGGCTGCTCACCCTTGAGCAATACCGCGACGGCGAGATGCGGGCAATGTATCAGCAATATCTTGCGGGCGGGCCGCTCGGGTATGTTGCGGATCTTCTGAGCGCTCACGGGCTGCCGAACGCCGAGCGTGAAGCGATGGAATTCTATGCGCCGATGTTTCTTTTCTACAGCCTTTATGACGGGGCGGAGGACAAATCCTCGGTAATCGCCGCCGCTGACGCTCATTTCGAGAGATTTTTGCAAAAATGGGGAGGTATGGACAACGGCTGAAGCGAATGATCTCACCGTAGGCCGCGTGATATCGCAGGAGCGCAGGCTCAAGAAAATATAAACAAGAATTTCCGCTGATTTTGATTCGTTTTGAGCGTTAAGCGCATTTACATTTGCCGCCGACGGTGATACACTTTTATATATTCCTGATTCGGAGGGCGCTATGATAATTCGTAATATCAAAAAAGAAGATATCCGCCGCTGCGTGGAGATATACAATTATTATATAATCAACAGCACTGTGACCTTTGAGGAGCAGCCGCTCACCGAGGCCCGGTTTGCCGAGCGTGTCGAGCGCATCTCGGCGGATTACCCCTACCTTGTCGCCGAGGAGGACGGCAAGGTCGTCGGCTACGCCTATCTTGACAAATACAACGAGCGGTCGGCGTATCGCTTCACGGCGGATCTCTCAATTTATCTCGATAATTCCTGTGTGTCGCACGGGGTCGGCAGCCGTCTGCTCGCCGAGATCGAAAAAGCCGCAAAAGAGCGCGGGATAGTCAATATTCTCTCCCTCATCACCGAGGAAAACGCCGTCAGCGTTGCATTCCACGGCAAGCACGGCTTTGAGCCGGTCGGCAAGCTCGAAAAGGTCGGTTTCAAGATGGATAAGTGGCTCGACGTGCTCTTTTATCAGAAAAAACTGAATGAATAACGGAAACAGCGCACCTGTCTCGGACTGACAAGTGCGCTGAATTTTTAAATTTATCAACTTTTCTACAATTTATTTTTGCTTATTCAGGGCTTCGCAGAGGGCGGCAAGCTGCTCGGCGGTCATGCTCTCGGCTCTGACGGAGGGCGGGAATCCGCAGCGCTCTATCGCTTCGGCGACAACGGCTTTCGGTATGCCCGTACCCGAGCTGATGGAGTTTGAGGCGGTCTTTCTTCGCTGACCGAACGCCGCATGGACCATTGAGAAAAACAGCTTCTCGTCGCTGACCTCGATGCCCGGCTTCTCGCGGATATCAAGGCGTATCACGGAGCTGTCCACCTTCGGCGCAGGCATGAACGAGCCGGCGGAGACGTCAAAGAGCTTCCTCGCCTCGGCGTAATAATCCACCGCCACCGTAACCGCGCCCGACAGGCGGCTGCCGACGGGGGCGCAAAGGCGCTGCGCCGCCTCGCGCTGCACCATGACCGTCACAGCTTTGAGCGGCAGGCGGCTCTCAAGCAGGGTCATTATCACAGGCGAGGTGATATAATACGGGAGGTTGGCGCAGACATAGACGGGCATCCCGCCGAATTTTTCATCTATAAGGGCGGCGAGATCGATTTTCAGCACGTCGGCGTTGATTATTTCTATATTATCAAAATCGGCGAGAGTTTCATCGAGAATGGGCAACAGCTTTGAGTCAAGCTCGATGCAGACCACCTTTTTTGCCCGCTTTGCAAGCTCGGCGGTGAGCACTCCGATGCCCGCACCTATCTCGATAACTCCGCTCTCGGAGTCTATGCCGCTCTCATCCGCCATTCTGGGGCAGACGGAGGGGTTGACTATGAAATTCTGCCCAAGCGCCTTGGAGAAATGAAAGCCGTGGCGGGCAAGCAGGGCCTTTATCGTGCCGATATCGGTAAGTTCAAGCATTACAGCAACCTCGTGTCGTTAATAATAAGCTCAAAATCGCAGCCGAGGAATTCGGCGGATTTCTTGCAGAGCACCATTCTGTCAAGGAAGATCTCAAAATACTCCATCACGGGGCACACGAGCGTGTCGATGATGAGAGTCAGGCAGATGAGCTTTTTCTCCGGCTCAATATCGAGTGACGAGCTTACTACGGAGTAATTCACACGGTCATGGATATCGCTCTGCACTGTCTTTTTGTTGCGTACCCTCGAGTTACGCACGTCGCTCTTGTCGGCGAGGATGAGCGCTGCGGCGAGCGGCGAAACTGCGGCGGCGGTCTTTTCATCGTGGTGACCTATCGCCGTGACTATTGCGGTGACCTCGTTTACCGGGAAATCTCTGGCTCTGAGCAGCTCGAACGCGAGAAATGCGCCGCTCTGGGCATGGTCGCAGCGATTGACGGCGTTGCCTATATCGTGGAGCAGACCCGCTATCTTCGCAAGCTCGCAGGTGCGCTCGTCATAGCCGAGAATTTTAAGAATCCTGCTGGCGTCCTCGCCCGTTTTGGCGGCGTGGGCAAGCCCGTGCTCCGTGAAGCCGAGCGCCCCGAGCACATTGTTTGCGGCGTTTATGTAACTTATTATTTCTTCATCTTTTCGCAGTTTTTCGTAACTTGTCAAAAAAACACACATCCTTTATCCTAAAATTGTTTACACTTCCGTTGACAACTCAAATATTTTAGCATTATAATATAATGGAAATCGGAAACAGATTGAGGGAGGCGTATTATGTCTATTCTTGTCACCGGCGGCGCCGGATACATCGGTTCTCACACCTGCGTGGAGCTTCTGAATGCAGGCTATGATCCTATTATACTCGATAATTTCTGCAACAGCAAGAGCGAATGTGTAAAACGTGTGAAAGAAATTACGGGCAAGGATGTCAAAGTATACAATTGCGACATCCGTGACAGGGCAGGTCTCGATAAAGTTTTTGCGGAGAACAAAATCGAGGCGGTCATACATTTTGCGGGTCTCAAGAGCGTGCCCGAGAGCATCGCAAAGCCCATGAAATACTATGACAACAATATAGGCGGCAGCGTCACCCTCTTTGAGGCAATGGCGGACGCAGGCTGCAAAAAGATGGTTTTCAGCTCCTCGGCAACCGTTTACGGCGGCGAGAATGTCTCCCCGCTGCGTGAGGATATGCCCGAGGGCAAGCCCACCAACCCCTACGGCACCACCAAGCTCTACATTGAGCACATTCTAAAAGATATCTATGCGGCGGATAACGAATGGAGCGTTTGCCTGCTGCGCTACTTCAACCCCATCGGCGCGCACAAGAGCGGCAGGATCGGCGAGGACCCCAAAGGCATCCCCGCAAATCTCGTGCCCTATGTTGCTCAGGTCGCAGTCGGCAAGCTCGACCATGTTAATGTCAACGGCAACGACTATGACACGCCCGACGGCACCGGCGTGAGGGACTACATCCACGTTGTCGACCTGGCGCTCGGCCACATCAAGGCGGTCGAAAAGGTGCTCGGCGGCACGGGATGCTATACTTATAACCTCGGCACCGGCAAGGGCTATAGCGTGCTCGACGTCGTCAGAGCCTATGAAAAGGCCTGCGGCAAAAAGATAAAATGCGTCTACGCACCCCGCAGACCCGGCGACATCGCCACCTGCTACTCCGACCCCTCAAAGGCTAAGAAAGAGCTCGGCTGGGAAGCGACAAGAGGTATCGACGAAATGTGCGAGGATTCATGGCGCTGGCAGGTCAACAACCCCGAGGGCTATTAATTCAATACAGCAAAAATCCTGCTGAAATTCAGCAGGATTTTTTCATTTATTCTTCGCCCCACCAATCTGACGACCAGATGCGCTCGGTGAGCCGCTGCCGTATTTTTTCGACCTTATCAAAGTCCATCTCCTCGATATAGAGCACTTCCAGCTCGTCGTGAATGTTTTTTGCCGAGGCGAGAGAATTTATCGCCTCGCGGAGCAGCTCCTTTGACGCTTTTTTGGCGAAATTCAGGCGTGCTCGGTGAGCCGAAATATTATCCGCCGAATAGAAGCGGCGCAGCGAGACCGTTTTAGTCGCTTCAATCTCAAGCGGGAATAGCTTGTCGGCGGTGAAAAACCCGAGCGATAATTCTTTGATGATAATATGTCTGATACTTTTTCCGTCGCCGATAAACGGGCTTGATATCACGGAGAATCCGCTTGCCAGCGCATATGCCCTCAGCTCGCCGATCAGCTTTGACGCCGCAACGCCGAAATCATCCTCAAATACGATGCGTTTATCGCACAGCGACATTGCCGTTTCGCTCATAAAAAGACAGCCTCTCGGGGTTATTGCCTCAAGCAGGCGCACGCTCTCAAGCCCTATCCTGCCCGACGGGCGCTTGAACCAGCGGCTTGCGACCCGCGCGGCATATCTCGACAGATGAGTTTCATCAAGGCAGTCGGCACAGATCTTCTCGCCGTCGCCGTATACGGAGAATGCGGAGTCTATAAACCGCCTGCTGCGGCGGTGACATTCGGCGTTTTTATCGGTCAGCTCGATTATTTTTTCACTTTTTTCACGCAGTTTTTCTTTGTTCCAACACTCGCCGAGGTCAACTATCTCGGCGGCGACACCGGGGTAATCCGGGTCGAGGGTGTGCGGAGAAGTGCCGTCCGCCACGCTGACACGCAGCGACGGGAATATAACGGCGTCCAGCGACTCGGGGTCGGAGGAGCAATAGATCCTCTCGCACGAGATATCGTTTTGCTCCATATCGTCGGCGATTTTTTTCATCAGCGAGGATTTGCCCGTGCCCGGCCCGCCCTTTAAGATATAAGTATATCTCCCGGGAATTTTAGGCATAAGCTCCGAAAAGCAGGAGAAAAAGCCGTTTTTGCCGCTCGAGCCTAAAAAATATGATTGCTGCGTAAGATCAGCCCCTTTCTTTCTCAGATTATTCAGAATTTCCGCGAGAGTTACTTAAAACGGGAAAAAACTAAAATATTTACTGTAAAACCGAAAATTTCTCTTGATATTATTTAATTTTTATTATATAATACCTTATAGATAATCGGTTATAATTGCTGCTGATCAAAGCAGCGGTTATTGAATGGGCTTTTATTTGGTCATGTGGCGTGTGGGTCCTGTGCGACAAGGCACTGCGAACCATGTCAGGCGGGTGAACCGAGCAGCATTAAGCGGACAGTTTTGTGCGCCACAGTCTGCCTACCGCCATATGACCAAGGAAAAGCCCTTATTTTTTGAGGAGGTGCGCTCTTGTATCAGGCTCTTTACCGCAAATGGAGGCCGAGAACCTTTGACGAGGTCTACGGTCAGCCGCACGTCACCAAGACGCTGAAAAACGAGCTTGAGAGCGGCCGTATCTCTCACGCCTATCTTTTCACGGGCTCGAGAGGAACGGGCAAGACCTCCTGCGCCAAGATACTGTCAAAGGCGGTCAACTGCCTGTCGCCCGTCAACGGCAATCCCTGCAACGAATGCGAGATCTGCCGCGGGATAGACAACGGCTCCATTCTCGACGTTATCGAGATAGACGCCGCCAGCAACAACGGCGTTGACAATATCCGTGACCTGCGTGAGGAGGCAAATTTCACGCCCGTCAGCGCAAAATACAGAGTTTATATCATTGACGAGGTGCATATGCTCTCTATCGGGGCATTCAATGCCCTGCTCAAGACCCTTGAGGAGCCGCCCGCCCACGTCATTTTTATCCTCGCGACGACGGAGATACATAAGCTCCCTGCGACGATACTTTCACGCTGCCAGAGATTTGATTTCAAGCGTATTGCGCCTGAGGACATCACCGCACGCCTGTCTTATGTCGCTCAGCAGGAGGGCGCAACTCTCACCGAACCCGCGGCAAGCCTTATCGCAAGGATAGCGGACGGCGGAATGCGTGACGCTCTCTCGCTGCTCGACCGCTGCCTCGCAATGAGCGGCAATATCGACGAAAACGCAGTCAGCTCCGCGGCAGGTATTGCCGGCACGGTTCACCTTTTCTCATTCTCAGAGTATATTGCGAATCGTGACCTGACCTCGGCTCTCAATCTTATATCGAAGCTGCACAACGAATCCTGCGATATAGACAGCCTCTGCACCGAGCTGACGCTACACTTCAGAAACCTGATGGTGGCAAAGACGGTCGATAACTGCGGCGAGCTGATAGTCTGCTCAAAAGAGGAGCTGCAAGGCCTCAAGGACAGAGCCGCTCGGTTAAAGCTCTCAAAAATACTCGAATGCATTGATATTCTTTGCGAGACTTCAAAAAATATTAAGAACGCCGCAAACAAAAAGATACAGCTTGAAGCGGCGGTCATCAGAATGTGCAGCGGAATTTCGTCCTCGGGCGAAGTGCCGCAGGATATATACGACAGGCTCGACGCCATAGAGAGCAGGCTGCAAAGCGGGGTTGCCGTCAAAGCCGAGCCGAGAGAGCCTGCACCGGCGCATGAAGCGCCGAAGCCGCAGGAGAAACCGACTGTGAAGGCTGCCGAAGCGGCGCCCGTATCGGAGGCTCCCCTGCCCGAAGCGCCCGCCGAGCCGGATCTGCCCGACGGCCCGTTTAACAACTGGTCTGAGGTGCTCGAAGCGCTGCAAACCTTTGACATTCCCCTTTACGGCATACTTGCAAATTCCAATGCAGAAATAAAAAACGGCAGAGTTATCATAATCTCAGATAACCCGACCCTGTTTGACTTCATCTGCACCGACACTCATTCAAAGGAGCTTGCAAGAGCGGTTTATAAGGTCGCCGGCAAGCGAATGAAAATAGCCGTGGCAAATAAAGAGAAGCCCAAAGCTCAGGCGGAAAGCCCGCTCGAGGAGCTTAAAAAAAAGATAAACGATTTTAATAACGGAGGATAAGACTATGAAAGCAAGAATTCCCGGAGGAAGCAGTTCCGGCGGTATGATGAAGAAAATACAGGAAATGCAGGAGAATATGACGAGAATACAGCAGGAGGTCGAAGCGACCGAATTCTCCTCATCAGTCGGCGGCGGCGCTGTCGAAGTAGCCGTCAACGGCGCTCATCAGGTGACTGCCGTTAAGCTCAAGCCCGAGATAGTCGACCCCGAGGATATTGAGATGCTCGAGGATCTCATTATGTCGGCGTTCAACGAAAGCATCCGCAAGGCAAACGAAGCTATGGAGAGCGGAATGGAAAGAGCCAAGGGCGGCCTCTCTATCCCCGGCCTGTTTTAATGGGCAGCTTTACTCCGTCTCTTGAGCAGCTTATAGAGCAATTTGCAAAGCTCCCCTCCGTCGGCAGGAAGAGCGCTCAGAGGCTTGCATTCCATATTCTCGACATGAGCGACGCCGAGGCCGAGAAATTCACTCAGACCATACTTAACGCGAGAAGCTCCATCCATCGCTGCCCCGTCTGCTGCGACTTGACGGACGGCGAGCTCTGCACGATATGCGCCTCAAAGGAGCGCGACCGCTCGGTGATCTGTGTTGTGGAGGATCCGAGGGACGTTATCGCAATTGAAAAAACTCATGAATACAACGGGCTTTATCATGTGCTTCACGGCGTTATATCGCCGATGAACGACATTGACCCCGAGGATATCTGCATCAAGGAGCTGATAAGGCGGCTCGGCGACGGCACGGTCAAGGAGATAATCATGGCGACCAACCCGACCGTCGAGGGTGAAGCCACCTCGATGTATATTTCAAGGATAATAAAGCCGCTCGGCGTGAGCGTGAGCAGGCTTGCATACGGCGTGCCGGTCGGAGCCGACCTCGAATACGCCGACGAATTCACCCTGATAAGAGCGCTCGAGGGCAGAAAAGAAATGTAAAGTTTTCCACGAACCTTTACTTTTCCACATCCGCTTTTTAACGCTTTCAACACTGTAAAAAACAGGTAAGTGAATTCTCCCGACTTTTCCACGAGTCAAAAAAGGCTGATTTTTTCAAAATTTCCTTTATTATCAAGGGGCGGTCGGATTATCCACATTTTCACCCACCCCTACTAATACTACTATAATACTCTTATATATCCTTTCTATAAGCGCGCGGCGCAGAAATTTCACTTTGACGCCGTCAGGCGGCAAACGAATGTGAAAATCTTTTTAAGGAGTAACCGAAATGAAAGTTATTTGTAATTCGATCGAGCTTTCCGAGGCGTGCCAGAATGTCCAGCGTGCCGCTTCGACAAAGACCGCAATACCCGCCATTGAGGGCATACTCATAGTCGCGGAGAATAATATTCTCACCCTGACCGGCTATGACCTCGAGATGGGTATCACCACCTCCATACCCGCAAGGATAGAGGAGGAGGGTCAGCTCGTCCTCAATGCCCACATGTTCAGCGAGACGCTCAGGAAACTGCCCGGCAGCACCGTGAGCATCGACAGCGACTCAAGGCAGATTGCCTCTATCTCGAGCGGCGAATTTGAGTCCACTCTGATAGGCATTTCGGCTGAAGAATATCCCGAGCTTCCCTCGGTCTCCGGCGGATACACTGTAACTCTCAATCAGGGCATCCTTAAAGATATGGTGAGAAAAACTATTTTCTCCGTCGCAATTAAAGACAGCAAGATAGTCCACACCGGCATCAAATTTGAGATTGAGAAAAATCATATTCGTCTCATTGCCGTTGACGGAGTGCGCCTTGCGATAAGAAATGAGAATATTGAATACGGCGGCGAAGAGCTTTCATTCGTCGTGCCCGCAAAGACTCTCTCCGAGGTGGTCAAGCTCATGGATGACGACGACGCGGATATCGTGATAAGCGTCGGCAAGCGCCATATCGTCTTTGAGATAGGCAGTTATAATATTATTTCCCGTTTGCTTGACGGTGAATTTCTCAACTACAAGGCGGCAATTCCGCCGTCAACCAAGACCGTTGTTTCCGTCGACACCAAGTCGTTCCTTGAGAGTATCGACAGAACTTCGCTTATAATCACCGATAAGATAAAAAGCCCCGTCAAGTGCGTATTCGCCGACGGCATGATAAAGATATCCAGCATGACCTCGCTCGGCTCGGCTAACGACAAGCTCAGCGCCGATATAGAGGGCGAGAGCTGCACCATCGGCTTCAATAACAAATATATGATAGAGGCTCTCAGAGTCTGTGATACGGATGAGATAAAGATAAAGCTCAACGGCGCTATAGCACCGATACTGCTTGTGCCTGCAGAAGGCGACAGCTTCATCTTCCTTATTCTTCCCGTGAGGCTTAAAAATGAAGATTAAAGCAAAAATAGCTGAAAAGCAGCACGTTACCAAAAAGATAGACACCGAATTCATCAGGCTTGACGCCTTTCTCAAGCTCTGCGACGCCGTTCAGACGGGCGGCCACGCAAAATTTGTGATACAGGGCGGCGAAGTCAAGGTGAACGGCGAGGTCTGCACGCTCAGGGGCAAGAAGCTCAGGAGCGGCGACAGCGCAGAATTTGAGCGGGTAATATACACGGTTGAATAATCCCGAAAGGAACGGAAAAGATGATTATCACCTCGCATTCCGTTGAAAAATTCAGAAATATTGGCTCCGTTTCTTTCGTTCCGCACCCGGAAATGAACATCGTTTACGGCGAGAATGGCCAGGGCAAGACCAATATAATCGAGAGCATCTGGCTGATGACGGGCTTCTACAGCTTCCGCACGAGGAAGAATATCCACCTTATTCAAAGCGGCGAGCAGCAAGCGAGGATAGAGACTTCATTTTATTCTCAGCAGCGTGAGCAGCAGGCGGTAATGACAATCGACATCCGCAAGGAGCTGGAGCTGAACGGGATAAAAGAGGAATCCCCGCGGGCGATGATGGGCAAATTCTATGCCGTGGTGTTCACGCCGAATACGCTCAGTATTGTGAGGGACGGCCCGTCGGAGCGCCGCAGGATGCTCGATGTGGCGATAAGCCTTGTGAAGCCGAATTATGCGGCGGTGACCTCGAGATATATTCAAACCCTGAAGCACAGAAACGCCCTGCTCAAGAAATACGCTCAGCGGCCGTTTGCGGATGAATATTTCATCCCGTGGAACGAGGAGCTGGCAAGGCTCGGCGCGAGAATAATCAAATATAGGCTCGATTATATCGAGAAGTTCTCGGCTGTTGCGGGCAATATCTATGACGGCATCAGCTCCGGCAGAGAGAAGCTGACATTCCGCTACGATTTTTCGGCGGAAAATATGACCGAGGATGAGATAAAGCAAAAACTGCTCTCGGAGCTTGAGAGGACTAAAGAATCCGACCTCAGGCGGCTTTACACCGCCGTGGGTCCGCATTCGCACGACCTGCTGCTCTATCTCGACGGCAAAGAGGCGTCGGTCTACGGCTCTCAGGGGCAGCAGCGCTCCTGCGCCATTGCAATGAAGCTCGGCGAAGCCTCAATAATTGAAAAAATCACGGGCGAATGTCCCGCCGTGCTGCTCGACGACGTGATGAGCGAGCTTGACGAGGGCAGGCAGAAATATATATTGAATTATTTGAATAATTGGCAGGTATTCATCACCTGCTGCGATCCGTCGCAGCTCCTGCGCTCAGAAAAGGGCAAGACCTTTGAAGTTACGAGCGGGCGGATTAACGAATTGGAGTAAAAAATGTATCTTCATCTCGGAATGAACAAAGTAATAGTCTTTGACGATATAATCGGGATATTTGACCTCGATAACACCACCGTGTCGAAGAATACCCGCGACTACCTTGCAAAGGCAGAGAAAGCTGGGATCGTCGAGAACGTGTGCTACGATCTGCCGAAATCCTTTATAGTCTGCCGCAACAAAGAGGGTGAGGATAAGGTCTATATCGCTCAGATATCCTCCACAACTCTGCTCAAGAGGACGGGATTTGTCGACAGTTTAAGCAACAAATAAAAAATATTAAAAAAGTTTTAAAAAACTATTGACAAACGTCGAAAGATGTAATATAATAGTTGAGCATTCAAGAAACGCCGTTGCGTTTTTTAGTCGGTGTTGATGACGTTGAGGGTCCACCCGTTCCCATCCCGAACACGGTAGTTAAGCTCAACAGTGCCGAAAATACTTGGCTGGAAGCGGCCCGGGAAGATAGGTCGACGCCGACACTTTTGATTTAGCTGCCCAATAGGGCGGCTATTTCATTTTTAAATCGCTTTTTCATTTTAATAACAGAAATACCGTATCTCACACGAGATACGGTATTTTGCTTTATATAATGTTATTCAAGCGCCGAGAGAACTTTGGCAATGCGGGCAAGGTCATCCTTATCATAGAAGTCTATTTCGAGCGTGCCGCTCTCCTTGCCGCTCTTGGTGACCACCTTCGCCTTCCTGCCGAGGGAGTTGTTGAGCGAAAGCTCCACCTCGTCAAAGAAAGAATTGCGGGCAGCCGTTTTTTTCTTCTTCTCTTTTTTCTCGGCGGTGAGGGCTTTGACCAGCTTCTCTGTCTCACGCACGGAGAGACCCTTCTCCATGACCGTCTTTGCGGCAAATATCGCCGTTTTTTCGTCGTCTATGGCTGCAAGGGCGCGGGCATGACCTGCGGAGAGTTTGCCCTCCCTGACAGCGTCTATGACCTCCTGCGGGAGCCTTAGCAGCCTAAGAGCGTTTGCAACGGCGGGTCTTGATTTGCCGACACGCCGGGCAGCCTCCTCCTGAGTCAGGTCAAAATCCTTGATGAGGCTTGCAAAACCGTAGGCCTCTTCAATAGGGTTAAGGTCTTCACGCTGTAAATTTTCTATAAGAGAAATTACCGCTGCTTCGTCGTCGGTCAATTCCTTAATTATAACGGGGACTTGAGTCAAGCCCGCAATGCGACTCGCTCTCCAGCGCCTTTCGCCGGCAATGAGCTGATATCCGCCGCCGATGATCGGTCTGACAAGCAGCGGCTGCAACACACCGTGCTGAGCAATGGAATCTGCAAGCTCCGAGAGGGCGGCTTCGTCAAACTGTTTCCTCGCCTGCTCCTTATTCGGCTCGATATCCATTATATCAAGTTTAACGGGCTGAATTGAATTACTTTCTTCTATAGAATTATCTGCAAGCAGTGAGCCAAGACCCCTGCCGAGTCCGTTCTTTTTGGGTGCCATGTTATATCCCCTTTCCGTTGAGCTTCAAAAATTCGTCCGCGAGAGCCGAATATGCGCTGCTCCCCTTTGATGAGCGGTCGTAATACATTACGGGCTGACCGTAGCTCGGCGCCTCCGAAAGCCTGACATTCCTCGGGATAAAGGTCGAATAGACTTTCTTTGGAAAGCACTTTTTGACCTCGTCCACCACCTGCTGAGTGAGATTGAGCCTGCCGTCATACATGGTGAGCAGCACGCCTTCGATCTCAATATAGGGATTATAGAGCCTTTTGACAGTCCTGACGGTCGAGATAAGCTGCGCCAGACCCTCGAGGGCGAAAAATTCGCACTGGATGGGCACCATCAGCGAATCCGCAGCGCAAAGGCCGTTTAAGGTGATAAGCCCGAGCGAGGGCGGGCAATCGAGCAAAATAAAGTCAAATTCATCCTTGACCGGGGCAATTGCGGTCTTTAATTTTGATTCGCGCTTGTCTATATCGACAAGTTCAAGCTCCGCACCCGCAAGATCCATGCTTGAAGGCATGACGGAGACATTGTCAAACTCGGTTTTGATTATTGCTTCTCTTGCGGGGCAGCCGCCGATAAGTACATTATATGACGACTTCACAAGCTCACGCTTATTGATGCCGAAGCCGCTGGTGGAGTTGCCCTGCGGGTCGATATCAATGAGCAGAGTCTTATATCCCTTTGCGCCGAGTGCGGCGGTCAGGTTAACGGCGGTCGTAGTCTTGCCGACGCCGCCTTTTTGGTTAACTATTGCAACTGTTTTCGCCAAAATCATCTCTCCCGCTGTGTTTTTTATGGGGTAAGATACAGTATAGCATATTGCGGCGAAAAATTAAAGCTTTTTATATAAAAAATAATGTTTCACGTGAAACAGCAAGGAGGGCAGACCGTGAAGCCTGCCCTCCCTGCCGGATGTGGGTGTGAAAGAGAAAGATATGGTATGGAAGATGTCAGATTTAAGCGGAGGAGCGCTTCGTTCTGATAACGCAGCTCCGAGTTTTGGGTATGCGGACGATATACTCTATATATTCATCCGTCTCGCTCTTGGCGGAATCCGCCTCTATCCCCGCCCGCCGCATGGTGTCGACGGCATGGTTCAGAGTATTAACAAAGATGCGGACATCCTTGAAGAGCTTGACGGTCGGTTTTTTGCTCGATTTATCGGCGGAGAGCATTTGGTCGATCAGCTTCTCGCTCTCGGCGACGTTCAATCGCCTGTCAGAAATTATGGAGAGCGCGCGGTCGAGCTGAGCTCGGGTCGGCAGGCGCAGCAGCGCTCTGGCATGGCGCTCGGTCAGACCCTCCTGAGTTATCTTGAGGCGGACATCCTCGGGCAGCTTCAATAGCCGCAGTTTATTTGAGATCGTGGGCGCCGCCTTGCCGAGCTTGCGGCAAACGTCATCGCGGCTCATATTAAAATCGACTATCAGCTTCTCAATGGCGCTCGCCTCCTCAAAGAAGCCGAGGTCGCTTCGCTGCATATTCTCGATAAGGGCAAACAGCGCAGACTTCTCGTCGCTCGCCTCCATTATTATACACGGTATCAGCGAAATGCCGACCAGCCTTGAAGCCCTGAGCCGCCGCTCGCCGGATATCAGCTCGTAGTTGCCGCTTGCATTGACCCGCACGGCTATCGGCTGAATTATGCCGTTTTGCCTGATGCTCTGCGCAAGACCCTCAAGCTCATCGAAATCGAAGCGTGAACGAGGCTGATTCGGGTTCGGATAAATATCCTCCTGCGGGATCAGTATTATCTGACCGCCTATCTTGTATTTAGCGCTTTTCAATAATTGACCCCCCGTCGGTTTCGTTACCTTGATGATAACACTCGGCGGAGGGTTTGTCCAGCTTTTTCGTGCGCCCAAAAGCGACACTTAACTGCATATTCGATTAAAATCAAAGGGGCTTTTTGGCGATTTGAGCGGACGGACGGGGATATTTCGGCGGAATTTGCGAAATCTTTTTGATAATAATCAGTGTTCTTTCGCCGCCGTCGGAGAGAGTGAAGCACTTTTGACCGACGGTTTTGCCGCCGAGGGTCGATATCGCTTTCTCGGCGAGCTGCAACTCCTCCTGCGCCTTGGCGCTCTTCATAGCGACGAACGTGCCGCCGACCTTGACAAAAGGCAGGCAGTATTCGCAAAGCACATTGAGCGCGGCGACCGCGCGGGAGCAGACGATATCGTATTGCTCGCGGTAAGCGGGGTCTTTGCCCGCCTCCTCGGCTCTGGCGTGGAGCGTCTCGGCACTCAGCGAGAGTTTATCGAGCGTCGAAGCGACATAGGCGAGCTTTTTGGCGGTGCTGTCCACCATAGTCAGGCGGATATCGGGGCGGGATATCAGCAGCGGCAGCCCCGGGAAGCCTGCGCCCGTGCCGAGATCGAGCACCTTTGCGCCCTGCGGCACTTCAACGGCGGAGAGCAGTGAGAGACTGTCCGCAAAATGCTTGACTACCACCTCATCCGGCTGAGTGATGGCGGTCAGGTTCATTGTTTTATTCTGCTCGATGAGCAGCGAAGCAAGCAAATCAAATTTATCGAGCATATCTTCGCTGAGATCAACGCCCAAAGAGGCGGCGTTGCTGCTCAGCAGCTCTTTATTTATCACCATTAATACCGTTCCTCTCAAGATAGATAAGCAGCACCGAGATATCCGCGGGCGAAACGCCGGAGATGCGGGAGGCCTGACCGACCGTCTCAGGTCTGATCTTGCCGAGCTTCTCAATTGCCTCAAGGCGCAGACCCGTTATCGCCGAATAATCGAGGTCGTGCGGCAGGCGCTTGACCTCGAGGCGGTGCAGCTCATTTATCTGCATCTGCTGCCTTTTGATATAGCCCTCGTATTTGATGTCAATCTCCACCTGCTCAAATATCTCCCTCGGCAGGTCGGGGCGGGATTTATCGAACGGGGCGAGCGCGGCGTAATCCACCTGCGGGCGGCGCAGCAGTTCAGCCATTTTAACGCCCTTCTCAAGCGGAGATGTTTCACGTGAAACAAGCATTTCATCGAGCTGCGGAGTTTTGGGTATCGACAGCTCCTCAACTCTCTTGCGCTCGGCGGCTATCAGCTCCAGCTTGCGGCGGAAGCGGTCATAGCGCTCCTGCGGCACAAGCCCCGCGCGGTAGCCTATCTCGGTCAAGCGGCGGTCGGCGTTATCCTGGCGCAGGATGAGGCGATATTCTGAGCGGGAGGTCATCATTCTGTAGGGGTCGGAGCAGCCCTTGGTGACGAGATCGTCGATGAGCGTGCCGATATATGAAGTGGTGCGGTCGAGAATGACAGGCTCTTTGCCGAGGAGCTTCAACGCGGCGTTCATGCCCGCCACAAGTCCCTGAGCGGCGGCTTCTTCGTAGCCGCTCGAGCCGTTGAACTGCCCTGCGCCGTAAAGACCGGGGAAATCCTTGAATTCAAGGGTCTGACGGAGCGAAAGCGGATCGACGCAATCGTATTCAATAGCGTATGCTGTGCGGAGAAATTCGGCGTGCTCAAGACCGGGTATACTGTGGACTATTCGGAGCTGAACATCCTCCGGCAGGGAAGAAGAAAGCCCCTGCAAATACATTTCGTCAGTTTTAGCTCCGCACGGCTCGACAAATATCTGATGTCGCTCCTTCTCGGAGAAGCGGACTATCTTATCTTCAATGCTCGGGCAATAGCGGGGGCCGACGCCGTCGATTTTGCCCGAATACAGGGGCGAGCGGTGCAGATTCTCAAGAATGACCTGCTTGGTCTCGGCGCCCGTGTAGGTTATGTAGCATGGCTCGGTATTCCTGACCTCAATGCCGCTGTCGTAGGAGAAAACGGCGGGGTGCTCGTCGCCGAACTGCGGCTCGAGGCGGTCGATATCGACGCTGCGGCGATTCACGCGGGGCGGAGTGCCCGTTTTGAAGCGGCGTGTGGGCAGACCGAGGCGCTTGAGCGAAGCGGCAAGCTCGGTTGCGGGAAACATTCCGTCGGGGCCGCTCTCGTATGAAACGTCGCCGATATAGACCCTGCCCGCAAGGAAAGTGCCTGTGGCGAGGATAACGGCCTTGACTCTGTGGAGAGCCTCAAGGCGGGTACGCAGCACCCATTCGCCGCCGTCACGGGTGATATCGACTATTTCCGCCTGGCGGAGGTAGAGATTTGGGGTGCGTTCGAGCACGCCCTTCATATAGTCGGAGTAGGCTCGGCGATCCACCTGGGCGCGGGGGCTGTGGACGGCGGGACCTTTGCCGAGATTGAGCATACGGCTTTGCAGGGTGTTTTTATCCGCAGCGACGCCCATTTCGCCGCCGAGAGCGTCTATCTCGCGCACGAGGTGACCCTTTGATGTGCCGCCGATCGAGGGATTGCACGGCATATTGCCGACCCAGTCGAGATTGACGGTGAAAACGGCGGTCTTGCAGCCGAGGCGCGCCGAAGCAAGCCCCGCTTCGATACCTGCGTGGCCTGCGCCGATCACGGCGACATCAAAATTTTCAGCATTGTATTCCATATTTTCTCCAAAAGAAAAATTATTTGATAATTTGGGTCGTTTGCCTGTTGAGATTGAGGGGTTGTCGGTTGTTTTTAAGAATTCCCTCAGCCGCTATGCGACAGTTCCTTCAAGATGTTGGCATCAGGTCAATATTGCGATAATGTGAGGACTGCCTGCGGCACACCTCATCCGTCTCGCTATGCTCGACACCTTCTCCTCAAGGAGAAGGCGAGGTGACTGTGGGCCTTGGTTTTTACAAAAACTCCCTCAGTCCTACGGACAGCTCCCTCCTGAGGGAGCCTGAGAGGTGGGCAACAGTTTAATATTATGATAATGTGCGAATTTAGGCGGGAGAACGCAGTTCGCCCCTACCGCTGTAAAACCGACATTTTTGTGCAGTTCTCGGGATGTCGAGGACGCCGTCCCCTACAATAAGGGCTGAAAAACGTGCTTGCCTGCCGTGACGGAGGGGTTGTCGATTGAATCTCAGCAAAAACTCCGAATCATATATTTTTCTCCGAATTCGGTTTAATAGGTATGGTCGCAGACCTCGAGAATTTTGCGGCGCAGGGCGAGAAAATCCTCGAGAGCCTGGGGCTTGTTGTTGGGATTTCTGAGCAGGGCGGCGGGGTGGAAGGTGCCCATGAAGAGGATGCCGCCTTTCTCGATGAATTCGCCGTGCTGCTTGGTGACCTTGAAATTCTTGTCGATGAGCTTCTGAGCCGAGATCCTGCCGAGGCAGACGATTATTTTCGGGCGCAGCAGCCTTGTTTGCTCGCGTAGCCACTGAATGCAGCCGTCCTGCTCCTCGGGGAGCGGGTCACGGTTCTTCGGGGGGCGGCATTTTACGATATTCGCAATATAGATATTCTTTTTGCGGTCGAGGTCGACTGCGTCGAGGTATTTGTCGAGCAGCTTGCCTCCTCTGCCGACGAACGGCTCACCTTGCAGATCCTCATTCTCGCCGGGACCCTCGCCGACAAAAAGCACCTCGGCGTTCTCGTTGCCAACGCCGAAAACAAGATTTGTCCTTGTTTCGCACAGGTCGCATTTGCGGCAGCCCATGCAATCCGCTTTAAGCTGTTCCCAAGTCTCATACATTGCCGCTGTCACCTCGTTTTTCAAATATTTCTTTGGCTCGCGCAGCGTCGAGAGCGATTTGAGCGCTCAGAGCCTCGACGGAGCCGAATTTTTGCTCATCTCTTATAAAATCAAGCAGCGAGACCTTGATGACCTGACCGTAGAGATCGCCGGAGAAGCCGATGATGCAGGTCTCGCTGCGGAAATCTTCATTCTCAAAGGACGGGCGAAGCCCGATATTGGTAACGGAGGGGTAGCGAACACCGCCGACCGTTGTAAATGAGGCGTAAACGCCTTTGCGGGGTCTGACAAAATCCGGCTCGAAGCGCTGATTTATCGTTGGCGCGCCGAGCAGATGACCTCGGTGATAACCGCTCACGACGGGGGCGCTGTAGCTGAATTCCCTGCCGAGCATGGCGTTTGCGAGGGGGATATCGCCCTGCTCCACGGCAAGGCGGATGCGTGAGGAGCTGATAGGCTCGCCGCCGAGGTCGACATGGTCACTGATGTGTAGCTCGACACCGAATTCATCGCACAGTTCGCACAGTTCGCGGCAGCCGCCCTCGTTGCCCCTGCCGAAGCGATAATTCCAGCCGCAACATACGGCGGCGGCGTTCAGCCGCTTGAGCAGAATTTCCTCGAAAAATTCACGGCAGGTGAGGTTCATAATTTCCTTGAACGAAATATATTCAAATTTAACGCCCATTTCGGTGAGCAATCTTTCTCTCTCGGCGCTTTGGAGTATCTCGGGCGGCGCCTGACCCGTGAGGGCGAGCATCGGGTGCGAATCGAAAAGGAGCGCAAGAGGAACAAGCCCGCACTCCTTCATCGAAAGAGCGCAGGCTATGACTGACATATGACCTTTGTGTAGCCCGTCGAAGCTGCCGAGAGCGACGGCGGTTTTATCTTTGAAAATCATATTTTTAAGGAATCTTATTTCTTCCTGAACTGCATCTTCATGCGCTGCTCCTTGGAGAGGATGCGCTTGCGGAGCCTGAGCGACTCGGGGGTGACCTCAAGCAGCTCGTCGTCCTTGATGAATTCCATGCACTGCTCAAGGCTCATCACGGTGTGCGGCACAAGGCGCAGAGCGTCATCGGAGCCGGAGGCGCGGGTGTTGGTCAGGTGCTTCTGCTTGCAGACGTTGCAGACGACGTCCTCATTCTTGGCGCTTTCGCCGACTATCATGCCCTCATAGACTTCAACGCCCGCGGGGATGAAGAGGCGGCCTCTGTCCTGAGTGTTGAAAAGACCGTATGCGGTGCTCACGCCCGTCTCATGGACGACTATCGAGCCGCGCTCGCGGGTCTGGATATCGCCTTTATACGGCTCATAGCCGTTGAAGAGCTGATTCATAATGCCGTTGCCGTTGGTGTCGGTCAGGAATTCGGCACGGTAGCCGATGAGACCTCTTGCGGGGATCTTGAATTCAAGGTGGGTCGAGCCGCCCTGACGGGAGCCCATATTCTCAAGCTCGCCCTTGCGGGAGCCGAGCTTCTCAATGACGGCGCCCACATACTGCTCGGGCACTTCGACGATGAGCAGCTCCATAGGCTCGAGGAGCTGACCGTTCTGCTCCTTGAATATGACCTTGGGGCGGGATACCTGGAATTCATAACCCTGGCGGCGCATTGTCTCGATGAGGATGGAGAGGTGAAGCTCTCCCCTGCCCGAAACCTTGAAGGTATCGGTGCTGTCGGTCTCCTCAACTCTCATGCTCACGTTTGTCTCGACCTCTTTGAAGAGGCGGTCGCGCACATTGCGGGAGGTGACGAATTTGCCCTCTCTGCCGGCAAACGGGCTGTCGTTGACCATGAAATTCATTGAGATGGTGGGCTCGTCTATCTTTATGAAGGGCAGCGCCTCGACCTTCTCGGGGTCGCAGGCGGTCTCGCCGATGTTGATGCCCTCGATGCCTGAGACGCAGATGATGTCGCCTGCCTCGGCCTCCTCGCATTCAACTCTGTTAAGACCCTCGAACTGATAGAGGCGGGAGATGCGGACATTCTGCACCGAGCCGTCGGTCTTGCAAAGAGAGACCTGCTGACCTCTCTTTATCCTGCCGCGCTCGACTCTGCCGACGCCGATCCTGCCGACGTAATCGTCATAGTCAAGGCTCGAGAAGAGCACCTGAAGCGGGCCGTCGGGGTCGCCTGTGGGCGGGTCGATATTCTTGAGGATAGCGTCAAAGAGAGGCTGCATATTGCCGCTTCTGCAATTGGGGTCAAGGCTTGAGTAGCCGTCCTTCGCGCTGGCGTAGACGACGGGAAAATCGAGCTGATCCTCCTCGGCGCCGAGGTCGATGAAGAGATCGAGCACTTCATCGACGACCTCATAGGGGCGGGCGTTCGGGCGGTCGATCTTGTTGATAACGACAAGCACCTTTTTCTTGAGATTGAGCGCCTTTTTAAGCACGAATCTCGTCTGGGGCATACAGCCCTCAAATGCGTCGACGAGCAGCACGACGCCGTCGACCATCATCAGTATACGCTCGACCTCGCCGCCGAAATCGGCGTGACCCGGGGTGTCAACGATGTTTATCTTGGTGCCTTTGTAGTGGACTGAGGTATTCTTTGAGAGGATGGTTATGCCGCGCTCACGCTCAAGGTCGTTGGAGTCCATGACTCTCTCGGCGACCTGCTCATTCTCACGGAAGGTGCCGCTCTGCTTGAGCAATTCATCAACGAGAGTGGTCTTGCCGTGGTCAACGTGGGCGATAATGGCTACGTTTCTTAAATCTTTTTTTGCGGACAAGGGAAATTCACCTGTTTCTTTCTGTATAGGATAACCGTGCGAGGCGATCATTCGATCACGATGCCGGAATTTTTACGTTTTTCTTCAAGGGCGCTGAGCATATCCGCCTTCTCCTTGCCGGCGATCTTATAGAAGAACATCGGGATGCTGCAAAGCAGCAGGCTGACGCCGGGGACGATGGAGACGAGCGAGAACATTGCGAAATTCTGAGTCCTCGTAAGCTCGGTGGCGGCCATGATGACCTGGAAATTCAGCATATCCTCGGGCTTGAGGCCGATGAACATATACATCAGCACTATGCCGCAGGTAGCGAAGGCATTGCCCAGCTTATTGACGAAGCCCTGGCAGGCCGAGCCGAGGGCATTGTCGCGGAAGCCGGTTTTAAGCTCCATATAGTCGAGGCAGTCGCCTATCATCGCATAGGATATGACGTTCAGCACGCCGAGCGGGATGCAGGAGACGAGCACGAACGGAATGCAGAGATAGAGATTGCCGGTGAACCAACCGATAAGGGTGGTGAAGATGCTCGCAACGAAGCCGAGCAGGCAGGTGGTGATGACTATCTTTTTATAGTCGAACTTCTTCATCAGCAGCGGCATAAAGAGCATTGCGCCGAACATACCGACTATGGCGCAGACCTGGAATATGGTCTTGACGCTCGAGACGCTGGCGGAGATGAGAGCGGTTTTCTCCTCAATAGGCATATCGGGGGTTATCTCGGGGCCGATATAGAAGGCATAGCGGGCGACGTGGATAGCCGCAGCCTGAACCATATATCTGCCGCTGGAGAGAACGCCCATCAGAATGACAAGCATGAGGGGCTTGCACTTAAATATCCTCGTGAGCTGCGACGGCTCGCCCGGTGCGCGCTTCTTATCGGGGATAACGACTCTTTCTTTGACATGGAAATAGGAGTTGGCATAGAGGACTATGCCGACAGCGACGGTGACGGCGGCAATGATGAGATAACGCTGCTTATCGTAGGCTATCGGGTCGGAGGTGTCAAGCAGCTTGGGCAGCAGGAAGCCTGCGGCGAGGAAAAGCACCTCGGGCACGGCCGAGCCTACGCCGTTTACCGTCCTGCCAAGCGAAATGACGGAGCCTCTCTCGGCCGCGTCGGGGGTCAAAACATTCGGCAGGCTCCAGAAGGGAACATCCGCCATGGTGTATATCATGCCCCAGAACACATAGGTTATCGCCACATAGACCATCATGCCCGTCTTGCTCAGCCCGGCGGGGCTGTAATACATGAGCACGGTGAGGACGGCTATCGGAACGGCGGCAAAAAGGATATAGGGCTTCATCTTGCCCCACTTGGTGGTGTGGCGGTCGACTATCATGCCCATGAGCGGGTCGTTGATTGCGTCCCACACTCTGGCGAGGAGCATGAGAAGAAGGACAAAGAGAAGCGGCAGCTGCAAAACATTAACGTAGTAGTCGCTGACATAGCTCGACATCATGGCGTATATCATGCCCTGCCCGCCTGCGCCCACGGCAAACATCCACAGCTCTTTTTTGCTGAGGTATTTCTTGCTTTCCATGCGATAACTCCTTCCGAATCCGGTATTTGTCAGGGTACGGTAACTGGTGAAATAAACACAACAATGGAGCTGCTTACTTTGATTAAATAAACAGCTCCATCTCGCTAAAAATTATTCGCCTTTCATCTCAAGGAGCTTGACCTTGCCGTCATAGGAGGCCTGGCTGACCTTGATGGAGTCGAAGATAGCAGCCTTGATATCGTCCTCGGTCGCGCCGAGCTCTTCGCTGTACTTCCTGTCGATAAAGAGGTTGAGAGCCATGATATCGGCAAGTCCGTCAACGTCGATACCGCTCTGGATGCCCTTGGCAGCGTATTCCTTCTTGACCTTGCCGAGACCCATACGCATCATCCATGCGGGGATGCTGACTATCTTTCTGTTATCGCCCATGCCTCTGGCGGCATAGACTATCTTGAGGAATTCCTTCCAGGTCATGTTATACATGCTGATGGGCCATGCCTTTGCGCCCTTGGATTTCTCGGCCGCGCCGACGATGACCTGACCGACCTGACGGACGGTGAGCATTGCGGTGCCGCCGCCCGGATACATGGTGCAGGGCAGCTTATCCATCATCTTTATCTGCTCGATAAGGATGACCCAAACGGGCTTTCTGCCGGGCTGAGTGCCGAAGATGTAGGGCAGCTCAAGCACGGAGACGTCGAAGTTGTCATCCGCGAAGGAGAATGCGACGTTCTCCTGATCGATACGGCTCTTGATGTAAGGATGCTTCTCGGTGAGCTTCATATCGGGGCGGGTCTTCGCAAGATATGAGAAGTAGGAGCCGAGGATAACAGCCTTCTTGAGGCCGGCTTCCTTACAAAGGGGCAGGATCCTCTTGAGGGGAGCGATGTTATACTTGTAGTAAGCGTCGTAGACGGGAGCGGGGAACTCGACTCTCTCATCAACGCCTGCGGCGAAGACGAAGCAATCGTAGCCCTTGATCATCTCTCTGATCTCGTCGTCGGTCTTTTCATAAATGTTGCAGAATTCGATCTCCATCTCTTTGGGGATGGGTGCTCCTTCGGGAAGGGGGGGCAGAGCAACGCTCTTGACCTCGTGGCCTCTCTCGATGAAGATTCTTGCGGCTTCACAGCCGAGCAGGCCGGTGCCGCCGATCATAAATACTTTCATTTTCTTCCTCCTTGGCGATGAACACACCGCCGAATATAATACTCTATAATAATATAACTAAAAGGGCGATTAGTCAAGAGAAACAGCGAAAATATACCCTCAAAATCAAAAGGAAGTTTACATATCCGTGCAGATTGTAACACTTTTGTAATTGCGCTTTTTTACATAATGTGCTATACTTCTTTTAAGAAACCGATAAATAGCCGAATTTCGGCCGTAAATTCAGGGAAATATATGCGGAGAACCGCTTTTTTGAAAGGAAAATATAGATGGCGGCAAAAAATATTACATTTAAGAAAAAACGCCCGATAAACCGCACCACCGCAGCCGCGATATGCATCATAGCGGCGGCAGTGCTCGTCGCCGTGGCGGTGATAGCCGTGCTGCACGGGCGCTCCGACGGCAATAAAGACAGCGAAAACAAGAGCTGGCAGTTCACCGTGCCCGACGGCTTCGCCAATGTCTCGGATATCAAGAGCCTCAACGAGACTATGGCGGTGTTCACCGACGCCAAGACGGGCAAAAAGGGCCTGATGACCCTCGGCGGCGAGGTGACCGAGAAAGCCGAGCACAACGACTTCACCGTTTGCAGCGACCAGTGGCGCAGCTACCGCTATATTGCGGACAGCCCCCGCTCGGAGTATCCCCTGCTTGTGGACGCCGAGAGCGGCACTGTTACCAATCGGCAGTATCACGGCGTGACCTCGCCCGAGAGAGTACCCTGCTGGAGCGACGCGGGCAAGCATCTCGCGTGGACGGACGGCAAGGGCTACGCGGGTGAGATAAAGAGAAACGAATTGCCGCTTCAGCCCGGGCTTTACCCCGTCGCGTCCTCCCTTGCGGAGAGCGCAAAGTGGGGCTATGTCGGCGCGGAGCTTAAATTGGAGATACCGCTGAATTACGACGCCGCAAAGGATTTCGACAGCGGCGTTGCGGCAGTCCGCCAAGGCGAAAAATGGGGCTATATCAACGAGAGCGGCGTTACGGTCATACCCTTTGACTTCGAGAGCGTCTCCGAGCTTGACGCAATGAGCGGCAACACGGCGTTCACATTCCGAAACGGCGTTGCGCCCGTCAAAAAGAACGGGCTTTACGGCGTTGTGAACACCACGGGCGAGACGGTCGTCGGCTTTGAATTCGCGGCGATCCTGCCCGGCGACGGCGGAGTATTCATTGCGAAATACGACGGAAAATGGGGCATCCTCACCGTAGATAAAAAATATCTTGAGCAGACCACCGAGCCTGCCTCGGAGCAGACGACCGACGGCGGCGCGACCCTCGCAGCGGGCAGATATCTCGTCAAAACGGCGGGCAGCGTGCTCAATATGCGAGCCGAGGCGGCGGCAGGCTCGAGCGTCGTGGGCAAGATCCCGAACGGCACGGATGTGACCGTGGTCAGCGCCGTGCAGGGTTGGGCTTATATCGACTACAACGGACTTAAGGGCTGGGTCAGCACCGATTACCTCATCGAGGTGGTTGAGGCGACGACCGTGCCGACCACACAAATCCGGACAACAACTCAAAAAAGCGTATAATTTTGCAACGGGTCAAAAAAGCAGTTGACAAATTTGATTAAATCAGTTACAATGTAATAGCGTGATATTGCATCACGCATCTGCATTTGTGAGCAACAATGTCAGAGCCATCCGATAAAAGACGGAGAACGACCTATCGTTCTCCGTCTTTTATCTCTGTAGAGTTGCGGAGCTTTGACCGACGTATGACTGCGGATATTCCCAAAAACCCGCAGTTGCTCTCGCCTCCCTCGTCAGAGGGAGCCGACTTGGCTGAGTGTTTGCAGTTATATTTGCCTTCTCCTTGAGGAGAAGGTGTCGAGCTTGCGAGACGGATGAGGTGTGCCGCAGGCGGAATGCAGCTTGATTGATTTTTTTGAAAAAAATCCCTCAGTCCTATGGACAGCTCCCTCAAGAGGGAGCCGAGGAAGCTGACAACAGTTTAGTATTGCAATAATGTGCGAAATTAGGCGGGCGAACACAGTTCGCCCCTACTGTTGTAAAACCGACATTGCAGTGTAGCTCTCGGGACGTCGAGGACGCCGTCCCCTACGATGTTTCCGAAAATTCGCAGTTGACCTCGCCTCCCTTTACACAAGGGAGCCTTTAACGTGCGTGATTTATAGTGATAATGTTTATCCAAACATTTAAGATACAAAACTACTATTCGTAAGAGCAAGGAGGAAAGATATGATAAGGCGGCTTATGAAAAGTGTAAGAGAATACAAGCGGCCGACTGTGCTGACGCTCATTTTTATCGTCGGCGAGGCAGTGATAGAGACGTTTATCCCGTTCATCACCGCGAATCTCGTCAACCGTATCAAGGCGGGCGCCGACATGAGCTATATTCTCGAGACGGGCGGAGTGCTGGCGCTGATGGCGTGCGCTTCCCTCGCCTGCGGCGGTCTGGCGGGATTCACCTGCGCCAAGGCCTCGGCGGGCTTCGCCAAAAACCTGCGCGGCGATATATTCCGCAGGGTGCAGACCTATACATTTGAGAATATCGACAAATTTTCGTCTTCATCACTCGTGACAAGGATGACCACCGACGTTGCAAACGCTCAGATGTCCTACATGATGGTGATAAGGACGGCTATCCGCAGCCCGCTGATGCTGATATTCTCCGTCGTGATGGCTTATGTGATGGGCGGCGCGCTTGCGACGGCCTTCGTCGTCGTCATCCCTGTGCTGGCTTTCGGGCTTTTGCTCATCAGCCGCAAGGCCATGCCCGCATTCCGCAGCGTATTCAGAAAGTACGACCGTCTGAATGAATCCGTTGAGGAGAATGTGCGCGCCATGCGAGTGGTCAAGGGCTTCTCGCGTGAGGAATACGAGAAGAAGAAATTCGGCGCCGCTTCGGAAGATATCCGCAAGGATTTCACCCACGCAGAGAGGATAGTTGCGCTCAATGCGCCGCTGATGCAGTTCTGTCTGAATTTCAACATGGTGTTTGTGCTCATCGTCGGCTCGAAGATGACGATAACGAGCGGCGGCACGCTGGTCGACGTCGGCCAGATCTCGGCGATGCTGACCTACGGCGTGCAGATACTCATGTCGCTGATGATGCTCTCGATGATATACGTTATCCTTACGATGTCCTCAGAGTCATTTAAGCGTATAGGTGAGGTGCTCGGCGAGGAGCCTGCGCTCCGCAACCCCGAGAATCCCGTATTCTCCGTCGCGAACGGCTCCGTGGACTTCGACTCCGTGAGCTTCAAATATTCAAAGAAAGCCGAGAGATATGCGCTCGAGAATGTCGACCTGCATATCCGCTCCGGCATGACCGTCGGCATTATCGGCGGCACCGGCTCGAGCAAGACTACGCTCGTGCAGCTCATACCGAGGCTCTACGACGTGACCGCAGGCAGCGTGCGCGTGGGCGGCGTGGACGTCAGGAACTACGATATCGAGTCGCTGCGTGAAGCGGTGGCGATGGTGCTGCAAAAGAACCTGCTCTTCTCCGGCACGATAAAGGAAAATCTGCGCTGGGGCAACGAGAACGCGACAGACGAAGAGATAATCGAGGCGTGTAAGCTCGCCCAGGCGGACGATTTCGTAAGGTCGTTCCCCGACGGCTACGATACGCATATCGAGCAGGGCGGCACGAACGTCTCGGGCGGCCAGAAGCAGAGGCTCTGCATTGCCCGCGCACTGCTCAAGAAGCCGAAGATCCTTATCCTTGACGACTCGACAAGCGCCGTCGACACCAAGACGGACGCTCTGATACGGGCGGGATTCAAGGAATATATACCCGAAACGACCAAGATAATCATTGCCCAGCGCATCGCTTCCGTGCAGGAGGCCGACCTGATAGTCGTTATGGAGAACGGCAGGATAGCGGCGCTCGGCAAGCACGAGGAGCTGCTCGGCTCAAGCGAGATCTACCGTGAGGTTTATGAGCAGCAGACGAACGGAGGTGAGCGCGATGAATAAGCCGAAACCGGCAAAAGGCGTGCTCGGCAGGGTGATAAAGCTGCTGATAAGCTGCTACCCCGTGCTCGTGCCCGTGGTGACGGTCTGTATTATCCTCACCGCGGCGGCCTCGGCGATCCCCGCCGTATTCACTCAGAAAGTTATCGCAGTGATCGAAAAATGGTACAAAGTCGGCGACTGGTCGGCGGCAAGCAAAGAGATATTCCCGATGATAGCGGTGCTCGTGGCGCTCTATCTCGCGGCGATAATCCTGATGACCGTCAGAGAGCAGCTCATGGCGTATATCACCCAGGGCTTCCTTTACAAGCTGCGCCGCAAGATGTTTGACGGGATGCAGAATCTGCCCATCAAATATTTTGACACGACCAAGCACGGCGACATTATGAGCTACTACACCAACGATATCGACACGCTCCGCCAGCTTGTTTCTCAGGCGCTCCCCGCCCTCATTTCGTCGGGCATTGTTGTAATGGTCGTGTTCTTCATCATGCTCTACTACAGCATTTGGATGACGATGCTGCTGCTTGTCGGCGTTGTCGCCATGACCCTTGTTTCAAAGAAGGTCGGCGGCGGCTCGGCGAAATACTTCGTGCGCCAGCAGGCTTCACTCGGCAAGGCGGAGGGCTTCATCCAGGAGATGATGAACGGTCAGAAGGTCATCAAGGTATTCTGCCATGAGGAGGCGGCGACCGAGGACTTCGACAGGATAAACGAAGCGCTCTATGAGGACAGCCGCAAGGCGAACGCCTATGCCAACACCCTCGGCCCGATAATCATGAATATCGGCAACGTGCTCTATGTGCTCATTGCGACGGCGGGCGGGCTTTTCCTGACCCTCGGCGCAAAGAATTTCAGCATATCGGGCATGGCGTTCAGCATCAGCATCATCGTGCCGTTCCTCAATATGACCAAGCAATTCACCGGCAACATCAACCAGGTCTCGCAGCAGGTCAACGCCATAGTCATGGCGATGGCGGGCGCGCAGAGGATATTCTCGCTGATGGATCAGCAGCCCGAGACGGACGACGGCTATGTGACCCTCGTCAACGCCAAGGAGGAGAACGGCGAGCTGACCGAGACGAGCGAACGCACCGGCAAATGGGCGTGGAAGCATCCGCACGGTGACGGCACGCTGACTTACACCCCGCTCCGAGGCGACGTGAGGCTCTTTGACGTCGATTTTGCCTACGAAAAGGGCAAGGAGGTGCTCCACGACGTGACCGTTTACGCCGAACCGGGTCAGAAGGTGGCGTTCGTCGGCGCAACGGGCGCGGGCAAGACCACAATAACGAATCTTATCAACCGATTTTACGATATCGCCGACGGCAAGATCCGCTATGACGGCATAAATATCAACAAGATAAAGAAATCCGACCTGCGCCGCTCCCTCGGCATCGTTTTGCAGGAGACTAACCTCTTCACCGGCTCGGTGATGGAGAATATCCGCTACGGCAGGCTGGACGCAACGGACGAGGAATGCATTGAGGCAGCGAAGCTCGCGGGCGCGGACGATTTCATCACCCGACTGCCCTCGGGCTACAAAACGGAGCTGAGCAACAACGGCGCGAACCTCTCACAGGGTCAGCGCCAGCTGATAGCGATAGCAAGGGCAGCCGTCGCCGACCCGCCCGTGATGATCCTTGACGAAGCGACCTCCTCGATAGACACAAGGACGGAGGCGATAGTCCAAAGAGGCATGGATAAGCTGATGGAGGGCAGGACGGTATTCGTCATCGCCCACCGCCTCTCGACGGTCATGAATTCGGATGTGATAATGGTGCTCGACCACGGCAGGATAATCGAGCGCGGCGACCACGAGAAGCTGATATCCGAAAAGGGCGTTTATTATCAGCTCTATACCGGCGCATTCGAGCTTGAATAATCATAAACCGCTGATCGGGCGACCGACCGGCGGTTTTTTGTATGTAATGGGTTTTGTTTTTTGCCCGTTGGTGGGAAAACCAATCGTAGGGGATGATGTCCTCGGCATCCCGCGAAATAATTGCAAATGTAAAATCAACATCGAAGGGGCGAACTGTGTTCGCCCTACCGTTGTAAAACCTACATTGTAGAGTAGCTCACGGGACGTCGGGGACGCCGTTCCCTACAATGTCGTTCAAAGATTGCAGTTGCTCATGGCTCCCTTTACACAAGGGAGCCGGTTTAACTGCAAGCCGACTGCTATAGTGGCCTCCTTAGAAAAGGAGGTGGCACGGCGAAGCCGTGACGGAGGATTGATGTTTGTGGAATTAACTGCCTGCGGCACACCTCATCCGTCTCGCTGCGCTCGACACCTTCTCCTCAAGGAGAAGGCGAATTAATGCTGTCGGCTTGATAGTTTTTGCACGGGCGAACACAGTTCACCCTACCGTTGTAAAACCTACATTGTAGAGTAGCTCACGGGACGTCGAGGACGCCGTCCCCTACGATATGCGCCGAAAAATTGCAGTTGGTAGCGCCTCCCTTGTGTAAAGGGAGGTGGCGCGACGAAGTCGTGACGGAGGGATTGTAAAGTGATATATTAAAAATGGACACAGAGGGGGTAGAAAAAGGAATATTCGCTTAACATTTTGACCGTCTCTCCCTCAGTCCTACGGACAGCTCCCTCGTCAGAGGGAGCCTAAGAGGCTGGCAACAGTTTTATAAGTTAAGCACTCAGTCTATATGTCAATCCCTCAGTCAGCCTTGCGGCTGACAGCTCCCTTTACACAAGGGAGCCTTTTTGTGAGTGACTTACGGTGCATATAGATAATATACGGGCTTGCGGTTATAGGCTCCTTTTGAAAGGAGCTGTCGCGGAGCGACTGAGGATTGTCGGGTAGAATAAAAAAATCAAAATATTGCTGATTATTTAATTGCAAATTGGCAATTACTTTTCGGGACGTCGAGGACGCCGTTCCCTACAATGTCGTTCAAAGATTGCAGTTGCTCATGGCTCCCTTTACACAAGGGAGCCTTTTAGTGCTTGGATTTCAGAATTTACGGATACGGCGTGAAACATTTTGGGCAAAAGGGGCTTTTTGTGCGGAAAATGCTGCCGCCGTCATGCTTGAACAATGCGGCGAAAGGTGCTATAATTTCTTTTATCACCTATGAAAGCAGGCGAAGGCATGAAAAAGCAGATGCTGATGATAGTCAACCCCCGCTCGGGCAAGAAGAGATACAGCGACGATTTGCTCGAGGTCACGAACATCTTTAACCGCCACGGGTACAACATCACCGTTATGAACACCACGGGCTCGGGCGACGCAACACGGTTTGCCCGTGAACTCGGCGGCAAATATGACACGGTGGTTTGCAGGGGCGGCGACGGCACATTCTGCGAGACGCTCAACGGGCTGATGGCTCTTGAGAAAAGGCCCGAGATAGGCTTCATTCCCGCCGGCACGACCAACGACATTGCCCACACGCTCGGCCTGCCGACCAACCCCATCAAGGCTGCGCAGCTCATCGTCAGCTCCGAGGCGCTCCCCTACGATATCGGGCTTTTCGGCGAGAGGTACTTTACATATGTGGCTTCCTTCGGCGCTTTCACCGCCTGCGCCTACAAGGCGGATCAGAAATTGAAAAATAAGATCGGCAGGCTCGCCTATTATCTCGAGGCGACAAAGACGGTAAAGGATATCAGAGAGATCCCGATGCGCTTTGTCATAGACGGCAAGGTCATAGAGGATGAATTCGTTTTCGGCTCTATCTCGAATTCCTTCACCGTAGGCGGAATCATCAAGCTCAGCAACGATCAGGTCTGCCTTAACGACGGCAGATTCGAGGTGTTCATCGTCAAGAACCCCGGCACGTTAAAGAACTGGGTCGACATGTGTACCAGCGTGCTGAAAAAGGACTTTGACAAGCGGTTCATCCACCTCTATCAAGGCTCGCATATCGAGGTCAAGACCCTCGACGGCTCCAAACTGCCGTGGACGCTCGACGGCGAATACGGCGGCGACAACGGCGATATGACGATCTCGGTCAAGAAGCAGGCGTTCAGAATGTTCCGCCCGCCGATGCTGCACGAGATGGTCGAGGCGGAGGAGCCGGAGCAAATTGAGGCAGAGTAAAAAAACACGCACCCGTCGGGGCACGAAAGCTCCTGCGGGTGCGTTTTATGTATTAAGATGAAATTAAAGAATTTCGCCCATGAGGCCGGGGGTGGCGGCAGCGGCGTTGGATTCGTCGGTGTCGATGTGCATTGCGAGCGCGAATTTGGGGCTGACTCTGACGACGACGTCGTCAAAGATGAGCTTTCTGCCGTTGGAGTCGATCTTGACGGAGACGATCTGCTTATCCTCAAGGCCGTATTTCTCGGCGTCCTCGGGGGTGGCGTGGATGTGCCTCTTGGCGGCGATGACGCCGCACTCGATCTCAAGCTCGCCCTTGGGGCCGACCAGCTTGCAGGAGCCGCTGCCCTCGATATCGCCGCTCTCCCTGACGGGTGCGGTAACGCCTATCGAGCGGGCGTCGGTGAGCGAAAGCTCGACCTGAGTTGCGGGGCGGATGGGGCCGAGGATGGAGACGGCGGGGAAGCTGCTCTTGGAGCCGACGACGGCTACTCTCTCTTCGCAGGAGAACTGGCCGGGCTGGGAGAGATCCTTCTTTTTGGTCAGCTCATAGCCTTCGCCGAAGAGAATATCGAGAGCCTCGCGGCTGACATGGACGTGGCGGGCGGATGTTTCAACGAGAACTTCTTTCTTCATGGGTAAACTCCTTTGTTTTTTATGTTGCGGGCGAACACGGTCGCCCATACGATGATGATTTTACATTTGCAGTCGTTTCTCGGGACGTCGAGGACGCCGTCCCCTACAATATTGCCGAAAAAATGCAGTTGCTCTCGCCTCCCATTTAGGGGAGGTGGCACGGCGTTAGCCGTGACGGAGGGGTTATCGGTAAACTCCCTCAGTCCTACGGGCAGCTCCCTCAGGAGGGAGCATAGGAAGCCGACAACAGTTTAGTATTGCAATAATGTGCGAAATTAGGCGGGCGAACACAGTTCGCCCCTACCGTTGTAAAACCGAAATTGTAGTGTAGCTCACGGGACGTCGAGGACGCCGTCCCCTACGATTGAGTTGAAACTTTTCTGTTATTCTATCAACAAAATTTTGTTTTTAGCAACTGCCCGTCAATCACTCAGTCCTACGGACAGCTCCCTTTACACAAGGGAGCCTTAAGGTGTGGGATTTCAATGCTTGATGCGCCGCGCATCGCGCGGGCAATTGCAAAAGGGGCGTGCTTGGCACGCCCCGCAGTTTGTTTTATGTTACCAATTGATGGTGTAGGAATCAAGAGTGGTGAACGGGATGATGGTGTCGGTGCCGAAGTTGATGGTCCACTTGAGGTCGTAGTCAGCCTTGAGGACTCTGCCGGTAGCAGCGTCAACGGTGACGGTAACGGTGCTCGAGGGGTAATTCATCTCTGCGGTGCCGCCGACAAGGCTTGCAGCAGCGCTGGGAACGTTGTCGTTAACAACGCTGGGCAGAATGACATTGAAAGCCTTGGGTGCGTGACCCTCGCCGTGCTTAACATTGGCGGACTTAGCGTCAGCGACGGTGGTGATGCGGATCATGTATTTGCCGTTTGACTCCTTGAGAACTGCGCTCTGGACATCGGCTGCGGTGAGCTTGCTTGACCAGGACTCGCCTTCAACGGGGAAGCTGGCCTTGATAGCCGCGGAGCCGGTGAGAGTTTCCTCACCCTTGCTGTTCTTGGTGAGCTGATCGTTGATGAATTTATCGGCGCCGCCGAGGAGCTTAAGAACGGAGTTTGCCCAGCTGGGGAGCTTGGTAGCGCCGTTCAGGGAGATCTTTGAATAGTGATGAGTAACGCTCTTTGCGCCCTTCTTAACGCCGTTGATAGCGGTGTTGAAGTAAGCGACGATCTCTTCCTTAGTCTGGGGAGCCTTAGCTGCGGCAGCGGTGGTAGCGTCAGCGGGGGCTGCGGTGGTAGTGTCAGCGGGGGCTGCGGTCGTGTCGTCTGCAACGGGGGCGGAAGCGTCGGTCGCGGAGGGATCCTCTGCGGGTGCGGCGGTGGTCTCCTCACCGAAAGCGTCAAACGGATCGGTGGTGGTTTCGGGAGCGGTGGTGGTGTCGTCGCCATTGCCGCCGCAGGCAGCGAAGGAGAGGACGAGAGCAAGCGCCATGACGATGGCGATAAGTTTCTTTGCCATGATTATTGCCTCCAAAAATTATAATTTGATTTAAGCGCCTTGATCGGGCTGTTCGCTAATAAGTATAGTATAAAATAGAAGGAAATGCAAGAGTTAAATTTTATATACCGTACAAAAACTACGATATAATGACAGAATTTTTCGTAAGAGATTTACCGTATTCGTCATGTGTCACAATAATAACGGGCTTGGTTTGTGCATATTCACTTATAAGCTTGCCGATATGCTCTTTCAGTTCGGATTCAAGTCCTTTGAACGGCTCGTCGAGGATCAGAGCGTCGCCGCCGTAGGCAAGGGCGCGGGCGATAGCCACTCTGCGGCTCATGCCGCCGCTGAGCTCATCGGGGTATTTATCCTCGCTGCCGTGAAGCCCGACCAGATCGAGCAGCCGCCGCGCCGTCGTTTCGCCCGAGACGAGGCTGACGTTGCCCAGAGCCGTGAGCGAGGGAAAGAGCCTATCTTCTTGAAACACGACAGAGAAATTCATGCCGTCCGAGCCGATTATTTCGCCGCCGTCGGGCTTCTCAAGCCCGCAGAGCAGGCGGATAAGGGTCGTTTTACCCTGACCCGACGCGCCGAAAATGCCGAAAACGCCGCTGCCCGGTATCTCGATATTCACGTTGTCGAGCACCGCCTTGCCGCCGTAGGATTTGGAGATATTTTTAAGTATTATCATTTCTTTACCTCCCCGCCCCGAACTCGGCGCAGCAGCAGCTTCTCGAGCAGCAGCACGAGCGCTTTCTCGACAAGGAAGCTCATCAGAATGACTGCCGCCGTCCAGGCAAAAAGATCGGCGTATTCGAGATTTATCTTTGCGATATACAGCTCCGAGCCGACGGAGTTGCGCGGGGTGGAGAGCACCTCGGCGGCTATGCCCGCCTTCCACGAGAAGCCTATCGAGGTCTTGCAGCCCGCCGCAAAGGACGGCAGGGCGCACGGGATATAGACATGGCGCAGCTTCTGAAATCTGCTGAGGCGGAAGACCTTCGCCGCTTCGAGCAGCAGCCTGTCGGTGTCGGCGACGGCGGCCGAGACATTCGACCACATCACGGGCACGACCATCAGGAACGCTATCACGACAGGCACTCCGCTGCGTTTGACCCAGACGAGCAGCAGGATTATGAACGAGGCGACGGGGGTGGTCTTGATGACGGTGAGCAGCGGGCTGAAGAAATCATACAGCGGCTTCGAGAACGCCGTGACCGCGCCGAGCAGAGAGCCGAACACTATGCCCGAGAAGCAGCCGAGCGAGATCCTGCCCAGCGAGCCGAGGCAGTCGAACGCAAATTCCTTGGTCACGCAAAGCTCGCCGAGGCGGCGCAGCACCGTCAGCGGTGACGGGAAAAGAAAACTGCTGCCCACTGCGAGCGCCGCAAGCTGCCAAAGCAGGAGCCATGCTGCGATGACTCCTGCTTTTTTTACTGTCCTTATCAATTTAGACTTATCCGAGGTAATAGAGCGCATCAGCGGGTATCTCCCCTCCGACGGAAGCAGGGTTTGCCTCAAAGAGGACGGTGAAATTCTCCGTCGCTGTTTTTTTCATTTCCTCGCCGGTGATGAATACGATGTTGCAGTTCGGAATGGTATCCGCCGCAAGCTGGGGCGTATCAAAGTAGCCGTTTTTCGCAAGGAACACGGCGCCGGCATTATTCTCATTGTTGACGAAATTGACCGAGGCCTCATAGAAGCTCATGAATTCCTTGATTATTTCGGGATTCTGCTCAATATAATCGGCTCTTGCCACAAGGCAGCCCTGGGCGAGCTTTGCGGAGCTGACCTTGCCCCACTCGGCGGTGAGGTCGAGCACGCGCTTGTAGCTTTCGTTCTTTGCAAGCACCTTGGACGCAAAAGGCTCTGGCAGGATGCAGATATCAACGCTGCCCTCGACCGCGAGGGTGGCAAGCTCGTTGTGGGCGGTCTTATACTCGATCGTCACATCCTTGCCCGGCTCAAGGCCGTTCTTGCGGAGAATGTAGTTGACGATATACTCGGGAGTTGCGCCCTGACCCGATGAATAGACGGTCTTGCCCTTGAGGTCGGCGACGCTCTTGATCGAATCATCCTTTGAGAGCACATGGAGCACGCCGAGGGTGTTGATGGCGAGCATTTTTATCTTGCCGTCGGTCTTTTTATAGAGGTTTGCCGCCATGTTGAGGGGCAGAGCCGCTATATCGACCTCGCCCTTGATGAGCAGCGGGCCGACTTCCTGCGGGTCGGAGTAATACTCGACGTCGTAGGCATAGGAGCGATCGGCCTTTATCTCGGCGAGACCGAGGCCTGTCGGGCCGTTGAGAGCGGCTATTTTGGTCTTGACTTCCCGCTCGTAATTCGTCTCGGGAGCGTCGGTAACGTCGGAATCCTCCCCGCCGTCCTTACCGCCGCAGGCGGCAAACGAAAGGAGCAGGAGCATTGCGAGCATGAGGGCTGAAAGCCTCTTTAAGATCTTCATACAGATCCTCCTTTTAATTATATTCAGCCACTCGGATTTTAATTTTCCGAAAGGCTTTTTGGAATTAGATAAGATTTTGCGGGAAGTCGTACACTACGATATGCGCCGTAAGATTGCACTCGCTCTTGCCTCCCATTTAGGGGAGGTGGCACGGCGTTAGCCGTGACGGAGGGGTTATCGGTAAACTCCCTCAGTCCTACGGACAGCTCCCTCAGGAGGGAGCCTAAGAGGCGGGCAACAATTTAGTGTTGCTATAATGTGCGAAATTAGGCGGGCGAACACAGTTCGCCTCTACGGTTGCAAAACCAACATTGAAGTTTAACTCTCGGGACGCCGAGGACGTCGTCCCCTACGATTTTGCCGAAAAGATGCAGTTGTCCTCGCCTCCCTTGTGTAAAGGGAGGTGGCACGACGAAGTCGTGACGGAGGGATTGTAAATGAAAAGCAAAAAACGCATTGAAGTCTGATCGGGCGTTTTCCAAGAAAGAATAGGAAACGGGTAACGGTTTATTGGGTCAATCCCTCAGTCGCTCCGCGACAGCTTAATGCTGCGACATTGTGCAAATTCATGCGGGCGAACACAGTTCGCCCCTACCGTTGTAAAACCAACATTGAAGTTTAACTCTCGGGACGCCGAGGACGTCGTCCCCTACGATGAATAATGAAATTGCAGTAATTATGACGCCCAAACACGGCTGGGAAATCGTTGATTTACCGACTATATTATATCCCTGCCCGCGGGGTGTGTCAATGCCTTTTTACTCTGCGGGCGCGGGGTCGAGTATGGCGTTAAGCCCCGTGGCTATCACGTCGTCGGCCGCCTTTTGCAGCAGGTAATAGCGCTTTGTGTATTTGCTCTTGACGGCGGCGGTCGTGCCGTCGTCCTCAACGGTTATCTTCATCTCTTTCGAGAGGGCGTAGTATTCGCCGCAGCCCTCAAAGGCGTAGTTGACGGCGGTCAGATCCCAGCTGTCGCGCAGATAGGGCGCTTTGCCGCCGAGGTAACGGCGGTAGCTGTCGAATACGGGGCTGCCCTCGCGTTCGCCGCCGAAGCCCGTCATCACGTCCTTGCCTATCTCGAAGCCCGAGCAGACTATCGTGCCCCTGAATTTCTCAAACACGGTTTTTGCGGCGAGCGGGTCGCACTCAATATTGAATTCTTTGCCCGAGGGGAAAGCGCCGCCCATCATTACAACGGAATCGACCTTGCGGTTAAAGAGGTCGCCGTCCTCGCGCAGCACCCGCGCGAGATTTGAGAGCGGGCCGACGGCGATCACCGTCACCGAGCCGTCCTCGGATTTCGCGAGCAGCTTATGATAGAATTCAAGCTCCGTTTGAGCCGCTGTGGCGCTCGAGGGGAAGCGACAATATTTCTTGGTGACGAATTCGTTGTATTTTTTGCCGTCAGGCAGCAGCTCCGAGCCGCTGTATTGACCCACGGGCAGGTCGGGGCAGCCGAAATACTCGGCTATCGCCCTTATCGTGCCGTTGGCGTAGCGGTTTGAGGTGCAGTTTGCGGCGCCGAGCAGGGTCAGGTCGTATTTTTTGATATAGTGGAAGAGCAGGGCGAAGGCTCCCGCGTCGTCGCAGTCGGGGCCCATGTCGGTGTCGAATATCACGTTCCTGCGGCTGTCCTTGAGCGGCTCATATGGCGGCTTGCCGCTTGCCGCCTCCGATCTGCCCGATTTTACGGCGTAGCTGATGACCCACGCGACGAGCGCTATCGGCAGCAGGATGATCGCCGCGAGCATGAATTTATCCATCGGGATATAGTCGTAGATGCCGTCGCCGAGGACGGTGAAAAGTATCACTCGGGGCAGAATCCCGCCGAGCGAGAGCAGAAGATACGGCAGGAAGCGCATCCTGACCGCGCCGAGGAAGAGGCTGACGAGATCTATCGGGAATACGGGCAGCACGCGGATAGCGAATATCGCCGAGAGCTTGCCTTTGCCGTGCAGCTCGAGAATTCGGTCGCCGTATTTTGTCTTTTCGAGCTTATTTATTACATAAGGCCCGCCGAGGATAACGCCGAAAAGATAGGTGGCGCAGACCTCAAGGAGAATTCCGACCGCGTTTATCGCAACGGCGGTCAGCGGGGTGAATGCCATGCCCACGGCGATATATATCAGCGAGGCGGGCACGACAAAGACGAGGGATTTGAGCAGATATACCCCCCACACAGCCGCAGCGGCGGCAAGCATACTGCTTGTGCCGTCGATGAGCGCGCGCACGTCGATATGCTTCAGGTCGTCATATTTCCAAATGATAACGGCAATAATAATCACCGAGACGATTATCCTTGCGGCAAGCCCGAGAGCGTGCCTGCCTCTGAGCAGCTTTTCTTTCAAAGCGTTCCCTCCCGATAGCTGATATGTCAAACTAAATTATATAATACCCCATATTCGGCGCTAAAGCAAGGAAAATGAGGAAAAATCAGACTGCCGCTCGGACAAAAAAGCGACTTTGTGTGAGAATCCGTCACTTTGCCCGTCTTGTCCGTTTACTGCAAGGCACAAGCGCATATAATATAAATTAAGTGCAAAACAGACAAAAAGCAATAATTAATAAAATTTTTATGGACTTTATTCCAAAGCTGTGATAAACTTAATATACTATTGCTCTGATCCGCACCGCAAATTCACATGATTTCCAAAGGGAGGAATCGCTTATGATGACCGCAAAAGAAAAGCTCCAGAGAGCCTCGGCTTCCGTCGCGTTCGACGGCATTTTTAAGTATATCAAAAAGAAGCCGCAGGAAAATCTGCTGAAGCTGATAGACATATCGCAGAAATTTATGGGCGGCGCTTTCCCCGAGAAGAATTTTGACGCATTCCGCAAGGCGGTCAAGGATGAGAGCAACGTCTGGAACCACTTCGCGATGAATATCATCAACGAGTGCGACCCTCGGGTTATCAAGAATATGCTGCTCGCTCTCGGCCTCGGCGCGGGGGTCAACGGCACCAAGGCGGTAAGAGCAAACAGAGAGAAATACAAGTGCAACATCCCGTTCATCATCCTCTTTGACCCGACGAGCGCCTGCAACCTGCACTGCAAGGGCTGCTGGTCCGCCGAATACGGCCACCGCTCCAATCTGTCGCTCGACGAGATGCGCAGCATAGTCAACCAGGGCACCGAGCTGGGGACGCATTTCTATATGCTCACGGGCGGCGAGCCGCTCATCCGCAAGGACGATATACTGACTCTGTGCCGTGAGAATCCCGACTGCGCCTTCCTCGCCTACACCAATGCGACGCTTGTTGACCGTGAATTCTGCGAGCAGATGCGCGAGGTCGGCAACCTGACCTTAGCGCTGAGCATTGAGGGCACCGAGGAGAGCAACGACTACCGCCGCGGCGAAGGCGCATACGCGCGAACCATGGCGGCAATGAAGCTGCTCAGGGAATACGGCCTGCTTTTCGGCATCTCGGTCTGCTACACGAGCAAGAATATCCCCGCCGTCACGAGCGACGAATTCATCGACCTTATGATCGAGAACGGCGTGCGCTTCGGTCTTTACTTCAACTATATGCCGGTCGGCCACGACGCCGTGCCGGAGCTTATCCCCTCGCCCGAGCAGAGGGTGCATATGTATAAATGGCTGCGCCGCATGAGAAACAGCGAGACGGGCAAGCCGATGTTCATCATGGATTTCCAAAACGACGCCGAGTATGTCGGCGGCTGTATCGCCGGCGGCAGGAACTACTTCCACATCAACTCCGAGGGCGACATGGAGCCCTGCGTTTTCATTCATTATTCGGACTCGAATATCAGGAAGAATACGCTTATCGAGGGGCTGAAAAGTCCCCTGTTCCAAGCATATTACAGAAATCAGCCGTTTAATGACAATCACCTCAGACCCTGCCCGATGCTGGAGAATCCGCAGTGCCTGCGTAAGATAATCGCCGACACGGGCGCGCGCTCGACCGACCTCATCGCACCCGAGAGCGCCGAAACGCTCTGCTCCCGCTGCGACTGCTTCGCCAAGGAGTGGCAGCCCGTCGCCGATGAGCTGTGGAACAGCACCACGCACCCGCACCCCAAAACGCAGTTCTACCGCGACACACCCGAGGGCAAAGCCGAGGCGGAAAAAGCGAATAAAGATTGAAAATATATAAAGGATATGCTATTATGATGATAGCATATCCTTTTTCTTTGCAGAGGAGGTTGTCGGTTGAATTTTGACAAAAACCCCCTCAGCCCTACGGACAGCTCCCTTCAAAAGGAGCTGTCACGGAGTGACCGAGGATTGTTTGGTAGATTTTTCGAGCAAAATACTATTGATAGTATGACAAAGCGGTTTTGATTAAATCGTAGGGGATGACGTCCTCGGCATCCCGCAGTAATACTTGCAAAGCAGCAATAGCGATGTTGCCGGTAATCTGCACTTGCCCACGCCTCCCTTGTGTAAAGGGAGGTGGCGCGACGAAGTCGTGACGGAGGGA